>Ga0182736_1001038_pt1 | contig 31250 bp, 30 predicted proteins | sample eDN5th30CKraftBY_FD_128882 | JGI IMG/M metagenome (GOLD analysis project Ga0182736, IMG submission 128882) | Enriched backyard soil microbial communities from Emeryville, California, USA - eDNA 5th pass 30_C Kraft BY (version 2) (version 2) | ecosystem: Environmental > Terrestrial > Soil >...
CGCAGGTCCGCGTTCTCGAAGTTGGCCCCCTGCAGCGCCGCCCCCGACAGGTCCATACCCACGAGGCAGCAGCCCTTGACGGACAACGCCGTGAGCCGCCGCTCCTTCAGCAGGTCCCCGAGGGCGCGCAGATCCTGGTTCTCGATCACGGAGGGCTTGCCGGACTTGCCGCCCGTCTGACACCAGGCCTCGTTGGCCAGCACCTGCTCGCGCAGGTCGGCCTCCATCGCGGGATTAGGGGCCTGGGTGCGCAGGCAACCTGCGAGGTTGGCGCCGGACAGTTTGGCCGCGGCGGTGTCCACCCCGGTCAGGACGGCGCCGGAGAGATTGGCGCCTTCGAGGTTGGTTCCCGCCACCTCGGCGTCCTCCAGGATGGCGCCGCTGAGGTTGGCTTCCTTCAGGTTGGCGCCGGACAGCTTGGCGCCGCGCATCGAGCAGTCGGTGAAATCCGCCTTGAAGGCGGACGATCCGTCGAACTGCGATCCGTCCAGGGTCGCCCCGGTGAAGATCGCCTGATCCAACTCCCCAAGTCGGTCCTCGTGCCGCATCAGGTCGAAGCCCTTGCGGGGGTGCGGGATGGCGATACGCCCTTCGCGGAAGTCGGCCTGGGTCAAGTCCGCGAGGGCGAGGTTGGCGCCGCGTAGGCAGACCCCGCGCAGGTCCGCCCGGCGCAGATTGGCGCGCCGCAGGTCCACCCCGCGCAGATCGCAGCCGAACAGGTTTGCCCGCTCCAGGTTGGCGCCGGCCATGCGCGCCCCGTCGAAGGTCGAGCCGGAGAAGTCGGCGTCCGCCAGGTTTCGGCGGGACAGGTCGTGGCCGGACAGGTCCACCACCCGCAGCGAGGCCCGTTTGCCGCCGGGCTTGCCGGCCATCAGCCGCTCGTGCGCGGTGACGATCAGATCGAGTTCGCCCTGACTGAGGCGACGCCTGCCGCCCAAGACCGCCTGAGTGACGCTCACCGGATCCCCGTTTTCTGTGTGAGGGTGAGGTTAGCCCATCAATATGGCCGCGCGGTTAATCCTCCTGCGCGCGCCACAGTCCACGCACGCCGTCGAGGCTGGCCCCGATCAGGTCGGCGTTGCGAGTCGAGGCGCCTGTCAGGTTGGCGCGGTTGAGATTGGCGTCGGTCAGCACCGCCTGCCGTAGGTCGGCGTTGGTCAGGTCGGCGTTCTTCAGATTGGCGCCGGTCAGATTGGCCGGCAGCAGGCGATCCTTGGCGATCAGCAACGGACTGAGCTTGGCCTCGGTCAGGTTCGCGCCGGCGAGCTTGGCGTTGACCAGCCGCGCGCCGCGCAGGTCCGCCTGGCGCAGGTTTACGCCGCGCAGGTCCGCGCCTTCGAGGTGGGCGCCTTGAAGTTGCATCCCTTCCATGTCGAGGCCGTAGAAGACGGTGCCCTTGGCGGACAGGGCGGTCAGGTTCAGGCCCCGGATGGATTTCAGCGCCCTCAGGTCGGCGTTGTCGAAGCTGGACGGCTTGCCCTGGCGGCCGCCCGTCTCGCACCATTCGGCGTGAGCCCTCAGCATCTCCTCATAGGGGAGGGACGAGACGTCCTGCCCGGCTGGCCGGTCGGTGAGGGCGCCGCGCATGTCGGCCTGGGAGATGTTCCACTGCAGGGTCTTGGCGCCCACCAGCACGGCGTCGCGCAGGTCCGCCCCCGACAGGTCCGCGCCGGAAAGGTCCGCGCCCGCGAGGTCGGCGCCGGCGAAGGAGGCCTGCTTCAGGTTGGCCCGGATCAGCTTGGCGTCCTTGAGGATGGCGTCGGTGAAATCGGCGCGCAGGGCGAGCACGCCGGAGAGCTTGGAGCGGGCGAGATTGGCCCCCACCAGGATGGCGCCGTTCGCTTCTCCGGAGCGGTGGCTGTGCTCCATGATCTTCAGGCCGCCTTCACCGGCCAGGGAGGCTATGGACCCTTCGCGCAGGTCGGCTTCGAACAGGTCCGCGCCGGTCAGGTCCGCCCCGCGCAGGCAGACGCCCCGGAGGTCGGCGCGGCGCATGGAGGCGTCGACCAGGATGGCCCCCTGCAGGTCGGCGGCGAACATGTTGGCGTGGTCGAGGGCCGCGCCGGTGAAGTCGCAGCCGGCCAGGATGGCGCCTGTGAAGTCGGCGTCGCAGAGCTGCCGGCCCCGGAATGAGACCCCCGTCAGGTTGGCATAGGAGAACACCGCCCGCGCCCCGCCCGGCTTGGCGCGCCGCAGCCGGTCGTGGCGGGCGCAAATCTCGTCCGCTTCGGTCTGGGTGAGCTTGCGATGGGCGAGCGCCGCGGAGGCGGGCATCTGAGTGTCCAGGAACTAGGCGAAAATCAAACCCGAGCTTCCGCTCGTGTAGTTAACGCCTTGCTTACGCGGAAAAATCGCAACCGGCTAAACCATCCACCATTCCGCGCGTTGATGTGAGGAAGATCAATTCGGGCGGGTGTAGTTGATGCGGTTTGTAAGGCGAGATGATGTCCGTACGGGACGTCGGCGGACGGCTCTGGCGGCGGGGGCGGGCGCGGCCGCGCTGGCTGCGAGCCTGATCGGCCTGACGGCGACCGCCCAGCAGAAGTCGGCAGCGCCCGCCGACGCGGCGGCCCCCGCCGCCTCTTCCCCGCAAGCGGCGGCGCCGGTCTCGCCGCCCACCCTGCTGATCCAGCCCTTCCGGCCGGATCAGTTGGAGCTTGTCCTGAAGACCCTCGACGAGGCGGAGAGCCACGGGTTCGCCCCGGGCGCCTACAGCACGGAGGCGGCGCGCCGCCTGCTCGCTTCCCGCGACGAGGCGGAACGCGCCCAGGGCGATGCGCTGTTGCGGCGGGTGCTGGTGGCCTACGCCAAGGCGCAGCATGGGGATCGCATCCTGCAGGTGAAGGCCCCCGCCGACTGGGCGCTCAAGCCCCCTCCCTACGACGCGGAAGCGGCGCTGACCGCGGCCCTTGCCGAGAACAAGCTCGGCGCCTGGTTGGACAGCCTGGCCCCGCCGTTCCCGGTCTACGGCCAGCTCAGGATGTTCCTCACCCGCTACGGCGCCGTGGCGGCGAAGGGCGGCTGGGCGCCCGTGGCGGACGGCGCCGCGCTGAAACCGGGGATGAGCGATCCGCGGGTCCCGGTGCTCCGCAAGCGGCTCGCCGTGGAGGATTCCGCGGTCAACGGGGCCGAGCCCAGCCCTGTCTACGATCCCATGCTGGTCGAGGCGGTGCAGCGGTTCCAGGCGCGCCAGGGCTTCACCCCCGACGGGGTGGTGGGGCGGGCCACCCGAACGGCGCTGAACATCCCCGCCGATGATCGGATCATGCAACTCCGCGCCAATCTGGAGCGCTGGCGCTGGCTGCCCCGCGACTTGCCCGCCACCCGGGTCGACGTGAACATCCCCGGCGCCCACATGACCCTTTACCGCGACGGCAAGCCGGCGCTGGACATGCGGGCCGTGGCGGGCCGGCCCGGCGACGAAACGCCGATGCTGCAGAGCGCGATCCACACCATCGTGCTCAATCCGCCCTGGAATGTGCCGACCTCCATCGCCAGCAAGGAGCTGTGGCCCAAGGCCCGCGCCAACCCGGGCTATCTGGAGCGGGAAGGCTATGTGGTGCTCTCAACCGAGGGCGGGGGTCAGCGGCTGCAGCAGAAACCGGGGCCGAAGAACGCCCTTGGCCGGATCAAGTTCGACTTCGACAATCCCTTTGCGGTCTATCTGCACGATACGCCCAACCGCGCCGCCTTTTCGCGGGATCAGCGGGCGGTAAGCCATGGATGTGTCCGGCTCGAGCGGCCAATGGACTTGGCGAAGGCGCTGTTTTCCGGAAATCCAGACTGGAACGATCAGAAGATCGCGGGGGTTCTAGCGGATGAAGAAACGGTTAAGGCTCAGCTTGCCGAGAAGACACCTGTATTCCTGCTTTATTGGACTGCCTACGTCGATACGAAGGGCGTGCTGAACTTCCGACCGGACATCTACAACTGGGATAAAGCCCTGCTGGGTCTATTGGACGCAGGGCGCGAAAGCGCCTGATGTGTTGACACCTTAAGCCTAACCCCGGATGGTGCGCCTGCATCGTCTCGGGGTGGTTTCACGTGCCCATAGAAAAAGCGTTCGATCGACGCCGACTGCTGCAACTCGGCCTCGCTACGGCCGGTATGGCGGTCCTTCCCAAATTCGCGATGGCGGACGCTCCGCCGGCCCGCGAGATCAAGCGTCTGGCCCTGGTCAACCTGCACACGGGCGAAGCCTTCAGCGACGTCTACTGGGAAAGAGGCCAGTATGTGCAGGACGCCGTCGCCGCCGCCGACAAGGTGCTGCGCGACTTCCGCACCGGCGAGGTGTCGCCGATTGACCGCAAACTGTTCGACCTATTGGACGATCTCGCCGCCAAGGTGGAGAGCCGCAAGCCGTTCCAGATCATCTCCGGCTACCGGTCGCCCAAGACCAACGCCATGCTGAAGTCCAAGAACGGCAGCCATTCAGGCGTGGCGACCAAGAGCCTGCACATGGAAGGCAAGGCGATGGACATCCGCATGTCCGACGTCCAACTCGCCCATCTCCGCGCCGCCGCCTTGGATCTCGGCCGCGGCGGCGTCGGCTATTATCCCTCCGACAACTTCGTGCATGTCGACACCGGCCGGGTTCGCCGCTGGGGGTGAGGCCCGCCACATCGATCGTCACGAAAAAAAGGGCGGCGCTGGTGCGTCGCCCTTCTTCGTTCAGGATGGATTGAAACCATTCCCCCGCCCGGCCCCTCCCGCAAGCGAGAGAGGGGGACGGGCCCCGCCTGCGGGGAGATCGGGCGAGGGACGCCGGGCTTAGGCCGCCTTGGCGGTCTGCTCGATCTGTACCGGCGCGGCGGTTTTGATCTCCACCCGGCGCGGCTTGAGCTGCTCAGGCAGTTCGCGCTTGAGGGAGATGGCAAGGAGCCCGTCGGCGATGGTGGCGTCGGTCACCACCACATAGTCGGCGAGCTGGAACCGCCGGTCGAAGTTGCGTTCGGCGAGGCCGCGATGGAGGTAGCGTTTGGCTTCGTCCTCGGGCGACTTGCGACCGGAGACGGTGAGCACATTCTCCTTCACATCGACGGTCAGTTCTTCCGGCTTGAAGCCGGCCACCGCGATCTCGATGCGGTAGGCGTTGTCGCCTACGGTTTCGATATTGTAGGGCGGATAGCCCCCCGCGCTTTCAGCCTTGGTCGCCGCCTCAAGCAGGTTGGCGAGGCGGTCGAAGCCGACCACGGAACGATAGAGGGGGGAAAAATCGATAGACGTACGCATAGGCATCCTCCTTAAAGGCAAGGTGCGATTTGCAGGTACGATCCGACGAGCCTGATAGGCCTCGCGGGTCGGAAGGCCCGGACATCCAGCGCCTTCGAGAAGAAATATGGGGCGGTCGTTTTCGGCTGCAAGCCCGCCGAGGCAAAACGACCGCCTGCTTTGACCCGTCCGTATAACCGGGCTAGAGGCGCTGGCATGGGGCTAGAGGTGAACCGCCAATGGACGTGACGTCCTTCGTTTCTCGCCGCGCCCTGCTGATGGGTGCGGCTGCGGCGTCCCTGGCGGGCTGCGACCGCAAGCCGGATGCGCCGGCCAATGTCGCGGCGCCGGCTGCGCCGGCCGGGCTGGCGGTGAAGCGGGGCACGCTCGACTGGGCCATCGCCGGCGACTGGCGAGGGGGCGACAGGGCGCGCGACCGTTGGCGCCATCCCAAGGAGACCCTGGAGTTCTTCGGGCTGCAGCCGAACATGACGGTGGTGGAGCTGTGGCCGGGCGCGGGCTGGTACACTCAGATCCTGGCGCCGCTGCTGGCGGCGGGGGGCGGCAAGCTCTATGCGGCGGGCTTCGACGCGCCGGGAACCGATCCGGCGGCTGCGGAGGTCGCGGCGACCTACCGCCGGATGATCGAGGCGCGGCCGGCTCTCTACGGCAAGGTCGAGTTCACCACCTTCGGCGCGGGCGCCGGCCCGCTGGCGCCCCCAGGCAGCGCCGACATGGTGCTGTTCCTGCGCAATCTGCACGATTGGATGGCCGCGGGACTGGTCGAGAAGGTCTTCCGCGACGCCCTCGCCGCCCTGAAGCCGGGGGGCGTGCTGGGGATCGAGGAGCACCGCGCCGCCCCGGGGGGGCCGCAGGATCCCCTCGCGGTCAGCGGCTATGTACAGGAGGCCTATGTCAAGCAACTCGCAGCCGAGGCCGGCTTCAAGTTCGACAAGGCGAGCGAGATCAACGCGAACCCGCAGGATACGCGCGACCATCCGTTCGGGGTCTGGACTTTGCCGCCGACGCGGCGATCCTCCCCCACGGGCGCGCCGCCGGACCCGGCGTTCGACCACACCAAGTACGACGCCATCGGCGAGAGCGACCGGATGACGTTGCGCTTCGTAAAACCCGCCTAAAGGAGACGCCGATGGCCACCCTCGCAGAAATCACCGAACGCTTCCGCACCGCCGTCGCGGGCGGGGCGGTCCCGGGCAAGACGGTGAAGCTGGACCTCAAGGGCGATGGCTTCGTCTTCATCGACGGGACGACGGTGACCAACGAGGACGCCGAGGCCGACTGCACTCTGGTGGTGTCCAAGGACGACCTCGAGGATATGGCCATGGGCCGGCTCGACCCCATCGCCGCCTTCACCGGCGGCAAGCTGCGGGTGCTGGGCGACATGGGCGTGGCGATGCAGCTTCAGGGCCTGCTGGCGCGGGCGCGCGGCTAGAACGTGGGCGAGGAGGCGCCGCTCCTTTCCATCCCCGAGGCGCCGGCCCCTCCAGGCGCCAGGGCCGAATGGTTCGAGGGGGCGGGCGGCTTGCGGCTGAGGGCCGCCCTCGCGCCCCATCCCAGCCCCCGCGGCTCGGTGATCGTCAGCCCGGGGCGGGCCGAACCGATCGAAAAATACTTCGAGGTCGCGGGCGAGCTGGCCGCGCGCGGCTTCACCGTGTTGATCCACGACTGGCGGGGGCAGGGCCTGTCCGCCCGACTGACGTCCGACCGCCTACGCGGGCACGCGGCGGGGGTGGAGCCCTTCCTGCAGGACTTCCATCGCCTGATCGCCGCCTTCGAAGACCGTCTGCCGGGGCCGCGCATCGCCCTTGGCCATTCCATGGGGGGGCTGCTGACCGGCCTGGCGGTGGTGGAGACGCCAGGCTGGCTGGCGGGCGCCGTATTGACCGCGCCGATGATGGGGGTGCTGACCGGCGGGCGCTCGCTGCGGTCTGTCCGCTTCCAGGCCGCGGTCGCCCGGGGGCTAGGGTTAGGCGTGCAATATCTGCCGGTCCGAACCGATCCCTTGGCCGTCGCCTTCGCGGACAACGTCCTGACCCACGATGAGGAGCGTTGGAACCGCTACAAGGCCCAGCTCGCCGCCTTTCCGGAGCTTCGGCTCGGGCGAGTCACTTGGGGCTGGCTGCATTTCGCATTGCAGGCCACGGCGCGAGCGGCGCTGAACGCCAAGACGGCCGACCTGCGGGATCGGGTCACCCTGGTCATCGCCGAGCAGGAACAGCTTGTGGACAACGCCGCCTCGGCCGTCTTCGCCGAGCGGGCTGGCGCTAGGCTCATAGAAGTGAAGGGCGCCCGGCACGAAATCCTGATGGAGACGGACGCCATCCGCGCCGTCTTCTGGAGCGAGTTCGACCGGCTCGCTGACCGCCTCGCGCCCCGGCGGGGGTAGGCGAAGGACTGTCCCGGTGGTCTCAGACCGCCGAGCGCTTCAGCGCCACCAGCGCTTCGTCCAGGACCGCCCGGTCGCCGGCGATGACCATCTGGCCGCCGCCGCGGCCGAGGGGCTGGCCGCGCCAATCGGTGATCAGGCCCCCGGCCCCAGTGACTAGGGGGATGGCCGCCTCGATGTCCCAGGCTTTGAGCGCCTTGCCCTCGATCACGAGGTCCATGGTCCCAAGCGCCGCGAGGGCGAAGAAATAGGCGTCGCCGCCGGTGCGGGTCATCTTCGCGGCGGCGCGCACCTGGGCGAAGGCGGCGGCTTCGGCGGGGGTGAAATACTGCACCGGGTCGGTGGTGCCGAGGATGGCGTCGGTCAGCTTGGGGCAGGGGCGGACCCTCAGACGCTGCTCCGACCCGCTGCGCACCAGCCGCGAACCGAGGGCGGTGCCGATGAAGTACTCGTCGAGATAGGGCTGGGCGATCACGCCAACGACCGGCTCGCCGCGATGGCGCAGGGCGATCAGGGTGGTCCACAGGGGCGTGCCGGCGATGAAGCCGCGGGTGCCGTCGATGGGGTCGAGCACCCAGACGAACTCCGCGTCCGGACGATCCTCGCCATATTCCTCGCCGATCACCCCGTGATCAGGGAAGCGCCGCGCCACTTCGGCGCGGATCGCCGCCTCCGCGCCGCGGTCGGCGGCGGTGACGGGGTCGAAGCCTTGGCCCTTGGCGGCGCCCTTGTCCTCCAGGCCGTTCTCGACGCGGAACAGCGGCAGGATGGTCGCCCCCGCGATCCTGGCAAGTTCCAGGGCGAAGGCTTCCAGTGCCTGCAGTCGTTCGGCCGAGAGGGTGTCGCGCATGAGCGGAGGCTTAGCCCGCCCATGTCGCCGAAGGAAGCATCAGACCGGCGGCGCGTCGGTGTTCAGCGACTTGGCGAGGTCCAGCAGGCGCCGGCGGGGCCGTTCGCCCAATTGGTAGTAGGCGCGGATCAGGTCCAGCGTCTCCTTGCGGGCCATCACCTCGCCTGTGCGGGGTTCGGCGGCGCCTTCGCGTTCACGGCGCTCCTGGGCCTCGGCGAGGCCGTCGTAGAAATAGCCCACCGGAACTTCCAGGGCTTCGGAGAGCTGCCACAGGCGGGCGGCGGAGATGCGGTTGGCGCCGCACTCGTACTTCTGGATCTGCTGGAAGCGGATGCCGACCACGGCGGCGAGCTGCTGCTGGGTCAGGCCGAGCAGGCGGCGGCGGCGGCGTAGTCGCTTGCCGAGGTGGAGGTCGATGTCATTAGCCATTGCAGTCACCCTCACGCGCGTCCCAACACGGGACGTCTGCGCCTGTGACGGGCAAGGGCTGCGCCAAATTCGCTGAACGGGCGAGCGGCCCGGTTCAGTCAGTCTGGATGGGGGGAGGCGGGGATCGGCCGGGCGGTGATGGCGCTGCCGAACGACGCCCCCATGATGCAGGCGATGGCGCTCCATTGCATCGGCGTCAGGGTCTCGTGCAGAAGGACCATGCCCGAGACGGCGGCGAAGGCCGGCTCCAGGCTCATCATTACCCCGAAGGTCTTGGCTGGCAGGCGGGTGAGGGCGACCATCTCCAGGGAATAGGGCAGCATGCTGGAGAAGAAGGCCACCGCCAGTCCCGTCGCGAGGATGGCAGGCGCCAGCAGCGCTGAGCCCGCATGGGCGACGCCGATGGGCACGGTGAACAGCGCGCCGATGGTCACGCCGACGGCGACTGCGCCAGGGCCGAGGCGTCCCCCTGCCTTGGCGCCGAACAGGATGTAGGCGGCCCAGCACCCACCGGCCGCCAGGGCGAGGGCGACGCCCGTAGGGTCGAGGGGGCCGGCGGCCGGATTGATCGGCAGGAGCAGCCCGAGGCCGATCACGGCCAAACCGATCCAGGCGAAGTCGAGGGGCTTGCGCGAACTCACCATGGCGACGGCGAGGGGGCCGGTGAATTCCAGCGCCACGGCGAGGCCCAGCGGAATCCGCTCGATGGCCATGTAGAACATCAGGTTCATGGCCCCGAGGGAGACCCCGTAGGCCAGCACCACCCGGTCCAGCACGGCCTTCGGATTGGGCCGCCAGATGGCCAGCAGCAGCAGGGCCGAGAAGCCGAGCCGCATCGCCGTCACACCCTCGGCGCCGACGATCGGGAACACGCGCTTGGCGAGGGCCGCGCCGGTGGGGATCGAGGCGATGGAGATCACCAGGAAGGTGATCGGTAGGGCGAGGCTGGTGGATCGCGCCAAAGCTAGCTCCGCGCCCTCCCCCTTGATGGGGAGGGTTGGGTAGGGGTGATTGCTCCGTCTTGGGGCGGCGTCACCCTCATCCCGGGCCCTTACCCCATCAAGGGGGAAGGGCGATTTCGACTATTCTTCCTTCGCGCGCTTCTTGCGGAAGGAGGGGTTCAGCACCTGCTTGCGCAGGCGGATCGACTTCGGCGTCACCTCGACCAGCTCGTCCTCGGCGATGTAGGCGATGGCCTGTTCGAGGGTGGGGCGGCGGGGCGGGGTCAGGCGGATCGCCTCGTCCTTGCCGGAGGCGCGGACGTTGGTGAGCTGCTTGGCCTTCATCGGGTTCACGTCGAGGTCGTCGGCGCGGCTGTTCTCGCCGATGATCATGCCCTGATAGGTCTTCTCGCCGGCGCCGACGAACATCACGCCGCGCTCCTCGAGGTTCCACAGGGCGTAGGCTGCCGTTTCGCCATCGGAATTGGAGACCAGCACGCCCTTGCGGCCGCCGTCGATGGCGCCGCGATAGGGCTCGTAGTGCGAGAACACCCGGTTCAACACTCCCGAACCGCGGGTGTCGGTGAGGAACTCGCCCTGATAGCCGATCAGGGCCCGCGACGGGGCCTCGAAGGTGATGCGGGTCTTGGCGGCGCCGGAGGAGCGCATATCCTTCATCTCGGCCTTACGGGCCGACAGCTTCTCGATGACGATGCCGGAGAAGTCGTCGTCCACGTCGACCACCACTTCCTCGATCGGTTCCAGCTTCTCGCCCTTCTCGCCGGTCTGGAACACCACGCGCGGGCGCGAGATGGACACCTCGAAGCCTTCGCGGCGCATGGTTTCGATCAGCACCCCGAGTTGCAGTTCGCCGCGGCCGGCCACCTCGTAGGCGTCCTTCTCGGCGGTTTCGGTGACGCGGATGGCCACATTGGACTCGGCTTCGCGCAGCAGGCGCTCGCGGATCACCCGGCTCTGCACCTTGTCGCCTTCACGGCCGGCCAGCGGGCTGTCGTTGACCGACACGGTCATGGAGATGGTCGGCGGGTCGATGGGCTGGGCGGGGAGAGGTTCCGTGACCTCGATGGCGCACAGGGTGTCGGCCACGGTGGCCTTGGACAGGCCCGCGATGGAGACGATGTCTCCGGCTTCGGCGAAGTCGATCGGCTGGCGCTTCAGACCGCGGAAGGCCAGCAGCTTGCTGACTCGGCCGCGTTCCACCTCCACCCCGTCGCGGGACAGGGCGCGGATCGGCATGCCGGGAACCAGCTTGCCGGCTTCGACGCGCCCCGTGAGCAGGCGGCCCAGGAAGGGGTCGGCTTCGATCAGCACCGACAGCATCGCCGCGGGCTGGTCGATGTTGGCTTCCACCTTGGGGGGCGGCACGTGCTCGACGATCTTGTCGTAGAGCGGGGCGAGATCCTTGTGTTCGTCGCCCATGTTGTTCACCGCCCAGCCCTGCTTGCCGGAGGCGTAGAGGTGGGGGAAGTCGAGCTGCTCGTCGGTGGCGCCGAGGGCCGCGAACAGGTCGAAGGCGTCGTTCAGCACCCGGTCGGGATCGGCGTGGGCGCGATCGACCTTGTTCAGCACCAGGATCGGCTTCAGGCCAAGCTTCAGGGCCTTGCCGAGCACGAATTTGGTCTGGGGCATGACGCCCTCTTCGGCGTCCACCAGCAGCAGACAACCGTCCACCATGCCGAGGATCCGCTCCACCTCGCCGCCGAAGTCGGCGTGGCCAGGGGTGTCGATGACGTTGATGCGGGTCTCGCCCGCGGCGCCATGCCAGAGGAGCGAGGTGCATTTGGCGAGGATGGTGATCCCGCGCTCGCGCTCCTGGTCGTTGGAGTCCATCGCCCGTTCGGCCACGGCTTCATTGGTGCGGAAGGAGCCGGACTGGCTGAGGAGTTGATCCACGAGCGTGGTCTTGCCGTGGTCGACGTGGGCGATGATGGCGATATTTCGCAGGGACATGGGTTCGCTTCGCGGGAGGGGCGGGGGCTTGTACGCGAGCCAGGGCCAATACGCCAGGGGCCATGTGCCGCGGTGCAACAATGAGGTGGCGCTGATCAGAAGAAGCCGGGTGGCAACTAGCCCAGTTCTACGGCGTTTCTGCGACAGGCGGCCTTGGCGCAAGCTCCTGGAGGACTGATTGAAGCTCGCGGGAAGCGTCGCTGTCGTGACGGGCGGAGAATCCGGGATCGGGCGCGCCTGTGCTCAGGCGATCGCCGCGTCCGGCGCAGATGTCTGCCTGACCTACTTTCGCGATCGCGCGGCGGGTGACGAGGTCGCCGCCGCGATCGCCGCATCCGGGGGGCGCGCCCTCGCCGTCCAGACCGACGTCGCCGACGAGGCCCAGGTCGAGAGCCTGTTCACACGCTGTCGGGCCGCCTTCGGGCCGCCGTCCCTGCTGGTCAATTCGGCCGGGCGCAACATGTCGGGGGTGCGGGTCTGCGACATGGACCTGGCTCAGTTCGAGGGGGTGGTGCGGACGGACCTCTTCGGCCCCTTCCTGACCTGCCGCGCCTTCGCGCGCGGATTGCTGACGATGGGGGGGAGGGGGCGCATCGTCAACATCTCGTCCATCCACGAGCGCGCCCCCCGGGCCGGCGGGGCCGACTACGATGCGGCCAAGGGTGGCCTGGCGCAGCTTACCGCCACCCTTGCGGTGGAACTCGCCCCCAGCGGCGTCGCGGTGAACGGGGTTGCGCCGGGTATGATCCTGACGCCGATGAACCAGGCGGCGCTGGACGATCCGGCCGCGCGGCGGGCGCGGGAGGCCAAGATACCCTGGGGCCGCGCCGGGCGGCCCGAGGAGGTCGCCGATCTGGTCGTCTTCCTGCTTTCGACCTCTGCCGACTACATCACCGGCGCCACTGTGGTGATCGACGGCGGCCTCTCCCTCAACGTCGCCCTGGGAGCCTGACATGGTCGCCTATGTCGTGGAGGCCCTCGAGGACGTGACCCTCGATATCGCCGGGCCAGGGGGCCGGCTGGCCGGCTACGACCTGATGAGCCCCTTCGTCTGGACCGAGGGGAATCAGCGCCGGCTTTTGGTCCGAATACTGCCGCGCCCGCGCGGGCCGGACGACGCGACCGGCGTCATATGGTGCGGCGACTCCGACGACGGCCGTCATTTCCGCATGCACGATACGCCTTCAATCTCCCCCGGTCCCGACCCGATCGACGTGGGCGGATGTGAAGATCCCACGCTCGTCTGTAGTCGCGAGAGGGACTACGTGATCTTCTATACTGGCGTCGACGCCGGTCGGCGGCAGGGGGCGCTGCTGGTGGCCAAGGGGCCGGACCTCGAGCGCCTGGTGAAGCGGCAGGTGCTGCTGAAAGCCCCGGAGGGGGAAGGCAACATCAAGGAAGCCACCCTTGCCCAAGGCTCCGACGGCGGCTTCCGGTTGTTCTACGAGTACGCCAAGGAAAACGCCTCCCGTGTGGGGATGGCTGTCGGTCCCGACCTGGAGGGGCCGTGGGAGGCGGTCGACGACCCCTTCACCATCCGCGAGCAGAGCTGGGACAACTGGCACCTGTCGACCGGCCCTATCGTCCAGCGCGAAGGCGAGGACCCGGTGATGTTCTACAATGGCGCCACGAGCGACGCCCGTTGGCGCATCGGCTGGATCAGCTTCAGCCCCGACTTCTCCCGCGTCACAGGGCGAGGCGTGGAGCCCCTGCTGGTGCCGCCGCCGGCCGAGGATCGCACCGCCACCGACATCGCCTTCGCCGCGTCCTGTCTCGTCGAGGGCGACGACATCTGGCTTTACTATTCGCTGGAGGATCGCATCCTGCGGCGCGCCGGGGTGCGACGCTACGGGTGAACCCAGGCCAGCAGCGCCTTGCCGATAGGGTTGGCCGGGTCGGCGAGCAGCTTGGCGGTCAGGGCCAGGGACATGACCACGAGCAACGGCCGGATCAGCCGGCCGCCGAAGCGCATGGCGGCCTTGGCGCCGAAAACGCCGCCGAGGGCGTTGGCGACGGCCATGGCGAGGCCGAGGGTCCAGATCACGTGGCCGCCGGCAGCGAGGGCGACAAGCGCCGCGAGGTTGCTGGAGAGGTTCAGGAGCTTGGTCGAGGCGGTGGCCCGAAGCAGGCCGAGACCCATTAGCGAAATCAGCGCGATGGTGAAGAAGGATCCGGTCCCCGGCCCGAAGAAGCCGTCATAGAAGCCGATGCCGAAGGCCACCAGAGCGAAGGCCGGCGGCTGCAGCCAGCGATGCTGGTCCACGTCGCTCATCTTCGGCGACAGCAGGAAATAGGCCGACACGGCGATCAGCAGGATGGGCACGAGGCCGGACAGGAATGAGGGGTCGAGCTGCTGGACCAGGGCCGCGCCGATGGCCGAGCCCGCGAGGGCTCCCGCCACGGGCGGGGCCATCTCCTTCATGTCGATGTAACCGCGGCGGGCGAAATTGAAGGTCGCCGCGGCGGTGCCGCAGGCCGACTGCAGCTTGTTGGTGCCCAGCGCCATCACCGGCGGCACGCCCGCCGCCAGAAGGGCCGGCAGGACGATGAGCCCGCCGCCTCCGGCGATGGCGTCCACGAAGCCGGCCAGTCCCGCGACCGCCACCAGGATGGCGAAGGTCTCGGGGCTCAGGTGCAACAAGGAACTCTCACCGCTTCCAATTTCATCCGCGGTCCCCGCGAAGGCGGGGATCCAGAACACCTATCCATCTGGCGGCGCCTTGGCAAAGCTGGACCCCCGCCTTCGCGGGGGATGCGGATGTTCTGGAACCGGCCTTCCTAGATCTCGTAGTCGCCCGGCGCCGTGGCGCTGAGAAGCCCGCGGGCCGTCAGATCGTTGACGATGATCTCGGCGGCGTCCTCCGGCGACGACAGGGTGGTGTCGATGCGGATCTCCGGCGCCGACGGGGCTTCGTAGGGGCTGTCGATGCCGGTGAAGTTCTTCAGCTCTCCGGCGCGGGCCTTCTTGTAGAGGCCCTTGGGGTCGCGGCCCTCGGCCACGTCCAGCGGCGTGTCGACATAGACCTCGATGAACTCGCCCTCGGGCAGGCGGCTGCGGGCCAGCTCCCGCTCGGCGCGGAAGGGCGAAATGAAGGACACCAGCACGATCAGGCCGGCGTCGGCCATTAGGGCGGCCACCTCGGCCACCCGGCGGATGTTCTCCACCCGGTCGGCGTCGGTGAAGCCGAGGTCGCGGTTCAGGCCGTGGCGCACGTTGTCGCCGTCGAGCACGATGGTGTGGCGGCCCTGGCCGTGCAGCCGCTTCTCGACAAGGTTGGCGATGGTCGACTTGCCCGAGCCCGAAAGGCCGGTGAACCAAAGCACCGCCGGCTTCTGGCCCTTCTGGGCGGCGCGGGCGTCGCGGTTCACCTCCAGCGCCTGCCAGTGGATGTTCTGCGAGCGGCGCAGGGCGTGATGGATCAGGCCCGCCGCCACGGTGGCGTTGGACAGGCGGTCGATCAGGATGAACCCGCCGGTGTCGCGATTATCCTTGTACGGATCGAAGGCGATGGGCTGGTCGAGGCTGAGATTCACCACCCCGATCTCGTTCAGGGTCAACTGCTTGGCGGCCAGATGGTCGAGGGTGTTGACGTTGACCTTGAACTTGGGCTCGGCCACCTGGGCGGAGACCAGCTTGGACCCGATCTTCATCCAGTAGGAGCGGCCGGGCAGCAGGGCCTCGTCCGACATCCAGATCAGGGTGGCCTCGAACTGGTCGGCCACCTCCGGCGGGTCGCCAGCGATGGACAGGATGTCCCCGCGGGAAACGTCGATCTCGTCGGCCAGGGTCAGGGTGATGGACTGGCCGGCGACGGCGCGGTCCAGATCCCCGTCCTGGGTGACCACCCGGGTCACCGTGCTGGTCTTGCCCGAGGGGAGCACCCGCACCGGGTCTCCGGGGGCGATGGAGCCCGAGGCGATCAGGCCGGAGAAGCCGCGGAAGTCAAGGTTGGGCCGGTTCACCCACTGCACGGGCAGCCGGAACGGCTGTTCGGCCAGATGGTCCTCGACCACGACGGTCTCGAGGTGGGTCATCAGGGTGTCGCCCTCGTACCAGGGCGTGTTGTCGCTGCGGCTGGTGATGTTGTCGCCGCGCAGGCCCGACACCGGGATGGCCATGATGTCTTCGAGGCCGATCTGGGCGGCGAAGGCCCGGTAGTCGCCCACGATCCGGTCGAACACTTTCTCGTCGAAGCCGACGAGATCCATCTTGTTGACCGCCAGCACCACCTTCTTGATGCCGATCAGCGACACCAGATAGCTGTGCCGCCGGGTCTGGGTCAGCACCCCTTTGCGGGCGTCGATCAGGATCACCGCCAGATCCGCCGTGGAGGCGCCGGTGATCATGTTGCGGGTGTACTGCTCGTGGCCAGGGGTGTCGGCGACGATGAACTTGCGCTTGTCGGTAGAGAAGAAACGGTAGGCCACGTCGATGGTGATGCCCTGCTCGCGCTCCGCGGCGAGGCCGTCCACCAGCAGGGCGAAGTCGATCTCCTGCCCCTGGGTGCCCATCTTCTTGGAGTCGTTTTCGAGGGCCGTTAGCTGGTCCTCGAAGATCATCTTGGAATCGTAAAGCAGCCGCCCGATCAGGGTCGACTTGCCGTCGTCCACCGAGCCGCAGGTGATGAACCGCAGCAGCGACTTGTGCTGATGCGCCGTCAGATAGGCGTCGATGTCGGTTTCGATGAGGTCGGACTGGTGGGCCATCAGAAATAGCCCTCCTGCTTCTTCTTCTCCATCGAGGCGGCCTGGTCGTGGTCGATCATCCGGCCCTGACGTTCGGAGCTGGTGGTCAGCAGCATCTCCTGGATGATGGCCGGCAAGGTGTCGGCGCCGCTCTCGATGGCGCCGGTAAGCGGGTAGCAGCCCAGGGTGCGGAAGCGCACCGTCTTCATCTGCGGAGTCTCGCCCGGGTTCATCGGCATGCGGTCGTCGTCGACCATGATCAGCGTGCCGTCACGCTCCACCACCGGCCGCTCGGCCGCATAGTAGAGCGGCACGATGGGGATGTTCTCCAGGTGGATGTATTGCCAGATGTCGAGTTCGGTCCAATTCGAGATCGGGAACACCCGGATCGACTCGCCCTTGTGCTTGCGGGCGTTGTAGAGGCGCCAGAGTTCGGGGCGCTGGTTCTTCGGGTCCCAGCGGTGCTGGGCCGAGCGGAAGGAGAAGACCCGCTCCTTGGCCCGCGACTTCTCCTCGTCGCGCCGGGCGCCGCCGAAGGCCGCGTCGAAGCCGAAGTTGTCGAGCGCCTGCTTCAGCCCCTGCGTCTTCATCACGTCGGTATGGATGGCCGAGCCGTGGGTGAAGGGGCCGATGCCCTGGGCGATCCCATCCGGATTGACGTGCACGATCAGGTCGAGCCCCAGCTCGGCCGCGCGCTTGTCGCGGAAGGCGATCATCTCCTTGAACTTCCAGGTCGTGTCGACGTGGAGCAGGGGGAAGGGCGGCTTGGACGGATAGAAGGCCTTCATGGCGAGGTGCAGCATGACGGCGCTGTCCTTGCCGATCGAATAGAGCATCACGGGCCGTTCGCACTCGGCGACGACCTCGCGCATGATGTGGATGCTCTCGGCTTCCAGCCTTTGAAGGTGGGTGAGGGACTGCATGGGCGGCTATATGGGTGCGAGACCCTAAAATTTCGCGATAGTTCCTCTATCAGCCGGGTTTAGAAAATCTAAGGCGATCTCTCCGGCTTTAGATTTCCCAGAGTTAGGCCGCGCCCATGAAGGGGCCGATGGCGGGGGCGTCGAACGGGCCCGTGGCGACGAAGCCAGGGTTGAAGAAGCGCGGCTTGCCGTAGACCAGCGGGCCGCCTTCCGGCGCGAACACCCGCCCCCCCGCCGCGATCAGCACGGCGTGGCCGGCGGCGGTGTCCCATTCGCTGGTGGGGGAGGGGCGGGGATAGAGGTCCGCCTCGCCGGCCGCCAGCAGGCAGAACTTCAGGGACGATCCGATGGAGACCCGCGTGGTTACGCCGCAGGCGGCGAGATAGGCTTCCGTCGCCGGCACGTCGTGGGACTTGGAGGCGACGGCCACCGGAGGCGAGGCGGGACTGCGCACTTTGAGGGGGCGCCGTTCGGCGGTTTCCTGCTCCTCGGGCGGGACCTCGTTGCTCCAGGCGCCGTCTTCGCCGCCGGCGAATAGGCGGCCCAGGGCCGGGGCGTAGACGACGCCCAAGGTGGGGACGCCGTTCTCGATCAGGGCGATGTTGACGGTGAAGTCCGTGCCCCGCCGGATGAATTCCTTGGTGCCGTCGAGGGGATCGACCAGGAAGAAGCGCGCGCCCACCTCGGGGATGCGTCCGGCGGCGCACTCCTCCTCGGCCACCACGGGCACGCCGGGGGCGAGTTCCGCCAGGGCCGACAGGATAATGGCCTCCGCTGCGTGATCTGCGGCGGTGACCGGAGAGGCGTCGGCCTTGGTGATCACCTCCACCTCGCCCTGGAAGATGCGCCAGATCGCCGTCCCGGCCTGCAGGGCGGCGACAACAAGGCCTTCGAGGAGGGCGGGGCGGTTCAACGCTTCAGTCATGACGGGTCTGTAAAGGCTGATGCGCGCCTCGGCGAGCCCCTGCCTTGTCCGGCGAGGCCGACGCGCCTAGTTTCCCCAGCTCGCAACCGGACGCCCCATGCCAACGACTCGCCACTATCTCGATTTCGAACGGCCCATCGCCGAACTCGAAGCCAAGATCGAGGAACTGTTCAAACTGTCCGAAGGGGCGAGCCCGGATGCTTTCGAGCCGGAGATCGAGGCCCTGCGCGCCCGCGTCGAGGAGATGCGCCGCGAGGCCTACGCCAAGCTCGACCCCTGGCAAAAGACCCTGGTCGCCCGCCATCCGGAGCGTCCCCACTTCGTCGACTATGTCGGCGCCCTGATCGAGGAGTTCGTCGAGCTGCGCGGCGATCGCGGCTTCGCCGACGATCAGGCCATCGTCGGCGGCCTGGGGCGCTTCCGCGGCGTGCCGGTGGTGGTGATCGGCCACGAGAAGGGCCACGACACCGTCACCCGCATCAAACACAATTTCGGCTCCGCCCGCCCTGAGGGCTACCGCAAGGCGGTGCGCCTGATGGACATGGCGGAGCGATTCGGCCTGCCGGTGCTCACCTTCGTCGACACGGCCGGCGCCTATCCCGGCGTGGGCGCCGAGGAGCGGGGGCAGGCCGAGGCCATCGCCCGCTCCACCGAGCGCTGCCTGACCCTGGGCCAGCCCATGGTGACCGCGGTGGTGGGGGAGGGCGGCTCCGGCGGGGCCATCGCCATCGCCGCCGCCAACAAGGTGCTGATCCTGGAGCACTCCATCTATTCGGTGATCTCGCCGGAAGGCGCCGCCTCCATCCTGTGGCGCGACGGCAGCCGGGCGCGGGACGCCGCTTCGGCGATGAAGATCACCGCCCAGGACCTGATCGCCCTGAAGATCGTCGACCGCATCGTGCCGGAGCCCGCGGGCGGCGCCCACTCCGATCCGGAAACGGCCATCAAGGCGGTGGGCGATGCGATGGAGGAAGAGCTGCAGGCGCTGCTGCCCCTCTCAGCGGAGCAGTTGAAGAAGCAGCGGGCGGACCGTTTCTACGCCATCGGGCGCGGGCTCTCCTAGCGCGTCAGCGCGTAGCCGCCGTCGATGCGTGGAGGGCCGTCCGTGACCACCCGGCCCTGCCCCACCATGTGGATCAGATGCGCGAACACCGAATGGGTCGCGGCGGGGTGCAGCCGCGGGTCGACCGCTGCATACATCGTCGGCACCATCTCGCGGATTCGCGTGCGGCCGGCGGCAAGCTGGGCTTCGATCTGATCCTCCCGGGCCAGCCGATGGGCGCGGTAGGCGTTCAGGAAGGGGTCGATCTCGGTGATCAGCGGCCCGTGGCAGGGGACCAGGGTGGAAAAGCCCCGCGCCTGCACCTTGTCGAGGCTGGCGTAGTAGTCGGTCATGTTCCCGTCCGGCGGCCCCACCACCGTGGTCGACCAGCCCATGACGTGATCGCCGCTGAACAGCAGCCGCTCCTCCTCCAGCGCGAAACAGAGGTGGTTGGAGGCGTGCCCTGGGGTGGTGATCGCCTCCAGGGTCCAGCCGGGCCCTGAGATCCTGTCCCCGTCCTTCAGGATCAGGTCGGGGCGAAAGGCGCCGTCCTCGGCCTCCTCGAAGTCCCCCGCGCCACCCGGCGACGGCAGGCCCGCCACCACCGCCCCTGTCGCCTCGGCCAGGGGATGGGACAGGGGGGAGTGGTCGGCGTGGGTGTGGGTGACGAGCACATGGGTCACCCGCTCCCCTTCCACCGCCCGCAGCAGGGCGGCGAGGTGCTCAGGGGAGGCGGGGCCGGCGTCGATCACCGCCACCTCGCCGCGGCCGACGATGTAGGTGCCCGTGCCGCGGAAGGTGAAGGGGCCGGGGTTGTCCGCCACCACCCGGCGCACCAGGGGCGAGACGGTGTGGGGGACGCCGTATTCGAAGTCCATCTCACGCACGAAGGGGATCACGGTCCGGCCTGCCGCTTGCGATGCGCGGGGCGAACACGCCGAGGATCGCCCGATATGGCCAGAACCGCCGCCCGTATTGTCTCAAAACGGCTCCAGCTCGCCGTGGCGGCCTTCCTGTGTCTCGCCGCGGCGCAACTCGCGGACGCGATCGCCGCGCAGCCGCCCCTGCCGCTCGGTGCGGTGCGGGTGGCCATCGCCCGCTAGACCTTTTCCGGTCCAATCATTTGAACCGCCCTAGCCGCCGAGCACGCCCGTGAGGTCGTAGCCGGCGCGCCGCCCGGCCTCGATGAGCTGGTGGCGCGGAACCCCGGCCAGCGCCTGACCCAACGCCCAGGTGATGATCGAGCGGGTGCCGGAGCGGCAGAAGGCCAGCACGGCGCCGTCGGCGGCGTCGACCGCCGCCTTCATCGCGACGGCCTGATCCTGGGTCGGGCCGCCCCGCACCGGGATGTGGACATAGTCGAGGCCGGCGACCTCGGCCGCCATGGCCATCTCGTCGCTGGTGGGCTGGTCCTCGGCCTCGTGGTCGGGACGGTTGTTGATCACGAGTCTGTAGCCGTGGGCGGCTATGTCGGTCAGGTCCGCTGTCTCGATCTGGGGGGCGACCGCGAAAGCGGCGGTGACGGGGCGAATATCGGCCAAGGTCGAAGTCTCCGGTGGCGTCGTCCTCCATATGGGCGCCGCGCGTTGACATCATCCCGCCCGGGTGGAAGCTTCGCAACCATCGATGCTGCGTTTCCTGGCCAGACGGTTGCTGGTGGCGATTCCGACCCTGTTCCTGGTCGTGACGCTATCCTTCTTCATGATGCGGGCTGCCCCCGGCAGCCCGTTCGTGGGAGAGCGCAAGCTGTCGCCTGAGATCGAAAAGGCCGTCATGGCCAAGTACGGCCTCGATAAGCCCCTGCACGAACAGTACGCCAACTATCTGGCGGGAGTGATCAAGGGCGACCTCGGCCCCTCGCTCAAATACCGCGACAAGACCGTGGCCGACATGATCGGCGAGGGCTTCCCGAAAAGCCTGACCCTGGGCGTCTCCGCCATCACCCTGGCGCTGTTGATCGGCGTCAGCGTGGGGGTGGCCGCGGCCTTGCGCCAGAATCGCGGCGCCGACTATGCGGCCACCGCCGTCGCCGTGCTGGGGGTCTGTATCCCCACCTTCGTGACCGCGCCGCTGCTGGTCCTGCTGTTCGCCTCCAAGCTCGGCTGGCTGCCGACCGCCGGGTGGGGGGGCGTGCGCAACCTGATCCTGCCGGTGGTGGTGCTGGCCCTGCCGCAGATCGCCATCGTCTCGCGCCTGACCCGGGCGGGGATGATCGAGGTGCTGCACTCCAACTACATACGCACCGCGCGGGCCAAGGGCCTGTCGGAGTTCCGCATCGTCACCCGCCACGCCCTGCGCGGCGCCATCCTGCCCCTGGTCAGCTACCTCGGCCCGGCGACGGCGGGGCTGATCACCGGCTCGCTGGTGGTGGAGCAGATCTTCAACCTGCCTGGCCTCGGCAAGTACTTCGTCGTGAGCGCCCTGCAGCGGGACTACACGGTGGTGATGGGGGTGGTGATCCTCTACGCGGGGCTGATCCTGCTGCTCAACCTGATCGCCGACATCCTCTACGCCGCCCTCGATCCGCGGGTGTCGCTGAAATGACGGTGCTTGGCCCAGAACTCGCTCCCGGAACCGGCGGCGGCGCTGCCGGCCTGCCAAGCGCGCCCCTGAAGGGCCGCAGCCTGTGGGACGATGCGCGCCGGCGCCTTTTCCGCAACCGGGCGGCGGTGGCCGGGATCGTCGTCCTGGCCCTGCTGGTGGTGGCCGCCCTGATCGGGCCCTACCTGACCCCCTACGCCTACGATCAGGTCAACAAGGACGACGTGTGGGTGGGGCCGCTGAGCGGCGCGCACCTGCTCGGCACGGACTCCCTCGGCCGCGATCTTCTCGCCCGCCTGCTGGTGGGGCTGCGCGTCTCCCTGGCGGTCGGGGTGGTGGCGACGGTGGTGTCGCTGGTCATCGGCGTCGCCTGGGGAGCGACCGCCGGCTACCTCGGCGGGCGGGTCGACGAGGTGATGATGCGCATCGTCGACGTGCTCTATTCGCTGCCCTTCATCTTCTTCGTCATCCTGCTGATGGTGGTGTTCGGCAAGAACTTCATCCTGATGTTCCTGGCCATCGGCGCGGTGGAATGGCTGACCATGGCCCGCATCGTCCGCGGCCAGACCCTCGGCCTGAAGGAAAAGGAATTCATCGAGGCGGCCCGCGCGGCCGGCGTTTCCAGCCCCAGGATCGTGCTGCGCCACATCGCCCCCAACCTGCTGGGGCCGGTGGTGGTCTATGTCACCCTGACCATCCCCGCCGTCATCCTCGCCGAAAGCTTCCTCAGCTTCCTCGGCCTCGGGGTGCAGGAGCCGCTGACGTCGCTGGGGGTGCTGATCTCCAAGGGAGCGCAGGATATGGAGCTGGCCCCGTGGCTCCTGATCTTCCCGTCCATCGTGATGGTGGTCACCCTGATGTGCTTCAACTTTATCGGCGACGGCCTGCGCGACGCCATCGACCCCAAGGACCGGTGAGGCCGGCCCTTCCCCTCATTCTGGCGGCCGTCGGCGCCCTTCTCGCCGGCTGCGGCGGGAGCACGCGCCCGGCCTGCCCGGCGGGCGAGCTCTGCCTGGAGTTCGGCAACACCGGCGACCTCATCTCCCTCGATCCCTACAAGGGCGGCACCACCTCGGAGTTGCAGGCGGTCGGGGAGTTCTTCACCCCGCTGCTGGACACCGCCCCCGATGGCGAGCCCGTACCCGGCGTGGCGACAAAGTGGGAGACCAGTCCCGATGGCCTGACCTGGACCTTCCACCTGCGCGACATGGTCTGGTCCGACGGCGTGCCGGTCACCGCCGAGGACTTCGTGTTTGGCCTGCAGCGGTTGTTCGACCCGAAGACCGCCTCCGACCAAGCCTCGCAAATCTATGCGATCAAGAACTCCAAAGCAGTCAACGAGGGCAAGCTGCCGCTGAGCGCGGTGGGGGCCAGCGCCCCCGATCCCCATACCCTGGTGATCACCCTGGAGCACCCCTGGCCGATCCTGCCCTACTACGCCAACTCGCTGGTCATGACCCCCACCCCCAAGCATGCCGTGGAGAAGTACGGCGACGCCTGGGTGCAGCCGCAGAACTATGTCGGCAATGGCCCCTACCTGCCGGTCAGCGTGAAACTGGGGGACAAGGTGGTGGCGCGGAAAAACCCCCGCTATTTCGACGCCGCCAAGATCTGCTTCGACCAGGTCAGCTTCTATCCCACCATCGACGCGGTTTCGGCCGAACGCCGGGTCAAGCGGGGCGAACTCGACGTCAACACCCGCATCCAGTCCAACCGGGTGGAGTATCTGCGCAGGCCCGGCCAGATGCCGGACTATGTGCGTGTTCACCCCTGGGTGGGGGTGACCTACCTCGCCTACAACATGCGCGACGTGCCGGCGCTTAAGGATCTGCGGGTGCGCCGGGCTCTGTCGATGGCGATCGACAGGGAGTTCCTTACCAAGAAGCTGCTGCGGGGCGGGCAGCAGCCCGCCTACGGCTTCGTGCCGCCGGGCATGGTCGACTACAAGGACGGCCCTCGCGTCGACTGGGCCGACTGGCCGTTTGAGAAGCGTCAGGCCGAGGCGCGCCGATTGCTCGCGGAAGCAGGGTATGGCCCGAAAAATCCGCTGAAGATCGACATCAAGCACCGCAACACCGCCGACCCCTCCCTGGTCATGCCGGCGGTGCAGGCCGACTGGAAGTCCATCGGCGTACTCGCGACCCTGACCCCCAACGAGAGCCAAATCGCCTACGAGGCCTATCGGACGCGCGACTTTCAGGTGGCCGACGCCGGTTGGGTTAACGGCAACAACGCCATGGACTATCTCTACATGCAGCGCTCGGACGTCGGGACGCAGAACTATGGCGAGTACAAGAACCCCAAGTACGACGCCCTGCTAGATGAGGCGGATCAGGAGCGCGACCTCGCCAAGCGCGCCGAGATCCTGAAAAAAGCCGAACGGATCATCCTCGATGACGCGCCGGTGACCGCCACCTTCTTCATGGTGAACCAGAATCTGGTCAGCCCGCGCATCGTCGGCTGGGTGGACAATTCCCTCGATACCCACCGCATCCGTTTCATGTGCTTCAAGGATGCGGCCGCACGGGTGGCCGCCCTACCGAAGCAGTGAGACGGGCGCTTCTTGCGGCCCTCGCCCTGGCGACGATGGCGACAGGGTGCGAGCGCTCCACCCGGCCGGCCTGTCCGGCAGGCAAGCTGTGCCTGGAAGCCGGCAACCAGGCTGAGCCGGCCTCGCTTGATCCCCACCGAAACACCTCGGTGCAGGGCGACAACATCATCAGCGACATGTTCGTCGGTCTGATCACCGCCGGGCCTGACGGCAAGCCCATGCCTGGCATGGCGACCTCATGGACCACGTCGCCGGACGGCCTCGTCTGGACCTTCAAGCTGCGCGACGCCAACTGGTCCGATGGTGTCCCCGTGACCGCTCAGGACTTCGTCTTCTCCATGCGTCGCGTGCAGGACCCGAAGTCGCCCAGCGAGTACAGCTACCTCGCCTACCCCCTGAAGAACGCCGAGCAGGTCAACGAGGGCAAGGCGCCGGCGGAGGCGCTGGGTGTACGCGCTGTCGATCCGCACACCCTGGAGATCCGGCTTGAGCATCCCGTGCCCTATCTGCCGCAACTCCTCGGCCACCACCTGTTCGCGCCGGTTCCGGAACATGTGGTGCGAAAGCGGGGTGACGCCTGGATCCGCCCTGGCAGCCTCGTCGCCAACGGCCCCTTCACCCTGGCGAGTTGGACCCTTGGCGGCAGCATCCGGCTGACCAAGAATCCGCGCTTTTACGACGCGGACAACGTCTGCCTCGACGAGGTCCGCTACTATCCGACTGTCGACAGCGTCTCGGCCGAGCGGCGGGTTCGTAGCGGCGAACTCGACCTCAACATCGACATCCAGTCCAACCGGATCGCTTATCTGCGGCAGCCGGATCAGATTCCGGCCTACGTCCATACCTACACTTGGCTCGGCGTGACCTACCTCGCCTTCAACACCAACCTCGCCAAGTTCAAGGACCGCCGGGTGCGCCAGGCCCTGACGATGGCCATCGATCGCGACTTCATCGTCGGCAAGCTGTTTCGCAGCGGCATGCAGCCGGCCTACGCTTTCACACCCCCTGGCGTCGACGGGTATCCCGGCGGCGTGAAGCCCTACTGGGGCGACTGGCCGTTGGAGCGGCGGCAGGCTGAGGCGCGCCGGCTTCTGGCGGCGGCGGGATATGGACCGGACCGTCCGCTAAAATTGGAGATCAAGCACCGTAACTCGGCCGATCCCGTGCTCTATATGCCCGCGGTGCAGGCGGACTGGCGCGCCATCGGCGTGGATGTCTCGCTGACCTCCAACGAGGGCCAGATCGCCTATCAGTCCTATCGCATCCGGGACTTTGAGGTGGGGGACGCGTCATGGATCGCGGACTATGACGACGCCTCAAGCTTCCTGACGCTGATGCAGAGCAAGACGGGCCCGACGAACTACGGCGACTACAAGAACCCCGCCTACGACGCCCTGCTCGCCAAGGCGGACAACGAGGCGGATGCGGTCAAGCGCGCGGCCCATCTGATGCAGGCCGAGAAGATGATGCTGGAGGATGCTCCGGTCGCGCCGGTGTTCTTCTACATCAGCAAGAACCTGGTGAACCCCAACGTCACCGGTTGGGTCGATAACGTGCCGGACCACCACCGCAAGCGGTGGCTGTGCTTCAAGGACGCGGCAGCGCGGCGGGCAGGGAAGGGCTAACCCCTCACCACGCCGGGATGTCCGCCAGCACGGCGCCTTGGCCGTTCGACTGCAGGCGGGCGCGGTTGACGGCGTCCAGCACCGCCTTGGTCTGCGGGTCGTGCATCAGGCCCGCGGCGACCCCGAGGACGCGGACCCCTTCGGCGCCGACGCCCATCATCTGGCCGAACAGGTCGAACAGGGACTTGCGGGTCGGCAGCACCTTGATCGGCACGGATTCCGTGCCGAGGCCGCCCAGCCGCTTGGCCGCCGCCGTCGCCTGATAGAAGCCGCCGATCTCGTCGACGAGGCCGAGGTCCTTGGCCTGGACGCCGGTCCAGACCCGGCCCTTGGCGATCTCCTGCACCCGGGCGGGGGGCAGGCCGCGCCCCTCGGCGACGCGGGCGACGAAGCCGTCGTAGATCTTGTCCATCCAGCGGCTGACCGCCGCCCGCTGGCTGGGGCTGAAGGGCTGGGCGGAGGAGAAGGCGTCGGCGTAGTCGCCGCCCACCTTGATGCCGCGCATGTCGACGCCGTAGCGGGAAAGCGCCTCGCCCAGCACGAACTTGCCGCCGAACACGCCGATGGAGCCGGTCAGGGTGGTGGGCTCGGCGATGATGCGGGTGGCGCCGGACGCGATCCAGTAGCCGCCGGACGCCGCATAGGCGCCCATGGACACCACCACCGGCTTGCCCGCCGCCTTGGCCGCCTTCACCGCGGTGAGGATCTGCTCGGACGCGGTATCCGACCCGCCGGGGGAGGAGATGCGGAAGACGATGGCCTTCACGTCCTTGTCGGCGATGGCGTCATAGAAGGCCTTGGCCACGTCGTCGGAATAGACCCCGCCCTGGCTGTTGAAGCCCTGGTTGTCCGACGTGCCGGTGGAGATTTCCCCCTCGGCGGTGATCAGGGCGAGGCCCGGCTTGCCCTCCACGGCGGGGGTGCGGCGGGTGCGATAGTCGCTGATGGACAGCAGCTTGGCCCCGTCGCCGGCGGCCTTGAGCATCGCCTGCTCCGCGTCGCGGGGGTGGCCCACCTTGTCGATCAGCTTGGCGGCGAGGGCCTCCTCGGCGCTCATGGGACCGGCTTCGAGGGCGGCGCGCAGTCCGCCCGCATCCATCTTGCGGTCGGCGGCCGCCGCCGAAAGCCCGCTCTGGTAGATGGAGGTCATGTAGGAGACCGTCGCCTCGCGGTGGGCGGGGGTGTAGTCCGGCTCGGTCAGCGGATTGACCGCGTTCTTGTATTCGTAGCGCTTTTCGAAATCGGCCATCAGGCCGTAGCGGTCGAAGAAGCGTTTGAAGAAGACCTCCTCCGAAGCGATGCCTGTGGCCTGCAGGGAGGCGCCCGGCTGCATCCACAGCTCGTTCGCCGCCGCGCCCAGGCGATAGGTCGAGGAGGTCACGCCCGAGGCGTAGAGCCCCTGGCTCACCGCCGTCACCGGCTTGCCTGCCGCGCGGAAGGTCTTGATGGCGAGGGACAGCTCGTCCGCCACCGCCGGGGACAGGCCCCCTTCGGGCAGGCGCACCAGCAGGCCTTTGACGTGATCGTCGGTCTCCGCCGAATGCAGGGCCTGCACCACCGACAGCACGGAACGCCGCGGCGCGCCGAAGCCGGCGAGGGGATTGTTGGGGTCCTGGTCGCTGATGCCCTGGCGCAGATCGAGGGTCAGCACCGCCCGGCTGGGGGTGGGGGTCGGCTTGGCCTGCCCCGCCACCAGCATGATCAGCACTGTCGGCACGCCGATAAAGAATAGCAGCAGCCCTGCGACCACGCCGGCGACGGTGATAAAGAACTGCTTCATGTAAAGCGCCTTACCGCAACTGGGGCCGGCGCGCTACGCCCGCGGGGCGGCGCGTCGGAGGGTGCGGCGAAAGTGTGCGCGCGCTTCCGACATCAATTCATCTGACTATAGGATCGGCCTATGCACCCCATAAATTATATCCATTGGCTCGATAAAATCAGGGGTCCATAGTTCGGTGGGGCGTACAGTAACCGGCCCGTCAGTGGCCGCGCCCCCTTTAACATTTGGGAGACGACCATGAGCCTCGCCACCAGCAAGACCCTCGACAATCTGAAGGAGGCGTTCGCCGGCGAGAGCCAGGCCAACCGCCGCTACCTTTACTTCGCCCAGAAGGCCGACGTCGAAGGCTATAACGACGTGGCCGCCGTGTTCCGCTCCACCGCCGAAGGCGAAACCGGTCACGCCCACGGGCACCTGGAATTCATGGAAGCTGTCGGCGATCCGGCCACCGGCCTGCCCATCGGCGCCACCTCCTCCAACCTGAAGGCCGCCATCGCCGGCGAGACCCACGAATATACGGACATGTATCCCGGCATGGCGCGCACCGCCCGGGACGAAGGTTTCGACGAGATCGCCGACTGGTTCGAGACCCTGGCCAAGGCCGAGAAGTCCCATGCCGGCCGCTTCCAGCGGGCCCTCGACACCCTCGACTGATCCGGTCCGACATCCTCTGGGCGTGGCGGCCGTGACCTGCGGCCGCCGCCCCGCCTCCAGCGCGGCAGGCTTCAAGTGAGCGACACCCCCGACACGCCCGCGCCGGCCGCCGCCGCGCGCGAGGGCAGCCTCGACGCGCCCTTCCGTCATCCCATCGCCTGGCAGGACGAGGCCTATTACGACCTCGCAGCCGTCGAGAAGGAGATGGAGCGGGTGTTCGACATCTGCCACGGCTGCCGGCGCTGCTTCAATCTGTGCGACAGCTTCCCGCGGCTGTTCGACATGATCGACGACGGGCCGACCGGGGAACTCGACGCCGTGCCCAAGGCCGAATACGCCAAGGTCGCCGACGCCTGCACCCTCTGCGACATGTGCTTCCTGACGAAGTGCCCCTACGTCCCGCCGCACCCGTTCGACCTGGATTTCCCCCACCTGATCCTGCGCTACCGGGCGGCCAAGCGGCGAGCCGGGGAGCGGGAGTTTGTGCGCGACCAGCTCGGCCAGACCGACCGCAACGGCAAGCTGGCCGGCCCCGTGGCGCCCATCGCCAACTGGGCCACGGCGCGCAAGAACACCCCTCTGCGCAAGCTCTTGGAGGCGGTCGCCGGCATCGATGCGGATGTTGAGCTGCCCCAGTACCACGTGGTCACCGCCAGCGGTCGGGTGAAGAAGGCTGGGCTCGCCGCCGATCCCGCGGGGCCGGCGTACGGCCAGCGCAAGGTCGCCCTCTATGCGACCTGCTTCGTCGACTACAACAAGCCCGACACCGCCGTCGCCGCCGCCAAGGTGCTGGCCAAGCAGGGGGTGGAGACGAGGCTGGTCTATCCCGAATGCTGCGGCATGCCCCAGCTCGAAGCCGGGGACCTAGCCGACGTCGCCGGGCGCGCGGAGCGGATCGCCAACCATTTCGCCCCGCTGATCGACGATGGTTACGAGGTGGTGGCGCTCACCGCGTCCTGCGGACTGATGATGAAGTTCGAGTGGCCGCTGCTGCTGCCGGACAACGCGGCGGTGAAGCGGCTGGCCGCCGCCACGCGCGACATCAGCGAGTATGTGGTCGGCCTGTCGCGCACCTTCGGCCTCGCACCGGGGCTGAGCCCGGTGGAGGGTGGGGTCACCGTCCACCACGCCTGCCACGCCCGGGCCCAGAACATGGGAGCCAAGTCGGCGGAGATGCTGCGGCTGATCCCGGACACCAAGGTCGAACTGGTGGAGCGCTGCTCCGGCCACGGGGGCACCTTCGGGGTGATGAAGGAGACCGCGCCCCTGGCCCGCAAGGTCGGCAAGCCCGCCGCCCGGCAGGTGGCGCAGAAGGGGTCCGAAACCCTGTGCTCCGATTGTCCGCTCGCCTGCAAGCACATCGGCCAGTTGCTGACGGTGGAGCTGCCCGCCGGCTCGGCCCAGCCCGCCCAGGCCCATCCCATCGAGATCATGGCCCGCGCCTACGCCCTGTAGGCGCCGCTGAGGAGTAAGACGCCATGCCCGCCAGCCAGCGCCAAGTCACCCGCGCCGACCTGCTGCCCGACGCCGAGTTCGCCAAGGTGCGCAAGGAGCGCCGCGCGGCCCTGCTGCCGGTCAAGCGGCTGCGGCGGATCGAGCTCGGCCCCGTCTGCACCTTCTACTTCGAGTGTTTCGACACCATGCTGTTCCAGGTGCAGGAGATGCTGCTCACCGAGAAGGGCGGGGAGGGGCAGATCGCCGACGAGCTCGCGGCCTACAACCCCCTGATCCCGCAGGGTCAGGAACTGGTCGCCACCGTCATGTTCGAGATCGACGACCCGATCCGCCGCGCCGCCCTGCTCGCACGCCTGGGCGGGGTGGAGGATCTGTTCTTCATCCAGGTCGGCGACACCAAGGTGGCCGGCGTGCCGGAAGGCGACGTGGAGCGCACCCGTGAGGATGGCAAGACCTCATCGGTCCATTTCCTACGCTTCCCCCTGGCGGCCGAGCAGATCGCCCTTTTCCGCGACCCCAAGACCGCGATCCTAGTGGGCTGCGACCACGAGAGTTACCGCCACCTCGCCGGCCTCAGCCCCGCCACGCGGGCGGAGCTCAGCCGGGACTTCAGCTAAGCTCCAAGGGCCGGATCGTGCGCCTCGACCAGCGCGGTATTGGCCGCCACCCGCCGCAGGTAGCCGAAGAAGGCCGCCCGTTCGGCGGCTGAGAAGCCGTCCAGCAACAGTTCCTCCCGCGCCAGCGAGGCGACGATGATGCGGTCATGCAGGGTCTGGCCGGTGGGCGTGAGCTGCAGCCGGATGCGGCGGTTGTCGTCCGGGTCGCCCCCCGCCGCCACGTGGCCGACCTGGATCAGGGCGTTCACCGCCCGGCTCACCGCCGATTTGTCGAGGCCGGACAGCTGGGCGATGTCCTTGGCGGTCGCGCCGGGGCGCCCGGCCAGCATGCCGATCACCCGCCACTCCATCACCCCCACGCCGTAGCAGCGCATATAGGCCTGGGATGCGCTCACCGAGACCCGGTTGGCGATGGAGACGATCAGGAAGGCGGCGTGATCGTCGGGCTCGATTCTTGGACCTTTGGCTGGCGGCGGCGTCATGCGGTGAGCGAGCAGCCGCCGTCGACATTCAGGATGGCGCCGGTGATGAAGCTGGCCTCGTCCGAGATCAGGAAGGCGATGGCGTTGGCGATGTCCGTCTCCGTGCCCAGCCGCCCAAGCGGCGTCTTGCGCCGGCGCAGCTCATAGCCGGCCTCGTCCA
>Ga0182736_1001039_pt1 | contig 31247 bp, 26 predicted proteins | sample eDN5th30CKraftBY_FD_128882 | JGI IMG/M metagenome (GOLD analysis project Ga0182736, IMG submission 128882) | Enriched backyard soil microbial communities from Emeryville, California, USA - eDNA 5th pass 30_C Kraft BY (version 2) (version 2) | ecosystem: Environmental > Terrestrial > Soil >...
CGCCGAGAGGTCGAGGCCCATGAAGGCGTCGCCCGGCTGCAGCAGCGCCAGAAAGACCGCCTGGTTCATCTGACTGCCCGAATTGGGCTGCACATTGGCGAAAGCGCAGCCGAACAGCTGCTTGGCCCGCTCGATGGCCAGCGTCTCGATCACGTCCGCCCATTCGCAGCCGCCATAATAGCGCTTGCCGGGATAACCCTCCGCATATTTATTGGTCATCACCGATCCGGCGGCTTCCAGCACCGCGCGGCTGACGATGTTCTCGGAGGCGATCAGCTCGATATTGTCGCGCTGCCGGCCCAGTTCACCCTGGATCGCGCGGAACACCTCGGGATCGGCCTGCGCCAGATCCGCGCCGAAAAAGCCCGGCGAGCGGATGGCCGGCGCGTTCGCGGCGTCGGCAACGGCGGCGGGCGCGTTGGTCATGGCGAGAGCGGGTCCTTTCATGGTCAATCTACCTTGGCGCGCGCGGCATCGTCGAAAGCCGGCGGATTGCTCAGCTTGCCGACACGGCGGGCATGGCGGTCGCCGCCGAACGGCGTGGCGAGGAAAGCGGTGATGCACGCCTTGGCCATGTCGATGCCGGTCAGGCGGGCGCCCAGGGCGATCACGTTGGCGTCATTATGCTCGCGCGCCAGCGTGGCGGAGAGCGGCTCGGAGACGAGCGCGCAGCGGCAGGCCGGGTTGCGGTTCACGGCGATGGAGATGCCGATGCCGGAGCCGCACAGCGCCACGCCATAATCGGCCTGCCCGGCGGCGATGGCTTCGCCCAGCCGGTAGCCATAATCGGGATAGTCGACACTGGCGCTGCCGTCCGTGCCGAGGTCGGTCACCTCATGGCCCTGCTCGCCCAGCCAGTCGGCAAGTGCTGTCTTGAGCGCCACGGCGGCATGGTCTGAAGCGATAGCGATGCGCATGGGCTTGTCCCGCACTGTCCCGGTTGGGCGTCCCGTCGGTACACGAGTCGCCGTTGCCGCGCTATGTAGTGGTGCAAACCGCAGAAAGCCACAGCCGATTGCGCCCGTCCGCCAATGGCGCTACCGCGGGAACCATGCTCGCCATGGTCCTTTCCCTGCTCATGCTGGTTGCCATCGCGCTCGGCGCGGGCGGCCTCTACTTCATCGTCCGCCGCAAGGATTACAAGCGCGGCTGGCTGATGATCGTCGCGGCGGTGGTGATGCTCGCCAATGTCGCGATCATGACCGCGCCGATGGAGTGAGGGGCGGCTAACGGGGCGATCCTCAAGGCGCTACCGAAGAACGATGCCCACAAGAGCCTCCGGCTAATGGAGCGCAGCCCCAAAACCCAACGGTGCTCCTGCGAAGGCAGGAGCCCAGGGCGGTAAGGCGCTACGATCGAGCCAGAATCCTCCAGTCGTCGCAGGCATCCATATTTGCCACCGGGGATGGAGATGCACACACAATGCAACGCACCGCCGCTAACAAACACCATCGTCACCCCGGACTTGATCCGGGGTCCCGCTTACCCTCTGAGCGGGATGCAGCGCAAATGAAGCGGCTGCCGAATGTCGATCGACGATGTCATCTTTTGCGGCGCCAATGCGAGACTAGAGCATGTCCGCATGAGTCTAAATCAGTGCTTCTGCCTGCGCAGGAGCACAACATGGTTCAACTCAAATAGGACAACTCTAGATTGGCGCTCGAGGAGCGGGACCCCGGATCAAGTCCGGGGTGACGGCTCGAGCCGCATAGGGCGGGTCGCCGCGCGACAGGCCGCGTCGAAACATGCGCCGCTATAAGAGGCCCCCACGCCCGCCAAGCCGCATCGCTCGTTCCTACTCCGGCGCCTCCCCTCCGCTCTTCTCCCTCACAACCCCCGGATCAGCCGCGCCGGCAGGCCGATCCATGGCGGGTCGCTCACGACCTGCTGGCGCGAGCGGATGCCGAGCGGGAGGAGGTGCAGCATCGCGCCGTCGCGGCCGATCATGCGGCCAAAGAGGAAGCGGCCGGCGGGGCGGGGGACGAGCACATCGCGGTTCAGCCCCTCGGTGAAGCGATCGGGCGGCAGCGGCTCGCACCATAGTTCGTCGCCAGCGCGATAATCGCCGAGCGAGGCGGTCATGCGGATGCCGAGCGCGCCCTTGGGCACCGGCGGCGGCACCAGCGTCAGCGCGCGGCTGGGCGCGCCGGCGCCGTCCGGGCCGACCAGCGCGGCGACCGGCACGGTGGCGCTCTCGGGCAGGTCGACTAGATCGCTGGCATGCACGTCCAGGGCGGTCGCGATACGGTTGAGCCACTTTACCGATACGGTTCGCGTGCCCGTTTCCAGCCGGCCGATGGTCTGCGCGGTGGTCGGTGGCTCGCAGCGAGCGGCCACTTCTTCCAGCGTCAATCCGCGTGCCTTGCGCACTTCCCGTATCCGCGTCATCATCGTCCGGTGGCTCCCATATAACCGTATCGGTTATCTCTGTCCTACAATTATCGCCGCATGGCAACGGCTTTTGCATTCATGCGAAGGAGATGCTGATGGTGATACGGGCAGCAAGGAGCGGCGGCACGGCGGCGGGGCGGTTGATCGCGCAGCAGATCGAGGGGCCGGATGGGGCGCGGTGCACTGTCATGGTCAATCCCGGTGAGTCGCCGGCGAGTTGGCTTTATGCGCACAAGCGGCTCACCCGCCGCCAGTTCGATGCGTCCGAAGCGATCCGGCGCGATTGGGAGCGGGCGGCGATGGGCGCGCGGGTGACGATGAACTGGGAGAGCGCCGCTGCCCCCTCCGGCAGCCGACGTGGCGGATCGGGCCTGCCGGATCGCTCGCTGACCCAGGTCGCCGCGCGTGATCGGCTGCATGGCGCGCTCGCCGCCGCCGGGCCGGGGCTATCGGACATTCTCTGGCGTGTCGCCTGCGCCTGCGAGGGGCTGGGCGCGGCCGAGCGGGCGCTTGGTTGGCCCGCGCGGGCAGGCAAGCTGGTGCTCGGCTTCGCGCTGGACCGCGTCGCCGATTATTATCGACTCCGATGAGCGCGCGCGCGGCGGGGGCCAAGGGCGGGCCGATCCGGGCGGATCGTTTTTTGCTCCAGGCACCGTAACCTTCGTAACTTTCGTAACAATATTGCGCGGTGCGGCGGCCGGCACATCCTCGCCCCTTGCGGCTTGGGCGCGGCGGGGCTAGGGCCTGCCGCATCCGCCCTCCGCGCTGTTTGAAAGAGGACTCGACCCCCATGAAAGCCCGCATCTTCGTGACCCTCAAACCCGGCGTGCTCGATCCGCAGGGCAAGGCGATCCAGCATGCGCTGGCCGGGCTGGGCTTCGGCGGCGTCAATGACGTGCGCGCCGGCCGCCTGATCGAGCTGGATCTGGCCGATGGCACGAGCGAGGCGGAGGTGGACGAGATGTGCCGCAAGCTGCTCGCCAATACCGTGATCGAGAATTACCGGATCGAGACCCTCGGTTGACCGGAACAATGGAGTGCCTGCGATGAAAAGCGCCGTCATCGTCTTCCCCGGATCGAACTGCGACCGTGACCTTGCCGTGGCGTTCGAGGCCGTGAGCGGCAGCAAGCCGGAGATGGTCTGGCATGGCGAGTCCGAGCTGCCCGAGGGGCTGGACCTGATCGGCGTGCCCGGCGGCTTCTCCTACGGCGATTATCTGCGTTCGGGCGCCATGGCGGCCCGTTCGCCGGTGATGCAGGCGGTGGCGCGGGCGGCGGAGCGCGGCACGTTCGTGCTCGGCGTCTGCAACGGCTTCCAGGTATTGACCGAGGCGGGCCTGCTGCCCGGCGCGCTGATGCGCAACGCCGGCACGCATTTCGTCTGCCGCGATGTCGCGCTCACGGTCGAGAACAGCCAGAGCGCCTTCACCAGCCGCTATGCCGCCGGCGAGAGCATCACCGTGCCTGTCGCCCATCATGACGGCAATTATTTCGCGGATGCCGCCACGCTCGACCGGCTGGAGGGCGAAGGGCGCATCGCTTTCCGCTATGGCGAGGCAGTCAACGGCTCCGCGCGGGACATTGCCGGCATCCTCAACGATGCAGGCAATGTGCTGGGCATGATGCCCCATCCCGAGCGCGCCATCGACACGGGCCATGGCGGCACGGATGGCCGCCGGGTGTTCGAGGGACTGGTCGAGAGCCTGATGACGCGGGCCTGAGCCGCGCCGGGTGAACGTCGCATTGTGCACCTGCGGAGGCAGGAGCGCGGGGCGCCGCCATCCCCCTCACGCAACGCCCCTTCAGCCGAGCGCCCTCGCATAATCCGCATGATGGATTTCGGTCGCGGGATAGTTGGGGTCACGTAACACGCTGCGCAGCAGGAAGGCTTCGACTTCGTTCCGGCGCGGGTCGTCGTCATGATCCTTGCGGAACCACACCAGCCGCCAATCATCGAGCGGATAGAGCAGGATGATGTGCGCGCGCATCGCGGGCGGGATCAACGCTTCGGTGAAACTGGCGGCGGCGATGCCCCGGTCCAGCATGGCCGCGATCACGTCATAATATTGGGAATGGCAGACGACATTGCGGGGCCGGATATGGTGCTTCTCCAGCATCGCCAATGTCTCCCGCTCCCGCGAACTGCCGGCGCGCGGCAGGATGAAGGGCAAGTGCGCGATCGTTTGCGGGTCCAGCGGAGGTAACTCCCCCCGCGCTAGATCGCGATGGCCATAGACGCCCCCATGGAGCAGGGCGAGCGAGCGCATGTGCCGCTCCACGGGCAGATGGGCGCGGACGTGCAGCAAACCGAAATCATGCCTGCCCTCCTCCAGAACGCGCGGGACGCGCTGATCGGGCGGCTGGCTATCGAAATCGAGACTGATGTGTGGGTGGTCGATCAGAAACCGGTCGAGCCTCGGCCGGATGAAATCGTCCCACAGCCCTTGTCCGACCAGTAGTTTGAACCGAATCGGTTCGGCGGGCATGGCGACCTTTCGCCGATGAGCGGCCAGCACGGTCCCGGCGGTTTCAAAACTACGCAGATCATCGAGGAACGCCCGGCCTTCCATCGTCAGATTGGGCCGCTTGCCGGGGCTGCGGGTCAGCAGGGTGAGACCAAGTTGGGTCTCCAGCGCTTTCATCTGGCTGCTGATGGAGGCCTGCGAGACGCCCAGATTCTCCGCCGTGCGGCGAAAGCTGCGGGTCGCGCAGAGATCGGAAAAAACCTCAAGCTGGCGAAGGGTGAAGGGTAGGGCTGTCATTAACTCTCCTGACCGGAAACATAATCCAAAAGCTATCACCTGTCATCGCTTTGCGATGCGTTGCTTTCCCCCGGCATTCCGATGTTTCTGGAGGCAACCCACGGCACGGTGGGAAGAACAGGGGAGAGAAGCACATGTGGCATTCAGGATTATCGCGCAGCCTCGCAGGCGGTGTCAGTGCGATGGCGATGGCCCTTGGGGCGCTGCCGGCGCTGGCGCAGGAAGCCGATACCGGCCAGGCGGAGAGCGCGGCGCAGGCCGATAGCGCGGCCGAGGCCATCGTCGTCACCGGATCGCGGCTCCGCGTCGATGGCACGAAATCGCCGACGCCGATCACGGTGGTCAGCGCGGACGAGTTGAGCGCCATGGGGCCGAGCGGCCTTGTCGAAGGCGTCGGCCAACTCCCGCAGTTCTTCGGCAACCAGTCCGTTGCGGCGGTCCAGAAATCGGGCGAGGGCGGCACGGGCTGGTTCACGCGCGGCGGCTACGGCAATCTCGATCTGCGCGGCTTGGGCATCAACCGCACGCTGACGTTGCTCAATGGGCATCGCGTGGTTTCGTCCGGCCCGTTCGGCGGCGTCGACATCAATGTCTTCCCGGACGCGATGATCCGCAGCGTCGAGACGGTGACGGGCGGCGCCTCCGCTGCTTATGGCAGCGATGCGGTCGCGGGCGTCGTCAACTTCATCCTGGATCGCAAGTTCACCGGCCTGCGCGCCGAAGCGCAGAACAGCATCTCCTCGCGCGGGGACAATTACGGCTTCCAGGGGTCGATCAGCTACGGGGCCAACCTCGGCAGCCGGGGCCATCTGCTTATCTCCGGCGAATATGCCAAGCAGGATGGCGTCCACGATTATAATGGCCGCAACTGGTATAACGCCACGGGCGTGGTCAATGGCCAGGCCTATCCCAACGTCGTCTCGGCCAATTCCTCCTATAATGGCGTGATCTTCGCGCCCGGCACGGCGCTGCAGGGCATGGAATTTCTGGCGGACGGCAGCGGCATCGTGCCGTTCGTGCGCAGTGCCATTTCGTCCGGCACGACCGGCACGCCGCCCGCCGTCCAGTCGATCACCAATGGCGGTAGCGGCGATTATATCGGCAAGGATCTCTACACGATCTTCCCCGATAACCAGCGCAACAGCATCTATGCCTATGCCGATTATGAGGTGGCGGATGGCGTGACGGTGTTCGCGCAATATATGCGCGGCCAGAACAAGACCTTCCGCTACAATGATCCGACTGGCTCGTTCAACGGCACGCCCACCGCGGCGACGATCTTCCAGGATAATGCCTTCCTGCCGCAGAGCGTGCGGGACATCATGGTCGCCAACGATATTTCCTCCTTCACGCTGCGCCGCATGGGCAGCACGCAGGATCTCGCCAGGGAAGTCTGGCTGCGCGACAATAATGTGATGAATTCCTTCGCCGGTGGCCTGACGTGGGACATTCAGAGCGATGGCCTGTTCGCCGGCTGGCAGGCTGATCTCTACTATCAATATGGCACCAACACCCGCAAATCCTATCAGAAGGGCCTGCGGGTCGACCGCGTGTTCGCAGCGCTCGATGCAGTGGATGAGGGCGAATACACCACCGGCACGGCGAACGGGAACATCGTGTGCCGCGTGTCGCTCTTCAGTGATGCGTTTCCGGGTTGCCAGCCGCTCGATCTGTTCGGCCGCGGCAATGCCTCGGCGGCGGCGATCGATTATGTGACTGGCTATGAGCCGGGCCAGACCATCACGACGCCGATCTATTATGCGGATACTGGCTTCGCGCGCGGCGATACCATGACCTTCACCACCCAGGAGGCCAAAGTGAATACGACGCGGCTGCGCCAGCATGTCGCGGAGTTCTCCATGAACGGCAATCTGATGGAGGGCTGGGCAGGGCCGATCAGCCTCGCCTTCGGTGGCTCCTGGCGGCGGGAGGCGATCCGGCAGATCGTGCAGGATGCCACCAACCCGTCATCGGATCATGTCGATGGGCGGCCGGTCGCGTGCAGCGGAGAGATTGCGGGGCTGCGCGGCGTCTCCGCGGCGGACTGCGTCAACACGGTCGGCCTGCAATATTCCAAGGTCTCGAACATCCTCGGCGCCATCACGGTCAAGGAAACCTTTGCCGAGACGATGGTGCCGCTGCTGGCCGATGCCGGGCCGATCCGCGCGGCGAACCTCCATGTGGCGGCGCGCTGGGCGGATTATTCCGGCTCCGGCGCGATCTGGGCCTACAAGGCCGGGCTGGATATGGACATCAGCGACTTCCTGCGCTTGCGCGGGACCTGGTCGCGCGACGTGCGGGCCGCCAATCTCTCGGAGCGGTTCGACAAGACCGGCGGTGTTGCCGTGCTCGACGATCCGCGCACGCCCAATGTGGTCGAGGCGATCAACGTCACGCGCTTTTCCGGCGGCAATCCCAATGTGGACCCGGAGAAGGCCGATACATGGACGGTCGGCGCCGTGCTGCACCCCAGCGCCCTGCGAGGCTTCTCGCTCTCGGCCGATTATTATGACATCAAGATCAAGGGCGCCATCGGACAGCTTGGTCCGCAGGCGGTGCTGAATGGCTGCCTGCTCGATAATGTCGCGCAGCTGTGCGATCTGGTGACGCTGGCGGGAGACGGCACCCCCACGCTGGTGGGCGACGTCTTCATCAACGTGAACCAGAACCGCGTGCGCGGCCTCGATGTGGAGGCAAGCTACAACACATCCCTCAAGCTGTTCGGCGGGGATGAGAGCATCGGCACGCGGTTGTTCGCCAGCTGGCTGTTCGAGAATTCGCAGACATTGGGCACTGGCGTGGTGGTCGACCGGGCCGGGCAGACCGGCATTCAGCAGTCGGATGGTGCGCCCTACGGCCTGCCGAAGTTCAAGCTGACCGGCAATTTGACCTATGCGAATGGCGGCTTCTCCGCCTTCCTGCAGGGCCGCTATATCGGCTCGGGCAAGCAGGAGAATACATTGGGCGACGTGCCGCTCAATTCGGTCGACTCCGCTTTCTATCTCGATCTGCGGCTGACGCAGAAGGTCGCGTTTGGCAGCAATAGCGAGATCGAAATTTTCGGTGCCGTCACCAATCTCACCGATCAGGATCCGCCGCTCACCCCTTATTACAGCACGTTCGGCGCTCATCCCATCCAGGCCAACAGTGTGCTGTTCGATCTGATCGGTCGCCGCTTTACGGTCGGCGTCAAGTTCAACATGTAAGAGGCTGGTTGCAGCCCTTGGGTCGCGCTGAAAGGAAGCAGGAATGACGAAGGATAGATGGTCGCCCACGCTGACACGCCGGGGTGCAATCGGCGGCGTGCTCGGCACGGCGGCGCTGGCGGCGGCGGCCCGTGCGGTCGGCCGGGCACCGGCGAAGAAGCCGAACATCCTCTACATCATGGCTGACGATATGGGCTATGCGGACCTCTCCTGCTACGGGCGCAAGGAATATCGGACGGACGTGCTCGACCGGCTGGCGCAGCAGGGCATCCGCTTCACCCATGCCTATGCGAACAGCGCCGTCTGCACCGCATCGCGCGTGGCGCTGATTACGGGGCGCTACCAGTATCGCCTGCCGATCGGCTTGCAGGAGCCATTGGGAATGCAGGATGTCGGCCTGCCGCCGGAGATGCCGACCGTGGCGTCGCTCCTGCGCAAGCAGGGCTATACCACCTCGCTCGTCGGCAAATGGCATCTCGGCTCCTTCCCCAAATATGATCCGCTCAAGAGCGGCTATGATGAATTCTGGGGCCTGCGTGGCGGCGGTGTCGATTATTACACCCATGCCTATAATGGCCATCCGGACCTGTGGGACGGCGATACGAAAATCGAGGAGGCCGGCTATATGACGGACCTGCTCGCCGACCGCGCGATCCAGACGCTGGACAAGCGCAAGCGGGATGGGAAGCCCTTTTTCATCAGCCTCCATTTCACCGCGCCCCACTGGCCATGGGAGGGGCCGGACGAGGAAGGCAAGGCGGAGTCTGCCCGCATCGCCGCCTCCACCAATCCCGGCGCCTATTTCCATTTCGATGGCGGCAAGATGGCTACCTACGCGGCCATGATGCGCTCGCTCGACGCCAATATCGGCCGCGTGCTCGCCAGGCTGGCCGAGTTGGGCATGGAGGAGGACACCATCGTGGTCTTCACCAGCGACAATGGCGGCGAGCGTTTCTCCGATACCTGGCCGTTCACGGGCAAGAAGACGGAACTGCTGGAAGGCGGCATCCGTGTGCCCGCCATCGTGCGGTGGCCGGGCGTAACCACCGCTGGCACGACGAGCGACGTGCCGACCATGACGATGGACTGGCTGCCGACCTTCCTCGCCGCAGCGGGCGGCGCGCCGGACCCAAAATATCCGACCGACGGTCTGGATATCCGCGCGGCGCTGCAGGGCCGTGGCCTGCCCGATCGCACGCTCTACTGGCGCTTCAAGAACCATGACCAGAAGGCGGTGCGGCGCGGGCGGATGAAATATCTCTCGATCGGCGGCAACGAATTTCTGTTCGACGTGGTCGATGATCCGCTGGAGCGGGCCAATCTCAAGGAGCGCCAGCCAGAGACGTTCGCCGCCTTGAAGCAGGCCTTCGCGCAATGGAACACAGGCATGCTGAACGACCCCAATGCGCCCAGCTACAGCTTCACCCCGCAGGAACTGGCCGACCATTTCGGGCCGGACGACTAGAGCGGCGAGCCGTAAATCAGCATCACCCTTTCTTCCGTTTGTGCTGAGCTTGTCGAAGCATTGTCCGTCTTCTTGCGGCGCTGGAAGAAAGAACCGCCTCCTTCGACCGCCTGCCAAGGCAGGCGCTCAGGACGGGCTTCGACAAGCTGAGGGCGAACGGTGCAGATCTAGCGCGCGCCGCTCCAGGGCCTTTTCAAGTCAGACGATCTCATCTGGCGGCCCGGAAAATGCAGAAAACAAAGTCTCTTAGGGCATATTCCGATTCGATCTGAACGGGATATGCCCTAAAGCGGCGGTCGCCAGACACGTCGTCGTCAACTCCCGGCCCCGCCGCCAGATGCCCCGCCGCTGGACACCCAGCTTGGCCGTCAAACACCCCGCCGCCAGACGTTCAGCCGCGAATCGCGCCGGTGCCTGATATTGTGGCGCCGCGCGCTCAGTTGTAGCGCCGCAGCAGACCCGCCAGTCGGCCCTGAATACGGACCTGGCCGGCATCATAGACTTGCGGCTGATAATCACGATTGGCCGGATCGAGCCGGATTCTGCGCCCCTCGTGGTGGAGATATTTGAGTGTCGCCTCGCTCTCGTCGATCAGCGCGACGACGATCTGCCCGTCGCGCGCCACGTCGGTCCGCTGGATGAGGGCGAAGTCGCCATCGAAAATGCCGGCTTCGACCATCGAATCTCCCGAGACTTCCAGCGCATAATGATCGCCTGAGCCGAGCAGGGCGGCCGGCACGGCGAGCATCGCCCGGTCTTCCAGAGCCTCGATCGGCAAGCCCGCCGCGATGCGGCCGTGCAGCGGGATCTCAACCACGTCATTGGCGGCGATAGGGGTCGCGCGGGCCGGCATGGCGGTCGGCGCGCGCAGCGGCGTCACCATCCCTTCACCCGCACCGGCGGAGGTCGCCATCGCCATGCCCTCGGGCAGCTTCACGATTTCGAGCGCGCGGGCGCGATTGGCGAGACGGCGGATGAAACCGCGCTCTTCCAATGCGCTGATCAGGCGATGAATGCCGGATTTGGACTTGAGGTCGAGAGCTTCCTTCATTTCCTCGAAGCTCGGCGAAACCCCGCCCCGATCGAGATGCTCCTTGATGTAGCAGAGCAATTGCTGTTGCTTGGCGGTCAGCATGGCGATCCTCAACATTGGAACGGACGGGGAACGTTTAGGAAACGAATCGAGCCAAGTCAAGCGGATGTGCCGAGTCGGGCCAGCGGTGCGTGGAAGCGCTTTTTGAACGCAAGGCGTGGGAAGCACTCTGCGCCCCGGCTGCTATGCTGAGCGCCATCGGCAACGGGAGACGCCATCATGACCCCTTCATTCAGTCAATTCGCTTCGCCGGTGGGCTTGCTCACGCTGGTGGCAAGCGAAGATGCCTTGCTCGCCATTCTGTGGGAGAATGACGCACCGGGCCGCGTGCGGCTGCCGGCTCTGGAGGAGCGCGCGGATCACCCCGTGCTGGCGGAAACGGCGGGCCAGCTTGCGGGCTATTTCGCGGGTGAGCGCCGGACGTTCGATCTGCCGCTCGATTTCCGGGGGACGACGTTCCAGAAGCGCGTGTGGGCCGCGTTGCTCGACATTCCGTTTGGCGAGACGCGCAGCTATGCCCAGATCGCCCTCGCGATCGGCGCGCCGGCAGCGTCCCGCGCGGTGGGCGCGGCCAATGGGCGCAATCCCCTTTCCATCGTCGCGCCCTGCCACCGGGTCGTCGGCGCGAACGGCGCGCTGACCGGATTTGCCGGCGGGCTTGAGGCCAAGCGCTTTCTGCTCGGCCATGAAGCGGGCGAGGCGGCGTGGAGCCTGCCGCTGCCGGAACCGCGAGCCGCACGGGCCTGAAGGGGCGAACTGGCTCGCAGCCGCACCTGCCCGCATGGCTCGGCAATCGGTGGACGACCACGCGGCGAGGCCCCTGCGCTGGTTTCGCTTGTGATCCGGTCATGGATCATCCAAGCTTGCGACCCGCAGGGATAGATCGCCGCCATGACCTCACCCCCTCATAACGGCATCCGGGCCGAGGACGGTTTCTTCCTCGCGATCCTGATCATCGTCTCGATCGGCTTTGCGCTGCTGATCCGGCCCTTCTTTGCGGCGATCCTGTGGGCCGTGGTCGCGGCGATCGTGTTCGCGCCCTTGAACGAGGTGCTGGTCGCGCGGATGAACGGCGGGCGCAATCGCGCGGCGTCGCTCACCTTGCTGCTCATCCTGTTGCTGGTGATTGTGCCCGCGATCATCCTGGCCATCGCGCTCATTCAGGAGGCGACCCTCTTCTATGGCCGCATCCAGTCCGGCGAGATCGATTTCGTGCGGATTTTCGAGCAGTTCCGCGCGAGCCTCCCCGGCTGGGCCACCGCGCTGCTCGATCGGATCGGCCTGACCAATCTCGATGCCGTGCAGCACATGCTGGATAGCAGCTTTCGCGCCAGTTTCCGCACCTTTGCGGGGCAGGCGCTCCAGATCGGTCAGGGCGCATTCAGCTTCCTCGTGGCATTGGGGGTCATGCTCTATCTCACCTATTTCCTGCTGCGGGATGGGGAGAGGCTGGCCCAGCGGGTGAGCCAGGCGGCGCCGCTGCACAAGCAGACGCGGCAGGCGCTGATCAACCAGTTCGTCGTGGTGGTGCGGGCGACGATCAAGGGCAGCATCGTCGTGGCGATCGTGCAGGGCGTGATCGGCGGCCTGGTCTTCTGGGCGCTGGGCATATCGGGCGCGCTGCTGTGGGGCGTGCTCATGGCCTTCTTCTCGCTGCTGCCGGCCATCGGCACGGGGCTGATCTGGGTGCCCGTGGCGCTGTATCTGGTGGCGAGCGGCGCCTTCGTCCAGGCCGCGATCCTCACCTTCTGCGGCGTGTTCATCATCGGCATGGTGGATAATCTGCTGCGGCCGATCCTCGTGGGGCGGGATACGCGGATACCGGATTATGTGGTGCTCATTTCAACCCTCGGCGGCATCGAACTGTTCGGCTTCAGCGGCCTGATCGTGGGGCCGATCATCGCGGCGCTGTTCATCTCGGTCTGGAACATCGGCAGCCAGGCGCGCGTTTCGACGTTGAACGGGGGCGATGGGAATGCAGGCGGGGGCGGCGCCACGCTATCGCCACAGGAAGGCCACATTAGGTAGTCAGGAGATATGTCATGTCCTCTGTCGAGCCATCAATGCCATTTGCGGAACCTGCCAGCGCCGGCTGGCGTTGGGTGCTGGCCTACGGCATCATCGTCGTCCTCATCGGCTTTCTGGCGCTGCTGAATCCGTTGGCGACGGGGTTCGCGACCGGCCTGCTGCTGGCGGCGGTGCTGATCGTCTATGGCGTTGCCGCGCTGGCCTCGGCCCTGTCTGCCGTCGTCCGGCGCGGCCGATGGATCGAGCTGGCGCTGGGGTTGCTGGCACTGGCATTGGGCGTTCTCCTCCTCTTTTCGCCCTATCTCGGTGCGCTCTCGCTGGTGTGGGCGACGGGGTTCTGGCTGTTCGTCTCGGGCGTGCTGCAAATTGGCTGCGCCATCCGGGTGAAGGCCGACCGGGCATGGCGGCTGCTGCTCGGGCTGGTCGACGTGGCGCTCGGCCTCATCCTGCTCTTCTCAGGGCCGCTGACCGGCCTTGCATTCCTGGCCTTGATGGTCGGCATCAGCTTTCTGTTCAGGGGGGTCTTTCTCATTACATTGGCGCTCGGCCTTCGCCGGGCGGTGCAGGAGCGGACATGATCGTTCGGTTTATGATTGCCTTTTCCCTGATTGCGCTTGGGGCCTCCGCGGCCTCCGCGGCGGATAGCCCCTACGGCACGTGGCGGAACCCCAAGAACAGTCTGCACGTCAAGATAGCGCCCTGCCGGGATCGGCTGTGCGGCACCGTCGTCTGGGCGAACGAGAAGGCCAAGCGGGATGCCGCGGAAGGCATGGACGAGCCTTTGATCGGCTCGATGATCTTCAAGGATTTGAAGCCTGAAGGGCGGGATAGCTGGCATGGCCGCATCTTCCTGCCCAACAAGGGCCGCACCTTCTCCGGTTCGCTCCGGGTCGTCGATCGCGAGACGATGGAGGCCAAGGGCTGCGTGTTCGGCGGCCTGTTCTGCAAGTCACAGCTCTGGAGCCGGCTCTCCGATTAGGCCCTGTCGCTGATAGGGCAGGGTGAGCCTGTTCCCGGATCGCGGTTGCGTCAGGCTGGTCCTACCGGTGCCTGCTGGATGAGGTCCTCCTTCTCGCCGGATGAGGCCGCTTAGGGGCGGCCTCATGATGGCGGAGAACAATGCCGTGCGGAGCCCAGGGCGCATGAGCGATATGCTATCATATGGCCTCTGGTCCGCTCAGGAGCGCTAATTCCCTCTCATGCAGAGGAAGGGTCATCTACCCCAATCAGCCAGTGCTGCCCTCGGTCGCCGAGTCACATGGACGAAGGGAGCTTGGAATGACAGCCCTTCGCTCCGCCCTTCCGGCCCATTTCCCTGTCCTACAGAGCACAGGCCATGCCATCGTCACCGGCAACACAGGCTCTTTCTCAAAAGACAGGCTGATCGGTTTCGCCACTCACCGAGCGGGATATTTTCCACTCAGGGAGTGTAACTTTCAGAATCTTCGCAAGAATATTACGCCATTTTGATCGAATGGCTCGATCAATCGGCTCTAGCGCGCGGCGCCCGGTCCCTGGATTTGGGCCGCCAGCCACCCGGCGATAACGCAACTGCCCAGCCAGACGAAGAAGGCCGCGCTGTCCCCGGCAAGGACGAGGAGCAGGCCGGGCAATAATGTCGCGATGACGAGCAGCCGGCGGCGGGAGGATGTGTCTGCGCCATCCCGATGGCCGCTGGTGCGCCGGCGCTTGGGGTCGCCCCGCCAGAGCAGCAGGATCATGATGAGGGAAAAGAGGATTGCGGCAGCAGTGAGCATGGCGGTCACTCGGCGGGCTGGAGGGCAGGCGCGGAGCGTGCGAGCGGTTTGCTGCGCCGCCCGATCAGGTGCCACAGCAACCAGCCGCCGCTGAGCAGCATGGCGAGGTCCACGGCCATGATGCTGGGTTGACCGACGGCGAGGGCGGTCGGCCAGCCCGGCCCGCCGGTAGCGAGGCGGATGAACGGCAACGCAACCAGCAGCACCGCGATGGCGATTTGCAACCCGCGCGAGAGCATGGCGTGGGTGGGGGCTGCCACGCCCGCGATGATGACGGCGGCGGATACGATGAGGAAGGCGGCCGGCGTCCAGAACACGGCGCTGCCGAGCGGCATCGTGACGAGGAAGCTGACGGCCGCGCCGAGCAGCCCGAGCGGCAGGCCGAACCCGACCACCGTCACGGTCCGTTCCAGCCAGTCGAGCGAGCGCATCCGCTCGACCCGCCGCGCCAGCCAGAGCCGCAGCCCCGTCAGCGTCACATAGCACATGGCGAAACCGAGGCCGAACCACACCGCCTTGGAGAAGACACCCGCGAAATCGCCGAAGTGCAGCGGCCCCATGATGGCGACCAGCGTGCCGCCGGTGGAGGGCTTGGTGCCGACTGATGGCTTCTCCTGTTCGAACTGGGCGGTCGCGCCGTTATAGAGCAGCGTTACCTGGCTGATATCGCCGGCCTTGGGGTGGTGATAGGTCGTGACGGCCGCATCTGCCCGCCCGAAATTCTCGATGGCCATGTAGGTCGGCGCGTCACCGCTGCGCTTGATGGAGTCGGCGGCGATACGATCGAGATTGCCGATGGCGCGGGGCGTCGGGTTCGGCGCGCCGGGGTTGCCGAACACGGCGTCGCTCAGCGCCTGCTGGTCGCCGCCGAAGGCAGACATGGCCACGATCGGCACGCCCACCGTGCCGTAGAAGGAGAAGAAGCTGCCGGTGAAGGCGAGGATGAACGCGAAGGGCAGGCTCCAAGACCCGGCGACGCTGTGGCGGTCACGGTCGACCAGCACCGGATGGGCCTTGCGCCGCAGCGTGAAGATGTCCTTGAGCAGATGCCGGTGGATGAGCAGGCCGGAGATGGCGGCGACCAGCATGGCGAGGCCCAGTATGCCGGTCAGTAGCAGGCCCCAGGGATTGGGGACGTGCAGGCGGACATGGGTGTCCACCAGGAAGCTGCTCAGCGCATCGTCGTTGCGCGGGCCGAACACCTCCTCGTCCGTCCCTTCCCGGGCGCTGGCGACGCGGCCGTCGCGGTCGAGCTGGTAATAGATGCCCCGGCTGATCGGCGCGCCGCTCGCATCGAGTTCATGGTGGTGGAAGAAGACGCCGAGATTATGGTCGCCAATCTCGAAAATATCGACGCCTTCATGATATTTCTCCGGCGTGCTTGCCCCCAGTGCGCGCACCGGCTGGTCGATGGGGCGCTCGAAGGCGGAGCGCGTCTCGACATGGCCGGCGGACCATTCGCCGATCTCCACCGCGAACACCGCCGCCATGCCGGTGATGACCACGGCATAGAGCAGCAGGCCGAGCAGGATGCCCGACCAGCCGTGGACAGCGACCATCAGCTTGGTTTCTTCCTTGGGAAGATGGATCATGGATGTGCCTCCTGCATGCTGGCCGGCTGATCGAGGAATTTATGCGCCACCAGCCCGCCGTGCAACACGAGCAGACCGATGGAAATGGCGACGACACGCGCCAGCTTGCGATCGAGGCAGGCGTGGAAGAACAGCAAGGCCCAGATCAGCGGCACCAGCACCAGCGGCAACACGATATTGTCGATGCCTGCCGCGCCGCCGGGCAGCCACAAGGCCATCCCCGCCATGGTGACGACCGCGACGATGATCGCACCCGGCCCGGCGAATCCGATCCGCGTCCATTTGCGGGCTGTTGGCGACATTCGGCTTCCCATTTTTGATCCCTGGATGGCGGGTGGGCGCCTTCCCGACTGCGGTCTCTATCCGTAGCCGACACGCCCCACCGTTCGCGCACCCTATCGGCCAATCCGTGCGAGGGCAATAGTTGCTAATGAAAGTGATTCTCATTATTTAACGCGCATCGCCACGAAGTTGGGGGCGACTCAAATCAGAAAATCGGGGGCAACCAATGCGTCATCTGCTGTCAACCACGGCCTTGTGCCTGTCCGTCCTGGCCGCTTCGGCTGCAGCCGCGCAGACCGGGCCAGACGACGCGGAACCCGATGCCCGGAATGACATCGTCATCACCGCTCAGGCCTTCGTTGAGGGCGAGATCAGCAAATCGGACACGCCGCTCATCCGCACGCCGCAGGCCATTTCGGTGGTGACGGGGGAGACGATCCGCGAGCGCGGCATTACCGATCTCAACGATGCGCTACGCGGCGTCGCGGGCGTTTCGCGCAGCAGCACCTACGGCTATTATGATGCCTATACGATCCGTGGCTACGACACCGCTTATGACAGCCTCTATCTGGATGGCCTCATCACCAACAGCGTGGCGGGCACCAATTACGATCTTGCCGGACTGGAGCGGGTTGAGGTGCTCAAGGGGCCGGCATCGTCGCTCTATGGCTCGGCGCCCATCGGCGGTATCGTCAACCTCGTTTCCAAGCGCCCGCAGGAGAACGTGTTTCTGGATGCGGGCATTGCGACCGGCTCTTACGGGCTGATCGAAGGGCGGGTGGACGCCAATGCGCCGCTGGACAAGGACGGGCGCTTCCTGTTCCGCCTCAATGCGCTCATCAGCGATCAGGGCGATTTCGTGCCGCATGCGGCCAAGAACCGGCTGTTCGTCGCTCCCGCGCTGACCGTGGTGTTCGGTGAGAATACGCACCTCACGCTGCTCGGGCGCTGGCAGCGCGATCATGACAATCCCTGGTCGCCGCTCCCGGCGGAAGGCACGGTGCTGCCCAATGCCAATGGGCCGATCCCCTATACCTTCCCGATCAACTTCACTGGCGATCAGCAGGTAAAGAATTACCAGAATTACAAATCGGCCAGCTATATTTTCGACCATGATTTCAGCGACACGGTGCGCTTCACGCAGACGCTGCGCTATACTCACGCCAAGACATATTGGAACAACTGGATCTTTGCCGACGCGTTTGTCGACAGCGCTTATGTGGATGGCGTCCAGCAGGGCCATGTTCTCGGCCTCAATCTCTACGGTCCGTTTTATGAGACGGACAAGAGCTTCGGCGTGGATAGCCGTCTGTCGGCCAGGCTCGATACCGGGCCGCTCAGCCACCAGATCCTCATCGGCTATGATTATCGCCAGATCCGCAGTACCTCGCATGAGGATGGCGGCAATTATGACCTCGTGACCAACTGGCTGGATTATCTCAATCCCGATTACACCGCCCCGCTGATCCATGATCCGGTCTGGGCCTATGCGGATGCCAGCAAGGGGCATCAGTCAGGCATCTATATCCAGGACCAGATCGGCCTTGGCGATAAGCTGTTCCTGACCGCGGGCGGCCGCTGGGACTGGGTGGTGAACGGCGGCAAGAAGGATAACGACTTCTCGCCCCGCATCGGCCTCAACTATCTGATCGCGCCGCAAATCGCCGTTTATGCGAGCTGGTCGCGTTCCTTCGCGCCGCAGTTCGGCTGGATCGAGTCCTATGATGGCACCGCGCTCCCCAACGGCCATGGGCGCAACATCGAGGCGGGGCTGAAGGTCAATGGTCTCGGCAGCGGCCTTTCGGCCACGGCAGCGGTGTTCCAACTGGTGCGCACCAACGTGCCGACCGCCGATCCTCTCCATCCCGAATTTTATCAGATCACCGGCGAGCAACGCAGCCGCGGTTTCGAGGTGGAGGGCGCATGGGCGCCCGTGGAGGGCGCGAACGTCTCGCTCGCTTATACCTATATCGACGCCGTCGTGACGGAGGATAACGATATTCCGCCAGGCACGCGGCTCGGCAATGTGCCGCATCACAACCTCTATGTGCGCGGCGATTATGAGGTGCAGCAGGGGCCGCTCAAGGGGTTCGGCGGCAGCCTTGCCGTGCTCTGGAACAGCGCCAAGGTGGCGGATACCTCGTCTTTCTACGACGCTGATGGTGATGGCATCAACGATGCCGGCTTCCGGCTGCCGGGCTATGTGCTGGTCGATGCGGGGCTGGCCTATCGTCTGGGTGATTGGCGGCTGGCCCTCAACGTGAACAACATCTTCGACAAGCATTATTATCCTGAGGCCAGCTATTATACGCGCGTCTCCATCGGTGAACCGCGGAACTGGCGCCTGTCGCTTTCGCGTCGGTTCTGAGGATGTTCGCTGGCGCCAGCGCCCTTTCTCCGCCGGTATCAGGCCGCTGCGAGGAAGGCGCCTCAGGCGAATGGCCGAACGTCCCGCGTTGCCCCTGCGTCTTTGCTCTTGGCCTCATGCCGCAAAGCTGATAGCGGCGCTCCTCACGCACCCGTAGCTCAGCTGGATAGAGCGTTGCCCTCCGAAGGCAAAGGCCACACGTTCGAATCGTGTCGGGTGCGCCATTCCCGAACAAAAGAGAGAACCCTGGGGCTGCTCTATGCTCCGGCCATCGCCTACGGCCGGGCGGCGCGTCGTCCACGGAGATGGGTGCGCATGTGAGCCACGGCTGGCCTTTTTGGCTTGCCGTATCGATGGGTCGTCACCGCCGAATAGCCTGATCGATTTGGCGGCCCGCCCGGCGGACAATCATGGCGCCGGTGGCGGAGCCTGACCGGGGGCATCGCGCGGCCCCCTTCATCTCGCCCATCTATGTCCTGCTCCCGTGTGACGGCGGGAAGCGTGCTGATCGCATGGGCATGCCGATTTGCAGGAACGTTCGCCCCGCGAGAGAATTGTTACAATCGGGAACGGTCATCGAAACAACCGAGGGAGGGGGCGATGAAGTCGCTTCGCCAGATTTTTCCAGCACCGATGTTGGCACTGATTGTCGGTTTCGTCGTGGCGCTCATCGCCCTGGTCCTCATCATCGGCGGCGTATGGCTCGCGGTGCTGGGCGGTTCGGCTTATTATGTCGTGGCCGGCGTCGCCATGCTGGCGTCCGGCCTGCTGTTGATGCGAGGGCAGCGTATTGGCGGCTGGATTTATGGCGCGGTCGTCTTCTTCACCTTGCTCTGGGCGTTTTGGGAAGTGGGCGGCAATGGCTGGGCGCTGGTTCCAAGGATCGTTGCGCCGCTGGTGCTGCTGATTGCCGTGCTGTTCGCCATGGCCTCGCTCGCCAGCCGGCCCCATCGCTGGCGGATCGCGCTGGGTGCGAGCGGGGTTGTCATCCTGCTGTTCGCGGTCAGCGCCGTGACGTTGGGGTGGCTCAACCAGCCCCGGCCGCTGATGGCGCTTCCCCAGGCACGGCTGGCGATGGCCGATCCGGCGCTGGCGCAGGCCGGAGCCGACTGGCCGGCTTATGGCGGCTCAGACAGCGCCCGGCGCTATTCGCCCCTTAACCAGATCACGCCCGCGAATGTCGGCAAGCTCCGGCGGACATGGCTGATCCACACGGGCGATCTGCCGTCCGAAAAGGTGAAGGGCACTTATGGCGCCGAGAATACGCCGCTCAAGGTGGGTGACAGCCTCTATGTCTGCACGCCCAAGAACATCGTCCTCTCGCTCGATCCGGCGACGGGGCGGCAGCGCTGGCGGTTCGACCCCAAGGTGCCGGACGATGCCATTCCCTATACGGCGGCCTGCCGGGGCGTGAGCTATTATGCCGTGCCGGGGGCGGCGGCCGATCAGGCCTGTGCGCGGCGGATCATCTTCGGCACGCTCGATGCGCGGCTGTTCGCGCTCGATGCCACGACCGGCCAGCCGTGCGGGGATTTCGGCAGCAACGGTCAGGTCGATACGAAGATCGGTATGGGCGCGACGCCGGCCGGCTACGTCTCGATCAATTCGCCGCCGACCATCGTGCGCGGCGTGGTCGTGACGGGCCATCAGGTGCTCGACGGGCAGGACCGTTGGGCGCCATCGGGCGTGATCCGCGGGTTCGACGCCGTCACTGGCAAGCTGCGCTGGGCGTGGGACATGATGCATCCCGACTGGAGCGGCTATCCCCCCGCCGGCGAAACCTGGGCGCGTGGCACGCCGAACATGTGGACGGTCGCCTCGGGCGATGAGCAGCTTGGCCTCGTCTATCTGCCGATGGGCAATGCAGCGGCGGACTATTATTCGAGCCTGCGCCGCCCGCCCGAGAATTTCTACGCCACATCGCTCGTCGCGCTCGATGTGACGACGGGCAAGCCGCGCTGGCGCTTCCAGGCGGTGAAGAATGATGTGTGGGACTATGATTTCGGCGCGCAGGCGACGCTGATCGACTATCCGGGCGCCGCCGGCTCCGTTCCCGCCCTCGTCCTTCCGAGCAAGCAGGGCGATCTCTATGTGTTGGACCGGCGGACGGGCGCCCCGCTGACACCCATCGGCACAGTCACGGCGCCCGGCGGCGGGGTGGAGCCGCAGCAACGCGCCAAGACGCAGATCGTTTCGCTCTGGCATACGCTGAGGAAGCCCGATCTGACCGAGCGGGACATGTGGGGCATGTCGCCCATCGATCAGATGATCTGCCGCATCCAGTTCCGCAAGGCGAGCTACAAGGGCTTCTTCACGCCGCCGGAGAGCGACCGCCGCTCGATCGAATATCCCGGCTATAATGGCGGGACGGACTGGGGCGGCGTCGCGGTCGATCCGGTGCGGGGTGTGATCGTCGCCAACTATAACGACATGCCCAACTATGTCCGTCTGGTTCCCCGTGCGGAGGCGGACAAGAAGGGGTGGGCGCCGCGCGATCAGGCCCGCGGCAGGATCGGCGGAGCGGAGGGCGCGGGCGACCCGCAGGCGAATACGCCCTATGCCATCGACGTGAACGCCGGCTGGCGGCTGCCCTTCACCGGCATGCTCTGCAAGCAGCCACCTTATGGGGGCATCCGCGCGATTGACATCGCGACCGGCAAGACGATCTGGGATCGGCCCTTCGGCACCGCGCGCACCAACGGGCCGTTCGGCATCCCCTCGATGCTGCCGATCACCATCGGCACGCCCAATAATGGTGGGGCGGTGGTGACGGCGAGCGGCCTTGTGTTCATCGCGGCCGCGACCGACAATCTGATCCGCGCGATCGACCTGCGGACCGGCAAGACCGTCTGGAGCGATGTGCTGCCGGCCGGCGGCCAGGCAACGCCGATGACCTATGAGGCGAACGGCAAGCAATATGTCGTCATCTACGCGGGCGGCCATCATTTCATGGAAACGCCCATCGGTGACGAGGTCATTGCCTATACGCTGCCCTGAGGCGGGCCGGCCGCTCGTCGCCACAAGGGGCGGGAGCGGCCGGCAGCCGGAGGCATAGCGGGCGCCCAATGGCAACGCCCACCGCCTTTCGCCACATCAAGGCGAATATCGTGCTTTATGGCGCGCTGTTCGCCAATCTCGGCATCGCGGCCGCCAAGTTCGTTGCCGCCGCGATCAGCGGATCGTCCTCGATGCTGTCGGAAGGGGTTCACTCGCTTGTCGACAGCGGCAATCAGTTGCTGCTGCTCTATGGTCAGGCGCAGGCGAAGCGCCCGGCCGATCGCTTCCATCCTTTCGGCTATGGGCGCGAGCTTTATTTCTGGGCCTTCGTCGTGGCGATCCTGATCTTCGCGGTGGGCGCGGGCGTGTCGCTTTATGAAGGGTGGGTGCATATCGCGAAGCCGGAACCGCTGCGCGATCCTACGATCAACTATGTCGTCCTTGCCGTTGCCGCCTTGCTCGAAGGGACGTCGTGGAGCATCGCCGTGCGGGAATTCGGCGCCCGGCGCGGCCCGGCGAGCTGGTGGCAGGCGATCCGGCAATCGAAGGATCCGGCCGGCTTCATCGTGCTTTTTGAAGATAGCGCGGCGCTGCTCGGGCTGGGCATCGCGGCCATTGGTGTGTGGGTCAGTCACGCGACGGGCGATCCGCGCATTGATGGCATCGCCTCCATCGCCATCGGGTTGATCCTGGCCACAGTCGCCATGCTGCTTGCGCGCGAGGCCAAGGGTTTGCTGATTGGCGAAAGTGCCGATCCGGCGCTCATCGCGGCGATCTGGTCCCTGCTTGAGCAGCGGGGCGAGATCTGCGCGGTCAATCATGTGCGCACGATCCACACCGCGCCCGATGCCGTCTTCGTCGCCATCAGCGCCGACTTTGACGACGGGTTGACCATGGGGGAGGGCGAGAGCCTGATCGAAGCTATCGAGGCGGATCTCAAGGCCGCCTCCCCGCAGATCAGCTCAATCTATATCCGGCCGGAGAAACGGCGGGATGCGGTCATCCAGCAAAAACCCGGTGACTTTTCCTGAAAGGCGCAGGCATCAGGGCGCTGCGTCACCTTGCGGCGTGCGGCTTTGCAATGGTCCCACGAACCGGCTGCGTCTGGTTTCCGCCGCGCGGTGCGCGCTCCGGGCTTTCAGCAGGTCCTGCCGCGACAATATGCCGATCACACGGCGGGTCTTCGGGTCGACGATGGGGATGCGCCCGATGCCGGTCGCGACGATCAGATCGGCGACCACGCCGCTCGGGCTATCGGGATAGGCGACGAGTTGCGAACTGTCCGAAAGAGTCTCGGCCAGGGTCGTATCGCCCGCATCGTTGCCGACCTGCCAGCGCAGCGCATCGGTGCGCGACGCGAGTCCGAGCAGGCGGCCCTCGTCATCGACCACCGGATAGCTGCGGTGGATGGCGTGTTCATGAAAGAAGGAGAGCGCGTCCGCGATGGTCATAGTGCCGGGCAAGGTATCGGGGTCGCGCGTCATGAGTTGGTCTGCCTGGATCAGATCGAGCGGATCGACCGTATATTCCTGAAGAACATGCCGGCCGCGCCGCGCGATCTTCTCGGTCAGGATCGAGCGGCGCATCAGCAGCACGCTGATCCCATAAGCCGCACCCGCAGCGGCCAAAGTGAGTGGCAGCGCGGCGAAATGGCCGGTCAATTCGGCGGCGAACAGGGCGCTTGTCATGGGCGCGCGCATCGCCCCGCTCATGATCCCGGCCATGCCGATCATTGCCCAGAAGCCCACGTCGCCCGGCAGCAGGTAGCCGAGCAGGCAGCCAGCGGCGCCGCCAAGGATCAGGATGGGCGCCAATATGCCGCCGGAGGTGCCGGAGCCGAGTGCGACCAGCCACACCACAACCTTCACCAGCAGCAGCGCGACGACCACGCGCATCGCCAGCGATCCATCGAGCAGCGCCTGGATGCTGGCATAGCCGGCGCCCATCACATGCGCATCGATCAAGCCGCCGATGCCGACGACGATCGCACCGATGGCCGGCCACCACATCCAGTGGACCGGGGCGCGGTGGAACAGGTCTTCGATGCGATAGAGCAATGTCGAGAGGAGCGCCGCTTCCATGCCGACGACCAGACCCACGCCGAGCGCGGCGGCGACCGGCCAGAGGCCCTCCGGCGTGGCGGCGGCGAAGGGGAACATCGGCCCCACGCCGATCACGAACGGGCGCAGCGTCCATGAAACAAGCACGGCGATGACCACGGGCAGGAAGCTGCGCGGTTTCCATTCGAACAATAAGATTTCGATGGCGAGCAGCACGGCCGCGAGCGGGGTGTTGAAGATGGCCGTCATGCCGGCGGCTGCACCGGCAACCAACAGCGTCTTGCGCTCGGCCGCGCTGAGCTTGAAGCACTGCGCGAAAAGCGAGCCGATGGCGCCGCCGGTCATGATGATCGGCCCTTCCGCGCCGAACGGGCCGCCGCTCCCGATCGAGATGGCCGAGGAAATGGGCTTGAGGATGGCGACCTTCAGCGAGAGCCGGCTGTCGCCATAGAGGATCGCCTCGATGGCCTCCGGTATGCCATGGCCCCTGATCTTGTCCGAGCCGAAGCGGGCCATGACGCCCACGATCAGGCTGCCGATGACCGGGATGACCAGCGTGCCAAGCCCGAGGGCGGCATCGGTAATCTCCGCATGGTCAGCCGACAGGCGGCCGAACCAGAACAGGTTGGTGGCGAGCGCGATCGTGCGGAGCAGCACCCACGCGCCAAAGACGCCGCCGGTGCCCACCACCAGCGCCATCGCCGCCAACAGGACCATGCGCCGATCGGCGCTATGGTCGGCAAGGCGACGATGCACGGCAGCGGGCAGGGGCATGGGGTTCATCTCGTGATTGTCAGGAAGATGTCGCCGCCATTATGTCGTATTGCGACATTTCTCAATCATGGATGGACTTGTGCCCCCTAAAGTTCCTGCCCTTGCCGATGCCGACTATGCCATGCTGGCGGATTTTCGCGCGGCGTTGCGCAGCTTCCTTGCGTTTAGCGAAGCCAGGGCGGGCGCGGTCGGCCTGTCTCCGCAGCAGCATCAGGCGCTGCTTGCGATACGCGGCGCCGGGGCAGGGCAGGCCACGGTCGGCTATGTGGCGGATCGGCTGATCCTCAAGCCGCACAGCGCATCCGAGCTGATCCATCGCCTTGAGGTTCTGGGGTTGATCGTGCGCCGGACGGTGGCTGAGGACCGCCGGCGGGTTATTCTGGCCCTCACCGATCATGCGGAGGCCCTGCTCACCGACCTGTCAGCCACGCATCGCGACGAAATCCAGCGCCTGAAGCCGCTTCTGCTCGATCTGCTCGATCGCGTCGGTTGATGGATCAGCCCACAATCTCGCGCAGCGTGGCCAGCAGGCTTGCCTCGTCCGTGCTCAGCCGCTTGCGCGTCGCGCGGTCGCTGGCGGTGATCCGTGCCAGCGCTTGTTCCTGCAAGAGCCGGCCCTTGTCGGTCAGCGTCAGGCTCAAGGATCGTCCGTCGATCGGCGCATCGGTGATGAGATCGCGCGCTTTCAACCGTCCGATCAACGGGGTGAGGTTGGCTCGCTTGATTTCCAGCGCGCGGCCCACATCGCTCTGCCGGCAACCCGGATTGGCACCGACGAGGATGAGCAACGAAGCTTCCACCGCGCTGAGGCCGAACGGCTGCAGCACGCGGACGACCTCGCCCATCAGCACCATCGAGGCACGGCGCAACCGATAGCCGAGCAGCGCATCCAGCGGGCTTGTCAGCCGCTCGTCCGATGCGCTGCTGGCGGGGCTTTCCCGGTTGTGCGATTTAACTGCCATGGATTGCTCCGGTCTCTTGCTCTCCCATCAGAGAACCGCTATGAGGCATAACAGAAATCATCCAGAAAGGATAGGGCCATGTCCGCCGTGGAACGTGAAGAAGATACCGTTCGCTACGAGGTAGAGAACAATATTGCCTGGGTCTATTTCAACCGCCCCGCCAAGCGCAACTGCATGAGCCCCAAGCTCAACCGCCAGATGCTGCGCGTGCTGGATGAACTGGAGTTCCGTGATGACGTCGGCGTGCTGGTGCTCACCGGCGAGGGCACGGCCTGGTCGGCCGGCATGGATCTCAAGGAATATTTCCGCGAGACTGAGGCGCAGGGCCTGCCCGGCGTGCGCAAGTCGCAGCGCGAGGCCTATAGCTGGTGGGAGCGGCTGCGCTGGTATCAGAAGGCGACCATCGCCATGATCAACGGCTGGTGCTTCGGTGGCGGCTATGGCCCGCTGTTCGCCTGCGATCTCGCCTTCTGTTCGGACGATGCGCAGTTCGGCCTCTCAGAAGTGAACTGGGGCATCCTGCCCGGCGGTGGCGCCACCAAGGTCGCGACGGAGCTGATGCCGATGCGCGTCGCCATGTATCACGCGATGATGGGTGAGAACCTCACCGGCCCGCAGGCCGCGCAATATCATCTCGTCAACGAGTCGCTGCCGGCGGATCAGCTCAAGGCGCGTGTCACCAAGGTCGCCGAGACGCTGGTGCAGAAGAATTGGGCGACGGTGAAATACACCAAGGACGCTGTCCGCCGTGTGCGCGAGATGACCTACGACAATGCCGAGGATTATCTGATCCGCCTGCAGGAAGGTCTCAACTGGTTCGACAAGTCGGATGGTCGCCACGTTGCGATGAAGCAGTTCCTCGACGACAAGACGTTCAAGCCCGGCCTGGGCCATTATGACAAGAGCAAGACCGAGAGCTGATCGGCCACTGCCCGTAAACGAGAGACGAAGGAAAGGAACGAGATGACGACCGAGGCTGCAACGCAGGCCGGAGCGACCGTGGGCAATATCGACCGGCTGTTGCGGCCGCGCTCGGTCGTCATCGTCGGTGCGTCGGAGAAACCCGGCGCGCTGGGCGCGGTGGTGCTGGCGAACCTTGAGCGGAATGATTTTCCGGGCGAGATTCACCTCATCAATCCCAAGCGCGAGACGATCGGCGCCCGGCCCTGCCTGCCGAGCGTCGAGGCGATGCCGGAGGGGGTGGACCTCGCCATCCTCGCCATTCCCCGCGTCGCCGTGGTCGACACGGTGCGCGCGCTCGCGGCCCGCAAGGTCGGCGCGGTGATGATCTTCGCCGCCGGCTTTGCCGAGGGCGGCGAGGAAGGGCTGGCCGACCAGCGCGAGATCGGCCGCATCGCGGCGGAGGCGGGCATGGTGATCGAGGGGCCGAACTGTCTCGGCTCGGTCAATTATGTCGACCGCATCCCACTGACCTTCATCGACACGCCGCTGGAGGGGAAAAGCCCCGGCGGCGTCGGCATCGTCTCGCAGAGCGGCGCCATGGCGGCGGTGCTGGCGGTGATGTTGCTCGCCCGCAAGGTGGACCTGAGCTTCTCCGTCTCCACCGGCAACGAGGCGGGCAATGGCGTCGAGGATTTCGTCGATTATCTGATCGCGGACAAGACGACGCGGATCATCGCCATGATCGTCGAGCAGTTCCGCCAGCCGGCACGCTTCCTTGCGTCGGTCGGGCGGGCACGCGCGGCGGGCAAGACCGTCATCCTGCTCCACCCCGGCAAGAGCAGCGCTGCGCGCGAATCCGCCGCGACGCATACCGGCGCCATGGCCGGCGACTATAAGCTGATGCGCGCCAAGGTGGAGCGTGCCGGCGTGATCGTCGCCGAGACGCTGGAGGAGCTGGGTGACGTCAGCGAGATCGCCGCACGCTGCATCGCGCTGCCCAGCGGCAACACGGCGGTGCTGGGCGAATCCGGCGCGCTCAAGGCGCTGACGCTCGATCTGGCCGAGGAGATCGGCCTGCCGCTCGCCGAGCTGACCGACGCCAATGCGCCGGCCTTGCGCGCGGCGCTGCCGGACTTCGTGCCGGTCAGCAATCCGCTCGATCTGACCGCGCAGGGGCTGGTCGATCCGGACATGTATTACCGCACGCTCGCCGCCTTGTTCGATGACGACCGTGTCGGCACCATCGTCGCGGGGATCATCCAGACCAACCCGGATACCATCGGTATCAAGCTGCCGCCGTTCCTCAAGGCGGTAAAGGAGCTGAAGCCCAACAAGCCGGTGATCTTCGCCGGGGTGGACGAAGGCGCCGAGGTGCCGGCCTCGTGGATCGAGGCGCTGCGGGCCGAGGGCATCCCTTATTTCCCGACCACGGAGCGCGCCTTCCGTGCCGCGCGCAGCCTGACTGTCGCCAGCGCGCGGGATCATGCCGTATCCTCCGCCGCGCCGCTCAAGGTGTCGGCGCTGGCGGGCGAGCATGGCGTCGTACCGGAATATCGCGCCAAGGCGCTGCTCGGGCCGCTCGGCATCCCGTTCCCCAAGGGGCAGTTCGCCGCCACGGTGGAGGAGGCGGTCGCGGCGGCGCGGGCGATTGGCGGGCCGGTCGTCATGAAGGCGCAGGCTGCGGCGCTCAGCCACAAGAGCGATGCCGGCGGCGTCGCGCTCAATCTCTCGGGCGATGATGCCGTCCGTGCGGCGTGGGACAAGATGCACGCCGATGTGGCCCGCTATGATGCCAGCATCCGGCTCGACGGCGTGCTGATCGAGGCGATGGGCGCGCGGGGTCTGGAACTGATCGTCGGCGCCAAGAACGATCCGCAATGGGGGCCGGTGATCCTCGCCGGCTTCGGCGGCGTCACGGCGGAGATATTGCAGGATGTGCGCCTGCTGTCGCCCGATCTCACCGAGGCTGGCATCGTCTCCGAGTTGAACCAGCTCAAGCAGGCGGCGTTGCTCAACGGCTATCGCGGTTCCCCCGCGCTGGACGTGGAGGCCGCCGCCGCGCTGATCGCCAAGATCGGCCAGTTGCTGCTCGGTGAACCCTCTATCGAGGAGCTGGATCTCAACCCGGTCGTGCTCTACCCGAAGGGGCAGGGCGTGGTGGCGCTCGACGCGCTGATGCTGGTGCGCTGACCGGGGGCGCGGTTGGGCGGATTTCGGTCGCCTGACCGCCCACCCGTGTCGGGCGTCGTCGAGGTCCGCCCCCGTCACCCATTAAAAAAGTAACGTAACGTGCTCCTGCGAAAGCAGGAGCCTACGGCGGCAAGGTAACACGGCTGGGGCCTTTGGCTCCTGCTTTCGCAGGAGCATTGGCCCTTTGTGTAACTGCGTCTGTCTCGCTGAACATGGCGCGATGCCCGGCCGCCAACGATGGCTCACCTGTTCTCATCGCATGCCCGCAACCGCACGCACCATCCCCGATCACTTCCAACCCGGCCGCAGCTTTTCTATACCGTTCCCTCAGGTGAAAATCGTCGTGAGTCCCAACCAGTTTGCGCTGGCGTTTGCGATTATTTTCGAGTAGGCGAACATTTCGTATATACGAAGAAAATCGGATTTCTATGGCCGACTCGAATTCTTCGGCAACGCCGTTGCTGCTGTTGCCTGGCCTGATCTGTGATGCCCGCATCTGGGCGCCGCAGGTCGAGAGTCTGCGCGCCGATCGGCCGGTCCACGCAATCAACGGCTATGGCGATGCGGACAGCTTCGCCGTGATGGCGGAGCGGGTGTTGGCCGATGCGCCCGCACGGTTCGCGCTCGCCGGTCACTCGATGGGCGGCCGCGTGGCGCTGGAGATTTTCCGCCGCGCGCCCGAGCGGGTCGCTGGCCTCGCGCTGGTCAGCACCGGCGTCCACCCCCCCAGGCCGGGCGAGGCGGAGAAGCGCTTTGCCCTGCTCGCGCGCGGCGTGGAGCAGGGCATGGATGCGCTGATCGACGCCTGGCTGCCGCCGATGGTGTGGGAGCCAAACCGCCTGCAAACGGGCCTGATGGAGCGGCTCGCGCAAATGTGCGCCGACATGGGGCTGGATACGTTTGAGCGGCAGGTGCGCGCGCTGCTCGGCCGACCGGAGGTCGAAAGCCTGCTGCCGGCGATCCGCTGCCCCGCGCTGGTCGCGGTCGGCGCGCATGACGCCTGGGCGACGCCGGAGCAGCACCGCGCCATTGCGGCCGGGATCACCGGCGCGACCCTCGCGATCATAGAGGATGCCGGGCATATGCTCCCCGTCGAGCAGCCCGAGCGGATGACCGCAACACTGGTTTCATGGCTCGAAACTATTTAGGGCCGCAGTCAACCACTACCGAATCTCACCTCAAGGAGAAGACGATGAGCAAGAGTCTGGAAGATGTGCTGAAGGGGAAGGACGTTATCGAGCTGCTGCGTAACCAGCAGACCGGTCCGAACGTCTATCCTGGCGTTCCCGCCGAATATACCAACTGGCGCGACGAACAGCGCGGCTGGACCGAGACCGCGGTTCTGTTCAACCAGAGCTACCACATGGTCGACCTGCTGGTCGAAGGCCCGGATGCATTCAAGTTCCTTGAGTATCTCGGTATCAACAGCTTCAAGAACTTCGTTCCCGGCAAGGCCAAGCAGTGGGTTCCCGTGACCCCCGAGGGCTATGTCATCGGTGACGTGATCCTGTTCTACCTCGCCGAGAACAAGTTCAACCTCGTCGGCCGCGCCCCCGCTATCGAGTGGGCCGAGTATCACGCCTCGACCGGCAAGTGGGACGTCAAGCTGACCCGCGACGAGCGCTGGGCGATGCGCACGGACGGCAAGCGGTCTTCCTACCGTTTCCAGCTGCAAGGCCCGAACGCGATGGCGATCCTGCGTGACGCCATGGGCGCCGAGCCGCCGGCACTCAAATTCTTCAACATGGCGGACGTCGTCATCAACGGCAAGACGGTCGGCGCGCTGCGTCACGGCATGGCCGGTCAGCCGGGCTACGAGCTGTATGGCCCGTGGGGCGACTATGAGGCCGTTCACTCCGCGCTGGTCGAGGCTGGCAAGAAGCACGGCCTCAAGCTGGTCGGTGGCCGCGCTTATTCGTCCAACACGCTGGAGTCGGGCTGGATTCCGTCCCCGGTCCCCGGCTTCCTCGCCGGCGAAGGCTCGAAGGGCTTCCGCGAGTGGGCCAGCGACAAGAGCTATGGCGCCATGTGCTCCATCGGCGGCTCCTATGTGCCGGACAACGTCGAGGGCTATTTCTTCACGCCCTGGGACATTGGCTACGGCATCATCGTGAAGTTCGACCATGACTTCATCGGTCGCGAAGCGCTTGAGAAGATGGCTGCCGGCCCGCACCGCGAGAAGGTGACGCTGGCGCTCGACAACGAGGAAGTCCTCCGCGCGATTAGCTCCAACTTCGCCAAGGGCCAGGACCGCGCCAAGTATTTCGAGTTCCCGTCTGCGGTTTACTCGATGCACCCGAACGACGCCGTTCTGGTGGACGGCAAGCGCGTCGGCGTGTCGACCTGGATCGGCTACAGCCAGAACGAAGGCAAGATGCTGACGCTCGCGATCCTCGACGCGGAATATGCCAAGCCCG
>Ga0182736_1001040_pt1 | contig 31225 bp, 26 predicted proteins | sample eDN5th30CKraftBY_FD_128882 | JGI IMG/M metagenome (GOLD analysis project Ga0182736, IMG submission 128882) | Enriched backyard soil microbial communities from Emeryville, California, USA - eDNA 5th pass 30_C Kraft BY (version 2) (version 2) | ecosystem: Environmental > Terrestrial > Soil >...
AGACCGTGCTCGGCGATGCGCCGCATCGCGGGATCATCGTCGCGCTCGCGGTGGGCGCGCAGGACGCCGTCAGCGATGCCGACTGGACCGTCATGCGCGCGACCGGCACGAGTCATCTCGTTGCGATATCGGGCTTGCATATCGGCTTCGTCGCGGGGCTGGCGGCGTTGATCGTCGGATTCGTGTGGAAGCGCGTGCGCTTGCGCGGCCTGAGCGCGCCGTTGATCGCGGCCACGCCGAAAGCGGCGGCCATCGGCGCGACCGTGTTCGCTGCGTGCTATGCCGCGCTCGCCGGTTTCAACGTGCCCGCGCAACGCACGCTGTGGATGCTGCTGGTCGTTGCGCTCGCGTTTTTCTTCGGACGACGGCCGTTGTCGTCGCTCGTGCTGCTTTGGGCGCTCGCGTTCGTGCTGATCGCGGATCCGTGGGCGGTGACAGCGCCGGGATTCTGGCTGTCGTTCTGCGCGGTGGCGGCGATTCTGCATGCGATCGCGTCGGCGGGACGTCGCGCGTCGCGGGCGCAAACGGAAGAACAGGACGACGTCGATCAATGGGATCGCGTCGATCCGAGCGAAGTCGGTCATCGTCCGCAACATGTCGCGAAGCGCAGGCCGCTCGCGATCGTCGCGCGGTTCGCCGCGCGCGCGCGGCGGTATATCGCGTCGAGCGCGCGTGTGCAGTACGCGGTGACGATCGCGCTCGCGCCGCTCACCGTCTACTGGTTCTCGCAGATTCCGCTGCTCGGTCCGCTCGCGAATGCGTTCGCGATTCCGTGGATCAGCGCGCTCGTGACGCCCGCGACGCTCGCCGGTCTCATGCTTCCCGCACCGCTCGATGCGCCGATGCTTCACGTCGCCCATGCCGCGTTGTCCGTGCTCTGCGACATGCTCGCGCGTCTCGCGAATGCCGCGCCCGCGTCGCTCTGGCTTTTGCCCCGGCCGGATGCGTTCGCGCTCGCGGCATCGTGCGTCGGCGTCGCATGGGCGTTCGCGCCGCGCGGCTGGCCGTTGCGCTTCGCCGCGCCGCTGACGTGGCTGCCGCTGCTCGCGCCCGCGATGCATCCCGCGCCGGTCGGCGCGTTTCGCGTCACCGCGCTCGATATCGGCCAGGGCTCGGCGCTCGTCGTCGAAACGGCGCGGCACACGTTGCTCTTCGACGCCGGTCCCGGTCCCGAATCGACGCATGCGGGCGAGCGGATCGTGGTGCCGTATCTGCAGGCTGCGGGCGTGCGCGCGCTCGATGCGCTCGTCATCAGCCATTCCGATTCGGATCACGCGGGCGGCGCGCCGGCGGTGCTGCAATCGATCGCCGTGCGGCAACTGCTCGCGTCGCTGCCCGCGCAGGACGCGTCGTGGTCCGATGCGCGCGCACGCGGCGCGCAGACGCTGCGTTGCGCGGCGGGGCAGCGCTGGACGTGGGACGGCGTCGAATTCCGAATGCTGTGGCCCGAGCCGGGACCGCTTTCGGGCAAGCCGAATCGGCAGTCGTGCGTGCTCAAGGTGACGAACGCGGCGGGACGCTCGGCGCTCTTCGCCGCCGATATCGAAGCGGACGTCGAACGCATGCTGATCGCGCGCGACGCGTCAGACCTGCGCGCCGATGTGCTCATCGTGCCGCATCACGGCAGCCGCACTTCGTCCACCGAGCCTTTCCTCGATTCTGTCGGGCCGTTGGCCGCGATATTTCAGGTAGGCTATCGCAACCGTTTTCATCATCCGCATCCGACCGTTTTCGCGCGCTACCGGATGCGCGACATCGTGCTTTCGCGCAGCGACGAAGACGGCGCGGCGCGTATCGAAATCGGTTCGCAGATTACGTTCGAGCGCTACCGGCAAAGCCACGCGCGCTACTGGATGGCGCGCTAAACGCTAAAAAAACAAGAGACACGCTTGAAAGACATCATCCATTTCTCGCACGCGAACGGTTTTCCCGCATCGACGTATCGCACGATGTTCGCGGAGCTTTCCGACGAATACGAAGTTCGCAGCATCGAGCGCATCGGTCATGACGCGCGCTTTCCCGTGACGCGCGACTGGCCGTATCTCGTCGATCAGCTCATCGACGACATGAGCCGCTATCGGCGCGAAGCCGACGGCGATCATCCGAAGGTGTGGCTCGTCGGGCATTCGCTCGGCGGCTATCTGTCGCTGATGGCGGCGCTGAAGCGCCCGGAATGGGTGAAAGGCGTGGTGATGCTCGATTCGCCGGTGATCGCGGGCTGGAAGAGCGGACTCCTGCGCGTCACGCAATGGACCGGGCTGGACGAGCGCCTGTCGCCCGCCGCCGCGACGCGCAAGCGCCGCACGCAGTGGGCGAGCCGCGACGAGGCGTGGCGGCATTTCCTGTCGAAACCGGCGTTCGCGCGCTGGGACGAACGCATGCTGTCCGACTATATCGATTTCGCCATTCCGCAGACCCATGCGAACGGCGCACGCTCGCTCGCATTCGATCGCCATGTGGAATATCTGATCTATCGCACGCTGCCGCACACGCTCGGCGCGCGGCTCGCGCACGGCGCGCCGGTGCCCGTCGGTTTCATCGCGGGGACGCATTCGCGCGAAGTGCGCCAGGTCGGGCTCGGGATGACGCGGCGCATCGCGGGCGAGCACATCGAATGGATGGAAGGCAGCCATCTCTTTCCGATGGAGCGCCCGATCGACACCGCGCGCGCCGTGCAGCGGCTGCTCACGGCCATGCAGACGGCGCGCTGAAAAGGGCGCGAGCACGCGCGCGGGACTTGACGAACGGCCCGCGTCACGTTCCGCAAAAATGACGCCGAAATGCGCGGATTTGTAGCCAATATCCGCGCCGGGCGCGCTTCGTGGGAACCGGCCTTTACGGTATAATCCGTTTTTCCCGCGAGCATCTAGCGATGACCAAATATGTATTCGTCACCGGCGGCGTAGTTTCGTCCCTTGGCAAGGGTATTGCCGCCGCCTCTCTCGCCGCGATCCTCGAATCGCGCGGTCTCAAAGTCACTCTCCTCAAGCTCGATCCCTACATCAACGTCGACCCCGGCACGATGAGCCCGTTCCAGCACGGGGAAGTGTTCGTGACGGAAGACGGAGCGGAGACCGACCTCGACCTCGGCCATTACGAGCGCTTCATCAGCACGAAGATGCGCAAGGCCAATAACTTCACCACCGGCCAGATCTACGAATCGGTGATCCGCAAGGAACGCCGCGGCGAGTATCTCGGCAAGACGGTGCAGGTCATTCCGCATATCACCAACGAAATCCAGGCATTCGTGGAGCGCGGCGCCGCTGCGGCGACGTGCGGCCAGCCGGACGTGGCGATCGTGGAAATCGGCGGCACGGTGGGCGACATCGAATCGCTGCCGTTCCTCGAAGCCGCGCGTCAGATGAGCCTGCGCATGGGCCGCAACAGCGCGTGCTTCGTGCACCTCACGCTCGTGCCGTTCATCGCGACGGCGGGTGAACTCAAGACGAAGCCCACGCAGCACAGCGTGCAGAAGCTGCGCGAAATCGGTATCTATCCGAACGTGCTCCTGTGCCGCGCCGACCGCCGCATTCCCGACGACGAGCGCGCCAAGATTTCCATGTTCTCGAACGTGCCCGAAGACGCGGTCATTTCCGTTTGGGACGCGGACAGCATCTACAAGATTCCGCAGATGCTCAACGACCAGCACCTCGACGACATCATCTGTGAAGAGCTGAAGCTCGCGCCGCCGCCGGCCGATCTGGCGATGTGGTCGAACCTCGTCGAGAAGCTCGAAAATCCGAAGCACGAAGTGACCATCGGCATGGTCGGCAAGTACGTCGAACTCACCGAATCGTACAAGTCGCTGATCGAAGCGCTGCGTCACGCGGCCATCCATACGTCGACGAAGGTCAACATCGAGTACATCGATTCCGAGCAGATCGACGCCGAAGGCACCGACGCACTGAAGCACCTCGACGCCGTGCTGGTGCCGGGCGGTTTCGGCCGTCGCGGCACGGAAGGCAAGATCAAGGCGATCCGCTACGCACGCGAATCGAAGACGCCGTATCTCGGCATCTGCCTCGGCATGCAGCTCGCGGTGATCGAGTTCGCGCGCGATGTCGCCGGTCTCGCCGATGCGAATTCCACCGAGTTCGATCAGGACACGGGCAACCCGGTCGTCGCGCTCATCACGGAGTGGTACGACCGCGCGGGCCGCATCGAAAAGCGCAACGAAGAGTCGGATCTCGGCGGCACCATGCGCCTCGGCTCGCAGAAGTGCCCGATCAAGCCAGGAACGATGGCCGAGCGCATCTACGGCAGCGATGTGAACGAGCGTCATCGTCACCGTTATGAAGTCAATAACCGTTTCGTGCCCCAGCTCGAAGCCGGCGGGCTTATCATCAGCGCCCGTACGCCGAGCGAGGATCTGCCCGAGATGATGGAGTTGCCGCAGTCGCTGCACCCGTGGTTCGTCGGCGTGCAGTTCCACCCCGAATTCACGTCGACGCCGCGCGACGGGCATCCGCTCTTCAAGGCATTCGTCGATGCAGCGCGCGCGCACGCCGAAGGCAATGGCGTGAAGGCGCCGGCGAAAGCCACCGCGGGAGCGCAAGCATGAAGCTGTGTCATTTCGAAGCGGGCCTCGACAAGCCGTTCTTCCTGATCGCGGGCACGTGCGTCGTCGAGTCGGAGCAAATGACCATCGACGTCGCCGGCCGGCTGAAGGAAATCACGCAGAAGCTCGGCATTCCGTTCATCTACAAGTCGTCGTTCGACAAGGCGAACCGCAGTTCGGGCAAGTCGTATCGCGGTCCGGGCATGGACGAAGGCCTGCGCATTCTCGGCGAAGTGAAGAAGCAGCTCGGCGTGCCCGTTCTCACGGACGTGCACACCGAGGAAGAAATCGAAGCGGTCGCATCGGTCGTGGACGTGCTGCAAACGCCCGCGTTCCTCTGCCGTCAGACCGACTTCATCCACGCGTGCGCGCGCTCGGGCAAACCGGTCAACATCAAGAAGGGCCAGTTTCTCGCGCCGCACGACATGAAGAACGTGATCGACAAGGCGCGCGACGCCGCGCGTGAAGCGGGTCTGTCGGAAGACCGCTTCATGGCGTGCGAGCGCGGCGTGTCGTTCGGCTATAACAACCTCGTGTCCGACATGCGCTCGCTCGCGATCATGCGCGAAACCAACGCGCCGGTCGTCTTCGATGCCACCCATTCGGTGCAGTTGCCGGGCGGGCAGGGCACGAGCTCGGGCGGTCAGCGCGAATTCGTGCCGGTGCTGGCGCGTGCGGCGGTCGCGACGGGCGTGGCGGGCCTCTTCATGGAGACGCATCCGGACCCGGCCTGCGCGAAGTCCGACGGCCCGAACGCGGTGCCGCTGCATCACATGGAAGCGCTGCTTTCGACGCTCATCACGATCGATCGCGCGGTGAAAAGCGGTTCGTTCCTCGAGAACGACTTCAACTGAGCGTCGGCAGCAAAAAGTAGTACGGCGCGGGCGTCATCATGGGCGCCCGTGTTGCGAGATCAGGCCGTCCGGCGTCATCCGGGCAACGGAGGAGCGTGCAACGCATCGGGGCGGCATCCGCAACCGGCGGATGAGACGCCCGCTCCCACGAAAGCGATGCGGACCGGATTCGATCCGGTCCCGAAACGACCGCTCTTTGCGCCGGAGCTGAACCCGGCGGTCATCGAATGGGTCTGAGCGAAGCCAGTGAAGCGTGTATCGAAGTGTAAAAACAGGCGGCGCGCTTCGTTGTGACTGACAGAATTCATCGTCATTTCTTGAGGAAACCATGAGTGCTATCGTAGATATCATCGGCCGCGAGATTCTCGATTCGCGAGGCAATCCGACCGTCGAATGCGACGTGTTGCTCGAGTCGGGCACGATGGGCCGCGCGGCGGTGCCTTCGGGCGCATCCACCGGCTCGCGCGAGGCCATCGAATTGCGCGACGGCGAAGCGGGCCGCTACGGCGGCAAGGGCGTGCTTAAGGCCGTCGAACACATCAACACCGAGATTTCCGAAGCCATCATGGGCCTCGACGCCTCGGAACAGGCTTTCCTCGACAAGACCCTGCTCGAACTCGACGGCACCGATAACAAGTCGCGTCTCGGCGCGAACGCGATGCTCGCGGTGTCGATGGCGGTCGCGAAGGCTGCCGCCGAAGAAGCCGGCCTGCCGCTGTACCGCTACTTCGGCGGCTCGGGCGCGATGCAGCTTCCGGTGCCGATGATGAACATCGTCAACGGCGGCGCGCACGCGAACAACAGCCTGGACATCCAGGAATTCATGATCGTCCCGGTGAGCCAGCCGACGTTCCGCGAAGCGCTGCGTTGCGGCGCGGAAGTGTTCCACGCGCTGAAGAAGATCCTGGCCGAGCGCGGCATGAGCACCGCGGTGGGCGACGAAGGCGGCTTCGCGCCGAACTTCGGCAGCAACGACGAGTGCCTGTCGACGATTCTGCAAGCCATCGAGAAGGCCGGTTATCGCGCCGGTGAAGATGTGCTGCTCGCGCTCGACTGCGCGGCGAGCGAGTTCTATCACGACGGCAAGTACCAACTGGCTGGCGAAGGCTTGCAACTGTCGTCGACCGAATTCGCGGATTACCTCGCCACGCTCGCCGACAAGTTCCCGATCGTGTCGATCGAAGACGGCATGCACGAGTCGGATTGGGAAGGCTGGAAGACGCTGACCGACAAGCTCGGCAAGAAGATCCAGCTCGTCGGCGACGATCTCTTCGTCACGAACACGCGCATTCTGAAGGAAGGCATCGAGAAGGGCATCGCGAACTCGATCCTCATCAAGATCAACCAGATCGGCACGCTGACGGAAACCTTCGCGGCGATCGAAATGGCCAAGCGCGCGGGCTACACGGCGGTCATCTCGCACCGCTCGGGCGAGACGGAAGATTCGACCATCGCGGACATCGCGGTCGGCCTGAACGCCGGCCAGATCAAGACCGGCTCGCTGTCGCGCAGCGATCGCATCTCGAAGTACAACCAGTTGCTGCGCATCGAGGAAGATCTCGGCGATATCGCCAGCTACCCGGGCAAGTCGGCGTTTTACAACTTGCGCTAAAGCTTTTGCCGCTTTAGTCGATAAGGACGCTTAGTGGTCTTTGAAGCGTCATCTTTTGAAGCCCGTCGCCCGGGGCAGCTTGCCGCCGGGCGGCGCTTATTTCGGCTACGTGAATGCGGCTCGTAACTGTCGTTCTGGTTCTTTTGCTGGTGCTGATCCAATACCCGCTCTGGTGGGGACATGGCGGCTGGCTGCGCGTGCATGAATTGCAGCAGCAGCTCGCGCAGCAGACGGACAAGAACACGAATCTGAGACTGCGCAACGAGCGCGTCCAGGGCGAAGTGCAGGACCTGCAAAACGGCACCGCCGCCGTGGAAGAGCGCGCGCGCTACGAGATGGGCATGGTGAAGGACAGCGAGGTGTTCGTGCAGTTCGTCTCGCCGAATTCGAACGCGCCCGTCAATTCCGCGAACGTGCCGGGCATGAACGGCTCGACGCGCGGTCAGGTTTCAGCGGCGCCGCTGCGCGTGGTGCCGAATCCCGTGTCGCGCTCGAAGCAGGAGTTGCGCGAGCTGGACAAGAAGGCGCAGAAGGAAAAAGCGGCCGAAGCGAAGAAAAAGCAGCAGGGCGCGGCGCAGTAAGACGCCGGCTGGGTGAGATAAAAAATGGCGCGGTCACGACCGCGCCATTTTTGTATTTGGCAGACAAAGGCGGATGGCCGCCTCGCCTACCACGAAGTGCCGAATCCGATGCCGGTGCCCCAGTACGGGCCGCCCCAGCCGCCGCTCGAATAGCCGCCGTAGACCGACACCGGCGCGGGCGCGTAGAACTGCGACATCGTCTTCGCGGCGTTGCCAGCCGCGGCTGCCTGCTGCGATTCGTTGAGCGCCTGCTTGTCGATGGCGTTGTAGCGGTCCATCTCCTGCTGCGGCGTGAGCGTCTGTTGCGGCGCAGGCGATGTGTCAGGCAAGCGGCTATAGATCGGCGACGGGCCGGGCGGATCCATCATGCAGCCGGCGACGAGCGCGACCCCGGCCAGACACGGCAGCAATTTCCAGTTGAGTGTTGCGGTTTTCATTTTGCGACCTCCAGCGGGCCGGACATCTGTGCAGGAGTCCCATCATAGCTTGCGGAATCTGTCGTGAGAGCCGGGCCGAAAGCAGGCCGCAAGCGGCGCGCCGTGATTCGAGCGCCACCGGCGCGCGTGGCGAAACCTCGACTGGACAAGGCTTGCGCGGCGTTTCAGTGGCGCCGGTCCGACGCCGGGCTCACACCTTGTGAGAGTTCGTTTGCGACAAAAAGTTGCGCAACGTCGACGGAGTCGAAGTCATAGCGCTGGTTGCAGAACTCGCAATGCACTTCGACATTGCCGCGCTCCACGATCACGCTGTCGACCTCCTCGCGGCCGAGCATCTTCAGCATGCCGCCGACCTTCTCACGCGAACATGTGCACTGGAAGCGCGCCGCTGCCGGCTCGAAGTGCTGGACGTTTTCTTGCCAGAAAAGGCGCTTGAACACGGTATCCGGCTCTTCCTTCAGCAATTCCTCGTTCGAAAGCGTGCTGCCGAGATGGCAGACGCGCTGCCACGTATCGGCGTCGTGCTCGCCCGGATGCGGAACGATGCCGCCATCGCCCGGCAGCTTCTGCAGCAGCAGGCCGACGGCGCGGTCGGTATCGGCGGCGAGCCACAAGCGTGTGTCGAGCTGCTCGGAGTGATGCATGTAGTGCTCGAGCACTTCGGCCATCGACTTGAGCGCGCCATGCTCGTCCGACAGCGGCACGATGCCCTGATACGGTTGCTGCCCCGGCTTTTTGTCGGAGGGATCGAGCGTGATGACGCAGCGGCCGCGCCCGTGACGGTTCAGCAGGTCCGGCAGCGACATTTCGCTGTCGAGCTCGCTCTCGCCGCCATCGGCCAGCTTCGCCGTGGCGCGCAGCGACAGGTTGGAATTGCACTGCACGACCAGCATCTTCACGGGGCCGTCGCCGTAGATCTGCATGATGAGCGTGCCGTCGAACTTGAGGTTCGCGGACAGCAGCGCGCATGCGGCCATCATTTCGCCGAGCACGTTGCGCACGGCCACGGGATACGAGCGGCGCGCGAGCACTTCCTGCCACGTATGACGCAACGAGACGATCTCGCCGCGCACCGGCGCCGCGTTGAACATGAATTTCTGCAACTGGTCGTTCACAACTCTTCCTTGGGTGTTGAGGCTGCTGCGCCGTCTCGTGCGGCGTCCGTTCAGCCGATACGCACGAGGTGCGCCTTGTAATATTCGCGACGGTCGGCATAACTCGCCGTGGCCGCACGCATGCGGGCGATATCCGCCTCGCCGATTTCCCGCACTGCCTTGGCGGGCGCGCCGAGAATCAGCGTATTGTCCGGAAACACCTTGCCTTCGGTGACGACGGCGCCCGCGCCAACCAGACAGTTGCGGCCGATCACCGCGCCATTCAAGACCACCGCCTGGATTCCGATCAGCGAGCCTTCCTTGATCGTGCAGCCGTGCAGCATTGCCTGATGGCCGACGGTGACATCGCTCTCGATCGTCAGAGGAAAACCCGGATCGGCGTGCAGTACCGCGCCTTCCTGCACGTTGCTGCCGCGTCCGACGACGATCGGCTCGTTGTCGCCGCGCAGCGCCGCGCCGGGCCAGACACTCGCGTTTTCCTCGAGCGTCACCCGGCCGATGATGGTCGCGGTGTCCGCGAGAAACACGCTTTCGTGGATGGTCGGGGCGTCGTCGCCGAGTTTGTAGATGGCCACATTGTCTCCTGAGGCGTGATGTCGTGAAGGTGGGACTACAATGCGCGCCTGCCGGTGAGGCGGCGCACGCGCATTGTTGCGCGTTTTGAGGCGTCCGCCGGGATTACCATTTTAGCTGTTTGCCGTAAGCGTCCGCTGGAACGCAGTGTTCGACGCCCGTTTTCGAGACAGTCCGATGCACGACCTTGTCATTTCCCCGGAAGCCGATGACTGCGCCCGCCGCGCAGCGCTCGCGGTCCTGCGCGAGCGCGATCCCGCGACGAAAGCCGCGCGCGCCCGCGCACTTTTCGATGCGGCGCGCGCCCAGCCGTCGCGGATCGATCCACGAGCCGAGTTCGCGGAACCCGGCGATCTGCCTGGCCGGCCCGAGCGTCCGGCGCTCGTGGAGCCATCGTCGCTGAAGCGTCGCAGCATGCAGTCGGATGCGGGGCGCGCCGTGCTGTTGCACGCGCTCGCGCACATCGAATTCAACGCGATCAATCTCGCGCTCGATGCCGTCTGGCGATTTCCGTCGATGCCGCAGGATTTTTATCTCGACTGGTTGAAGGTGGCGGCGGAGGAGGCGCATCACTTTTCGCTGTTGAGCGCGCGCCTCGCCGAATTCGGCCACGCTTACGGCGACTTCCCGGCGCACGATGGGCTGTGGGACATGGCGCAACGCACGCGCGGCGATGTGCTGGCGCGCATGGCGCTCGTGCCGCGGACACTGGAGGCGCGCGGGCTCGACGCGTCGCCGCCGATCAGAAAGCGTCTCGCGCAGGCGGGCGATCACGCGTCCGCGGCGATCCTCGACGTCATCCTGCGCGATGAAGTCGGCCATGTGTTGATCGGCAATCGCTGGTTCCGGTTTCTGTGCGACGCGCGAAATCTGGACCCGCACACGACTTACGGACGCCTCGCCGCGCAATATCACGCGCCGAAGCTGCGCGGCCCGTTCAATTTCGAAGCGCGCCGCGACGCCGGTTTCGACGAAGCCGAACTGCGCGCACTCGCCGGCTTGGACGATGCGAAGTAGGGCAGGTTCTTCGTCGCTATAATCGAACGATCATCCTTTTTTACTTCGAGACGACACCATGAAAGATTCGCGCTCCGAATTCGTCGACGCGCGCGGCGTGCGCCTGCACGTACGCCGCTGGGGCTCGCCCGACGCCCCGATGCTCTTCATGCTGCACGGCTGGATGGATATCGGCGCGTCGTTCCAGTTCGTCGTCGATGCACTCGTGGGCGACTGGCAAGTGCTCGCGCCCGATGCGCGCGGCTTCGGGCTCTCCGACTGGCCGGTCGCGCAGAAGGGCGGCGGCCATTACTACTTTCCCGACTATCTCTCCGATCTCGACGTGCTGTTCGACCATTACGCGCCGGGCGGTCAGGTGAACATCGTCGGCCACAGCATGGGCGCGAACGTCGCGCTGCTGTACGCGGGCGTGCGGCCCGCGCGCGTGCGCCGCGTGGTCGATCTCGAAGGCTTCGGATTGCCGGCGGCGCGCGCGTCGCAATCGCCGGGGCGCATTTCGCAATGGCTCGACGATCTGCGCGCGCCGCCCGCGCTGCGCAGCTACGCGAGCCTCGACGAAGTCGCCGACCGGCTGATCCGCACGAATCCGCGTCTGCCGCTCGCGCGTGCGCGCTATCTCGCGCAACACTGGTCCCGCGAGGAAGCGGATGGGCGCTTCCATCTGCTTGCCGATCCGGCGCACAAATTGCGCGGACCGACGCTGTATCGGCTCGACGAGGTGAGCGCGGCGTGGGCGCGCGTGGCGGCGCCCGTGCTGCACGTCGAGGCGAAGGATTCGCCGACGCTCGCGGCTTTCGCGGGCGAGACGCCCATCGCCGAATTCAAGACGCGCTTTCAGGCGTTTCCCGACTGGCGCGAGGAAATCGTCGACGAGGCCGGTCACATGATCCATCACGATCAGCCGGAGCGCGTCGCGGCGCTCGTCGAATCGTTCTGCGCGTGAGCGGCGCAGCACGGAACGAAGGAACTACATAATCGGCTTGTCGCGCCGATACAGTTAGAATGTGAGTGAAGCCCGATAAACGACGATGAACGCCGATCTGCATTGCCATTCCACCGTGTCCGACGGACAGTTTGCGCCCGCCGATGTCGCCGCGCGCGCGCACGCGAACGGCGTCACGCTATGGTCGCTGACGGATCACGATCAGCTCGGCGGGCAGGACGAAGCGAAGAAGGCCGCCGAGGCGCTCGGCATGCGCTATCTGCCCGGCGTCGAGATTTCGGTGACGTGGGCTTCGCGCACGGTGCATATCGTCGGCATGAACGTCGATCCGCATAACGATGCGCTGCGCAAGGGGCTCGAATCGACGCGCAACGGGCGCGCGGCGCGCGGCGTGGCGATCGGCGAGGCGCTCGCGGCGGTCGGCATTCCGGATTGCTACGAAGGCGCGCTGCGCTTCACCGACGATCCCGACATGATCTCGCGCACGCACTTCGCGCGGTATCTGGTGGAGGCGGGGTATGCGCAGTCCACGTCGGATGTGTTCGCGCGCTATCTCGGCGACGGCAAGCCGGGTTTCGTCGGGCATTGCTGGGCGAAGCTCGCGGACGCCGTGAAATGGATCAAGGATGCGGGCGGCGAGCCGATCATCGCGCATCCGGGCCGCTACGACTTCACGCCGGTCGAGTTCGCCGCGCTCTTCGATGAATTCATCGAGCTCGGCGGCCGGGCCATCGAAGTCGTGACGGGCAGCCATACGCCCGACCAGTACCGCGAATACGCCGATGTCGCGCGCCGCTATGGGTTCGAGGCATCGCGCGGCTCGGACTTCCACGGCGCGGGCGAAGGGCGCGTCGATCTCGGCCTGCTTCCGCCGTTGCCCGACGATCTCACGCCTGTCTGGGAGCGCTGGCTTTAGCGTTCCCGCGGCGCGCGTCTTTCTGCTCGCGCACGGTCTTTGCATCACCTGTGATTTTCCGCACGCTCATCGCGCAGGGCGCGCTCGCGCGCGAGACAAGAAGTCGCGCGCCGCTCGGCCCATCGCGATAACGATCGAAACAATAAGGCGTCGCCATGTCTCAATTCTTTCGCATTCATCCGGATAATCCGCAGCCGCGGCTCATCAATCAGGCCGTGCAGATCATCAAGGACGGCGGTCTCGTCGCGTTGCCGACCGATTCGAGCTACGCGCTCGGCTGCCATCTCGACGACAAGGACGCGGTCGAGCGATTGCGACGCGTGCGCGGCATCGACGACAAGCAGTTGCTCTCCCTGCTCGTGCGCGACCTCTCCGAGCTGTCCAATTTCGCCATGGTCGACAACCAGCAGTATCGGCTGATCAAGTCGGTGACGCCTGGGCCTTACGTTTTCGTGCTGCAGGCGACCAAGGAAGTGCCGCGGCGGCTTTCGCATCCGTCGCGCAAGACGATCGGGCTGCGCGTGCCCGATCACGCGATCACGCTCGCGTTGCTGGAGGCGCTCGGCGAACCGCTGCTTGCATCGACGCTGATCCTGCCGCCCGACACCGAGCCGCTCAACGACGCCGAGGAAATCCGCGAACGCCTCGAAAAACAGATCGAACTCGTGATCGATGCCGGCGCGTGTCCGGCGGAGCCGTCCACGGTGATCGATCTTTCTTCGGGGGAGCCAGTGCTCGTGCGCGCGGGGAGAGGCAGTCTCGAACCGTTCGGGCTCACGGCGTAAGCGCCGCGCAGTAGCGCACACGGGCATACGACCCGATTAAGCGTTTGCTCACACCATGGGCGAAATAGTGCGCGCCCGGCGCCGCCGTGCGTGTCTGATCCAACCTGCCTGCTTGTTACAATACCGCCCTATGGATGCTTCCCTGATACAGACCATCGCGGTCTACGCGCTCCCCGTGATTTTCGCGATCACGCTGCACGAGGCCGCGCATGGCTACGCCGCGCGACTGCTCGGCGACAACACGGCCTACGTTCTCGGCCGCGTTTCGATGAACCCGATGCGCCACATCGACCCGATCGGCACGATCGTCATTCCGATCGTCCTTTACTTCGTGACGAGCGGTGCGTTCATGTTCGGCTATGCGAAGCCCGTGCCCGTGGCGTTCGGCAACCTGCGCAATCCGCGCTGGGGCAGCCTGTGGGTCGCGGCGGCCGGGCCGGGCAGCAACTTCGCCCAGGCGATCGTCTGGGGCGTGATCTTCGTGCTGCTGCGGGCCTTTCACATCGACGAGCCGTTCTTCACGGGCATGGCTCAGGCGGGCATCAGCGTGAATCTCGTGCTCGGCGTGCTCAATCTCTTTCCGTTGCCGCCGCTCGACGGCGGCCGTGTCGTCATGGCGCTTCTGCCGGTCCGCGCGTCCATCGCGTTTTCGAAGCTCGAGCCGTACGGCTTCTTCATCGTGATGGCGCTCGTCGTGACCGGCGTGCTGACGCGCTTCTGGCTCGGGCCGCTCGTGAACGTCGGCTATACGGCGGTGTCGGCTATCTTGAATCCCCTCGCTTCACTATTCCCATAACATCATGTTCCCTGACCGTATCTTCTCCGGCATGCGGCCCACCGGGTCGCTGCACCTCGGCCACTATCACGGCGTGCTGAAAAACTGGGTGCGGCTGCAGTCCGAATATCCGTGCTTCTTCGCAGTGGTCGACTGGCACGCGCTCACGACGCACTACGAGACGCCCGAGGTCATCGAGAAAAACGTCTGGGAAGTGCTCATCGACTGGCTGGCGTCCGGCATCGACCCGGCACAGGCGACGCTCTTCATCCAGAGCCGCGTGCCCGAGCACGCCGAACTTTCGCTGCTGCTCGGCATGGGCACGCCGCTCGGCTGGCTCGAACGCGTGCCGACCTACAAGGAGCAGATCGAAAAGCTGCGCGAAAAGGATCTGTCGACGTACGGCTTCCTCGGCTATCCGGTGCTGATGGCGGCGGACATCCTGCTGTATCGCGCGTCGCTCGTGCCGGTGGGCGAGGATCAGGTGCCGCACGTGGAAATGACGCGCGAGATCGCGCGCCGCTTCAACTATCTCTATGGCAAGGAGCCGGATTTCGAGGAGAAGGCGCTCGAAGCGGCCAAGAAACTCGGCGGCAAGCGCTCGAAGCTGTATCACGAGCTGCGCGTCGCGTATCAGCAGGAAGGCGACGACGAAGCGCTCGAACAAGCGCGCGCGATGCTGCAGGAATCGCAAAGCCTGTCGATGAGCGATCGCGAGCGTCTGTTCGGCTATCTCGAAGGCGCGCGCAAGATCATTCTGGTCGAGCCGCAGGTTCTCCTGACCGAAGCGTCGCGCATGCCGGGCCTCGACGGCCAGAAGATGTCGAAGTCGTACGGCAACACCATCGGCTTGCGTGAGGACGCGGCGACCATCGAGCAGAAAGTCCGCAAGATGCCGACCGACCCGGCGCGCGTGCGCCGCACCGATCCGGGCGATCCCGACAAGTGTCCGGTGTGGCAACTGCATCAGGTCTACACCGACGAAAACACGCACGAATGGGTGCAGAAGGGCTGCCGCAGCGCGGGCATCGGCTGCCTGGAGTGCAAGCAGCCGGTGATCGAAGGCATCCTGCGCGAGCAGCAGCCGATGCTGGAACGCGCGCAGAAGTACATGGACGATCCGTCGCTGTTGCGCGCGATCGTCGCGGACGGCTGCGACAAGGCGCGCAAGTTCGCGACCGAAACGATGCGCGACGTGCGCGAGGCCATGGGGCTGTCTTACAACTGATGGACAGTGCGATCAGTCCGTGGGTCGCGCGCTGGGCGCATCTCGTCGCGCCCGGCGGCGCGGTCCTCGACGTCGCCGCGGGCAGCGGGCGCCACGCGCGCTGGTTCGCGGCGCGTGGTTTTTCCGTGCTGGCGGTCGATCGTGACGCGGACGCGCTCGCGTCGATGGCGGCGCTCGAAGGCATCGAAACGCTTGCCGCCGATCTGGAAAACGGCGCGCCGTGGCCGCTTTCGGGCGATCGAAAGTTCGATGCCGTCGTCGTCACCAACTATCTGCATCGGCCGCTGTTCGGGCACTTCATCGACGCGCTCGCGCCCGGCGGCGTGCTGATCTATGAAACGTTCGCGGCGGGCAACGGCAGTATCGGCAAGCCGTCGAATCCGGCGTTTCTGCTCGAACCCGGCGAACTGCTCGAAGCGGTGCGAGGGCGACTGCGCGTGATCGGCTACGAAGACGGGTTCGTCGATGACCCGCGCCCTGCCTACGTGCAGCGAATCTGTGCGGTTCGCGCACCGCAGTCAGCGGAAAACCCACTCACGATTAGTAACATACCCCCGGGTCCGCCACGTTACGCGCTCGGCGGCTAATCCGCTACAATCGCGTAATATCGCTTTTTGCGATTAAATTCACGATTAAATTCATAGAGTTTCATGACAAACGGAACACACGGCGGCATCCAGATCCGCGGCAGTATCCCTGCCATCGTCACACCGATGCACGAGGACGGTAGTCTCGATCTGCCGGCGTTTCGAAAACTGATCGACTGGCACGTCGAACAAGGCTCGAACGGACTCGTCGTGGTCGGCACCAGTGGCGAGTCGGCCACTTTGTCGGTCGAAGAACACATCCTGATGATCCAGACGGCCGTCGAGCACACGGCCAAGCGCTTTCCGATCATCGCGGGCGCGGGCGGCAATTCGACCGCCGAAGCCATCGAGCTCTCGAAGCAGGCCAAAAAGGTTGGCGCCGACGCCACGCTGCAAGTCGTTCCGTATTACAACAAGCCGACGCAGGAAGGCATGTATCGCCATTTCAAGGCGATCGCCGAAGCCGTCGATCTGCCGGTGCTGCTCTACAACGTGCCGGGCCGCACCGTTGCCGACATGAGCAACGAAACGATCCTGCGCCTCGCGGACGTGCCGGGCATCATCGGCGTCAAGGAAGCGACGGGCAACATCGATCGCGCTGCGCATCTGATCAAGCACGCGCCGGCGCATTTCAGCATCTTCAGCGGCGACGATCCCACGGCGATCGCGCTCATGCTGCTCGGCGGACACGGCAACATCTCGGTGACGGCCAACGCCGCGCCGAAGGAAATGAGCCAGCTCTGCCGCGCCGCGGTCGAAGGCGATGCGATCACCGCGCGCCGCATCCATCTGAAGCTGCTGTCGCTGCACAAGCAACTCTTCTGCGAATCGAATCCGATTCCGGCCAAATGGGCGCTGCAGGCGCTCGGCCGCATGGAAGGCGGCATCCGGCTGCCGCTCACGCCGCTCGACGCGCGCTATCACGACGTGGTGCGTGGCGCGTTGCGCGACGCCGGGCTCCTCGCCTGATCGCATGGGCGGCGCGCCGAGTCACAAGGAATCGAAAGCCGCGCCGCCGCACGTGATCGAAATGAACCACACCTTCAGTCATCAACCGCCGCTCATTGGCCTCGACATTGGCCTCGCTGAGCCGCTCGCCTAGAGCGGGTTCGGCGCGAGGCAATGCGCATCAGCAGCAAAGAAGGACCTCATGAAACGTTCCGCTCTTCTTACTCGTGCCAAACGCCTGGGCGTGCTGTCGCTCGGCGCCGGTGCGGTCTTCGCGCTCGCGGGTTGCGACACGCTCAACGACTGGCTCGCGCCGGATCGCGTCAACTACAAGGCTGCTGAAACCGCACCCTCGCTGGCCGTTCCGTCCGACCTGACCACGGCCGACATCAGCCAGCGTTATGCCGCGCCGCCCAAGATCAACTCGCTCGGCGGCGCCGCGGAGCGAGCGGTCACGCCGGCCGGCAACGCGACGCTCGGCGTGCCGAACGCGCAGGATCCGTTCGGCATGCACATCGAAAGCGATGGCGATCGCCGCTGGCTCGTCGTCGATGGCCGTTCGCCGGACCAGGTCTGGGGACCGCTGAAGGAGTTCTGGGAAGAGAACGGCTTTACGCTCAAGACCGATGCCCCGCAGACGGGCATCATGGCGACGGACTGGGCCGAAAACCGCGCGAACATTCCGAACGACTGGTTCAGGAACAGCGTGGGCAAGCTGCTCGACTTCGCGTACTCGTCGGGTACGCGCGACATGTTCCGCACGCAGGTCGATCGCGCATCCGATGGCTCGACCGACATCTCCGTCACGCACAGCGCGATGGAAGAAGTGCTGACGGGGCAGGACAAGACGTCGTCGCGCTGGGAGGCGCGTCCGCGTAATCCGCAGCTCGAAGCCGCGGTGCTCACGAAGCTGATGCAGAAGTTCGGCCTGACCGAAAAGCAGTCGCAGCAGTTGATGGCGCAAGCGCGTCCGATCGGCGCGAAGGTCGCGGTCGACCCGAGCGCGGGCGGCTCCACGCTCGATCTCGCCGAGCCGTTCGATCGCGCCTGGCTGCGTGTGGGCCTCGCGCTCGATCGCACCAACTTCACGGTCGACAATCGCGATCGCGACAAGGGCATCTATTACGTCCATTTTTCGGACTCCATGGCGGAGCTGAAGAAGGACGGCCTCTTCGGCAAGTTCTTCTCGAGCAACACGCCGAAGCCGACGCGCCAGTTCCTCGTCAACGTGAGGCCGAAGGCCGACTCGGTCACGCAAGTCGGCGTCGTCGATGCGAACGGCCAGCCGGACACGTCGTCCGATGCGCAGCGCATCGTTTCCTTGCTGCACGCGCAGTTGAACTAACGACATCCTGAAGTGAAGACATCGTGAGATTCGCCAGTCTCGGCAGCGGCAGCGAGGGCAATGCATTGCTCGTCGAGGCATCGAGCGGTACGACGACGACGCGCGTGCTGCTCGATTGCGGATTCTCCGGCAAGGAGGTCGAGCGCCGTCTCGCGCGTCTGAACTGCCGTGCCGAAGATCTCGACGCCATCGTCATCACGCATGAGCACACGGACCATATCGGCAGCGCGCTGACGCTGGCGCGCCGCTGGTCGATTCCGCTGTACATGAGCTGGGGCACGGCGCGCGCCATCGGCGCCGATGAAGCCAAGGTCGAATTGAACGTGCTATGGGGCGATGAAAGCGTCGCCATCGGCGATCTGAGCGTGCTGCCGTACACCGTGCCTCACGATGCGCGTGAGCCGCTGCAATACGTGTTCTCCGACGGCGCGAGCCGGCTCGGCGTGTTGACGGATGTCGGCGTGTCGACGCCGCATATCACGAGCGTGCTGAGCGGCTGCGACGCGCTCGTGCTCGAATCCAATCACGATGTCGAGATGCTTGCCGCGAGCCGCTATCCGCCGATGCTCAAGGCGCGTATTGGCGGCACGCATGGACACCTGAATAACGAAGCGGCGGCGGCCATTCTAGCGTCGCTGGATCGCTCCAAGCTGCGCCATCTCGTGGCCGCGCATCTGAGTCAGCAAAACAATCTGCCGCACCTCGCGCAGGCGGCGCTTGCGTCCGTGTTGGGCGCGAGTGCGGTGGACGTCGTCGTCGCGACTCAGGCGGAAGGCTTCGACTGGCTCACGCTCTGAATCGAAGACGCCTTGCGCGCCGACCGACGCCGCAAGCAGATACAAAAGCAGATACAAAAAAACCGGCCCAAGGGCCGGTTTTTTCGTTGGCAGACCGCATGAAGCGGCCTGCGGCGTAGCGCTAGCCTTACTGGCTTGCGCCCGATGCCGGAGCGGCAGCCGAAGCGGCAGCGTCCGAAGCTGCGCCAGCAGCCGAAGCTGCGTCGCTTGCAGCGGCCGAAGCGCTCGATGCAGCAGCGTTTGCGTCCGAAGCAGCAGCAGCCGGAGCCGAAGCAGCCGACGTATCGCTTGCAGCGCTCGGAGCAGCCGTTTCGCTAGACTTGTTGCATGCAGCCAGAGCAACAGCAGCCAACAGGGATGCTACGAGGAGGGATTTCTTCATGATCACGTCCTTTTATGGTTAAAGGTAAGCAACAGCGCAAAGTACCGGTAATGTGTGCTCCAACACCGACCTGGGCCGCTGTGGAGACTCACAATTCTTTTTTATGTGAGACTTCCTACGGCTTGGCCGGAAATTATAGGCACTTTCGTAACGACCGTCGATAAATCAGGGGACGATACGTTGTCTTTCTCATACAAATTTTCATATTGCGGAACAGCAAATTTCTAGCATCTGCTGTATTCCGTGAAATCCTGTAAAGGCACGCCCGTCAAGGCAAAGCGCCCAAAAGAATCCAGCCCGCACGATACCATTCGTGTAGCAGCGCTGTCATTGTCGATTCGTCTGTAAGTGTTACAAAGCGTTTCGCCTCCAGAGACCGAGTATCGGCCAATTCAGGGAGCCACTTTTTCAGCTTCGACGACAAGACTTCCGCTTCGCCATTTACGAAATAAGAACGGGCGTTGTAGAGCAAAATGGTCTTTCTATCCAGCCTGACGCCTGTCTTTTTCGCTCGTTCTACAAATTTTTGCTCATTCAGCGCACGGTCGGGTGCATCGAACACGACGTTCGCTTTCGGCTCGCTCAGATAAGTACCCAGAAACTCCGCGATGTCCTTTTCGTTCCAGTTCACGTTCGCAAGTATCGCGCCAACGCGGTCGATCAGCAGCGCGGGCAGCGCCGCTGGATTCGACACCGGCTCCTGCGCCGGATCGCGATACCGCGCGTTGCCGCGAGCACCCTCCGATGCTTCACCGGCGCGCTCGGCGAGGTGATAGAGGAACTGAGCCGTGAGCTCGTGCGACGAGGGCGCGCGAAAGCCTATCGATGCCGTCATGCATTCGCCCTCGGCGATGCCGTCGTGTGCGATATGCGGCGGCAGATAAAGCATGTCGCCCGGCTCCAGCACCCATTCTTCCTCGGGCTCGAAGTGCTGTAAAACTTTCAACGGCAGTCCGGGTTTTAGCGAAAGGTCGCGCTGCGCGCCGATTCGCCAGCGCCGCTTGCCATGGACCTGAAGCAAGAACACGTCGTAAGAGTCGAAGTGCGGTCCGACGCCGCCGCCATCGGTCGCATAGGAGATCATCAGATCGTCGAGGCGCGCGTCCGGAATGAAGCGGAACCGGTTCATCAGCGCGTGTGCACGGTCGTGATGCAGGTTCACGCCTTGCACGAGCAGCGTCCATTCACGCTTTTTGACCGATGGCAATTCGTCGGGCGCGAACGGTCCGTGCTCCAGATTCCACGCATTGCGAAAATGCGTGATGAGCCGCGCCTCGACGTCGTCGAGATCGGCAAGTTGGAACAGTTCGTCGCGTGCGAGCGGCGCCGCGATATCGGGAATCGCCTGCCGGATCAAGAGCGGTTTCTTCTGCCAGTAACGCCGCATGAACTGTCGCGGCGTACGGTTGCCCAACAGCGGTGTGAGTTCGTCCGGCAAAGGCGCGCGGGCATGCTCGGGAAGGCCGGAAACGGGGGACGGTGTTGCGTATGAGGGCCGCTTGGGCATCGTATAATCGAGGCTTGTATCTTGGAGGATCCAATGAAAATTGCGAAAGACACTGTCGTTTCGGTCGCTTACAAGCTATCGGATGCGCAAGGCAATCTGATCGAGGAGAGCGACGAGCCGATGGTCTATCTGCACGGCGGCTATGATGGCACGTTCCCCAAGATCGAGGAAGCGCTCGACGGTCACGAGGCGGGCTATGAAACGCTCATTCAACTCGAGCCGCAGGATGCATTCGGCGAGTACGATCCCGAGCTCGTGAAGGTCGAAGAGCGCAGCCGTTTTCCGGAGCCGCTGGAAGTCGGCATGCAGTTCGAAGGCACGCCCGAAGACGGCGATGACGATATCGACTCGCTCATCTACACCGTGACCGACGTCGCCGAAGACAAAGTGGTGCTCGACGGCAATCATCCGCTCGCCGGCATGGCGCTGCGTTTCGCGCTGTCGGTGCAGGAAGTGCGCACGGCGACGGACGACGAAATCGAACATCAACACGCGCACGGCGCGGACGGCCTGCATGTCGTCGATGACGACGAAGACGATGACGACGCACCGCCCAAGGACGCAGGTCCGACGCTGCACTGAGCGCGTCGGCCGATGAAGAAAGCGCAGCTACGGCTGCGCTTTTTTATTGCCCGTTCGTCGCGCCGGTCCCGTTCTGCACGCCCGACGCGGGCACGGGATAGATCGGCGGCAACGACTGCGGCGGCGTGAGGATCGGCGGCAGGTCGGATGCCGGCAGGGGCATCGACGGCGGCGCCGGCAGCGACTCGGGCAGGTCGTTACGCGGCAACGCGGGCGGCGCTGATGCGGGCATCGTCGGCTGAGGCGCGGGGTAGGGCGCGGGGTAAGGAGCCGGGTAGGATGCAGCTGGCGTCTCTGGTGGCGCGACCGGTTCACGCGTGCGCGTGTCCTTCACATTCACATTCACATCGCGCACGCGCAGACGAAACGGCGGATGCCACTGAGCATCGCTCTGCACTTCGAGCCATTGCGATTGCGGCTTCTTGAACGCAATCGCGACGCGCGTGAGATTCGTAACGATCAAGCCCTTGTCGTTGCGCAAAGGTTGATCGATGTGAAAGCCGTTCGGCTCGGGCGCATCCGTGCCGTGAATCACGATCACGGGCCCGCGAAAACTTTCGGCCGCTTTCACGAGGCTGCGTTTCAATTCGAGAAAGCCATCGCGCGGCTGGTTCGTGCGCGAGAAGCGCAGCCACGCGAAGCGCTCGCGCCGTTCGTAGCGCGAAAAATCGGGATCGCCCTGCAACAGGATGACGAGCGCGCGCATCTCGGAACGTCGCGCCGATTCCGCCGCGTGTTCGAGCCAGAATGTTGTCGCGACGGCGCGATCCTCGAACTCGCCGTTGCGCCCGCCCGCGGTCAGATAGTGATTGTTCGGACTCGGTGCATTCAGCCCGATGAACGCGACGCCTTGCGCCTGCCAGCGCACGATTTCCCGGAAGGTCCGAAAGCGCGCGACATCGCTTTCGCGCGAGAGCGTAAGCGGGTTCTGCCCGAGCGACCCGGCATCGGCGAAAAAGAGCTGGCGCACGAAGTCGAGCCGCTCGACCGGATCGTAGGCACCCGCATGCGCGAGTCCGCAATCCGCCCAGTCGTGCTGGCCGAGCAGCAGCACGAGCGGCGTGCGCGACGCGTCGAGCAGATCGTGCCGCGACTGATAGACGCTGTCGCGGCACGGTTCGGCGCCGTCCTTCAAATTGCCGTCGTAGACGATGAACGCGATGTTGGGGTCGCGCCCGATCGCGTCGAGCATGCGGCGCACGGGCGCTTCGTCGGCGGGGCGGGAAATGGCGCCGGACAGAACCGCGAAGCCGAGCGGCGCGCTGCCCTCGGCGCGCGCCTGCGCGATCGTGCCGCACGCGAGTGCGGCGCCGATCGCCATGACGCGCGTCAAACGTGTCGCGGCACGCGCAACGCGCGAAGTGTCACGCTCAACGCGAGGCATCCGGCGCAAGCTTCGCCAGTTCATGCAGTTCGTAGAGCAGATCGAGCGCCTCACGCGGCCGCAGATCGTTCGGATCGAGCGCGCGCAGTTTTTCCATCACCGGATGTTCGGGCGCTTCCTTCGCTGGCGCTTCATCTTCATAAGGCGTGTAAGGCTGGCTCGCGAACAGGTCGAATTGCGCGGCGGGCTGGCTGATCGACTGCTGCTCCAAATGGACGAGATGCTTGCGCGCCGCGCGGATCACGGCGCCTGGCACGCCGGCGAGCTGCGCGACCTGCAGACCGTAGCTCTGATTGGCCGGACCTTCGCTCACCGCGTGCAGGAACACGATGCCGTGATCGTGCTCCACCGCCGACAGATGCACGTTGGCCGCCTGCGCAAATTCCGCGGGCAACTGCGTGAGCTCGAAGTAATGCGTGGCGAAGAGCGTGTAGCAGGCGTTGTGCGTGAGCAGATGCCGCGCGATCGCCCATGCGAGCGCGAGGCCGTCGAAGGTCGACGTGCCGCGTCCGATCTCATCCATCAAGACAAGGCTCGACGCGGTCGCGTCGTTGAGAATCGCCGCTGCCTCCGTCATCTCGACCATGAAGGTCGAACGTCCGCCCGCGAGATCGTCGGCGGCGCCGATGCGCGTGAAGATGCGATCCAGCGCGCCGAAACGCGCGCGCTTCGCGGGCACGTAACTGCCGACGTGCGCCATCAGCGCGATCAGCGCGGTCTGACGCATGAAGGTCGATTTACCGCCCATGTTCGGGCCGGTGATGAGCAACAGCTTGCGGTCCTGGCTGAGACAACAGTCGTTGGCGATGAACTGCTCGACCTGCGCCTCGACGACCGGATGCCGGCCCTGTTCGATATCGATGCCCGCGTCGGCGCTGAATTCCGGTGCGACCCAGTCGAGCGCGCGGGCGCGTTCGGCAAACGCGCACAGCAGATCGAGTTCCGCGAGCGCGCTTGCGACGCGCTGACAATCCGCGATGAAGGGCAACAGGTTCTGCAAGAGCGCGTCGTACAGCGCGCGTTCGCGGGCGAGGGCGCGTTCCTGCGCGGAAAGCGCCTTGTCTTCGAACGCCTTCAGTTCGGGCGTAATGTAGCGCTCGGCGTTCTTGAGCGTCTGACGGCGGCGATAGTCGTCGGGCACCTTGTCGGTCTGCCCGCGCGTGACCTCGATATAGAAGCCGTGCACCTTGTTGTACTCGACACGCAGATTCGCGATGCCGGTGCGCGTGCGCTCGCGCGCTTCGAGATCGATCAGGAACTGATCGCAGTTCTCCGAAATATCGCGCAATTCGTCGAGATCGGGATCGTAGCCGCGCGCGATCACACCGCCGTCGCGAATCAGCGCGGCGGGTTCCGCTGCGATGGCGTTCGTCAGCAGATCGAGACATTCGTGCGGCGGTTCAAGCCCGGCGTCGATGCGCTCGAGCGCCGGCGCATGCGTGGCGACTGCGGCGACGAGGGCGCGCAGATCGGGCAGCGCGGCGAAGGTATCGCGCAGGCTCGACAGATCGCGCGGACGCGCCGACAGCAACGCGAGACGGCCCGTGATGCGCTCGATGTCCGAAATCTTGCGTAGCGCGCCGCGCAGCGTGTCGAGGCCGCCGCTCGTGGGCGCGTCGAGCAATGCGCCGATCGCCTGCTGGCGCGCCTGAGCGATCGACGCATCGCGCGGCGGATGATGCAGCCAGTGGCGCAACAGGCGGCTGCCCATCGTCGTACAGCAAGTGTCGAGCAGCGAGAACAGCGTCGGCGATTCGGTGCCGCGCAGTGTTTCGGTGAGTTCGAGATTGCGTCGCGTGGCCGGATCGAGCCCGATGTACTCCGATTCGTATTCGACTTTCAGACTGCGCACGTGGCGCAACTGCTGGCCTTGCGTGGCGGCGGCATAGAGCAGCAGCGCGCCGGCCGCACCGCACGCGCAGGTGAGCGTTTGCGCGCCGAAACCGTCGAGGCTCGCGACATCGAGTTGCTCTCGCAAGCGCTGCGTGCCCGAGCCGACGTCGAAGTGCCACGCCGGCACGCGCGTGGTCGCGCCGGGATGCGTCACGCCGAGCGACGCCTGAACGTCGGTGATCGAATCGGCGATGAGCGTTTCCGCCGGACGAATGCGCTCGAGCGCCGCGCTGACCTGATTCGGCGCGACTTCCGCGAGACGCAATGCGCCGCTCGCGAGATTGAGCCACGCGAGGCCGACGCTCGTCACCACGCCGCGACGGTTGTGCGCGGGGCAGAGCGCCAGCAGATAGACATCGCTCTTATCGGAGAGCAGGGCTGCGTCGGTGAGCGTGCCCGGTGTGACGACGCGCACGACCTTGCGCTCGACCGGACCTTTAGATGTCGCCGCATCGCCGATCTGCTCGCAGATCGCCACCGATTCGCCCAGCTTCACGAGCTTCGCGAGATATTGTTCGCATGCGTGATGCGGCACGCCCGCCATCCTGATCGGATTGCCGCCCGATGCGCCGCGCTGCGTGAGCGTGAGATCGAGCAGACGCGCGGCTTTCTCGGCGTCGTCGAAGAAAAGCTCGTAGAAATCGCCCATCCGGTAGAAAACGAGCGTGCCGGGATGCTCCGCCTTGATGCGCAGATACTGCTGCATCATCGGCGTGTGCTGCGACAGGTCCGCGAGCGGCGCGGCGGTGTCTGGTGAGGTGTCGGGAGTTGCCGTTTGAGTGCCCATCTTGCGTGCTTTGAAGGCCAGAATGACTAAACGGCCGGGCGCGACGTGCGCCGGCCGTCGTTCAGCCGATAGAGCAGGAGTTTAACCTGTCGCGAGATGACGGCGAGTCGGCCGAATGGCCAACGAGATGTGTCTAGTCGATGTGCATCGCCTGCGCGAACGCCGCCGGCACGGACGCGATGCCGTGCCGGCGGCGATTTCCGATGACGCCGGAGCGCGTCACGCGCGCCCGGCGAGATATCCGACGAGCAATGCGAGACCCGCCACCGCGCCGAGCGTGTGCCACGGCTTGTCGTGAACGAACTCGTCGGCGTAACCGGCTGCGTCGTTCAGTCTGCCGGTGAGCGCCGTGCCCGCGCCGTTCATCTGCGAACGGGCGGTCTTGAGGCGCGATTGCAGTTCCTTGCGCAGCTTGTCGGCATCGACGTCCCTTGCGCCGGAGATCGAGCTTTCCAGATCATCGAGCAGGCTGCGCAACTGGCTGCTCGCCGAATCGACCGCGTCGCTCGCACCGCGTACCGCGCGCTGGCCGACATCGGCTGCGCCATTGATCTTGCTGTCGAGCGTCGAACGTGTGAACAATCCCATTTCCATGCTCCTTTATTGACGTTTGCCGAGGAATGAATATCGCCGGGTCCGTCCGCGATGCGCCATGCGGATGCCCGCGATCGGCCGCGCCGGGCCGTACATGGCGTTACGACCCGACCCCGCCGCCGGCGTTCCTCCCATGGTTTCCTCGTGAGCCGGCGCCGGGGCATGAACCCAGAATACACCGTTCACCGTGGAGCAAGGTTCATTCCTCGACGAGCGCGACGAGATCGGTTTCGCGCTCGTTGTGCGTGTGGCGGCGCATCGCCAGCGCCATCATCAGGCACACGAAGACGCCGAACACGACGATGATCCACTGCACCGGCACCTTCTCCGTCAACAGCAAGGCGTAAGCGCCGAGCATTGCGAGCACGGCGAGATTCTGGTTGAAGTTCTGCACCGCGATGGAATGTCCGGCCGACAGCAGCGTCGCGCCGCGATGCTGCAGGATCGCGTTCATCGGCACGATGAAAAAGCCCGACAGGCCGCCGAGCGCGATCATCAGCGGATAGGCCATCAGGATGTACGCCGGCGCGAAGAGCGGACCGATATGCACGCCCGCGCCGGCCGGAAAGAGGTCCTTGTTGTAGAACGCCATCGCGACCGCGACCGCGCCGATCAGCACGCCGACCGGCAGCACTTTCAGCGACTGGCGCAGCACGATCCACGCGGACGCCGCCGCCGCGCCGAGCGCGATGCCCACGCCCGTCACGCCCTGCAGCACGGCGGCTTTGGAGAGCGACAGGCCGAGGTTCGCATCGGCCCATTTCAGCACGAGCAATTGCAGCGTGACGGCCGCGCCCCAGAGCAGCGTCGTGACCCACAGCGCGATCTGCGCGAGCTTGTCCTTCCACAGCACCATGAAGCAGCGCGAGAAATCGTGGACGAGCTTCGTCGGTTCGTTCAGCAGATTCGGATAGCGCGCGCCGGTATCGGGGATGAATACGTTGATGACGGCCGCCGACGCGTAGATCACCATCACGGCGAAGAGCGCGGCGTGCGCGGCGCTGCTCACGAACGGCAGATGCGCGTGCTCGACCCAGCGCCCGACGACCTGGCTCACGAGCGCGCCGCCGATCACGGTGCCGAGAATCGTCGAGCCGACCGTCGCCGATTCGAGCCACGCGTTCGCCGCGATCAGCTTTTGCGGCGGCAAGAGCTCGGTGAGAATGCCGTATTTCGCGGGCGAATAGGCCGCCGCGCCGAGGCCGACGACGCCATACGCGATCATCGGATGCACGCCCGCGATCATCATCGCGCAGCCGGCCGCCTTGAGCGCGTTCGACGTGAACATGACGTGGCGCTTCTGGATCGCATCGGCGAATGCGCCGACGAATGGCGCGAGCAGAACATACGAAATCGTGAAGAAGATCTGCAACAGCGGCGTGACCCACGGCGCGGAATGCACGACGGCGAGCATGGCGATCGCCGCGATCAGGAGCGCATTGTCGGCGAGCGACGAAACGAACTGCGCGGCGATGATCGTATAGAAGCCTTTCTTCATGAGCGGGAATGACGTGGGGCGCGGCGCGCGGCGTGAGAGCGGGGCGGGCGGAAGAAAGCGCGCATCGCCGTTGCCGGAACGAGGGCAAAGCTTGCACTGTAACGGAGCCCTGCATTCGGTGCAGAGCAGGCGGCGCGCCCGGGATGCGGAAGAGGTCAAACAAAAGGGGCGCAAGACGCGCCCCTTCGATGCAGCTTATTCGCCGGTCAGGCGCGTGCGCGAGTACATGTCGAGGATCTTGACCATCTGCGCGTAGACCTTCGGATTGGCGGCGACGATTTCGTTTCTGAACAGGAAATCCGATTCGCCGGTGTAGTTGCCGACGAGTCCGCCCGCTTCGGTCACGATGAGGCTGCCCGCCGCCACATCCCACGGATGGATGCCTTGCTCGAAGAAGCCGTCGAGACGGCCGGCCGCGACGTTCGCGAGATCCAGCGCCGCCGCGCCCGGACGGCGCAGCCCTGCGCACGACAGCGTCATTTCGCTGAAGAGGCGCATATAGGCGTTCAGACCCTGGCCGTCGCGGAACGGGAAGCCGGTGCCGATCAGCGCATCCGACAGACGGTCGAGCTTGCCCACGCGAATGCGTCGCTCGTTCAGATACGCGCCGCGGCCGCGCGATGCGGTGAAGAGGTCGTTGCGCGTCGGATCGTAGATGACCGCCTGCTGCACGACGCCCTTGTGCGCGAGCGCGATCGACACGCAGTAGTACGGAAAGCCGTGGATGAAGTTGGTGGTGCCGTCGAGCGGATCGATGATCCACTGAAACTCCGACTCGCGATCCGTCGCGCCGGATTCTTCGGCGAGGATCGAGTGATCGGGATAGGCGGTGTGCAGCGTCTCGATGATCGCGGCTTCGGACGCCTTGTCGACTTCCGTCACGAAGTCGTTGTGCTGTTTCTTGCTGACCTGGAGACGATCCAGATCGAGCGACGCGCGGTTGATGATCTGTCCGGCGCGGCGGGCGGCCTTGACAGCGATATTGAGCATCGGATGCATGAGCGAAATCCTCTGACCGCCCAGCAGCTTCGTGTGGACGGGAAAATTGGCGACAACGACTATGTCGACGAAAGACGAATTGAATAAGAGCGGGGCGTTCGCGCGAAGGTTCTTTGGAAGCCATGCAAGAACCGTTCGCCGCGCGCGAAGGCGCCATTTTACCCGAAAGTGGCCGCGCGGTTCCGGCGCATGGCCAAAGCGCGTTAACATATCGGGTCGCACTTTCTTCAAAATTCAGCACGAACCGCGCCTTGGAACCCAACGAACTTTCCGCGCCCGCCGGCGGCTTCACGTCGACGCGCTTCATCCTGGTCGAGCCGAGTCATCCGGGCAATGTCGGCGCGGCCGCCCGCGCGCTCAAGACGATGGGCTTCGCGCGCCTCGTCCTCGTCGCGCCGCGCGTGACCGACGTCAAGAACGAGCCCGAAGCCATCGCGATGGCCTCCGGCGCCGACGACGTGCTCGCGTCCGCGCATGTCGTCGACACGCTCGCCGATGCGCTCGTCGGCGTGCGCTGGTCGGTCGCGCTGACCGCGCGTATGCGCGAATACGGGCCGCCGCAGATGCCGCCGCGCGCGCTCGCCGAACGCGCGCATGAATTCGTGCGCCACGGCGATATCGCGCTCGTGTTCGGCAACGAGCGCACCGGGCTTTCCAACGCGGACGTCGAAAGATGCAGCGCGCTCGCACATATTCCGGCCAATCCCGCCTACAGCTCGCTCAATCTCGCGCAGGCCGTGCAGGTGCTCGCGTATGAACTACGCGTCGCGTTCCAGACGTCCGCGAGCCCGCTTGCCGTGGTGGAATCGGCGGGGCAGAGCGCATCGAGCGATGAAATCGAAGGCATGTACGCGCATCTCGAAGACGCGCTCGTCGCGCTCGATTTTCTCGATCCGGCCAATCCGAAGAAGCTGATGTCGCGCGTGCGGCGGATGTTCGCGCGTTCCGGGCTCGAGCGCGAAGAAGTGAATATTTTGCGCGGCATCGCGAAGCACATCCTCCTTCGGACGAAAAAGGACTGACCGCGCTGGCGTCGGGGGCATCGGGCAGACTGCGCGCGCTCGTCCTACAATCGGCGAAAAACGGCGAACGCCGATAAGCTTTGCGCGATTCGTGCAAAGCACTCGTCCCCCTTTCAGAGACATCGCCATGTTCGACCGACTTCGCGAAGACATCGCCGCCATCCGCGAGCGCGATCCCGCCGCCCGCAGCGCCTGGGAAGTCGTCACCTGTTATCCGGGGCTGCACGCGATCGCTCTGCATCGCATCGCGAACGCGTGCTGGCGCGGACAGTGGCGCTGGCTCGCGCGGTTCGTGTCGCAGATCGCGCGCTTTCTCACCGGCATCGAAATTCATCCGGGCGCGACGCTCGGACGGCGCGTGTTCATCGATCACGGCATGGGCGTCGTGATCGGCGAGACGGCCGAAATCGGCGACGACTGCACGATCTATCAGGGCGTGACGCTCGGCGGCACGTCGCTCACGCGCGGCGCGAAACGTCATCCGACGCTCGGGCGCGGCGTGATCGTCGGTGCGGGCGCGAAGGTGCTCGGCGGCTTCACGGTCGGCGCCGATGCGAAGATCGGCTCGAATGCGGTCGTCGTGAAGCCGGTGCCGGCGGGCGGTACGGCGGTGGGCAATCCGGCGCGCATCGTGATGCCGGCCGTCGCGAAGAAGCCATCCGATGAAACCGCGAAGAGCGGCTTTTGCGCTTACGGCATTACGCCGAACGCGGACGATCCCGTGTCGCTCGCGATCCACGGGCTGATCGATCACGCGTCGACGCAGACGCAGCGCATCGACGACATCGTCGCGGCGCTCGAACGGCTCGGCGCGCGCGTGGAAGCGCTCAACGCCGTCGATGGCGCCGCGCTCGTCGATCTCAAGCGCCTATGCACGTCGATGGATGGCAAGGCGGCGGACGAGCGCGCCGCGTCGCTCGAACGCGCGAGTTAAAGCGGCAGCGGGCGCACGCCTTCTTCATCGACGCGCAGATAGCCGCCGCGCGGCGGGTCCGCGTCGAGTTCCCAGTCGGGCAGAACCCAGCGCACGCCTGCGACTTCGCGATGCATCGCCGGACGATGCGTGTGGCCGTGAATCAGCGTGTTCGTGCGGCTATTGATGAAGAGTTCCGCGACCGCTTTCTTCGTCACGTCGTACTTCGCCTTGACGCCGGTGGTCACGCGCGCGCCCTCGCTTTTCGAGCGCATGCGCTGGCCGATGCCCAGGCGCGTGTCGAGCGGCAACGCCAGAAAGAGCCGTTGCGCGAGCTTGTTGCGCGCGAACGAGCGAAAGCCTTGATAGGCGCGATCGGCGGTGCACAGGCCATCGCCGTGGGCGAGCACGATGCGCTTGCCGAACGCGGTGATGACGAACGGATCGGGCAGCGGCAGCGCGCCTGCATCTTTCATGAAGCGCTTGCCCAGCAGGAAATCGCGATTGCCGTGCATCACATATAGGCCGATGCCGCGTTCCGAGAGCGTATGCATGAGGCGCGTCATGCGGCGCGCGAAGCTGGCGCGCGGGTC
>Ga0182736_1001041_pt1 | contig 31208 bp, 31 predicted proteins | sample eDN5th30CKraftBY_FD_128882 | JGI IMG/M metagenome (GOLD analysis project Ga0182736, IMG submission 128882) | Enriched backyard soil microbial communities from Emeryville, California, USA - eDNA 5th pass 30_C Kraft BY (version 2) (version 2) | ecosystem: Environmental > Terrestrial > Soil >...
CAGCGCCCGCGGCTCCGCCGACGACAAGGGCCAGGTGATGACCTTCGTCGAAGCCTGCCGCGCCTGGAAGGCCGTGACGGGCTCGCTGCCGATCACCATCACGTTCCTGGTGGAGGGCGCGGAAGAGGACGGTTCAAAATTCCTGCCCGAGTTCATCGAGGCCAACAAGGCTGAGCTGAAGGCCGACGTGGCTCTCGTCTGCGATACCGGCATGTGGGATCAGGACACGCCCGCCATCACGTCCTCCCTGCGCGGCATGGTCTACGAAGAGGTGATCGTGCGCTGCGCGGACCGCGACCTGCATTCCGGCTCCTTCGGCGGCGCGGCGCGCAACCCGATCCATGTGCTGTCCAAGATCATCGCGGCCATTCACGACGACAATGGCCGCATCACGATCCCGGACTTCTACGAAGGCGTTCCCGAAACCCCGTCGCAGGTTCTGGAGCAGTGGAAGGGGCTCAACCTCACCGAGGAGGAATTCCTTGGTCAGGTCGGCCTGAAGCATTCCGCAGGCGAGAAGGGCCGCATGCTCATCGAGCAGATCCAGTCGCGTCCCACCTGCGATGTGAACGGCATCATCGGCGGCTATACGGGCGAGGGCACCAAGACCGTGATCGCCGCCGAGGCGCGCTGCAAGGTGTCCTTCCGTCTCGTGGGCGATCAGGATCCTGAAAAGATCTCCGAGAACTTCCAGGCCTTCGTGCGTGCGCGAATCCCGGCCGATTGCTCGGTGGAGTTCATCAGGCACAAGGGCTCGCGCGCCCTGGCGCTTCCGCACGATTTCCCGGCCATCACGGCGGCGAAGTCGGCGCTCCACGACGAATGGAAGAAGGATCCCATCGTCATCGGCATGGGCGGCTCGATCCCGGTCGGCGGCGACTTCAAGCGCACGCTGGGCCTCGACACCCTCTTCGTCGGCTTCGGCCTCGACGACGACCGCATCCATTCGCCGAACGAGAAATACGACCTCAAGAGCTTCCACAAAGGCACCCGCTCCTGGGCGAGGATCCTCGCGGCTCTGGCGAAGTAGGTCGGTTCTTTGGGGGCGAAGATGCAGCGGTTCATCCAAAGGGCGCGGCATCTTCGTCGTCGGCAACCAAACGCGGAAGCCTTGCTCTGGCAGGCTTTGAGGAACAGAAAGCTGGCGCGCTGGAAATTCAGGCGCCAGCATCCGATTGACCGGTTCACCGTCGATTTCGTTTGCCTGGATTCCAAACTCGTCATTGAACTGGATGGGGCTACCCACTCGACGGATCAGGAACTCCAGCAAGATGCGGAGCGCACCTTTATCCTTGAAAGGTGCGGCTACCACGTCATGCGTTTCGCCAACAGGGAGGTTTACGACAATCCTAACGGCGTGTTCACCTTTAGAGGAGACGGGCGAAGCCCGTCTCCGACCTCTCCCCGGTGGGGAGAGGTCGAGCGCAGCGAGGGTGAGGGGGAGAGCGTTCTCCGGAAAGGGCGTAACCCCTCACCCGCGCCTGAAGGCGCGACCTCTCCCTCAGGGAGAGGTAAGGGCGTCGCGGATCGTCGCTTTAAGCAAGCTCGCTGAGCGACCCAACCACCGTACGCGGAGCAAGCTCCAGGTACTCGTCCGGCAAGCCAAGCCGATTGACCCAGACGGGATCGAAACCGAAGGCGGCGGCGCCTGCGATGTCCCAGCGGTTGGACGATACGAAGACGACTTCGTTCGCCGCGATGGACAGGGCCCGAAGCACGAGTTCGTAAGTGCGCGGGCTCGTCTTGAACACTTGGGCCGCATCCACCGACAGGACGACATCGAGATCATCGGCAAGGCCTGCCGATGCGACGGCTGCATTCAACATGCCCGGATCGCCATTCGAGAGGATGCCCGTCCGCAGCCCTTGCTCGCGCAGGGCGCGCAAAGTCCCTCGCACCTCCGGATAGGCATCCAGGCTGCGATAGGCCTCCAGCAGCAACGGCCTGATCGAACGGTCGACATCCGGAAACCGGGCGAAGGCGTAGTCGAGCGCCTTCTCGGTCAAGGTCCAGAATGTCTCGTAGCGGCCGGCGAGCGACAGCACCCAGGAATATTCGAGCTGCTTCGCGCGCCAGACCTCCGAGAAGCGGGCAGCATCCGGCCCGATCGCGGCCATATGGCGGGTCACCGCCGAGTGAACGTCGAACAATGTTCCATAGGCGTCGAAGATGACGGCCTTGGTGCGGGACGGGATGATCATCGAGGGCATCCTTGAGGGTCTCATCGGCGGCGAGCGATGGCAATCCGTCCAATGATCAGTCCTCCTCATGGGATCGATCACAAGTCTTTATGTCCGATGGCCGAAGGGACAATTGACGGTTCCATCCGCAAGGGCTTCGATACGGCAGTCATTCTGACCCAAAGGATTGAGAAAGTGGCTTGGTATTCGAAGACCTGGAACTGGTTCGACGGCGCATGGCATGAGGGCAACCCGCCCCTGATCGGGCCGCGCTCCCACGTCTCCTGGCTCGGCTCCTCCGTGTTCGACGGCGCGCGCGTGTTCGAGGGCGTCGCGCCGGATCTCGACCGGCATTGCGAGCGCGTGAATCGCTCGGCACTCACCATCGGGCTCAAGCCCACCATGAGCGCCCAGGCCATCATGGATCTCGTCCGCGAAGGCGTGAGCAAGTTCGCGCCGGGGACCGCGCTCTATGTGAAGCCCATGTATTGGGGCGAGGCCGAAGGCCTTGCGACCATTGCGCCGGATCCGGAATCGACCCAGTTCTGCCTCTCGCTCTTCGAGGCGCCGATGCCGGTGCCCGGCGGCCTGTCCGTCATGAAGTCGAGCTTCCGCCGCCCGACGCTCGAATCCATGCCGACCGACGCGAAGGCGGGTGCGCTCTATCCCAACAATGCCCGCGTGCTCCGCGAGGCGAAGGAGAAGGGCTTCGACAACGCGTTGGTCTGCGATGCCCTTGGCAACGTGGCTGAGACCGGCACGTCCAACGTTTTCATGGCCAAGGACGGCATCGTCTACACGCCTTATCCGAACGGCACATTCCTTAACGGCATCACCCGCCAGCGCGTGATCCAGCTCCTGCGCGACGACGGCACGACCGTGGTCGAGGGGACGCTGCGCTACGAGGATTTCGCCACGGCCGACGAAATCTTCATCTCGGGCAACTATTCCAAGGTCATGCCGGTGCTGCGCATCGACGACCGCGATCTCCAGCCCGGCCCGTTCTACCGCCTGGCGCGCGAGCTCTACTGGTCCTTCGCCCATTCCCAGCCCGTCAGCAAGGCGGCCTGATCCTTTTCAAGGACTTGTGAACCGGGGCCGCAAGCTCCGGTTTCTTTTTGCCCTAAATGGCTCCAGCATCGTGCTCGATGCTGGAGCCTCCCGATGCGCCTGATACTGGCAAGCCTTGTCGCCCTCGGTCTGCTGACCACATCCGCCCATGCGGAAGCGGTCGATCTCGAACTCGTCTTCGCGGCCGATGGCTCCGGCTCCATCGATGACGAGGAGCTGCGCCTCCAGCGGAAGGGCTGGGCCGACGCACTGACGAGTCAGGACGTTCTCGACGGCATCAGGAATGGCGGGGCCGTGGGCGCCATCGCCGTGGCCTTCATGGAGTGGGGCGGGCCGAGCTCCCAGGTGCTCATCGTCGACTGGCACGTGATCCGCGACGAGGCGAGCGCCAGGGTTTTCGCCGACAAGCTCATGAGCGCGCCGCGGGGAGCCTATGGATACAACTCCATCTCCAACGCCATCGACTTCTCCGTGCGCCTCGTCGAGAACAACGCTCATGAGGGCACGCGCAAGGTCATCGATGTGTCGGGCGACGGGCCGAACATGAATGGGCGCTCCCTGGAGCAGGCGAGGGCGGATGCGCTCGCCAAGGGCTTCACCATCAACGCGCTCGCGATCCGCCGCCCCGGCAGCGGGCGTCCGGGCGGGCCCGGCGGGATGTCGCTGGAGGATTATTACGGCCAGAGCGTCATCGGAGGGCCTGGATCGTTCGTCGAGATCGCCGACGAGACGCGTCCCTTCGCGGTCGCCGCCCGCCGCAAGCTCCTGACGGAGATCGCCGGAACCGGCAAAGCTTCGCGCCACGCGAGCCGGTGAACCCGGAGCCATCGCCTGAAGACATCCGGGGACGGGGTGGTAAGGTGGCTCCATGGCGAATCTCGAAGACTGGATCATCGAACAGGGCCTGCGGGGGGCGGATGTCGGCTCCCTGCTCTCGGGCTTCACCGAGCGCCTGGTGGCCGAGGGAATTCCCCTGGCCCGGGTTTATCTCGCGCTGCCGACCGTCAATCCGACCATCCGGGTCTACACCCATGTCTGGACCCGCTCGGCCGGCCTGATCGTCGAGGGCGTCTCCCACGAGCGCAATGAACGTGCCTTCGACCGGAGTCCCTTCAACTACATGATGCAGACCGAGCAGACGAGCTGCTATTGGCTGGTCGACGATCCGGAGGCCCGGCAATTCGATGTGTTCGAGGACGTGAGGCGCGAGGGCGGAACCGACTACCTGGCGCGTCTCTTCAGCTTCGATATCTCCAGCGCGCCCGACCTGCGCGGCATCGGAATCTCGTTCTCCAGCACCCGCCCCGAAGGCTTCCGGCCGGAGGAAGTCGCCCGGATCGATGCGGTTCTGCCCCTGCTGGGGCTTGCGGCCTATCGCATGACGCTCTTCGATCTCACGGTGGCGATGCTCGATACCTATGTGGGGCTCTCCGCCGGCCGGAGGGTCCTGAGCGGCGAGATCCGGCGCGGGTTCGGCACGACCATTTCAGCGGCGCTTCTTTTCGCGGATCTGCGCGGCTTCACCGCACTGGCCGATACGGCCGGAATGGACCTGATCGCCCGGCTGGACCGGCATCTCGAGGCCATGGCGGATCCCGTGGCTGAGGAGGGCGGCGAGGTGCTCAAGTTCATGGGCGACGGCGTCCTGGCGGCCTTTCCAATCACCGAGGAGCGCTCGCGCGAGCAGGCCTGCGCGGCTGCCATTCGGGCAGCCCAGGCGGCGCTCGACCGTAATGACGCCGTGAACCGGCATTATGCCGGCGAGACGCCGCTCAGCCTCGATGTCGCGCTTCATTGCGGTGACGTTTTCTACGGCAATATCGGGGCGGCCGGGCGGCTCGACTTCACGGTGATCGGGCCGGCCGTGAACGAGGTCAGCCGCATGGAGGCGCTCTGCAACGGCCTCGATTGCTCCGTCATCCTGTCCGACAGCGTCGCATCGGTGAGCCCGCTCCCCGTACGCTCCGTCGGCCGTCACCGTCTGCGGGGGATCGCGACGGAACGGGAACTCTTCACTCTCGCGTCCGCCAGCGTCTGGACGGCATGAACCTAACGGTGGTGCGCCAGGTGGCGATCAGGGCTGCGCGTCACCCAGGCGATCCAGGACGCCCTGCGTGATCCGCGCGCAGCGAGCGCCCGCGAAGGGAAACGCGTCAGTGAGAGCGCTCGAGAGCGTCCGGTCGAGGCTTTGCCTGAGGAGGCGCCGGGCGCGGTGAAGCCGTGTCTTGACCGTCTCGGGACGCAGCCCGAGCTGCCCGGCCGTCGCTTCGATGCTCATCTCCTCGATGTCGCGCAGGACGAAGACGATGCGGAACGGGTCGGGCAGCCGGTCGATCGCCCGCTCGATCAGGCGCCGGATCTCCGCCCGGGCGGCGGCGGCCTCGGGATCCCCGTCCTGACGAGCCGAGGGCAGGTAGATCACGCGGGCCTCGCCTTGCTCGTTGATCGTGTCGATCTGCTTGAGCTCGACGGAGGGGCGCCGCTTGCGGAGGCGCTCCAGCGCTTCATTGAGCGCGATCCGCGTGAGCCAGGTGGCGAGGCGTGCCTCGCCGCGGAAACCGTCCAGATGGGTAAAAGCGCGAAGATAGGCCTCCTGGACCACGTCCTCGGCCTCGGCATCGTCACGGAGCACGCTGCGTGCGACACGATAGAGCTGGCGATTGTGCCGCTCCATGATCAGGCGGAGGGCGGCCCCGTCCCGCCGCCGGGCACGTTCCACCAGGGCCTGGTCGTCCAAGTGGTCCAATTGCAGCGTTGCGGCGATACCCGGTTGCATGTTCAGCCTCCCATGTCTTGCCGTTTGATGGCCGAGCGCCCCGAAAGGTTCCCGGATGATGTGGACGGCCTTCATGATCTGCGGACGGTGCCTCTCTGCATGATCTCCTCAATCGATGGGAAAGCCTGCAAGGCGACCTCCGGGAGCGCCTGTGCTTCGGACATGCGCGGAGGAGACTTGCCAGGATGCCCGACGATGATCCGCCCGACCATTCCGGCATGTTCGTGCGGGATGCAGAAGAAATCGTACACGCCTTCAACCCGGAGCGTGACCGAAAAGGTCTCGTTCGGCATGAGATAATCCGAGTTCCAGGGCTCAGCTTCCTCAGGGATGCGCAGCGGGTGATCGAGGTTCTTCGGGTGATAGGCCGTCGCCGTATGCGAGTTTCCCGGATCGAGATTGATCCAGCGGATCGTCTGGCCGGGTTCCACGTGCAGGCCGATGGGATCGAACCAGACCTGCGAACCGTCCGCGTTCCCCTGCATCCTGATCTCGACCGGCTCATCGGCCAAGGGCAGGCGGGGGAAGGCGAGACCGGCGAGGAGACCCCCGCCGATCCGCAGGATCTGTCGCCGCGACGGCATCACTTGCCCGCCACCCGCGTTTCGTCGGCCTTCGGCACATGCCACAGGACCAGATGCGCATGAGGCTTCTCGACACCCGGATGGCCGGCGTTGAAATAGACATCCACATGATCGACCTTGCCGCCCGGCGCGGCGAGATCGTCGAAGCGCTTGTCCTTGTTCGAGAGGTCCTCGATGGGGAGCATATAGACCGTGCTGACCAGACGGCCGTCGCGGTCGTAGGCGAGGAACGGTCCTGCCGGCAGGGTCTTGGGATCGACGTAGAGCTGACCCAACCCAGGCAGGAAGTCGGGGATCTTCACCAGCTCGCTCACCTTCTTGTAGGCCCCCGACGGTGGGGCCTTCTCGACCTGATCGGCAGCCAGGGCAGGCATGGCGAGCGCGGCAATTCCCAACATGGCGGCAGCGAAGCGGACAACCATGATCTCATCCTTTCTCGAGGCCGGGGAGGTCCCGGCACATCAGATTGGATGGGACCTCGGAAGAAAGGTTCCCGAAGAAATCCTGATCCCGAAGCCGATCAGCGTCGGGCCAGCCGAACGCCCAGTACCTTGAGGCTAGCCAGCAAAACGCCGCCATAGATCAGCGCGCCGGATGCGCCGAGCACCGCCATGAGCGCTTCGTTCCGCCACGCCGGAAGCCGGGCTGTCCATCCGGCAACGATCGCAGGAGCGAACCAGGCGAAGAGCGCGAGAACGAGGCAGGCTGCGGCGATGGCAAGGCATGTCCTGCCCAGGCTCGCATTCGGAGCCGTCCAGCCACGGCGGTAGGCCAGGATGAAGAGGAGCCCCAGATTGACCCACACGCCGATGGCCGTGCCCAGGGCCAGGCCGACGACGCCGTAGGTCTGCATGAGCATGATCTTGACGACGACGTTCACGCCGACCGCCGTCAGGGACGCGATCAGCGGTGTGGCGGTGTCGGACCGGGCGTAGAAGCTCGATACGGCGGAGCGGATCAGCACGGCGGCGGGAAGGCCCAGGCCGTAGGCCGCCAGGACGGCGCCCGCCCGCTCGGCCGCCGCGGCATCGAAGGCGCCGCGCTGGAACAGGGCCGACATGATGAGTTCGGGCATGACCATGAAGGCCACCAGGAAAGGGGCCGCGAGGGCGAGCGTCAGGCCCACCGTCCGGTTCTGCGCCGCATAGGCGCCCGCCTCGTCGCCGGCCGCGATGCGGCGGCTCATCTCGGGCAGCAGCACGGTGCCGGCCGCGATGCCGATGACCCCGAGGGGCAGCTGGTAGAGCCGGTCCGCGTAATAGAGCGAGGACACCGCGCCCGTCGGCAGGAAGGACGCAATGATCGTGTCGGCGAAGATGGCGAGCTGGACGCCGGCGGACCCGATGACGGCCGGCCCGAGGGCCTTGAAGAAGGTCTTCATGGGAGCGTCCATGCGGGGACGCTCCAGCCCGGGAGAGGCCGCGATCTTCCGGGCATCCCACCACACCATGATGAGCTGCAGCGCGCCGGAAATCGTCACACCCCAGGCGGCCGCGTAGCCGGCATTCGGGAACAGGAAGACGACGGCCAGAGCCACGATCATGGCGACGTTGAGCAGGATCGGAGCCGCCGCGGCCGCCCAGAACCGGTCATGAGCGTTGAGGATGCCCGAATAGATCGTCACGATGGTGATGAAGAGCAGGTACGGAAAGGTGATCCGCGTCAGCGTGACGGCGAGGTCGAACTTGGCCGGCTCGTCCGAGAACCCGGGGGCGAGCAGGGTCACCACCCAGGGCATGGCCAGGAAGGCGACGGCGAGAAGCGCGAGCTGCACGACCAGCATCAGGGTCGTGATGCGGCTCGCGAAGGAATGGGCGGATTGCTCGCCTTCCGTTTCGAGAACCTGCGCATAGGCCGGCAGGAACGCGTTGTTGAACGCGCCTTCGCCGAAGATGGCCCGGAAATGGTTAGGGATGCGGAAGGCCACGAAGAACGCGTCGGCGATGGGGCCGACGCCCATCACGGCCGCCAGCACCACGTCGCGGATGAAGCCGGTCAGGCGCGAGACCAGCGTCCAGCCTCCGACGGAGAGAATCTTGCGGAACATCGCTGTCAGGCCCGGCGCAGGTGATAGGTTTCCGGAACGAGACTGCTCGAGACCTCCGCCGTGCCGCCGATCCTTTCCGCCACCACGTAAAGCGGCCGGCGCTTCACCTCGGCGAAGATGCGGCCGACATATTCACCCACGATGCCCAGCGACATGAGCTGGATGCCGGAAAAGAACATGATCGAGACGATCAGGCTCGGGAAGCCCGGGAGATCGGTGCCGAACAGAAGCGTGCGGATCACGAAGAACACGGCCGTGGCGATCGACAGGAACGAGATCAGGAAGCCGATATAGGTCCAGATGCGCAGCGGAACCGTCGAGAACGCGGCCATGCCGTCGAAGGCGAAGCGGAAGAGCGTCCTGAAGCTCCATTTCGTGGTGCCGTAGCGGCGCTCCTCCACCACGAAGGGGACGCCCGTCGCCTTGAAGCCGATCCAGGCATAGAGGCCCTTCGAGAACCGGGCCTTCTCGCCCAGGGTCCGCAAGACCTCCACGCCCTTGCGGTCGATCAGGCGGAAATCGCCCGCGCCTTCGGGCAGGGGGATTTCGCCGAAGCGGGCGAAGAGCTGGTAGAACAGATGGGCGAAGCCCCGCTTGGTCCGAGTCTCGTCCGACCGGTCCGTGCGCTGGCCATAGACCATCGTGTATCCTTCCCGCCAGCGCTCGACGAAGGTCTCGATCATCTCCGGCGGGTGCTGCAGGTCCGCGTCCATGATCACCACCGCGTCGCCCTGGGCGTGGTCGAGACCGGCCGCGATGGCGATTTCCTTGCCGAAGTTCCGGCTGAAGGAGACGGCGCCGATACGCGGCTCGGTGCGGCTGACCTGCCTGATCTTGTCCAGGGTGTCGTCCCGGCTGCCGTCATCGACGAAAACCACCTCCCAGACCGACGTGATCCGGTTGAGGATGGGAAGCAGCCGCTCGCACAGGGGCGCGATGTTCGCGCTCTCGTTATGCACGGGGATGATGACACTGAGCTGAGGCGACGCCACTGCGAAAACCCTTGATGATCGGGCTGCATCAAGAGCCGAGTTTGCGTCTTTGCTCAAGAGCATTAGGGTGCGGCAAAGCCGATTTTAAGGACATTCATGAGCTCCTTCCGTTCCGTCATCCTGTGCGCCGACGACTTCGGCATCGCCGACGGGGTCAGCCGGGGCATCGTGGAACTGGCCGGGATGGGCCGGGTGTCCGCAACCGGGGCCATGACCAACATGCCGGGTTGGCGGCGGGGAGCCGCGAGCCTGAAGCCCCTGCGCGACCGGATTGCCGTGGGGCTGCACCTCAACCTCACGGCAGGGGCGCCCTTGGGGCCTATGCCGGTTCTTGCTCCGTCGGGGAGGTTTCCGTCCCTGAAGGAGCTGCTGCCGAAGGCCCTGAAGCAGCAGCTGCCTGCCGCCGAAATCGCCGAAGAAATCGGCCGCCAGATCGATGCCTTCGAGGAGGTCTTCGGCGCAGGCCCGGCCTTCGTGGACGGGCACCAGCACGTTCATGTCCTTCCGGTGATCCGGCCGGCTCTCTTCTCGGCCTTGAAGGCGAGGGGCTATGCGGGCCGCGTCTGGCTGCGCGATCCCTCGGACAAGGCCACGGCAATTCTGCGCCGTCCCATCGGGCGCAACAAGGCGCTGATCGTGAAATCCCTCGCCCGCGGCTTCGCCCGCAGCGCGGCGGCGGCAGGCTTCCGGACGAACAAGGGATTTTCGGGCTTCGCCCCGCTCGATCTCTCGATTCCGGCCGCCTGCATCTTCGAGGAGGCGTTCTCGAAACTCGGACCCCACCCCCTCGTCATGTGCCATCCGGGCTATGTGGATGATGAGCTGCGGTCGCTCGACCCTGCGCTGGAGAGCCGGGTGGAGGAACTGAATTATCTGAAGTCCGATGCCTTTTCCGAACTGCTGGAGCAGCGGGGCTTGCGGCTTGCTTCGTGTTTCGAGGATGTCTGACGGCTTACCGGATGAGAAGGGCGCTTACGTAAAGGCCCAGCCCGAACACGACGTGGCCGGCGATGTTGAGGGCTCGGATCCGGTTGGCGTTGGGACGCTTCGAGGCGGCGATGCCTGCGCCCATGCCGGGCTGAAGCAGGAACCAGCCTGCGCCGACCGTCACCAGTCCGACGATGAGAGCAGGCGCCAGGGTCGGCTGCCGGGGCCAGCCAGAGGGTGCGAAGGCGAGCAGAATGGCCGCGAAGAGAATGCCGACGGCGTAGTGGCCGATCCAGCCCACGGCCTTTTCGTGAGCGAACGGACGGGCCTTTGCGATGTCCTCGTGAAACACCATACCGCCAGCAAGATGGCAGAACCAGCGGCCGACCGGGCCCCAGTTCGCGCCGGGCAGTCCGAAGGCATGCTTCAGGAACAGTCCCCACAGGTCGAAAATCGCCGTTGCGCCAATCCCGATCAGGATGGAGCGGTACAGGAACTCGATCACCAATGTGACTCCATGGGTTTGATATGAAACGGGCCTCTGAAGAGCTCTGTGGGGCCACGCAGATGATTAGTTCTGGTCGCTGGACCAGCCCTTACACGACAAATCACCTTCTTCGCAGTTCAGCTGGCCTTCCAAATATTTGATCTGGTGTTCGGTAATAAACGTTAAACACCCTGCAAAGATTGTAGAGCGAACGGTTCCGAGATTGAACGCTTCGAACTCGCAGATTTTCTGTCGATAAGAGAGCCAAGCTTTCTGGGCTTGGCGCATCTTCGCTCGAGCTTCAGGATCAAGCCGCTTCATGAGCTTTCCATAGCGCTCGTTCATCACCTTGTCTGCGGCCTCGAATTTCCTCCCTGCACACATGTTCATTTCGTACTGGGTTGTGCCTTCGCACAAATCCTCTGCCCCTGCGGCAGGGAGGACGGAAGCCACGAGTAAAATAAAGGACAGGTAACGCATTGTGCTATCCCTGAACGGTCAGGCCGAAGCAGCTGTTTTTGATACAATATTTATTTTATCTGAAAAGTGCAGATGTGAAGGACCAGGCAAATACATCGTTGACGCAGCACCCAAACAAAACGGGCCTCCGAAGAGGCCCGTTTGACGTATCGTTATTCGGCTTACTTGGTCGCGTTCTCGAACATCTCCTCGACGTGCTCCCAGTTCACGAGATTGTCGAGGAAGGCCTTGAGGTAGTCGGGACGGCGGTTTCGGTAATCGATGTAGTAGGAGTGTTCCCACACATCGCAGCCGAGAATCGGCTGGGCACCGTGAACGAGCGGGTTCTCGCCGTTCGGGGTCTTCATGACGGTGATCTTGCCGTCCTTCACGGCGAGCCAGGCCCAGCCGGAGCCGAACTGGCCGACACCGGCCTGGATGAAGTCTTCCTTCATCTTGTCGACTGAGCCGATGTCCTCGATGATCTTCTTCTCGAGCTTGCCCGGAAGGGCGCCGCCGCCATTCGGCTTCATCCACAGCCAGAAGTGGATGTGGTTGTAGTGCTGGCCGGCATTGTTGAAGAGGGCCTGGTTCTTGCCGTAGGAGCCTTTCACGACCTCCTCGACGCTCTTGCCCTCGAATTCCGTGCCTTTCAGCAGGTTATTGCCGGTGTTGACGTAGGCTGCATGGTGCTTGTCGTGGTGAAACTCCAGGGTTTCCTTCGACATATAGGGCTGCAGGGCATCATAGGCATAAGGCAGTTCGGGCAGGGTGAACGACATCGGCGTCTCCTTTGGATTGTGCGACCCAGGACATCGGACCCGGAAGTGGTCCCCACTTCCGGGATCGATCCGATCCCCCTCGTTTGACTGCGCATCGCCCGATGCGGAGAACCGGGGCGATTGTTCCGCACGATGCGCCTGGGGCTTAGTTAAAGCGCCACATGCCCAAGAGCAACGGCCAAGCTCCGGACTTTTTTCTGCTCAAGCTTCCCAGGCGGTTGTCTTTTGCCTATAGAGGCATAGCTTTGCCTTCGTTATCTTCGGTTTGCGTATGATGGAGACTGCATGATCATCGCTCTTCTGGCCCTCGCTTTTGCGATGATCGTTGGTGGGCTTTTCGCAGCGTTCTTCGGATGGGATATCGTTCTGGTCGAACGCGGCTGGACGATGGTGATCGCCGGCAGCATCACGGCTGCGAGCGGTACGCTTCTGCTCGGCATCGCTGCCGTCGTTTCCAAGCTGGTGAAGATCGAGAAGCGGCTGTCGCAGCTCCAGGGACGTTCCAATGGGGAAGCACTCCTTGGACGCGTGAAAGCCCTCAAGGAGCCCTCGCTGGCGGCGCTCTCCGGCGGCGTCGTGGCCGGCCAAGCGGCTGCCGAGGCCGATGAGGAGCGCGAGCACGCCGACGACAAACAGGCCACCCTTCCGCTCTTCGAGGGAGAGGATCGCCTGGAGACCGCCGGCGGCGACGTGAAGCCCGCCGCATGGCCGGAGGAGCCGCAGGTTCCCGAGCCCGTCGTGCCGTTCCCGCCCAGGACTGTCTCACCCCAGGTACCGCTTCGGGATGAAGACGAACCGGACATGAAGGTGCCCGATTTCCTCTTGGCGGGACGGGAGCGCGATGAGGATGAGGAGCCGCGCGTCGTCGATGGCGCCGACCTCTATCATCGTGAGAGCGACGTGGGTGAGTCCGAGCCCGCGACGCACGATCGCGACGAGCGTGACGAAACGCAGGAGCCTGCCGCCGAGGCCGTTCCGGAACTGGAGCCGGAGGCCGAGCGCGAGCCTGAGATCGAAGAGAACGTGGAAGAGGAGCGCGAAGCGGCTCCCGACGCGTCCCAGCCTCCCGTGGTCGTCGGCACCTACAATTCCGGCGACAACAAATACGTGATGTTCTCGGACGGCTCGATCGAGGCTCAGACCCCGAGCGGCGTATTCCGCTTCCAGTCCCTGGACGAGCTGAAGGCGTTCATTGCCGCGGGAGGCGAAGGCGGCTCGCCGTCCTCTACCTGAACAGGGGAGCCAGTGCGCGGAAATCCTCCGTCGCCGGTTCGCCCATCCACTCGAAGGCTACCATCTCCGTGGTCACCCATTGGCAGCTCGCGTGAAGCAGCCGCGCGCAGGCGGCGTTGACGCTGTGGGGTGAGCGGCTCGACACCGCATCCGCCACCACGAAGACGTCGAGACCGGACGTCTTGAATTCCAAAGCACTCTGCAGCACGCAGATATGCGCTTCGGTTCCGCAGATCACGAGCTGGCTCCGTCCGCCGCCCCGCAAGCCGGCGACCCGCTCGGCAATCCCCGGATCGCGGGCGGCCGAGAAGGTGGTCTTGGCCAGAGTGACGGCTTCTGCCGGCAAGGCTTCCTGCACCGGCGGCACGGTCGCGCCGAGCCCTTTGGGATATTGCTCGGTTACCGTGACGGGAACGCCGAGCCGGTTGGCCGCCTCCAGCAGAATCTTGACGTTCCGGAGGATGGCCTCGCCATCATGGATGGCCGGCATGAGGCGCGCCTGAAGGTCGACGATGACGAGGTGGGAGCGCTTGGCGTCGAGCAGCATGGAAACCTACCGATCCGGATTGAACATGGCGGGCTCGCCCGGGATCGGCATGCGCATCGAGAAACGCAGCCCCTCCGGCGGAAAGTCCATGGAGACCTCCGCCTGAAGCTGCGTGGACAGGACCCGTTGCAGCAGGCGCGTGCCGAAACCCTGGCGCGTGGGCGTGCCGACGACTCTCGGCCCGCCACGCTCCACCCAGGAGAAATGCAGCATCGGGCGTTCGCCGTCCATAATCTCCCAGCTGACCTCGACCTGACCGCCGAAGGTGGACAGCGCCCCATGCTTGGCCGCGTTCGTCGTCAGCTCGTGGATCGCCATGCCGATCGGAACGGCCGCTTCCGAGGGCAGCTCGAGGTGAGGCCCCGTGATCGCAATGCGGTTCCTGGCCTCGTCCTCATACGGCCCGAGCTCCGTTTGGACCAGGTCCTCCAGGGCCGCCTTCTGCCACAGATCCTCGGTGAGCAGGTTGTGGGTGCGCGCCAGCGACACGATACGGCCGACGAAGCCCTGATAGAATTCATCGATGCTGGACGCGGTGCGGGCGGTGGAACCGACGATGGCCTGGACCGTGGCGAGGGTGTTCTTGACCCTGTGATGCAGCTCCCGGATCAGAAGGTTCTGGCGGCTCTCCGCCTCCTTGTAATGTGTGATGTCGATGTCGACGCCGACCATGCGCAGCGGCGATCCATCGGCCTGGTAAAAGAACAACGCGACGGTTTGCATCGTGCGAATTCCGTCGGCGCGCTGAATGCGGAAGATGAAGTCGATGTCATTGTCCTTGCGAGCCAGCGCGTCCGCTACCGCCTGGACCGCATGGTCGCGGTCTGCCGGAATGATGCGGTCTGCCCAATCGGAGGAGGTTCCCTTGAACGATCCGGGCTTCATGCCGAAAAGGCGCTCCTTCTGCGACGCCCAGGTGACCGTGTCGGTCGGGATATGCCAGTCAAAGACGCCGATCCCGGCTGCGCTTTGGGCGAGCGAGAGACGTTCTTCGCTCGTGCGCAACGCCTCTTCCGTCATTTTCAAGTCGTGGATGTCGACGCTCGTCCCCACCCATCCTTTGAATTCGCCCGAGATGGCATGGTGTACTGGGGCTGCGCGAATGATGTGCCAACGATACTCCCCGCCGGCGGAACGATAGCGGGCCTCGGTCGTATAGGCGGTTTCACCCGCAATGACCGGCTTGATCTCGTCGGTCATCCTGATCCAGTCGTCCGGATGAATGGCAGTCGTCCAGCTGTGCCCCAGAGCCTCGCTTGGCGGAAGGCCCGAATACGTGACCCAACGTTCGTTCGTGTAGGTCAATTCCAGGTTCGGCTTGATGATCCACACAAGCGCCGGAAGGGATTCCGCGATGAGCTTGAAAAGCGCCTCCGTTTCGCGAAGCTTCGTCTCGGCCCGGGTCTTTTCGATAGCCAGCCAGGTGCGCTCGGCCACATCTTCGATGAGGGAGACCTCGTCGCTCGTCCAGTCCCTGGGCGCCGATGAATAAACGTAGAATTCGGCGATGAAGCGCCCGTTCTTGTGAATGGGAACGGCGAAGCCCGATCGCACGTTCATGGTGCTGTAGAACGCCTGGACGGCCGGATCGTCGAGGCGCGAATCCGTTCTCACATCGTTGATGATGGCGGGTTGCCCTCGCTTCAACGCCTCGATGACCGGTCCGGCATGCTGGTCGATCTTCTCGATCTTGCCCTCATTGCTGATGAGCCCTCGCGACCACTCCCGTTCAACGATGATGACGCCGCGGTCCTCATAGACCTCGCCATAGCCCGCCGTGTCCACTTTCAGGAAGTTGCTCACATTGCGCGCAGCGATCTCCATGACCCTGTGAGGATCGTCGACATTGCTGAGCTGATCGTTGAGTTTAAGAAGGAATTCCTGGCGGCGCTGGGCCTGACCCATTTCCTCCCTGATTTTCTGCCGTTCGCGGACGTCCTGCAGCACGCCGGCGAAGCGGACAGGCTCGTTGTCTTCGTAGATGACGCCGCCGCGCACGTGAACATGGCCGATGCTTCCGTCGGCTTTCAGAATCCGATGCTCGATATTGAAATCCGTCTTGGTGCGCAGCGCGTAGGCAACCGCCTGGTTGATGCGCTCGAGGTCTGCCGGATGAAACATGGCCTGCAGATCGGCATAGGTCAGCGGGGCGTCCGGCGCGAGACCGAGATACTCCTTGAAGACCGCCGTGCCGATGATCTCGCCGGTCTTCAGGTCTCGTTCCCATGCGCCCAGGCGACCGATGTCGAGCGCGACCCTGAGCTTGAAATTGCTGGTGCGGAGGGATTCCTCCGCCAGAGCAAGGCGTGTTTCCAGTTCCGCGATGCGCTCCTTATCTCCCTTTTGGGAGGCGATTTTGTCCTCGGCCAGTAAACCGCCGCGCTTGGTCATCAATTTGTACTCTCGGCCTCTATGTACAGTCTTCGGCTCGCTGGAGCATCGGATCCAAAAGTGGACTTGCCCTTTTGGATTCACCCGATGCTCCACGTCTTGAAGGGCGCATCTCTCACCACGCTATGTTCTAAAATAGCGCACCGATTCAGTTCTGAAACCCTTCGAGACAGCGGATGGCGAAGGTATAGGCCAGGGCGACTTCCTCAAGCCGGTCGAATCGGCCCGCAGCGCCGGCGTGACCCGCATCCATGTTGAGCTTGAGGATGACCGGGCCGCCGCCCGTCATGGTCGACCTCAGCTTGGCAACCCATTTCGCCGGCTCCCAATAGGTGACGCGCGGGTCCGTGAGGCCGGCGAGGGCCAGGATCGCCGGGTAGGTCTGCGGCTTCACGTTGTCGTAGGGGGAGTAGGACAGGATCGTGCGGAACGCGGCTTCGTCCGCGGCCGGGTTGCCCCATTCCGGCCACTCGGGAGGGGTGAGCGGCAGTTCGCTGTCGAGCATGGTGTTGAGCACGTCGACGAAGGGCACCTCGGCCATGACACCGGCGAAGAGGTCCGGGGCCAGGTTGGCGACCGCTCCCATGAGCATGCCGCCCGCGCTGCCGCCATGAGCCACGATCCGCCCGCGGGATGTATAGCCGGCCTGGATGAGGGCCTCGCCGCAGGCGACGAAATCCGTGAATGTGTTCGTCTTCTTCTCGCGCTTGCCGTCCATATACCAGCGCCAGCCCTTTTCCGTGCCGCCGCGGATATGGGCGATGGCATAGACGAAGCCGCGGTCGACGAGAGATAGAATTCCGGTGCGGAAGCTCGCCGGCATCGACATGCCGTAGGAGCCGTATCCGTAAAGCAGGCACGGTGCGGAGCCGTCGAGCGCCACCTCGCGCCGATGCACGAGCGAGATGGGGACCTGCTCGCCGTCGGGAGCCGTCGCGAACAGGCGGCGCGTCACGTAATCGGCCGGGTTGTGCCCGCTCGGCACTTCCTGCCGCTTGCGCAGCGTGCGCTCTCCGGTGCGCAGATTATAGTCGATCACCTCGCTCGGCGTCGTCATCGACGAGTAATGGTAGCGGATAACGTCCGTGTCGAACTCATAGCCGGCCGAGAAGCCGAGCGAATACGCTTCCTCCTCGAATGCGACGGTTTCCTCCCGCCCGGTGGCGAATTCCCGCAACACGATGCGCGGATTTGCATTTTCACGTTCGAGGCGCACGAGAAAGCGGGCAAGCGCGACGACGGAGAGGATCATCGTGCCGGGCTTGTAGGGCACCAGATCCTTCCACTGCGCCCGACCGGGCGTTGCGACGGGCGCCGTGACGATCTTGAAGTCCTCGGATCCGTCCGCATTGGTGAGGATGATCAGGCTGTCGCCGTGATGCTCCACATCGTATTTCAGCTGCGGTGTGCGCGGCTCGACGATCCGCGGCGAAGCCGAGACGTCCTTTCGGTCGAGGAGCCAGATCTCGGAGGTTTCATGATCGCTCGCCTCGATGAGAACGAAAGCGTTCGACTGCGTGATGCCGAGCTTCACGAAGAAGCCCGGGTCCTTCTCTTCGTAGACGACCTGGTCCTGATCGGTGCTTGAGCCGAGAAGATGACGTTTGACGCGCACCGGCCGGTGGTTCTCGTCCAGTTCGACATAATAAAAGCCGGAGGAATCGCTGAGCCAGACGGCGCCGCCCGATGTTTGCGAAACTTCGTCCGGCAGATCCGCGTCGCTCTGGAGATCACGAACCCGGATGGTGAAGTATTCCGAGCCTTTGATATCCGCGCCCCAGGCCAGCAGCCGATGATCCGGGGAGTGATCCGCGCCGCCGAGATCGAAGAAGGGCCGTCCCTCGGCCTCCTTGTCGCCGTCGAGCATGATCGTCTCCGGCCCGCCGTCGCGGGGCTGCCGGCATACGAGGGGATGCTGGCCGCCCTCCCGGTAGCGGGTGAAGTACGCGAAGGGGCCATCCGGCTCCGGAACGGAGGAATCATCCTCCTTGATGCGCCCGCGCATCTCGGCCACGAGACGGGCCTGGAACTCCTCCGTCCCGGCGAAAGCCGCCGCAGCGTAGGTGTTCTCCTGCTCGAGAACGGACCGGATCGAAGCATCGAGGACAGACGGGTCCTTGAGGACGTCCTTCCAGTTCTCGGCCTTCAGCCACGCATAATCGTCCTGCACCCGAATCCCATGCACCTCGAAGACATGAGGTCTGGCGGGGATCGAGGGGGCGGAGGGCAGAGGGGCAACGGGAAGGCGCTGAATATTCATGAAACTGTCCGGCCAGATGATCAAGAAGTGGGATTATGCACAGATAACGGGGATTTCCCATGCGGGGTCCAAGCCGTGCTTGTTGAGCACCGAGCGTTTAGAAAGAACGACTTTTTAGTTACTTCCTCGGATCGGAGCGATGAAATTTACGTGATGAACGCGGTAACGGGCGGTCAAGGGTATGAACTCTTCAAGGGAGGTTTATTGCATAGTGATAGTTGATACGAAGTTTTCCAAAGTTTTCCTTTTGCACATCTTGCAATGCGCCTCAATTTGCCATACTTGGACAAACGAGCACGATTTCTGTGCAAGTAGGGTGCGGCTCAAGCAAGAAGCAAGCATTGCTTCAGACGAGAATGCTCAAAGATAGGTTGAAATGCTTTTTTGAGCCATTCCAAAGAGCCGGAAAGGAAGAAAATCAAAATGAGCGACAACATCGCTGCTTCGAACTACATTGAACTGGCTGCGGATATCGTCTCCGCTTATGTCAGCAACAACTCTGTTCCTTCGGGCGATCTGCCGACGCTGATCAACGACGTCCATTCGGCTCTTCTGCGTGTCGGGGGCGGCACCGTGGAAGCGCCCATGGAGGCTCCGAAGCCGGCGATCCCCGTGAAGAAGTCCGTCACGCCGGATTACATCGTCTGCCTCGAGGACGGCAAGAAGTTCAAGTCGCTGAAGCGCCATCTGCGCACGCAGTACAACATGACGCCCGAGCAGTATCGCGAGAAGTGGGCTCTGCCCGTCGATTATCCGATGGTGGCTCCCAACTACGCCAAGGCTCGCTCGGAACTCGCCAAGGAAATGGGCCTCGGCCAGCAGCGCCGGAAGCGCCGTTCCTCGCGCAGCAGCAGCTAAGATCGGCCTAAGGGTCGAGACAGCCGCCCTCAGGGGCGGCTTTTTGCTTTCGGACACCACGTTTGTAGCGGCACGGATTGTATCGGCATGCAGGGTGCTGCCGATTGGGTCTTTGTCGCGGCACGCACTGAGATGCGGGCTCGACCATCCGCGTCGTCCGATGACAGCAGGGCGCCTAGCCGGATAACTTACGGAACTTGGTCCAATAACGGCCGCGATTGCAGAGGCTTCGACCGGCGTTGCGGCGCGCTTCACTCCACCGTTTCAAGTAACCGATTCCTGGCGGGATGACTCGGCCTGCGAAGGCCTGCCCGTCGCATAATGGTCGGAGGTCCGATCGCCGTAGGCCTCGACTCAAGCGTCATCGAAGATCGATACCCTGTCGTCGAAAGCGGGGGATCATTGCGGCCTTTGTGCGGATGCGACGCGTCCCCTCCGACTTATCCTCACTCTTATCAACAGTTTTGAATCTTCGTTGACAACTAGGAATATGACCCCACTATCGAGGGTGGAAGGGGCGACCCTTCCTTAGTTTATTTATGGGAACAAAACATGAACATTATCGACGGCGATGCGGTTCATCAAAGTATTGCCGCAGCAAGGATTTCAGCCCCGAAGAAGACCCGCTCGCAGAGGAGCAGACGCAGCGGAAGCCGGAAGCCGGAAAAGGCGGCCGGGCCTGCAACCGGTGATTCCCTGACCAAGGAGGCTTGGCGGCTTCTCACGACGCTTGGCCAGCCGGAGACATGGGCCATCGTCGATCCGACGGACCCGGCAAGCGTGCTTGTCCACAGGCGCCGGTCGGGAATCTCCGTCGGGGCAGGGCGCTTCGCTTCAGCCGTGGCGGATGCTCTCGTGCGCCAGGATCTCGGTCGCTGGGAACAGGGCTCGTCGGGCCGGAAAACCCTGCGGCTGACGAAGGCCGGTCAAGCCTGCCTGCTGCGCTTCTCGGCGCCCGAGGCAGACATGGCGTTCTTCCACCAGCATCGGGAAACGGAAGTGGCTGCCGTGGAAACGGATGCGGGAATCACCCGCGTCCGGGTGGATGCCGACGAGAGCCCTCTCGACTGGCTGCGCCGCCGCAAGGGCCGTGACGGGGAACCCATGATCGACGAGGCCTCCCATCAGGCCGGCGAGCGCCTGCGCACCGACATCATGCTTGCCGGGCTCCTGCCCGGGGTGACGGCGCGCTGGGACGGAATGCCGAGAAGCGGAGGTACGGCCTCACCGGGCGAGGCGACGGACCGGATGGTCGCCGCCCGCCAGCGGCTGCGGAACGCCTTCGATGCCATCGGAGGGGATTTCGGCGATCTGCTTCTCGATCTCTGCGGCTTTCTGAAAGGCCTGGAGCAGATCGAACGCGAGCGGCGCTGGCCGGCGCGTTCCGCCAAGATCGTGGTGCGTCTCGCCTTGGCGCGGCTTGCGGAGCATTACGGCATCGAGGGTTCCGCCCAAGGGCCCGCTACCTCGCGCGGCATCCGCGCCTGGCAGGCGGTGGTGATCGACGGCGGGAAGGTCTAGCGCATCGAACGCAAAAGTGGATGCCGGTTCTGCCTGAAAAGATGCGTCGGAACAAAAACTTGAAGCATCGGACGTGAGTTCGAATTCACCCCGATGCTTTAGGACGCCGCGACGGCTGTCTGCGCATCCCGGCGGATGCGTTCGACCATGGACCTGACGCCGTTCGACCGTTGCGGCGTCAGGTGCTCGGACAGGCCGAGTTCCTTGAAAAGCGCGAGGGCATCGGTGCCGAGGGCCTGCGAGGGCGTCTTGCCGTTGTAGAGGGAGATCAGGAGCGCCACGAGGCCGCGCACGATATGAGCGTCGCTGTCGCCACGAAGATGCAGGACGGGCTCGCCGCTTGTGGGGGTCAGCTCGGTTTGGAGCCAGACCTGGCTGGCGCAGCCCTGAACCTTGTTGGTGTCGTTATAGGCCTCTTGCGGCAGCGGCTCCATGAGCCGGCCGAGTTCGATGACATAACGGTAGCGTTCCTCCCACTCGTCGAGGAGTTCGAAGTTGGAAACGATTTCGTCGATTGTCGGCAGCATGGCAAATCCGGGTTGTCCGCCCGTCATATAGCCATCGTCACGCGGTTTGGCGACCGAAGCGACCGGATTTATGTGCGCGGTCTGGACGCAGCCGGCTCGCGATCCTCGGGCCGCAGGGTGTCGGAAGGCTTGGCGGCACCGGCGACGGGCAAGCCCGACGTGCTGAGAACCCTGTCGACGACCGCCTGCTTGGCACTATCGGGCAGTGCCTTCCAAAGGGTTTCGAGCTGTCCTGAATGATCGGCCGCGGAAGCCGCATCCGCCGCCGGTTCGGTCTTCTTCGGCATGAAGAAGGTCTCCACGGCTACCGTTCCCTCGCCATGCTGGCGCACGGGAGAGAAGTAGAAAATGGTGCCGACGATAAGGATGAAGCGGAGGATCGAGAACATGAAGCGGTCGGTCGGCTGAAGCCAGGGAATGATGCAGCACCATAACGTACCCCGATGGGCCCGCGTAGGACGCGATTGAGAAATATGGAAACAGGATGAACAAAGTCTTGATGTCTGTGTCCTGAGATAAATAACTGAAATCAAAAGAAAAATTGTGACGGGATGGGCTCTTGGAGGGTTGGGTGCCGCCGTCGAAGGGCCATTTGTCCCGCCGATCCGGGGCAATTAGGTTTCGCTTAAACCGGGTCTGTCAGGCTTTGCCCTCAGAAGGACAAGAAACGGTGCCCCGCCGTCTTGTCTTGCTGCTTGGTCGGACCACAACGACATCATCCTTCGAAGACGGAAACGACTCCCTTGCGTGAAGCTTTTGTCGACCATCCCGATGACGATCTCGACCTGCCGGCGGTGGTGCGCCGAAAGGCACCGCCGCGACCGGCGCAGAAGCGTGCCGCCAAGCCGCCGCGCAGGCCGGGAATCGGCGAGAGGGTGGTTTCATTCGTCTTCGACCATCCGCGCCAGATCCTCGCGGCCCTGTTCCTGACCGGATGTGGCGGCGCGATTGCCTGGAACGCGCTCACGCTGCAGCACAGCCGCCATCCGGCGCCGCTCTTCAACACGCGGGAGATCGTGCTCGCGCCGGAGCCCAAGGTGGAGAGCGAAGCGCGCCAGCCTCTGCCGCCCGTGCGTCCCGGAGCACAGCCCGTCGAGGAGATGCCCTCGGCCCCGGCGCCTCAGGAGGCCGCGGCTCATCTCCCCTCGGAGGCAGCGCCGCCATCCGTCGCCACGCCCAAGACCCCGACGCGCAATCCGATTGCCGACATGATCCGCAACGGCGGACAGCCGGTTCCGGCCCCTGCGCCGGCTGCCCGGGCTCCGCAGCCGAGCGCCGCTGCTCCGCTTGCGCCCCCGCCGATGCGGAGTGCCGGTCGCGACCCGATCGCCGACATGATTCGCATGGGCGGACCTGTGCCGGTGCCGCCCGCCAATGTGGGGCGTACGGACCAGGGCGATACGGTTCTAGCCGGACAGCGTGCGCTTGCGCGCCTGGGCTACAGCGTGAAGGTGGACGGCCTGATGGGCTCGGGCACGCGGCAGGCCATCGAACGATTCGAGCAGGACCGGCGCCTGCCCGTCACCGGCGAGTTGAATGCGCGGACGATCCGCGAACTCTCCGCCGCCTCCGGCATCGTAGTTCCATAATGTCCCGCCTCCGCTCCGACTTCTGGGTCTCGGCCTACCTGCGCCGCTGCTCGGTGGAGGGGGTGGATGCCGCCCTGCGCAAGCGCGGCGCCGCCGAAGCCGGGGCGGTTTTCGTCAAGGTGGACCGTCTCGACGGCACGGCGAGCCTCTACGGACCCGCGCCGCAGCTTTTCCTCGACGAGAGCGGCGAGCGTCTCTTCTCGCCGATCCTTATGGACGTGATGCCGCTCGACGTGGAGGAGCGGATGACGCGTGAACTGCGCTTCGACCCGGACCTGTGGCTCGTGGAGGTCGATGACCGGGCAGGGCGCCACTTCCTCGACCTCGCGGCGGAGGATTGAGCCCGTCCCGATGCCGTCGGCGGCTCAAAGCGCGCGCCCAACGCTCATGCTTGCCCGGAAGTCGGCGTCGTCGTCGATGAAGGCCGCCTCGGTTCCCGCGCCCATGGCGTCGAAGAACCGGCTTACGAAGCAGCGGAAGGAGGCGCAAAGGGCGATGTCGCAGATCTGCTGGTCCGAGAAGCCGACCTGCCTCAGGCCCTCGATGTCGGCCTGCGAAATTTGAGAGGCGTCCCGGGCGATCTGTTCCGCATAGGCCAGCATCGCTACGTCTTGGTCCGACAGGCCGGCGGTTCGGAAGTCCCGCTGAACGGCGAGCACGGCTTCCTTCGATCCCAGATCGTCGATGAGCTGCTTACTGTAGACATGGGAGCAATAGGTCGAGGGGATGTGCTTGGCGGCGACCAGCGTGATCAGGCGCCATTCCCGAAGGCCCAGGGAGAAACCGGCGCGGATCCGGTCGGAGAAATCCGTATAGATCGGCAGCAGGTCCGGCCGGGCCGTGAAGCATTTCGCGGCGTCCATGACGAAACCGAGCTGCGCCTTCTGCTTCTTGTAGATCTCTGCGATTTTGCCGGTTGCGTCTTCTTCCTCGACTGTCTGCAGGAACATCCGACCCTCCAGTCAGATCGCCACCACGAACAATCTAGAGCATCGGACCCCAAAGTGGACTTGCACTTTTGGGATTCATCGGCTGCTCCAGGTTTTTGTTTTATCGCATCTTTGCACGCAGAGCCGGTTCCCACGTTTGCGTTCGATGCTCTAGGCAAGCGCCTCTCCCGAGAGGGCTCTGACATCCAGAATGCACTCGATGAGGGTGAGGGCGACGGGACCCGGGACATCCCGCATCTCCTGCATCAAGGCCCTGATGGCGGACAGCGGGTAGGACAGGGCGGGGTGCAGGTTGAGGACGATCCTGATCGCATCCCTGCGCGGTACGCCCAGGACGTTCAGCGCGAGAGCAAGAAGGCCATGACGCCCTATCTCGAGCAGGCGCCATTCCGTCGTGGTCGGAAAGCCGAAGAGGGCAGTCAGGATCACTTCCAGCCTGTGGTCGTCGCCCTTGAGCCCCGCGGCCAGGAGGTCGGCCAGGTCCTGCTCGGCCAGCGTGAACGACAGGCTGATGCGCCGATGGGTCAGGGAGGCCGCGATCCGCTCGCGGATCGCCTCGCGACGCTCCCTGGATGCCGACAGGTACAGGGAGGCCTGGGCAGCGGTCGAGAGGTCGGCGCGGGCGAGAAGGATCGACGCGAGGCCGGGACGCCGACGGGCCCGCCGCAGAAGATCGGCGAATGGCAGGGTGTCGGGAAGAAGAGCGGGATTGGCCGCGAGCACGTCCTCCACGGCGTTCTCTCCCAGGACCAGGAGCTTGTGGATCGTCGCCGGATCGAGATCCGGCTGCGCCGCGAGGCCGAGCCGTCCTTCCGGCGTGGCGAGCTGCCTCGCTCCAGAGGAAGACGCGGGCGGCGCGGGGTGATCATGAGGAATTCCGACGGCGTCGGGGGTCTGCCGGGCCAGATAATCCAGAATGGATGCCGGCGTGTCGGGGCAGGGCGCCAGGATGCGGGCGAGGTCGCGCCTCGTTGCGGCGTCGGTCTTCGGCAGGAACCCGAGAACGAGAGCCTCGAAGGTTTCGATGCTCTCGCGGTCACGCGCCGCCGCCGCGACGAACATCTCTGCATTCACTTTTAGGAGAGCGGCACTCGGATCCGGACAGCCGTCCGACGATCCGAAGCCCGACAGGTCCGACCAAAGGTCCGGAGGTGCAGACGACGCCATGCTCGAACTCGCTTCAACGCAACCGTCCGAAGCCTAGGGCGACGCTGCTTACCGCACCTTTAACGGATGTGAGCGGCCCGGGAAATAAGGGATTCACGAGAGGAACTGAAGCGCGGCAGCAGGTGTTGTTTTCTTGTCAGGGCAGGCATTTTTCTGATGCGCAAACGCCCGCGGCAACGAACTGTTAACCATGGATCTCTTTTTGTGAGTCAGGTGTAGAGGCAGCAGTGGCACGATAAAGGAGGGCGAAATGCGAGACATCTGGACCAGATCACCGGGAGTGGTGATCGCTTTTCCGGATAGCGCGGAGCGTCCCCAGCGCCCGATCCTGGCGGCCGACGAGCCTCGCGGAGAGATCCTGTTGTTCACGGGCGTCCGCTACGAGAGGCCTTCTCCCAACCCGGGCCCTTCCCGCCCGCTCGCGTCCGACACCCCCGGCCGCCGCCGCTCCTAGTTCATATTCGGATTTAATGACGTTGAGACGCCGTCAGGCGTCACGGTTCGGGCTTGCCAGATCGTGCATCATGAGCACCGCATCCGGCCCATAGCTCGCGAGTTTCGCCTCCAGGCCCGGCTTGGCCAGAACACGAAAGCCGACCCTCTCCCAGAACGCCTGAGACCTGTTGACGGCAACGAGCGACAGATTGCCAAAGTCTGCCGCACGGGCATGTTCGATCAGCCTGCGCGCGATCTCCCCCGCATGACCCTTGCCCCGCGCGACCGGCAGCAGAGCGACATCGTGGATGTAGTAGGTGGTCGGCGCCTCAGGAAGCTTCCCCAGCGGCTCGTTGAGGGGCGGCGGCTCTCCCAGGTGCCAGGGATGGGTGAGCGCATAGCCGATCGCTTGCCCGCCCTCGACCAGCGTGAGGCATCCCTGCGGATAGAGGCGCTGGCGCTCGGCCAAGACCTCGAGATCTTCCGGGTGATCGACATGGATCGTGTCCGCGAGGACCTGCACCTGGGCCAGGTCCTCGGGCATCATGGGGCGCCAGGGCATGACGGTCAGGGATCCTGCTCGGCCGTGCAGGTGACGGCCTTCGCCGCCTCTTCAGCCTGAGGCCGGAGGCTGGGGCTGGGAGCGGCGACGCGCACGATGACGAAGCCCTGCCGCTCGGGAGAAACGATCCGCACGTCGCGCGAGGGGTCGTTCTCGTCCTCGGCCGCGCGGGCCTCGTCGAGCTGGCGGGCCGTCAGGGTGACGATCTCGAGTTCGCCCCGTACGGCGGCGCGGTCCGTGACCGCAAAGAAGACCCCGCCTGATTCCTTGTGGAAGGAGAAGGACAGGGGAAGCGGCCCGGTCTGGGCCGCGATGCGCATGGGGCCGTTGCGGAGATCGAATGCGCAGGTCGCTACCGCGATAGCCGGGTCCGGCCGTGGGAGCCAGGTATTCTCACCGCCCGGTGCGCTGATGATCTGCGCCTTGTCGGCGGTCAGGGTCGCCTGGACCTTGGCGAATGCATCCCGGTCCGCAAGATAGGGACTCGCGAGGATCGCCACGATGTGAACCCCAGCCGCGATGACGAGGCCGCAGAAGGTGGCGATCAGGAAGCGGGAAAAGCCTCTCATGCTCCGCACCCCAGGCGCTTGATGACCGGAAAGTCGGCCTCCTCGAGATTGGCCCCGGCTGCTCCCGGCGGATCGTAGAGACGCAATGCTACCGTGAAGGGGCCCGAGGCGGGAAGCTGAAGCCAGTTGCCCGGCTGCAGCGTGCGGGACAGGGCGATGACGAAACCGTCCTGAGAATCCCGAAGCACCTCCGCCGAAGTGAAGTTTCTTCGTCCAAGCTCGGTGATGGGCAGGCGTCCATCTCGGTCATAGAGGGTCAGCGTCCAGAGCCGAGCGGTCGGGGCGATCATGCCGATGGTGTAGGTGCAGGCGGAATCGAGCGGCCGGCCGTCGCTGTCGGTCCGGGCGGTGAAGCCCAGTCCTTCACCCGTCGCCAGCGGAACGTCGCCGCGCCGGGCGAGGATCGCGCGCATGTAGGGATCGGCCTCCGGCGAGCCGAGCTTGGGCCATGCCTGCCACGGTCCGAGCCGCAGGCTGCCGAAGGGCGGATTGCCGTTGATGGCCCAATAGGCGGATCCCAGGCCCAGTCCCAGCGCCAGGAGCAGCGCATAGACGATGAGGATGGCTGTCGGGACGCGTCTGACGGTCACGGGTGATAACGGGGGCGATGGGGCGCGCATGGAAGCGGCCGCCGGGGCGTTCGTCAAGTGAGCCTCTGTCTGCATTCGTTAGGGCATCGCTACCTGGCGCCGGCCGGCCACGGCGGCGGATCCGCCTGGGGCTTCCGGAGCCTTGCCCGTCGTCATCGTACGGTCGACCGACTGGAACAGGGTGCCGATGTCGCCAAGCACCTCGTAGGACTTCCGGGACAGGGTGCCGGCCAGGAAGGACTGGGCAGGAACCTGGGCCTGATCGGCCGCCGGTCCCTTCGAGGAGGCGACACGGAAGGCATTGGCCGGGCTCGCGCCGGGGATGGGGCGGATTTCCAGGTTCTGATGGGCGACGCTCATCACCTCGCGCCATGTCATCGCCGGAAGAGTGCCGCCGGTCATGTCATTCATGGGGCGGGAATCGTCGTTACCGTACCAGACGCTGGCGACGAGGTTTCCGGTATAGCCCACGAACCATGCATCCTTGTAGCCGTTGGTGGTGCCGGTCTTGCCTGCCGCCGGAATGCCCTCGAGCGCGGCGCGCTTGCCGGTGCCTTCCTCGACCACCTTGTTCAGCATGAAGTTCATGTCGTTGACGACCCGGGCGTCGAGCACCTGCTTGGGCGGCGTGTCCCGGTCGTGCCGGTAGATCACCTCGCCCGAAGAGTTGCGGACCTCCCAGGCGGCATAGGGATCGGCGCGCTTGCCGCCGTTGGCGAAGACCGCGTAGGAGGCCGCCATGTCGAGGGGCGTGACCTCGGCGGCGCCGATGGGCAGCGAGCTCGAATCCGTGAGCGGGTGGGTGATGCCCATGCGCTTGGCCGTATCGACGATTACCGCGCGGCCCGCCTTGGCGTTGCCCTTGCCGATCTCCACGGACATGATCACGGGAATGGAGTTGATGGAACGCGCCAAGGCAGAGACGAGCGGCATCGAGCCCGAGAAGGAGCGGCCATAGTTCTGCGGGCACCAGTTGCCGAGGCACACCGGCCGGTCGACGACGGTCGAGTTGGGCCGCAGCTTCGGATTGGTGGTCAGGGCTGCGGCATAGACGAAGGGCTTGAAGGACGAGCCCGGCTGGCGCAACCCCGCCGTGGCGCGGTTGAACTGGCTCTGGCCGTAATCCCGCCCGCCGACGATGGTGCGAACGGCGCCGTCCACGTCCATGACGACGATCGCGCCTTGGCCGGCCTTGTACTGGCGGCCGTGCTGGCGGAGCATGTTTTCCAGCGTCTCTTCCGTATGCCGCTGGAGCGCGGTGTCGAGCGGCGTCTTGACGATCAGCACCCGCTCGTGGCCGAACTTCTTTTCGGCGGCGAGGGCCTTCACCTGCTCGAACGCCCAGTCCAGATAGAAGTCCGGCGTCGTCTCGCGCTGGCGGTTGATCGGAGTCGCAGGATTGCGTCGTGCGGTCTGGATCTGGCCTTCCGTTAGGAAGCCGGCCTCGACCATGTTGCGCAGGACCTCGTTCGCCCGGGCGCGGGCCGCCGGCAGGTTCACGTGCGGGGCATATTTGGTCGGAGCCTTGAACAGGCCGGCCAGCATGGCGGATTCCGCCAGGGTCAGCTCCTTGGCCGGCTTGCCGAAGTAATAATCCGCCGCCGCCACCACGCCGTGGGCGCCGCCGCCCATATAGGCACGGTCGAGATAGAGCTTGAGGATCTCGTCCTTGGTCAGGTGAAATTCGAGCCAGACCGCCAGGAACGCTTCCTTGATCTTACGCTCCAGGGAGCGCTCGTTGGTGAGGAAGAGGTTCTTGGCCAGCTGCTGCGTGATGGAGGAGCCGCCCTGCACGACGCCGCCGCCCTGGGCATTCACCACAAGGGCGCGCAGGGTGCCGATCGGGTCGATGCCCCAGTGATCGTAGAAGCGCCGGTCTTCCGTCGACAGCGCGGCCTTGACCATGTAGTCCGGGAAATCCTCGAGCTTGTAGGAATCGTCCAGGTGGAGTCCCCGCCGGCCGACCTCCTGGCCGTAGCGGTCGAGGAAGGTGACGGCGAGATCCTGGGTCTTGAGCCAGTCGTCCTCCGTTTCCCGGAAGGCCGGAAGGGCGAGCGCCAGCATGACGATGCCGCCCGCGGTGCCGAGCGTCGTCGCCTCGCTGGTCAGGTCGAGGATGCCGCGAAGGGGCCCGCGAAACCGCAGGCATTTCATTTTTTCCGAGTACCAGCCCCAGGCGCTGCCCAGCCCGCGGCCGCTCTGGTAAAGCGTGGAGTTGAGCCACGCGTCGAACCACAGCGCGCCGCGCTTGATGCGCGTCATGAAAGGAATAGGTGGCTTCTGACTCACGATGGTCCTCGAGCAGGTCAGGCCCTGACCTGCCTGCTTTATGATATTCGAATATCCTATCGGCAATGCCGAAGCGTGGCGATGCCGATATATATAACTCAGAACCTTGTTTGTAGGTTCACAGAGATTTACCTCTTCGGAAGGATAAGGCTGCCCGATGTGCGGCTTAGCACCTTCCCTCAAACCGCCTCAAAGAGACGTCAAAGCGCCCACATGCCAAATGCCGCACCCCTCGTTCGCCCCCAGCCGGAGGAACAACCCTTCTGGCGCGTGAAGTCCCTCGAAGCCATGACCCTGGACGAGTGGGAGAGCCTGTGCGACGGCTGCGGGCGCTGCTGCCTCGTCAAGCTCGAGGACGAGGATACGGCCGAGGTGATGTACACGGATGTGGGCTGCACCCTCCTGAACGGCCAGACCTGTCGCTGCCGGGACTACCCGAACCGCCAGGCCAAGGTGGCCGACTGCGTGCGCCTGACGCCTCAGGCGGTTCGGAGCCTCTCCTGGCTGCCCCATACCTGCGCCTACAGGCTGCTGGCCGAGGGGCACGACCTCTATTGGTGGCACCCGCTGGTTTCAGGCGATTCCGAAACGGTGCATGCGGCAGGGATCTCCGTTCGTGACCGGGTCGCCGGGCCGGAGGAAGACTTCACCATCGCCGAGCTCCTGGAGCGGATCACGGACTGGCCGATGGAGGACCCCGGTGTCCGTAGGGAGTAAGCATCCGGGGGCAAAGCGTCGCAGACTTCCATACTGCGGAAATCCTGGCGCGATCCTCTCCGTCTAGGGGAAGCCCTGTAAAAGTCGCCGCATGGTGGCAGTTTTCGGGAAGCAGAATTCGCAAGCTCGGCTGAAGAATACCTCTTTTGGAGTAATTGCCAGCATCGCTCCTACCGGCAAACCTCGGTGGTCTTAGAGAAGTTCTGATTTCATTTTTCAGAATAATTTTTGAACCGGGTGTTTCATGTCTGCGATTGCTTCCTACGGCCTGACTGGAAATGCGTATGTCAATGGCGTTCTTGGCGATTATAAATGGGCGACGAACAATGTAACTTATAGTTTCCCGAAGAGCGGATCGCTCTATGGGAATTCTTACGGTTCAGCTGAGAACATCACGCATTTCGGGAGCCTCGGCTCCGTTCAGCAGACAGCCGCCCGCAACGCCCTGAAGGCCTATGCCGCCGTTGCAAATCTGACCTTTACGGAGGTGAGTGAAACGGCCACGCAGCACGCGGACGTGCGCTTGGCCATGTCGGACAAGACGCCGACCGCCTGGGCTTACCTTCCCTCGACCGCAGCGGAGGGCGGTGACGTCTGGTTCAATGTCTCCAACGGGTATTTCACCAGCCCGGTAAAGGGCAATTACGCCAACATGGTCTTCCTGCACGAGCTCGGGCATTCGCTCGGGCTCGACCATA
>Ga0182736_1001043_pt1 | contig 31152 bp, 32 predicted proteins | sample eDN5th30CKraftBY_FD_128882 | JGI IMG/M metagenome (GOLD analysis project Ga0182736, IMG submission 128882) | Enriched backyard soil microbial communities from Emeryville, California, USA - eDNA 5th pass 30_C Kraft BY (version 2) (version 2) | ecosystem: Environmental > Terrestrial > Soil >...
CGGCGTTGCTGCGTCAGGCTTTCGCCCATTGCGCAAGATTCCCCACTGCTGCCTCCCGTAGGAGTCTGGGCCGTGTCTCAGTCCCAGTGTGGCTGATCGTCCTCTCAGACCAGCTACCCGTCGATGCCTTGGTGGGCCGTTACCCCACCAACTAGCTGATAGGCCGCGAGACCCTCCCGAAGCGGAATCCATTTCCTCACCAAACCATGCGGCTCGGTGGGGGTATCCGGTATTAGCTCTCCTTTCGGAGGGTTATCCCGGTCTTCGGGGCAGGTTTCTCACGTGTTACTCACCCGTTCGCCACTAGGTCTTCTCCCGAAGGATGGACCTCGTTCGACTTGCATGTGTTAGGCACGCCGCCAGCGTTCGTCCTGAGCCAGGATCAAACTCTCCATCAAGACCGTCAGAAGGCCCACCAGCAAGCTGATGGACCGTCTTCAAATCGGAGAGCCACCTCGAGGCCTGAACCTCTCGGTGACTGGCATCAGTCCAACCCACTAACGTGGTTTGTTGTCCTTGATGCGTAATTATTGTTTATTAAACGGCCGCAGCGCTTGATGCTCGTGGAGAGCAGCACTGCGGTCGCCCGCATTTGCTTTTTCGTCCTCTATTCCGTTCTCAAGGTGCGCTCACCTGCGCTGGGCAGGCCGCTCGGTAGTCAGCCTCGTGAGGCTGTTGCTACCGTGTGCTCCGTGCTTCCGCTTGTGGCGGCCGCTCGGGGCGGGCTGTCACCCTAGGCTTTTCGCTCGGCGCTGTCAACCTTGCGGCTGAGCTGCTCCGGTGTGTCCTTGGGGCGAACAAGAGACAACTTAGGCAGGTTGCGAGGTTCGGTCCAAATCGAGGTGGTGTGCCATCCGTAACACCGCCGAAACACTGGGCTCAGCGGGCCTCGAGCAGGCCGTACGCCTTCTTGCCCTTGCGGACGACGACGTACCGGCCGTGCAGCAGATCGGGTTGGCCGACGGCCCGGCCCTCCCCCGCCCGCTCGCCGTTCACCGTCACGCCACCTTGGGCGATGGCCCGCCGGGCCTCCCCCTTGGACGCCACCAGCAGCTCGTCGCGCGCCAGCAGGTCCACGAGGTCGACCCCGGCACCGAGCTCGTCCCGGTCGATCACGAGCGTGGGGACCTCGCGCCCCACCGCAGCCAGCTGCTCGGCGGTGGCCAGGGTCGGGTCGGCACCGAAGAGCAGCTCGGAGACCCGGACGGCCGTGGCGGCCTCGCCGGCCCCGTGCACCAGGGCGGTGGCCTCCTCGGCCAGCCGACGCTGGGCGTGGCGTCGCCCGGGCTCGGCCTCGTGGGCAGCCACCACCTCGGCGATCTCGGCCAGTGGGAGGAGCGTGAACTGCTTGAGGAACTGGTCGACCTGGCGGTCGTCGGTGCTCACCCAGTGCTGGAAGAACTGGTACGGGCTCGTCTTCGCCGGGTCCAGCCAGATGCGGGCGCCGGTGGTCTTGCCCAGCTTGGTGCCGTCGGCGGCGGTGAGCAGGGGCCAGGCCAGCGCCCACGCCGGCTTCTGGCGCACGCGCCGGATCAGGTCGATGCCCCCGATCATGTTGCCGAGCTGGTCCGAGCCGCCCACCTGGAGCTGGCAGCCGTGGTCGGCCTCCAGGTGCAGGAAGTCGTTGGCCTGGATGAGCATGTAGCTGAACTCCGTGTAGGAGATGCCGTGCTCGGAGGCCATCCGGTTCTTCACGGACTCCCGAGCGAGCATCGTCCCCACGGTCACGTGCTTGCCGACCTCCCGGAGGAAGTCGAGGTACGACACCCCCTCGGTCCAGTCCCGGTTGTCCACCAGCTCGCCGCCCGTCGGGCCGCCGGACAGGTCGATGATGCGCGAGATCTGCGCCTTGATGGCGGCCACGTTGCCGGCCAGCGTCGCCTCGTCGAGGAGGTTGCGCTCCTCGGAGCGGCCGCTGGGATCGCCGATCATGCCGGTGGCGCCGCCCACCAGGGCCAGGGGCCGGTGCCCGGCCTCCTGGAAGCGGCGCAGGACCAGCAGGCCGAGGAGGTTGCCGACGTGGAGGCTGTCGGCCGTCGGGTCGCAGCCGTTGTAGACGGTGATGGGCCCCTCGGCCATCCGGGCGGCGAGGCCGGACTCGTCGGTGCACTCCTGGACCAGCCCGCGGTCCTTGAGGTCCTGCAAGAGGGAAGCGTCGGTCATGGGCGCCATCGTCGCATGGCCGATGCTGGTCCCACCGCATCGGTTCCGGTGGTTTGGACCCGCAGGGCACCGACCGGCGAGGCTTGGTCGATGGTCGACGTCCGGACCCCCAAGAAGCCGTCCTCGCCCAGCGAGGACGAGGGTCCCTACCGCATGGGTTTCACCTGGGGCCGAGGCCTCGCCATCGGCGCCGTGGTGCTCATGGTCATCTTCTGGATCTGGATCTTCTCCGGCGCCGCGAAGAAGGACAATCCCGACTACCTCCAGGACCGCACCTACGCCGGAGCGCTCGAGGACCGGTGCCAGGCGCTGCGCGACGACCTCGACGACCTGCCGAACGCCGCCGGCCTCGATTCGCAGGCCGAGCGGGCCGACGTGCTCGACGACGCCAACGTGCTGGTCGGCCGGTTCATCGACGACATCGAGGCCGACGCTCCCGAGAGCGGCGACGCCGCGATCACGATGAAGGGCTGGATCGCCGACTGGCGGATCTACCTCAGCGACCGCGAGGACTACGCCGACCGGCTGCGCACCGAGGACAACGCCCAGATGCTGCTGAGCCCCAGCAAGCTCGGCGACTCGGTCGACAAGACCATCCAGATCTTCACCCAGGTGAACGACATCCCCGCCTGCGACACGCCGGGCGACGTCGGCTGATCACCTGAGCCGCCGGCCCGGGATCAGGGGCGGGCGAGGGTGCGGGCCACCGCCAGGCCCCGGCGGACCAGCCGTCGGGTGCTGTCGTCGACCGGCGGATCCAGGTCGTCGAGCTCGGCCTCGGTGACCCAGCGCAGCGCGAGGGACTCCTCGTTGGCGTGCTCGAGCGCGCCCGGCGGCGCGACCACCAGGTAGCGGCTGTCGAGGTGGAGGTGGGGCGGCTCCTCGGGCGGGCGCACCTCGTGGATGTCGACGTCGATGGCCGGGACGAGGACCGCGAGGCCGTCGATCCCCGTCTCCTCCTCGGCCTCTCGGAGGGCGACGGCCGGCAGGTTCGCGTCGCCGTCGGCGTGGCCGCCCGGTTGGAACCAACGGCCCAGCTTGCGGTGCAGCATCAGCAGGGTCCGCTCCCCCGAGGCGTCGACCACGAGGCCCGATCCGGTCAGGTGGCCCTCGAGGTTGGTGCGGTGAGCGGCGTCGGCGTGGGCCCGCACGAAGGCGGTGACGTCGTCGCGGTGGCGGCCCGACTCCGGCGAGGCGACGGCGGCGGCAGCGAGGTGGTCCAGCGCCACCTGGAGGTCGTCGGAGGGCTGCAGCCGCGGGTCTCTGCCCTCGATGCGCTCGAACGTGGTCATCGCCCCTGCCTAGCGGACGGGCGGCGTGGAGACGGCCGGCGAGCGGTCACCAGGGCTTCGAGCGGTGCGGGTCGCCGGGGACGCTGAAGCGCCACGGGTGCTCCAAGGCCACCGAGATGCCCACCCGGGGGCCGACGACCGGGACGGGGGGCGGTGCGACGCCGTCGTCGACGATGGTGAGGTCGCTCCCGGGCGCGACCAGGTCGACGCCGTCGTGCGAGCCGTCGATGCCGAGGGCCTGGCAGGCCTTGGCCGGACCGTTCGCCAGGTCCACCGGGCGGCGGGCGGCCGGCCGGGCCGCGTGCATCGCCTCGACGCCGCGCAACGGGGCGAGGGCCCGGATGAGGACGGCGCCGGCCTCGCCGTCGCGGGAGGTGACGGCGTTGGCGCACCAGTGCATGCCGTAGGAGAAGTACACGTACAGGTGGCCGGGCGGGCCGAACATGACCTCGGTGCGCGGGGTCGGGCCGCGGAAGGCGTGGCTGGCCGGGTCGTCGGTCCCCCGGTAGGCCTCGACCTCGACGATCCGCCCGGCTCGCGCCCCGTGCACCAGCACCTTGTTGAGCAGATCGGGCGCGACCGCCAGGGGGTCGCGGGCGTAGAAGCGGCGGCCCAGCCGTCGGCCGCGGCCGGTCACGCCGGGATGACGGTCATCGGGGCAGGCCGTCGCCCGTGGTGGCCCACCAGAGCCGGCCCGGCCCGCGAACCGACCAGGGGCCCGAACCCGGAGCCAGGAACGCCGCGCCGCCGTGATCGACGGTCTCGCAGCCCTGCGGTCCCTCGATGGTCACCGCGCCTCCCGTGGCCAGGAGCAGGGACGGACCGGCCGGGTCCAGGGAGACGGGTGCGTCGCCCGGCTCGACCACGGCGAGGGCGAAGGCGTCCTCGCCCGCGTCGTAGGTGCGCAGCCGGTCGCCCACCCCGGCCACCGCTGGCGCGTCCGGGACCCCGGCATCGAAGCGGAGCACCGACAGCAGCTCGTCGACGTCGATGTGCTTCGGGGTGAGGCCGCCGCGCAGGACGTTGTCCGAGGCGGCCATGATCTCGATGCCTGCCCCGTCGAGGTAGGCGTGGAGGTTCCCGGCAGGCAGGTGGACGGCGTCGCCGGGGTCGAGCGCCACCACGTTGAGCAGCAGCGGCGCGACCGCGGTCGGGTCGCCGGGGAAGGCGGCGACGAGGCGCTGCACCCACCACCGGGGGTCGGTGCGGTCGTCGCTGCGGAAGCGGGACACCGACGCGGCCACCGCGTCGGCCACCGCCGTGCGGGCGGGCCCCTCGAGGCGGAGCAGCCAGGCCAGGACCGTGCGGACCCCGTCGGCGCCCTCGGAGGCGAGCGCCTCCACGAGCGGGTCGAGCTCCGCGACCCCGAGCCCGGCGAGCAGGTTGGCCGCCTCGACGGGCGACCGGAAGCCGCACATCGCCCAGGTGGTCTGCAGCGCGACCAGGGCCTCGGGCTTGGCGCCGTCGTCGCGGTAGTTGCGATCGGGCGCGTCGAGCGCGATGCCGGCGGCGTCCTCGCGGGCGTACCCGGCGCGGGCCTGGTCGACCGACGGGTGGGCCTGGAGCGACAGCGGGCAGCCGATGGCCAGCACCTTCAGCAGGAACGGCAGGGCCGTGAAGCCCTGCTCGGCCAGCTCGGGCCCGAGCCACCGCGGCGGGTCCGAGGCGATGACCTCGGCCAGGGTGCGGCCCTCGGGGTCACCGACCACCCGGGACGGTGCCGCGGGGTGCGTGCCGATCCAGAGCTCCGCTTCGGGGCCGCCGGAGGGCGCCGTGCCGACGATGGACGCGATCCCGTCGGTGGAGCCCCATGCGTAGGGCTGGATCTGGTTCTCGAGCAGCAACATCGGGAGCCGAGCCTAGAGAGGCCCGGCCCCGGTCACGGGACCCTCGACGCCACGCGGGCCGCGACCAGGGTCCGATCGGTCGTGCCGTAGCGGAGGTGGGCGGCCCCCAGCTCCTCCAGGACCTCGATGCGCCCCGAGGCCTCGTACGCCGCGAGCTCGTCTCGGTCGGCGACCACGACGAAGGGCTCCTCGGGGAGCTCCGGGTCCCGGTCCGGTTCGTCGATGTCCTCGAGGTGGTAGGTCGGCACCAGGCGGGCGAAGGTGGCGGGGCCGCCGAGGACGGTGCGCCCGGAGACCGAGGCCGGGGCGTCCTCCCGGAGCAGGACGTACACGTACTCGTCCGACACCGCGATCAGGTCCGAGGTCGACTCCAGGCCCAGGTCGGTGCTGAGGTCTTCGGCGGTCGACGCCGGCAGCCGGTCGTCGGAGGCCCGGTGCACGGCGAGCGGGATGGAGGCCACCACCAGCAGCGCGCCCGCCACGGCCGCCCACCGGCGCCAGCGCTCGAGCCGGGCGACGACCGCGCCCACGAGGACGGCCAGGCCGGCGAGGGCGCCGATCGAGTAGCGGTACAGGTACGCCCCGGACGTGACCCAGATCGCCGCGACGGTCGCGCTCGGCAGGACGACGACGAGCAGCCCCGAGGCCACGAGGAGCGGCTGGGTGCGCGGGTGGGCCAGGTCCAGGCCGGTGGACGCCGGCGCCGCGCCGGTGCCGGCGCCGCCCGAGCGGTCCCGCGTGGCCAGCCAGGTGACGCCGACCACCATCCCGAGGACGATCGCGCCGGGCACCAGGGGTCCCAGCACGCTGAGGTACCAGCTGGGGAAGGACCGGGCGGTCACCGACCGGGGCAGGTCCTGGAGGGCGTCGACCGAACCGAGGATCAGCGGGAGGCTGGCGACGACGGGCCAAGCGGTGGCCGCCAGCGCCACGGTCATCCCCCACCCACGGGTGCGGTCGCGCCGGCGCACGAGCAGCTCGGCGACGAGGACGCAGCCGACCGCCAGGACGGCGAGGTAGTTCAGGAGCACGGCGGCCGAACCGGCGAGGAGGACGCGGACCACCCGGGCGCGCGACGACCGCGCGAGCGAGGCGTCCCACGCCTCGAGCAGGGCGCAGAGGGCGGCGAAGCACAGCGCGTAGGGCCGGGCGTAGGTGCCGAGGGCCCCGAGGCCCGTGGCGGTGGGGGCGACCGTGGCCGCCAGGACGGCAGGCCAGCCCGCGCCGTGTCGCCGCACCACCGATCCCAGCAGGGCCGCGGCGAGCACCCACGCACCGACCGAGACGACCCGCATGGCCACGACGTCGCCTCCCGTCGCCGGCGTGGCCGCCCACATGGCGAGGTAGTACGCGGGCGGGGACCGGTCCGGCGTGTCGGGGATGGCCTCGACCAGTGAGGAGAGCGAGCGGTCCCGCACCTGCTGCGCGGTGTGGACCTCGTCCCGTGAGGGCGCCTGGGTCGGGACGAGGGCCAGGAAGGCCAACGCCACCAGGAGCGCGCCGAGGACGATCGCCGCTGCGCTCCCCCGCCGCATCGGGCGATCAGCCGCCGGAGGGGACCGACGAGAGCCGGGATCGCATCCGCTCGGGGACCGGCGTGGCGTCCTTCGTCCCGGGGACGACGCAGACGTAGGTGATCAGGGCGGTGAAGACCGGCGCGCCGTCCACCGTGCCGCGGTAGGCGATGTCGAACGACGAGTTCCCCCACCGGGCGATGCCGCAGTCGACGTCGAGGGCGTCGCCGTAGGTGGCCGAGCCCTGCCACGCAACCGTGGCCTTGACGAGCATCCAGTCGATGGCATCGCCGACGCCGGTCCACCCGATGGCCTCGTGCATCCACGCCGCGCTGGCGATGTCGCAGAAGCCCAGGTAATGGGCGTTGAAGACGACGTTCTGGAGATCGACCTCCTGGTAGCGGACCTTGATCCGCTCGCGGAAGGGCCAGGCCTCCTCCGCCGCTGGGCCGGCCCCCTCAGGCACTGGCCACCCGGGCGGCGTCGTCGGCGAGGCGGCTGCGGAAGCGCTCGAGCTGGGCCGCCACCGGCACCGGTCCGGCTCCGCCCCGGGTGGTGCGGCGCGTGACCGACACGCCCGGCTCGAGGATGGCGGCACCGGCTTCGCCGAGCCGCGGGTCGCCGGCGACGAGCTCGGCCATCGTGGCTTCGCCGTCGAGCGCCCGGCGGACGATCTCGCCCACCACCGCGTGCGCCTCGCGGAAGGGCATCCCGCCCTCGACGAGGAGCTCGGCCAGGTCGGTGGCCGCGGCGTAGGGCGAGTCCGCGGCCTCGGCCATGCGGTCGGTCACGAAGGTCGAGGTGGCCAGCAGGCCGCTCATCGCCGCGAGGGCCAGGACGATCTGGTCGACCGCGTCGAACAGCGGCTCCTTGTCCTCCTGGAGGTCCCGGTTGTAGGTGAGCGGCAGGCCCTTCAGCGTGGTGAGCAGCCCGGTGAGGTGGCCGATGAGCCGGCCGCTCTTGCCACGGGCGAGCTCGGCGATGTCGGGGTTCTTCTTCTGCGGCATCATCGAGCTGCCGGTCGAGTAGGCGTCGTCGAGCTTCAGGAAGCCGAACTCGTCCGACGCCCAGAGGCACACCTCCTCGCCGATGCGGGAGAGGTGGATGCCCAGCAGGGCGAGGTCGAAGAGCGCCTCGGCCACGAAGTCGCGGTCGCTCACCGCGTCGAGCGAGTTCTCGAACACGTTCTCGAAGCCCAGATCCTTGGCGGTGCCCGACGGGTCCAGTGGGAGCGAGGAGCCCGCGAGGGCGCCGGCGCCCAGCGGCGACACGTCGGCGCGCTTGCGGGTGTCGAGCAGGCGGTCGAGGTCGCGGGCCAGCGCCCAGCCGTGGGCCAGGAGGTGGTGGCGCAGCTGCACGGGCTGGGCCCGCTGGAGGTGGGTGTAGCCGGGCAGGTACGCGTCGCCGGCCGCATCGGCCCGGGCCAGCAGGACCTGCTGGAGGGCGAGCACGGCCTCGGCCACCTCGCCCAGCGCCCGCTTGGTGTAGAGGCGCAGGTCGGTGGCCACCTGGTCGTTGCGGCTGCGGCCGGTGTGGATCTTGCCGCCCGCGGCTCCGGCGATCTCGGTGACCCGCCGCTCGACCGCGGTGTGGATGTCCTCGTCGGCGGGACCGAACTCGAAGGTCCCGCCGGCCAGCTCCTCCTCGACCTGGTCGAGGGCGGCGAAGATCGCCGCCGCCTCGTCGCCGTCGAGCAGGCCGCCCCGCACCAGCCCGCGCACGTGGGCGCGCGAGCCGGCGATGTCATCGGGGTAGAGGCGCTGGTCGTACGGCAGCGAGACGGTGTAGGCGAGCAGCTGCTCGGCGGGCCCGTCGGCGAACCGACCGTGCCACAGCGTCTTGCCGTCGCCCTCGGTGAGGTCGGACATCAGTTCGAGGCGCGCTTGCTGGCCTGCCGCGACGACCAGGTCTGGAGGCCGAGGCCCCACAGGCGGACGAAGCCGGCGGAGTCCTCGTGGCGGAACGAGTCCTCGGCGTCGTAGGTGGCGAGCTCGTAGTCGTAGAGCGAGTGCTCCGAGCGCCGGCCGGTGACGATGCACGAGTCCGGGCTGAGCCGCAGCCGGACCTCGCCGGTGACGAACTCCTGGCTCTTGTCGACGAACGCGTCGAACGACTCCTTGAGCGGGCTGAACCACAGGCCGTCGTAGATGAGCTCGGCGTAGCGGGGCTCGATGCGGGCCTTCTCGCGGTCGAGGTCGCGCTCGAGGCAGATGGACTCGAGGTCCTTGTGGGCGAGGATCAGGGCGAGCGCCGCCGGGCACTCGTAGGTCTCGCGGCTCTTGATGCCGACGCGCCGGTTCTCGACCATGTCGATACGGCCCCAGCCGTAGGCGCCCACGATGGTGTTGAGCTTCTCGATGACGTCGAGCATCCCGAGCTGCTCGCCGTCGATCGACACCGGCATGCCCTGCTCGAAGCCGATGACGACGTCGCGCGGCTCGGTCTCGGTGGGCTTGGTGAGCAGCCACACCCCCTGCGGCGGGACGGCCCAGGGGTCCTCCATCTCACCGCACTCGATGGCGCGGCCCCAGAGGTTGTCGTCGATGGAGTACACCTTCTCCTTCGTCGCGACGATCGGGATCTGGTGGTCGTAGGCGTAGTGGATCGAGTCCTCGCGGGTCATGCCCCAGCCGCGGACGGGGGCGATCACCTCGAGGTCCGGGGCGAGCGAGCGCACGCCGACCTCGAAGCGGACCTGGTCGTTGCCCTTGCCGGTGCAGCCGTGGGCGACGGCCTGGGCGCCGTGGTACCGGGCCGTCTCGACGAGGTGCTTGACGATGACGGGCCGGCTGAGCGCCGAGACCAGCGGGTAGCGGCCCTCGTACATGGCGTTGGCCTTCAGGGCCGGGGCCACGAAGTCCTCCGCGAACTCCTTGCGGGCGTCGACGACGATCGCCTCGAGGGCGCCGGCCGCCTTGGCGCGCTCCTTCACGACCTCCCAGTCGTCGGATGCCTGACCGACGTCGACGGCGAGGCAGATCACCTCGACGCCGAGCTCCTCGATCATCCAGCGCACGGCCACGGAGGTGTCGAGACCACCGGAGTAGGCCAGTACCACGCGCTTCGCCACGTTCGTTCCTCTTTCGTTCTCTTGGGTTGTCAGATCTTGGGTCGGTTCAGGTCAGGCCCGCCAGCTCACGGAGCTGGTCGGCCACCTGGGCGCCGGTGAGGCCTTCGGCCACCACGACGAAGAGCGTGTCGTCACCGGCGACGGTGCCGATGACCTCGGGCATCCCCGAGCGGTCGAGGGCCGAGCCGACGACGTTGGCGGTGCCCGGCGGGGTGCGCAGGACGACCAGGTTCCCGGACGAGGCCACCTCGACCACCCAGTCGCCGAGCGTGCGGCGGAGGTGGTCCTCGGGGGCCCGCTGGTCCTTCGGGAGCTCGGGGATCGCGTAGACGGTCTCCCCTGCCCCGGCCCGGACCTTGATGGCACCGAGGTCGTCGAGGTCGCGGCTCACCGTCGCCTGCGTCGCGGTCACGCCCTCGTCGGCCAGCAGCGACACGAGCTGCTCCTGGCTGGTGACCGCGTGCTGCGAGAGCAGCTTCGCGACGAGGTGCTGGCGCTGGTTCTTGGTGGGTCGTGCCACCTCGGTGGCCTTGCTCACCGCTCCGCCTCCGACGCGATGACGAGCCACTCGAGGGCGCCGCGGGCGGCGGCCAGGCGGTTCTGCGCCTCGGGCCAGACCCGGCTCTTGGGCCCGTCGAGGACCTCGTCGGTGACCTCCTCGCCCCGGTGGGCCGGGAGGCAGTGCAGGAAGATGGCGTCGGGCGCGGCCCGGTCGAGCATCGCCTGGTCGACCCGGTACGGCTCGAAGACCGGCTTGCGGATGACCGCCTCGTCCTCCTGGCCCATCGAGTACCAGGCGTCGGTGACGAGCACGTCGGTGCCGTCGGCGCCGTCGACCGGATCGGTGTCGTGCTCCGCCCCGGGGGCGCCCAGCTCGAGCATGCGGGCCAGGTCGTCCGCCGGCGGCGCGTAGCCGTCGGGGCAGGCGAACCGCAGGGCCATCCCCTGCATGGCGCAGGCGAAGCCGAGGGAGCGGGCCACGTTCGAGTAGTCGCCGACCCAGGTGACGGTCCGGCCGGCCAGGTCGGGGCCGAACTCGGTGCGGATCGTGAGCAGGTCGGCGATCGCCTGGAGCGGGTGGCTCAGGTCCGACAGCAGGTTCACGATCGGGATCGCCACCGCGCCGGCCATCCGCTCGAGCACCTGGTGGTCGAACACGCGGGCGGCGATCACCGAGTGGTAGCAGGCGAGGGTGCGGGCGACGTCCTCCGCCGTCTCGCGGCCGTCGATGTCGACCTGGTCGGGCGTCAGGTAGATCGGGTGGCCGCCGAGCTCCACGACCGCCATCTCCGTGGAGTTGCGGGTGCGGTTCGACGGCTTCTCGAAGATCAGGGCCGCGCCCCGGCCCTCGAGGACCCGGATCGGGTGGGCCGACGTGCAGCGGTCGAGGACCTGGAGGAGCTCCTCGGCGGTGAGGTCGTCGACCTCGAGCAGGTGGCGCGTCATGCCGAGGCCTCCACGGCGGCGTAAGCGGCGGCGAGCTTCTCGCACGCCTCGGCGATCTCCTCGTCCGTGACGAGCAGGTTCGGGGCGAGCCGCAGGGCGGTGGGGGTCACGGCGTTCACGACGAGGCCCTGCTCGAGCGCGGCCTTGGCCACGAGCCCGGCGTCGAGGCCATCGACCAGCTGGGCGGCGACGAGCAGCCCGAGGCCCCGGACCTCGGCCACGTGCGGGTCGGCGGCGAGGGCCGCCGTGAGGGTGGCGCCAGCCTTGGCGGCCCGGGTGGGGACGTCCTCGGCCTCCATCACCGCGAGCACGGCCCGGGCGGCCGCCGCGGCGAGGGGCTGGCCGCCGTAGGTGGTGGCGTGGTCGCCGGGCTGGAACGCCCAGGCCACCTCGGCCTTCGCCCAGCAGGCCCCGATCGGCACGCCGTTGCCGAGGGCCTTCGCCGTGGTGACCACGTCAGGCACGACACCGAAGTGCTGGTGGCCGAACCACTCCCCCGTCCGGCCCAGTCCGGTCTGGACCTCGTCGACCATGAAGAGGATGCCGCGCTCGTCGCAGAGCCGCCGGATCCCCTGGAAGTACTCGGAGGTGGCCGGGTTGACCCCGCCCTCGCCCTGCACGGGCTCGACCAGGACGGCCGCCACCGACGGGTCGAGCGCGCCCTCGAGTGCGTCGAGGTCGTTCCAGGCCACGTGGCGGAACCCCTCGGGCAGCGGCTGGAACGCCTCCCACTTCTGGGGCTGGCCGGTGGCGTGGAGGGTGGCGAGGGTGCGGCCGTGGAAGGAGCCGAGCGCGCTCACGACGACGTGCTTGCCCCGACCGCCCCACTTGCGGGCCAGCTTGATGGCGCACTCGTTGGCCTCGGCGCCCGAGTTGGTGAAGAACACCTGGCCGCCGCCGCCGAGGAGGCGGTCGAGCGTGCCGGCCACCTCGGGGCCGGGCAGGGTGCCGAACAAGTTGGACGTGTGGACCAGGGTCTGGGCCTGGATGGCCAGGGCCTGGGCCACGGCCGGGTGGCTGTGCCCCAGTCCGGTGACGGCGAGCCCCGACAGGAAGTCGAGGTACTCGTTGCCTTCGTCGTCCCAGAGGCGGGCGCCCTTGCCCTTCACGAACGTGACCGCTGGCGGCGGGTAGGTCGGCATCAGCGGGCTGGTGGCGGTCATGACGCTCCCTCGTCGGCCCGGGTGATCATCGTGCCCACACCGGCGTCGGTCAGCAGTTCGAGCAGGACGACGTGCGGGATCCGCCCGTCGAGGATGTGCGCGGAGTGGACGCCGGCCTCCACCGCGTCGAGGCACGCCTCGACCTTCGGGATCATCCCGCCGGCGACGATGCCCTCGGCGATGAGCAGCCGGGCCCGTGCCGCCGACAGCTTCGACACCAGGCTGCTCGGGTCGGCGACGTCGGTGAGGACGCCGGCCACGTCGGTCAGGTAGATCAGCTTCTCGGCATCGAGCGCCTCGGCGATGGCGATGGCCGCCGTGTCGGCGTTGATGTTGTACGCCTGGCCGCCCGCATCGGCCCCGATGGTGGAGATCACCGGGATGAAGTCGCTGGAGATCAGGGTGTCGAGGATCCGGCGGTTCACGTCGACGACGTCGCCCACGTAGCCCAGGGCCTCGCTCCGCTGCTCGGCCACGATCAGCCCGGCGTCCACGCCCGACAGCCCGACGGCGATCTGGTCGTGCTGGTTGATGGCCGAGACGATGTCGGCGTTGACACGGCCGTTGAGCACCATGCGGGCGACGTCGAGGGTCTCCTCGTCCGTGACCCGCAGCCCGTCGCGGAACTCGGTCTCTTTGCCCAGCTTGGCCAGGAGCTCCCCGATCTGGGGTCCACCGCCGTGCACGACCACCGGCTTCAGGCCGACGGCTCGCAGCAGCACGATGTCCGCGGCGAACGAGTGCGCCAGGGCGTCGTCGATCATGGCGTTGCCGCCGTACTTCACGACCACGGTCTTGCCCGAGAACGCCTGGATGTACGGCAGCGCCTCCACCAGGATCGCCGCACGCGTCGCGGCGCCGATCCCCTCCAGCACCTGCGGATCGACGTACCTCTCGTCAGCCATCCCGAGAGTCTATGCAGACTCCTGCATGGCTATGCAACCGGGTTCCACGCAACGACGCTTCAGCTGCCGCCGGTGTTCTCGTCGATGTACTCGTGGGTGAGGTCGTTGGTGAGGACCGTGAAGCTGCCGTCGCCCAGGCCCAGGTCGCAGACGATGTCGAGGTGGCGCTGGGCCATGTGGTCGGCGACGGCCTGCTCGTCGTGGGCGATCGTGACGCCGCCCGCCGCGACGGTCACGCCCCCGTACGACACGGCGACGAGGTCCTGGTCCATCTCGATGCCGGCGACGCCGAGCTCGCTGGCGAGGCGGCCCCAGTAGGGGTCCTGGCCGAACCAGCTGCACTTGCAGAGGGCGCTGGCGGCGATCTGGCGGGCGCCGGCTTCGGCGTCCGCATCACTGGCGGCACCGGTCACGGTGAGCTTCACGACCTTCGTGGCGCCCTCGGCGTCGCCGGCCATCTGGCTGGCGAGGTCGGCGCACACCTGGCCGACCGCCGTGGCCAGTTGGTCGCGGTCGACCGGACCGGCCTCGCCGCTGGCCAGGAGGATCACGGTGTCGTTGGTGGAGCGGCAGGCGTCGGTCATCAACACGTTGAAGCTGGTGGACACGGCGCCGCGCAGGATCTCGCGCAGCTCGTCGTTGGTGGCCTCGGCGTCCGTGGTGAGCACGGCGAGCATCGTGGCCATGTTGGGGCTGAGCATCGCTGCGCCCTTGGCCATGCCGCCGACGACGGCGCCGGTCTCCCCAACCGGCGCCGCCGCGACCTTCCGAGCCGTGTCCGTGGTCCGGATCGCCTCGGCCGCCGCGATGTCCCCGTCCGCCGTCCGGCCCGCCACCAGGTCCGGGACGCCGCCCAGGATCGTGTCGATGGGCAGCGGGATCCCGATGAGCCCGGTGCTGCACACCAGCACCTCGTGCGGCTCGCACCCGAGCTGCTCGGCCACGGCGGCGCACATGGCATGGGCGTCGGCCTTGCCCTGGGCGCCGGTGGCGGCGTTGGCGTTGCCCGAGTTGAGGATGACCGCCGCGGCCCGGCCGTGGGTGCGGGCCAGGTGGGCGTCGGAGGTGAGCACCGGCGCCGCGGTCATCTTGTTGTCGGTGAACACCGCGGCCGCCGCGACCGGCTTGCCGTCCGCGGTCGCGACGAGCGACAGGTCGGGATCGCCCGAGGGCTTGATCCCGCAGTGGATCCCCGAGGCGACGAACCCCTTGGCTGCCGTGACGCTCATCGTGCTCCGTTCAGATCGTTCAGAATCAGGTCGTTCGAGCCGCGTGGGACGGCTCAGGCGACCCGAATCGGGCGGGTGGTGGCGAATCGGGTCGATCGTGCCGCACCGGGCGGCTCGGGCGACCTGAAATCGGTGGGGTTGGCCGTCACGGGTAGAGGCCGGCGATGGGGAGGCCGGCGGTCTCGTCGAGGCCGAGGGCGACGTTGGCGGCCTGGACGGCGCCGCCGCTCGCGCCCTTGGTGAGGTTGTCGAGGGCGGCGATGGCGACGACCCAGCCGGTGCGGTCGTCGGCGTAGGCGGTGACGTGCACCTGCTGCGAGCCGAGCGTGGCCTTGGTGGACGGCGACGAGTCCCGCACCACCACGAAGGGCTCGGCGTCGTAGGCGCCGTGCAGGGTGGCCCGCAGCGAGTCGGTGGTGACCGCCTGGATCGGCCGGGCGTAGCACGTAGCCAGGATCCCCCGGTTCATGGGCGCCAGGTGCGGCGTGAACAGGACCTGGGCCGGGGTGCCGGCGGCGAACGTGAGGTTCTGCTCGATCTCGGGCGTGTGCCGGTGGTTCAGCACGCCGTAGGCGGTGAAGTCCTCGTCCACCGTGCAGAACGTGGTCGTGGGCTTGGGCGGGCGGCCGGCGCCCGACACACCGCTGGCGGCGTCGACCACGATCCCCGTGGGTTCCACCAGGCCGGCCGAGAGCAGCGGGGCCAGGGCGAGCGTGGCGGTGGTGACGTAGCAGCCGGGCGTGGCGATGAGCTTGGCGCCGACGAGGTCCTTCCGGAACAGCTCGGGCAGGCCGTAGACGGCGTCGGGGAGCAGCTCGGGGACCGTGTGCTCCTCGCCGTACCACTGCGGGTACAGCGACGCGTCCTTGAGCCGGAAGTCGGCGGCGAGGTCGACGACCGTGCGCTTCCCGTCGAGGAGGCCGGGGACGATGGCCTGCGACGTGCCGTGCGGGAGGCCGCAGAACACCAGGTCGAGGCCGTGCTCGTCGGCGAGGTCTGCCCGGTTCTCGGCGAAGACCAGCCCCGGGTAGCCGGCGGCGAGGCTCGGGTAGAGGTCCGCCACGGCGGTGCCGGCCTGGCTGTCGCCGGTGGCCACCACCAGCTCGAGGTCGGGGTGCACGGCGAGCAGGCGCAGCAGCTCGGCCCCGGTGAACCCCGATGCTCCGATGATGCCGACCCGTACCGTCATGGCCGCCACTCTATGCGCACGCATGCATGACTATGCAAGAGCCGAAGTCGCGGCCGCCGGTCACCCCGCGTAGCTCGGCGAGCCCGCCACCGCTTCGGCGGGGAGCGGGGCCGCGGCGACCGCCGTCGTGGTCGTGGTGGACGGCGGCGCGGTGGTGGCCGACGTCGTCGAGGTCGAGTCGGGCGTGCTCGACGTGGTCGTCGTCGAGGCCACCGGCAGCTCCCTCGAGAAGCAGTCGACGCTCGGGTCCTCGCCGTAGTTCCAACCCTGCACCACGTAGTCGTCCGGATCGGTCCCGTCGCCGGGGTAGCCGCTGAGCGAACCGAGGGCGAAGCAGCGCCCGTCGGTCATCTCCACGTCGAGCCGGGTCATCGGCTCGGTCGGGCTGGCTCGGTACACCCGGCCCCGCACGCTGCCGATGACGGTCTGGCGGTCCTCGGCGAGCGCCGGACCGGTGAGGCGGAGCTCCTGGCCGCCGCCGTCGAGGTTGCACAGCTCGGCGGTCTGGAAGTCGGTGATGATCTGCTCGCCCCGCGGGAGGGGCCAGGTCATGATCCCGTTCGGGGGATCGGTCGGGACGTCGGCGCACCCGTCGGGCCCGACCGGTCCTGGGTAGTCGATGCCGGCCCAGCCCGCCGTGCCGTCGGCGGTGGCCGCACCTCGCTCGACCGCACGGACCTCGAGGTCGGACGGCACGTCGTCGCCCTGCCAGATCACGTGCTGGCCCGCACCGACGGGAGGGCCGGCGATCGTCGCCGCACCGACCACCAGTCCGAGGACCAGGAGGGGCCGCACCACTTTCCGCCGAGCGTTCATCCGGTCACCGTAGCGAGGTCCGCGCCCCAGGTCAGGCGATGGGTTCGACCAGGCGGAGGCCCCGGTGCGGAGCGCCCACCGACCACGATCGCACCGGGCCGACCAGGGCGTCGGGATCGAGCCGGTCCAGCACGAGGACGGCGAACGCCGGAGCGCCGTCGGCGGGGACGAGCTCGAACCCGGTGCCCTTCCGCCGCAGCGCACCGTCGATCGGGCGGGGCTGGCGGGTCGAGCGCTCGATGCCGACCCGGCTGAGCGTCGTCCCCGAGCCCGGACCTGCGTCGGTGACGACCTCGACGGTGAGCGCCGTGCCGTAGCCGGCGTCGGCGATCTGGTCCGTGGCAGCGCCGAAGCGCGACCGCGGGAGGAGCAGCTCGACGGCACCGAGCTCCACCAGGACGCCCTTCTTGGCCTCGCCCACCACCATCCCGGTCACGATCGTGCCCGCTGCCGGGCCCTTCGGCCGTCCGCTCCCCCGTCTCGATCCGGCCACGGCCCCACCCTCTCCGACGGAGCGCGGCGGCCGCAACCCCTCAGCCGGTGTAGCCCGGGGCGCCGGCCACGGGCTGGGCGGGGGCGGCGGTGCCCGAGGCGGCGACGGCCGTGGTGGAGGTCGTCGAAGGCGCTGCCGTCGTCTCGACCACCAGCGGCGGCTGGCTCGTGGTGGTGAAGCGGCTGCGGTCGAGGTAACGGCCCTCGATGTGCAGCTGCGTCATCGGGACGCCCTGGCCACCCCAGTCGACGGGCTCGTACACGTACTGGGCGCCTTCGTCGAGGTTGCCCATCGCCGCCAGCCAGCCGTCCCCGTCACCGATCAGGACCCACAGCCCCCAGGCTCGCATCCCACCCGTGCCGGCGACGTCGGGGTCCTGGATGACCCCGTGCCACGCCAGGGTCCAGTTGGGTCCCTCGGGCGACGCGATGGCGCACAGCTCGGCGTCGCGCGAGGGCGGGACCTCCAGCGTCGCCCCGTCGAACAGCGGGTAGGCCGACGGACGGGCCGGCACGTCGATGCACGTCTGGTAGGTGCCGTCGTCGGGAGGGTCCGGCAGCGGGTCCGGCAGGTCGGCGAGCGAGTGAGCGAACGCGTCGACGTCGAACGGGATGGTCTCCTCGCGCTCGACCGGAGGCGGAGGCGACGGCGTCCGAGGCGCGGCGGTGGCGGCGGTGGCCCCACCCAGGAGCAGCACAGCCGCCCCGACCACCGCGGCCGCCCGCACGCCGCCTTCCCGTCCCGCACCCCTGATCGTCCGCACACGACTCCGATGCCCGAACCTCCTGGTTCGTTCCCGACGCGTTCGCCCGAACCGCTGATTGACTCGCCTGCGGCGTTCCGTCGCAGCCACAGGAGTCCCTCCATGTCCCTCCCCCGCCTCCAGATCGTCCTCGGCACCACCCGGCCGGGCCGCTTCTCCGACAAGGTCGGCGCCTGGCTGGTGGACCGGATGCAACGACGAGACGACCTCGAGGTCGAGCTGGTCGACCTGCGCGACCACCCGCTGCCGATCTACGAGCTGGACGTCGCACCCGCCCGGGGCGGCCGGGCCTACGAGACGCCCGAGGTGCGCCAGCTCGGCGAGGTCCTCGACCGGGCGGACGGCTACGTGATCGTCACCGGCGAGTACAACCACGGGTACTCGGCGTCGCTCAAGAACGCCATCGACCACGTCTTCCCGGAGCTCCACCGCAAGCCGGTCACGTTCGCCGCCTACGGCCAGGTCGGCGGGGCCCGGGCGGTCGAGCAGCTGCGCCAGGTCGTCGTCGAGCTCGAGATGGCCCCGCTGCGCCACGCGGTGCACATCCTTCCCGGCGTCCTCATCGCCGCCCGCCAGCAGGACCCGTTCTCGATCGAGGCCTTCGCCGAGCTCGACCCGCGCCTCGACACCGCGGTCACCGACCTCGTCTGGTGGGCCGACGCCCTCCGGGCCGCCCGCTCTGGCGGGTAGCGCTCAGCCGGCGGTCTGCACGTCGAGGTCGACGTGGCCGTCGATGCCGTCGACCCGGGCGACGACGGTCGCCTGCCAGAGCCACCAGTCATCGGCGGGCGGCCGCCGATGGACGTGCTGCACCCAGCGGAGGCGATCGCCCACCGGGATGCCCGGGTAGGCCTCGGCGAAGTCCCGACCGACGTAGAGGACGGCGGACTGCCCCGTCCCGGACTCGACCGCTGCCAGGTAGTCCGCCACCTCCGCCGCCATCTCCTCCCGGGTCGGGCGGCGGTCGCAGTTGCCGGCGATCTCCAGGTCCAGCGCCGGCGGCATCGCACCGGCATCGGCGGGCACGGTCCGCAGGAAGTTCGCCGCCTGCTCCGCGCCCGACCGGCAGAACGTGAAGTAGTGGTAGGCGCCCCGCTCGAGCCCTGCGGCGCGGGCCGCGTCCCAGTTGGCCGCGAACCTCGCGTCGACGTGGTCCCCGCCCTCGGTGGCCTTCAGGTAGGCGAACTCGATGTCATCGGCAGCGACGGCTGGCCAGTCGATCGCCCCCTGGTGGTTCGAGACATCGATGCCGTACCGCTCACCGGCCTCCAGATCCGGCCAGTGACGGCGCAGGTCCCGCACCGCGGTGGTGGTCGATCCACGCGGCGTCGTCATCGAGTCCGACGGGCGCGAGGCCGCCCCGTCGCTCCCGCACCCGGCGAGGAGCACCAGTCCAGCGAGCGCCAGTGCCCGCCTCCACCGCGCCCCGCCCCCCGTCGCCTGCATCGGGCGAGCCTGCCAGGCCGGCGGGGTCGGACCGGTGTCAGGCCGGACTCGCCGTCCACCGCAGGCGGCCGGAGCGCCAGGCCGCGAGGACCTGGTCGATGATGACCGCTGGTGGTCCGGTGGCCTCGAAGCGGTGGCGACCGTCGATCGGGGCACCGGCGAACTCCTGGTGCATGTGCTCGGTGGCCGCGGGGTCGTCGAACGCGTGGTCACGCCGGTCGGCGACGCGCTGGAGCACGACCGACCGCGGCGGGAGCAGCACGGCGTAGTCGACCGCCGGGAGCCCGGTCGCGGCCACGAACTCCGGCAGGTACCAGGGCCCGAGCACGCCGTCGTACACCGTGGCCGCTCCCCCGCGGGCGAAGCGGCCCGCCGCGACCGCCGCCGCTTCGACCACCATCCGGTTCTGGGCGTCGGACTCGGGCAGCCACGGATCGATCCCGCCACGGAGGAAGCCGAAGAACGCATCGCCCGCCACCAGCACGGACGGCACGAGCTGCTCGGCGATCGCCGCCGCCACCGTCGACTTGCCCGACCCAGGCGGGCCGCTGATCACCAGGAGCTCGCCCACGCGCTGCAGTCTGGCCGCTGCGGACCGCTCCTGCCGCTGGCCAGCGCCCGCAGGTGCAGCAGTGCTTGACACTCCGTCAGGTCGGGCGTAGAAACTGGACTCGTGTCCAGCACAGCTGTCCAGTTGCCGACGGCCGCTCCCCGGCGCCACCTGAGCGACCGGCAGGCGAAGACCGTCCACAAGCTCACCGAGGCGGCGGTGACCGAGCTGATCGAGACCGGCTACCCGGCGCTCACCGTGCGCAACGTGGCCAAGCGGGCCGGCGTCGCCCCGGCCACGGCGTACACGTACTTCGCGTCGAAGGAGCACCTCGTCGCCGAGGTGTTCTGGCGCCGCTTCGACGGCCAGGAGCCCCGCCCGGTGGACCGGCGGCGCTCCCCCGCCAACCGGGCCACCGACGTGCTGCTCGACTTCGCCCTCGTCGTGGCCGACGAGACCGAGCTGGCCGCGGCGTGCACCGTGGCCCTGCTGGCCGACGACCCCGAGGTCCGGGAGCTGCGCCTGCGGATCGGCCTCGAGATGCACCGCCGCCTCACCGAGGCCGTCGGCAGCGACGCCCCGTCCGCGGCCATCCAGACCCTCGAACTGGCCACCACCGGTGCGCTGCTCCAGGTCGGCACCGGCCACCTCGCCTACGAGGCCATCCCCGATCTGCTCGCCGACGCGGCGGCCCTGGTGCTGGGAGGCGCCACCCGATGACCGTCACCTCCGAGCCGCTGGTCTACGACCCGTACGCCTACGAGATCCACGAGGATCCCTACCCCGTGTACCGCCGCATGCGGGAGGAGGCGCCCGTCTACCGCAACGACGAGCGCAACTTCTGGGCCCTGTCCCGCCACGCCGACGTGATGGCGGCCTTCCGCGACTCCGAGCGCTTCTCCAACGCCGAGGGGGTCTCCATCGACCCGGCGGCGAGCGGCCTGCACGCCCACCGGACGATGTCGTTCCTCGCCATGGACCCGCCCCAGCACGGCCGCATGCGCGGCCTCGTCGCCCGCGGGTTCACACCCCGGCGCGTCGCCGGCATGGAGGACGGCATCCGCCAGCTCACCGTCGAGCACCTCGACGCGTGCCTGGAGCAGGGCTCGTTCGACTTCGTGGCCGAGCTGGCCGGGAAGGTCCCGATGGACGTCATCAGCGAGCTGCTCGGCGTCCCCAAGGCGGACCGGGCCGAGCTGCGGCGCCTGTCGGACCTGCTGATCCACCGCGAGGAGGGTGTCACCGACGTGCCGCCGGCGGGCGTCGAGGCGGCCCTGAACCTGGTCGTCTACTACGCCGACCTCATCGCCGACCGCCGGGCCAACCCGGGCGAGGACCTGGTGTCGGCGCTCTGCGCGGCGGAGGTCGACGGCGACCGCCTCACCGACGACGAGATCACCAGCTTCCTCTTCCTGATGGTGGTGGCCGGCAACGAGACCACCACCAAGCTCCTCGCCCACGCCTGGTACTGGGGCTGGGCGAACCCTGACCAGCGGTCCAAGCCCTTCGCCGATCCCGCTCGCATCGGCGACTGGATCGAGGAGACGCTGCGCTACGACACGTCGAGCCAGATGCTCGCCCGGGTCACCACCACCGACCTCGACCTCCACGGGATCACGATCCCCAAGGGCGACCGGGTCCTGCTCCTCGCCGGGTCGGCGAACCGCGACGACCGGGCGTTCCCCGACCCCGACCGCTACGACCTGGACCGCGACCTGGAGGCGGGCATCGCCAGCTTCGGCGTCGGCCGCCACTTCTGCATGGGCGCGTCGCTCGCCCGGCTCGAGGCCCGGGTGGTGCTGGAGGAACTGGTGAAGCGCACGTCCAGCTACGAGATCGACCCGGCCGGCACCCGCCGCGTCCACTCGGTCAACGTGCGCGGCTTCGAGACGCTCCCCACGACGGTGGTGGTGCGCTGATGCCCCGCTTCGACCCGCACCCCGAGCGCCGGCCCGCCCTCGTCACCGGCGCCTCGTCGGGCATCGGCGCCGCCACCGCCCAGGCGCTGGCCGCCGCCGGGCACCCGGTGATCCTCACCGCACGGAGGACCGACCGGCTCGAGGACCTGGCCGCCAAGATCACCGCCGACGGCGGCGAGGCCGTGGCCATCGCCCTCGACCTGGCGGACCCCGGGTCGATCGATGCGTGCGCCGAAGCCGCCGCCGACGCCCTCGGGCCGATCGACGTGGTCGTCGCCAACGCCGGCCAGATCAGCACCGCCACCGCGCTCGCCGCCGATCCCGACGAGTTCGCCCGCAACGTGCAGGTCAACCTGCTCGGGACCCAGCGCCTGCTGACCCGCCTCGGCCCGCCGATGGTCGAGCGGGGCACCGGCGACCTCGTGCTGGTCACCTCCGACGTGGTCGTCCGGCCCCGGACCCACATGGCCGCCTACGTCACGGCCAAGGCCGGCCTCGAGGGCCTGGCGAGCGCGATGCGGATGGAGCTCGAGGGCACCGGCGTCCGGGTCGGCATGGTCCGCCCCGGCCCCTCGTCCACCGAGCAGGGCACCGACTGGGACGAGGCGACCGTCCTCCACATCATCCCGAGCTGGGAGAGGTGGGGGCTGCTCCGCCACAACGGCGCCCTCCTGCCCGCCAACGTCGCCGACGCCATCGTCGCCATGGTCTCCGCCCCCAAGGGCACCCACCTCACGCTCATCGAGGTGCAACCGGAAGCACCCGTCACCCCCGACCGGAGCCACGCATGACCGATCTCGCCGAACGACCCACCGCCCTGCCCGACCCGCCCAAGGTCTCGGGCGACGACGGCGGCACCGGCCACCTCGAGGAGCTGCGACGCGACCCCATCGGCCTGCTGGAGCGCACCCGGAGCGAGTGCGGCGACGCCGGCGAGTTCCGCCTGGCCGACAAGGACGTCGTGCTGCTCACCGGCGCCGAGGCCAACGAGGTGTTCTTCCGCGCCACCGACGACGACCTCGACCAGGCCGCCGCCTACCCGTTCATGAAGCCGATCTTCGGCGAGGGGGTGGTGTTCGACGCGCCCCCGGAGCGCCGCCGCGAGCAGCTCCACAACATGGCCCTGCGGGACAAGATGATGCGGGGCCACGCCCAGACCATCCAGCGCGAGGTCGAGGAGATGGTGGCCCGCTGGGGCGCCGACGGCACCGAGCAGATCGACCTCCTCGACTGGTTCGCCGAGCTCACGATCTACACGTCGTCGTCCTGCCTCGTCGGCCGCCGCTTCCGGCTCGACCTGGACCACCGCTTCGCCGACCTCTACCACGACCTCGAGCGCGGCACCGATGCCCTCGCCTTCGTCGACGCCTACGCCGACATCGACAGCTTCCGGCGCCGCGACGAGGCGCGGGTCGAGATGGTCGCGCTGATCCAGGAGATCATCGACAAGCGCACCGAGGCGGGCCCGCCCGAGGACCCCGACGACCGGGACCTGCTCGACGTGCTGATCTCGATCAAGGACGAGGAGGGCAACCTCCGGTTCGACGCCGACAACATCACCGGCATGTTCATCTCGATGATGTTCGCCGGGCACCACACCACCTCCGGGACCGCGGCCTGGACGCTCATCGAGCTGCTCCGCCACCCCGAGGAGATGGCCGCCGTCGTCGCCGAGCTCGACGAGCTGTACGCCGACGGCGCCGAGGTCAGCTACCAGGCCCTGCGGGCGATGCCCCGCCTGGAGTCGGCCATCAAGGAGGCGCTCCGCCTCCACCCGCCGCTCATCCTCCTGCTCCGCGTCGCCAACGTCGACCTCGACGTGGCCGGCATCCACATCCCGGCCGGGAAGATGGTCGGCGCCTCGCCGTGGGTGTCGAACCGCCTCCCCGAGGCGTTCGGCGATGCCGCCGAGTTCCGTCCGAGCCGGTACCTCGAGGATCCCGGCGCCGATGCCGCCAACCCGTGGAACTGGATCCCGTTCGGCGCCGGCCGCCACCGGTGCGTCGGCGCCCAGTTCGCCATGATGCAGCTCAAGGCCATCTTCTCGGTGCTGCTCAAGGACTGGTCCTTCGCCGCCGCCCAGCCGCTCGACAGCTACCAGAACGACCTGTCGAAGATGGTCATCCAGCTCCAGCAGCCCTGCCTGGCGACGGTCGAGCACCGGACCGGGGGCGCGGCGCCATCTCGCACCTCGGGCGACACCGCCGCCACCGCCGATGCGCCCGCCACCCGCGCCGAGGGCTGGCGCATCGAGGTCGACCGCGACCTGTGCCAGGGCCACGCCGTCTGCGAGGGCGAGGCGCCCGGCGTGTTCTCCGTCTCCAAGAAGGGCGACCTGACCGTGCTCGACGCCCGGCCGCCCGAGGAGCTGCGGGCCGCAGCCGAGGAAGCCGTCAAGTACTGCCCGACCCACGCCCTGTCGATCATCGACGAGGACTGACCGACCCGGTCCGTCCGCCACCACCCGAACCACCACACCAAGGGGACCGAACCATGCCTGCCTACCCACGCGCCGAGCTCGAGGAGATGGTCGAGCGCTGGCTCCAGGCCAACCGCGACGCCGAGGCCGCCGGCGACTGGAAGCCGATGGCCGACCTCTACACCGCGGACGCCACCTACGGCTGGAACTACGGCGCCCACACCGACTTCATGGCCGTCGGCCGCGAGGAGATCCGCGAGGTCGCCCTCGGCCTGGAGATGGAGGGCCTCGACGGGTGGGAGTACCCGTACGAGGAGATCGTCATCGACGAGCAGAAGGGCATGGTCATCGGCTTCTGGCGCCAGATCGCCGACGCCGAGCGCGAGGACGGCACCCGCTACGAGATCGCCGGCATCGGCGGCAGCTGGTTCATCTACGGCGGCGACTTCCAGTGGCGCTGGCAGCGCGACTGGTTCGACTTCGGCAACGCCGCCTCGCTGTTCATGGACATGATGACGGCGAACGTGCTCTCCGACGGGATGGTGGGCCGCATGAACCGGTCGATGAAGGCCGACCTGCCCGGGTACTACCCGCACGGCAAGGCGCCCGTGAACCTGTGGGAGGGCCGGGCCTGATGGAGGGCCTCGACCAGAACCTGATCGACGGCAAGCTCGTCCCGTCGTCCTCCGGGGCGACCTTCGAGACCATCAACCCCGCCACCGAGGAGGTGCTGGGCGTCGCCGCCGACGGCACCGGAGCCGATCTCGACGCGGCCATCGACGCGGCCCGACGGGCGTTCGACGGCGGCGCACCGGAGTGGGCCGACCCCGCCTTCCGGGCGCACTGCATCCGCCAGCTGCGCGACGCCCTCCAGGCCCACGGCGACGAGCTGCGCGAGCTGACGATCGCCGAGGTGGGCGCACCCCGCTTCCTCACCACGATCGCCCAGCTCGACACGCCCGTCGAGGACCTCGGCTTCGCCGCCGACCTGGCCGAGTCCTACGAGTGGACCACCGATCTCGGCGAGGCGACGCCCGTGGGCGTCAAGAGCCGCCGCACCGTCGTGCGCGAGCCAGCCGGGGTCGTCGGGGCCATCACCCCGTGGAACTTCCCCCACCAGATCAACCTGGCCAAGGTCGGCCCGGCGCTCGCCGCCGGCTGCACGGTCGTCCTCAAGCCGGCGCCCGACACGCCGTGGGCCGCCGCCTCCGTGGCCGCCATCGCCGCCAACGAGACCGACCTCCCGCCCGGCGTGCTCAACGTCGTCAACTCGTCGGACCACGCCATCGGCGCCATGCTCAGCACCGACCCCCGGGTCGACGTGGTGTCGTTCACCGGCTCCACCGCCACCGGCCGCAAGGTCATGGCGAACGCCGCCGAATCGCTCAAGCGGGTGTTCCTCGAGCTCGGCGGCAAGAGCGCCTTCGTGATCCTCGACGACGCCGACCTCGGCGCCGCCGCCGGCATGGCCGCCTTCGCCGCCTGCACCCACGCCGGCCAGGGCTGCGCCATCACCACCCGGCTGCTCATCCCCCGCGCCCGCTACGACGAGGGCGTCGAGATCGCCGCAGCCGCCATGGCCGGACTCGCCGCCGGTGACCCGCAGGACCCAGGCACGATCTGCGGCCCGGTGATCTCCGCCCGCCAGCGCGACCGCATCGAGGGCTACCTGCGCCTGGCGGTCGAGGAAGGCGGCGCGTTCGCCACCGGCGGCGGCCGACCCAACGACAAGGAGCGGGGGTTCTTCATCGAGCCCACGCTCGTCACCGGGCTGGACAACTCGTCGCGGCTCGCCCAGGAGGAGATCTTCGGTCCGGTGCTCGTCGCCATCCCCCACGACGGCGACGACGACGCCATCCGCATCGCCAACGACTCGGCCTACGGGCTGTCGGGCGCGGTGTGGTCCACCGACACCGATCGGGCCTGGAGCGTCGCCCGCCGCATCCGCACCGGCACGCTCAGCATCAACGGTGGCATCTGGTACTCCGCCGACGTCCCCTTCGGCGGCTACAAGGCCTCCGGCATCGGCCGCGAGATGGGCGTCGCCGGCTTCGAGGAGTACCTCGAGACCAAGGCCATCGCCGAGAGCATCTGACCACCACCCAGCCCCCCCCGGTCCGAACTTGTCGTGATCGAGGTGGCAGGGCAACCAACTTCACGACAAGTTCGAGCAGCAGCGAGCGAGAGGACGAGGACATGAGCAGGTTCGACGGGAAGGTGGCGATCGTCACCGGGGCAGCCGGCGGGATCGGCGAGGCGTACGCCCGCCGGCTGGCCGCCGAGGGCGCCGACGTCGTCATCGCCGACGTGGCCGAGGAGGCCGGCGAGAAGGTCGCCGCCGAGATCACCGCAGAGGCGGGGGGCGACGCCCACTTCGTGCGGGTCGACATCAGCGACCCGTCGTCGACGGGCGCCATGGCCGACGCCACCGTCGAGCGCTTCGGCGGCATCGACCTGCTCGTGAACAACGCGGCCATCTACGGCGACATGGAATTCGACATGCTCCTCACCGTCGACTGGGACTACTACCGCAAGATCATGGACGTGAACATGCACGGCGCCCTGCTGTGCACCCGGGCCGTCTACAAGCACATGACTCGCCGAGGCGGGGGCGCCATCGTCAACCAGTCGTCCACCGCGGCCTGGCTGTACTCGGGCTTCTACGGCCTGGCGAAGGTCGGCATCAACGGCCTCACCCAGCAGCTCGCCCACGAGCTCGGCGGCCGCAACATCCGCGTCAACGCCATCGCCCCCGGCCCCACCGACACCGCCGCCACCGAGAAGCAGGCCGGCGCCTACGTCGACGAGCTGGTCTCGAACCTGGCCCTCAAGCGCAAGGGCACGGTCGACGACATGGCCGGCGCCTGCCTCTTCCTCCTGTCCGACGACGCCGCCTGGATCACCGGCCAGATCCTCGACGTCGACGGCGGCCAGATCTTCCGATGATGTCTCGTCACTCGCTCGCTGCGCCCGCTCCGTTCCTCGAGCTGGAGGACGGGCTGACGCCCGGCGCCTCCTCAGGGACGACCGGCAAGCCGGATCGTCCCTGGGCGGGGGGCTCCGCAAGCTCTGCCCCCCACACCCCCCGGACTCGCTTCGCTCGGAACCCACACCCCGTGCCCGCTGCTGCGACCAGCATCGGCCGGCCGCTCGAGGTCGTTCGATGAGCGCCGGTCCGACGCCGGCTGGGGTGGCCGTCGGGTTCATCGGGTTGGGGCAGATCGGGGCGCCCATGGCCTTGCGGTGGACGGATCGGCCCGGAGGCCTCACCGTGTACGACGTGCACGCTCCCGCCACCGAGCGCTTCGCCGCCAGCGGCGCCCACGTGGCCGCCTCGCCCGCCGAGGTCGCCACCCGGGCCATGGTCATCTCGGTGATGGTGCGCGACGACGCCCAGGTGACCGAGGTGCTCACCGGCGACGACGGGATCCTCTCGGCCGCCCGGCCCGGCACGGTGGTCGCCATCCACTCGACCGTCGAGGCCGACACGCCGGCCCGGCTGGCCGAGATCGCCGCCGAGCACGGCGTCGACGTCGTGGACGCCCCCGTGAGCGGCGGCTTCATGGGCGCCCACGCCGGCACCCTCGCCCTCATGGTCGGCGGCACCGACGAGGCCGTGGCCAAGGTCACTGAGCCGTTCAGCGACCTCGGCACGCTCGTCGCCCACCTCGGGCCGATCGGCGCCGGCACCCGGGCGAAGCTCGCCCGCAACCTGATCACGTTCGCCGCCATGGCGGCCGTGGGCGAGGCGTCGCGGCTGGCCGAGGCGTCGGGGGTCGACCTGGCCAAGCTCGGCGAGGTCGTCCGCCACTCGGACAAGGTGACCGGCGGACCCGGCTCCACGATGCTCCGGGCCACCGCCGCACCGCTCGATCCCGACGACGGCCTGTTCCCGATCTTCACCCACACCCGCGAGCTGGGCCTCAAGGACCTCGACCTGGCCCTCGCGCTGGCCAGCGAGCACGGCCTCGACCTGCCGTTCGCCCGGCTGGCCCACCAGCACCTCGGGACCGCCCTCGGCGTCCCCGAGCGCGGACCCGACCCGACCTGACCGAACCGGAGCACGAGATGACCGAACCAGACAGCGAGCAGCGGGCTCGGGGCAAGGCCCTGATGAAGCAGGTGTACGGCTGGGACGTCGACCAGGTCCACGGGCCGTTCGTCGAGACCACGATCGACCACCTCTTCGGCGAGGTGTGGAACGAAGGCAAGCTCTCGATCCGGGACCGCCGGCTGATGCTGATCGGCCTGGCGGCTGGCGGGGGCCTCGAGGACGTGGCCGGGCTCCAGCTCGATGCGGCCGTCCGGCTCGGCGAGCTCGACGCCGACGACCTGCGCACCATCGTCGTGTTCCTCGCCCACTACGCGGGTTGGCCCCGGGCCGCCCGGCTCAACACCGAGGTCGAGAAGATCATCGCCCGTATCCCGGCCGCCCAGGCCGCCGACGACGACCCGGACCTCCCGTGACCGACGCCGCCCCCACCCCGGCACCCGTCGTCGACCTGGCCCGCCCGTGGTCCTGCCGGAGCCACGCCGAGCTGGCCGAGCTGGCCCGCGAACTGCTGCTCGCCGGCCACCTCATCGACCGCTCGGGCATGCCCCACCTGATCGCCCGGTTCGGGCGCGACGGCATGGCCCAGGTGGCCATCGACGAGTGGATGGCGGCCAGCCCGATCTACACCAAGCGGATGCAGCGACTGCTCGGCTTCGAGGGCGACACGGTCGAGGTGATCTTCAAGGGCATGCAGCTCGACGTGGGTGCGCCGCCGGAGTTCATGGACTTCCGCTACACGGTCCACGACGACCTCCACGGCGAGTTCCACCTCGACCACTGCGGCGCCCTCATGGACGTCGAACCGATGGGCGAGGACTACGTCCAGGCCATGTGCCACGACATCGAGGACCCCACGTTCGACGCCACCGCAACGGCCACGAACCCGCGGGCGCAGGTCCGGCCGATCCACCGGCCGCCGCGGGTCCCCGCTGACCGGGCGCCCCACTGCGCGTGGACGGTCGAGATCGTCCCCGACGCGGAGCCGCTCCCGTTCCCGCCCCAGGCCGAGCACCTGAGCCGGTCCGAGGCCGCCCGCCTGCCGCTCGCCGCGGTCGACCCCGACCTCCCGGCCGGAGACGGCTGGGCCGACTACGCCGGCCCGCTCGACCCCGACCTCGTGATGGAGCGCTTCTCGTCGGCCGCGCTCGCCACGATCGCCGACGAGACCTGCCTCCAGGGCCACCTGCTCTCCCGCGCCTACCTCCTCGAGGTGGCCGAGCGGGCGAACGGGACCGAGGCCGCCGAGATGGGCGGCAAGCAGCTCACCGGGATCGCCGGCGTCACCACCAAGCGCCTCGGCGCCCTCCTCGACGCCCCGCCCGACCTCGACGGCATCGCCGCGGTCCTGGCGGTGCACCCGATGCTCCTCCCCCGCTCCTACGTCGACCTCCGCCTCGAGCGGTGCCCCGGCGGCGGCGCGCTCACCGTCTCGATCGGCCCCTGCCCGGCCACCAACGAGGACGACGGCCTCACGTGGCCAGCGATCCTCGTCGGCGGCGACGACGCCGGCCTCGCTGCCGCGGTCCAGTGCCTGGCGCCGCTGGCTCGGATCGAGCGCATCGACCGGCAGGGCGACGCCGTGGCGTCCTGGCGGATCTGGATGGATCCCGTGGGCGAGCCGGCCCGGCAGCCCGACGAGGTCACGCTCACCGAGTTCTCCACCGGCGTCGACTTCCACTTCGCCCGCCGCACCTGACCCCGACGGCGCTCCTCGGGTGAGCCTGGGCTCATCCGTGCAAGGCTGCGGCTCCGAACTGCTCGCACCGCCGACGATGGGACCGGACCGCATGCCGCTCGAACCACGGGTCGCCAAGATCGTGAAGCTCATGAACGCCCTCGACCGGCGCCCGGACGGGGCGTCGATGGCCGAGCGCCGAGCGGCCTCCGCCGGCATCGCCCGGCGCGGCGGGTTCCTGGTCATGCCGAAGGGCCCGACGGTCGCGTCGCAGCGCGACCTGGTCGTCCCGGTGGACGGCGGGCGCATCACCGTGCGCCTCCACCTCCCGTTCGGGACCCGGCGGCCACCCCTCCACGTGTTCCTCCACGGAGGCGGCTGGTGCCTCGGCACCCTCGACGAGCGCGACCCGCGCTGCCGCATGATCGCCTCGGGCGCGTCGTGCGCCGTGGCCTCCGTCGACTACCGCCTCGCCCCGGAGAACGCCTACCCCACCGCACCGGAGGACTGCTACGCCGCCCTGCTCTGGCTGGTGGAGCACGCCGACGAGCTCGGCTTCGATGCCAGCCGCATCGGCATCAGCGGCGAGTCGGCCGGCGCCAACCTGGCCGCGGTGGTGTGCCTGATGGCCCGGGACCGCTCCGGTCCGGCGATCCGCCACCAGTGGCTCGACGTCCCGGCGGTCGACCTGACCATGTCCCAGCCCTCGGTCCGCTCGGTCCCCGACGGCCACCTGCTCGACCTGGACGCGATCCTCGAGTTCCGCGAGTGCTACCTCGGCGACCTGGACCGCATGACCGAGCCCTACGCCTCCCCCCTGCTCGCCGACGACCTGAGCGGCCTCCCGCCGGCCTGGATCATGAGCTGCGAGTTCGACAAGCTCCGCGACGACGGCGTCGCCTACGCCGCCGCCCTGAAGGAGGCCGGCGTCCCGGTCGAGTCCCAGGTCCTGGCCGGCCACGTGCACCCGTCGTTCGCCTTCACCCGCCTCGTCCCCTCGGCCCGCACCTACGAGCGAGAGGCCATCGCCGCCCTCGCCCGAGCCCTCCACACCTGACCACCCGGAATCGGGTCACCTGAGCCGCACTGGCCGGCACGAACGACCCGATTCGCCCCGACCCCCCCGGTCGCCCAAGCGCGAATCGGGTCACCTGAGCCGCACTGGCCGGCACGAACGACCCGATTCGCCCCGACCCCCC
>Ga0182736_1001044_pt1 | contig 31148 bp, 31 predicted proteins | sample eDN5th30CKraftBY_FD_128882 | JGI IMG/M metagenome (GOLD analysis project Ga0182736, IMG submission 128882) | Enriched backyard soil microbial communities from Emeryville, California, USA - eDNA 5th pass 30_C Kraft BY (version 2) (version 2) | ecosystem: Environmental > Terrestrial > Soil >...
ATAGGACTGGAAGCCGCCGATCGCCTGAAAGGTGGTTTCGGTGGCGACGTCGAGGAAGCTGGCCTGGCCGGGGGTGGGCGTCGGGGTGGGCGTGCCGCCGCCGATTCCGCCGCCGGTGCCACCGGTGCCCGTGCCGCCGCCGGTGGGCGGCGCGATGCCGCCGGCGGTCTGCGGACCGGACGCGCCGCCGCATGCCGTCAATGCCAGCAGCGGCAACGCCGCGATCAGGGCCAAGCTACGCATGTCCGAAATTCCTCTGTCTCGTCCCGCAAGGGTCGGGCAGAGGGGTAGCCGGACAGGGTTAAGACGCTCTAAACGCCCTTTCCGAAATGCGGCGAGCCGCGCCTATTTGCCCCGGCGCTTGCGATGCGATTCGAGGTCGAGCACCGCCGAATCGGCATCCTCCTGCATCAGGCCCAGCCGGCGCGCGACTTCCTGATAGGCCTCGACCTCGCCGCCCAGGTCGCGGCGGAACCGGTCCTTGTCGAGCTTTTCGTTGGTCGCCATGTCCCACAGCCGGCAATTGTCCGGGCTGATCTCATCCGCCAGGATGATCCGGCCGTAGTCATTGTCCCAGATCCGCCCGAACTCGAGCTTGAAGTCGACCAGGCGGATGCCGATGCCGGCGAACAGGCCCGACAGGAAATCGTTCACCCGGATCGACAGGTCGGCGATATCGTGCAGCTCTTCCTGGCTGGCCCAGCCGAAGCACAGGATGTGCTCGTCGCTGACGATCGGATCGCCCAGCGCATCGTCCTTCAGACAATATTCGATGATCGTGCGGGGAAGCTGCTGGCCTTCCTCGATGCCCAGCCGCTTCGACAGCGAGCCGGCGGCGACGTTGCGGACGACCACCTCGATCGGCACGATCTCGACCTGGCGGATCAACTGCTCGCGCATGTTGAGGCGGCGGATGAAATGGGTCGGCACACCGATGTTGCCGAGCAGGGTGAAGACATGCTCGGAAATGCGGTTGTTGAGCACGCCCTTGCCGCTGATCGTGCCCTTTTTCTGGGCATTGAACGCGGTCGCGTCGTCCTTGAAATACTGGATCAGCGTACCCGGCTCAGGACCCTCGTACAGGATCTTGGCCTTGCCCTCGTAGATCTGGCGGCGGCGAGCCATCGGCGGCGTTCCCTTGGAAAAAGAGCAGCCCCGGCCGGCACGGGACTCGCGCGGACCGGGGCGGGGAAGGGCGCGCCTATACGGGATGGCGCGCGCGCAATCAATCAGGCTGGCGATCGGGGGCGCCGGTGAGCGGCGAGCGTTTCGGCCAGCGTGCGGTTTCGCCCGGTTACCGGGCATTCCCCAGCGCGGCGCGGATCAGGGCGCGGGTGTGCGACCACGCCGCCGAATCGGGGGTGACCAGTTCGACGTGGCCGGTGTTCTCGATCATCGTCAGGCGGACCGCGTCGCCGGCGGCGGTGGCGCGCGTGGCATAGTCGCGGACCATGTCTGCTGGGACGATGCGGTCCTGCACGCCGCCAACGACGTCCTGCGACACGCCGAGGGGCAGGAGGCGGGGGATCGAGGTATCGGCGTAGACATCGGCGCGGCCGGGGCCGGGCCGGCCGACCAGCCGGCCGATCACGTCGGTGCCGCAGCCATTGTCGGGGCGCGCGGCGGTCGCCTCCAGATCGGGCAGGCCGCCGAGGCTGACGACGTGATCGATCCGCAGCGGATCGGTGGTGGCGAGCGCGCTGCCCGCCGGCAGGCGATGCCGTGCCGCCAGCCACAGCGCGAGATGGGCGCCCGCGCTGTGCCCGACCGCGACCAGCCGGCGCGGATCGAGACCGAACGCGGCGGCATCGGTGGCGAGCCGGTCGGCCGCCAGCGCGGCGTCGGCGAAGGTGCCGGGATAGCCCCCGCCGGCGCGATCGACCCCGCGATAATCGATGTTCCACACCGCGATGCCGTGGCGGCGCAGGTCATCGGCGACCCAGTTCATCAGCTTGCGATCGGCGATCGCGGTGGTCCAGCAGCCGCCATGGACCATTAGCACGGTGGGAAAGGGGCCGGCGCCGTCCGGGCGCCACACGTCGACGCGGTGCATCGAATCGGGGCCATAGGTGACGGTCGCGTCGGGATCGGGGCGTGGCCGGCGGGTGAGATCGGGCCAGGTCAGATGGGCGGTCATGCCGCGAGGCTAGCCGGCGACGGCGCGGCGCGAAAGGCGGGCGGGTCGGCGCCCCAAGCGAGTGGAATCGACGGGGTGGCGGGCGGCGCGAAGGGGAGGCCTCGCACCGCCCGTCGGGGGGGTCAGTTGCCGCGTTTGGCGGTCGCTGCGACGCGACGCCACGGTGCGGCATATTGATAGGCGGTCAGGCGTTCGATGCCTTCCCAGGTCTGCTGGAGCAGCTTATGGATGGCGCCGCCGATGAAACGGCGGCCCGGATTGGCCCGACCAGAGTGCAGGACGTGGTCACGCATGATCTGTACTCCTTTGTTTTTTCACGAGCGAAGAACGTAGCGCCCTTGTGCGTCGATCGCGGCCGGGGCGCCAACAAATCGTTGGACGGAAATGATAAGCGGGGCTTATAGATAGCCGATGCGCCAGATCCCGCCGCTCGCCGCCGTCCGCGTGTTTGAGGCTGCCGCCCGGCATGAGAATTTCACCAGTGCCGCGCAGGAACTGGGCATGACCCAGGCGGCGGTCAGCTATCAGATCAAGCTGCTGGAGGAGCGGCTGGGCGTCGCGCTGTTCCGTCGGGAAAAGCGGCGCGTGGTGCTGACCGACGCGGGCCGCGGTGCGATCCCGCAGGTGACTCGCGCGTTCGACGCGCTCGACGCCGCCTTTGCCGGCATTCGGGCGGAGGACCAGGCGCTGCTGACCATCGCCACCTCCAACACCTTTGCCAACACCTGGCTGGCGTGGCGGCTGGGCGGGTTCCAGTTGCGGCATCCCGAAATGGCGGTGCGGCTGGAGACCAGCGACCTGATCACCGATTTCGCCGCCGAGGACGTCGACGTCGCGATCCGCGCCGGGCGTGGGGGGTGGGAAGGGCTGGCGGCGGATTTGCTGGTCAAGGTCGATTTCACGCCGATGTGCAGCCCCGATTTCCTCGCCCGGCACGGCGGCCGGATCGAGCCACGCGATCTGTTGCGGCTGCCGCTGATCAGCCCTCACGACGCCTGGTGGAGCGTGTGGCTGCGTGAGGCGGGGGTGGAGGTGGCGGACGGCCCGCCGCGCCCCGGCGTCCGGCTCGATTCGCAGGCGCATGAGGGCAATGCGGCGATGGCGGGGCAGGGCGTGGCGATGCTGACCCCGTTCTTCTGGCGCAACGACGTGGCGGAGGGGCGGCTGGTGCGGCTGTTCGACCAGCTTTCGACGCGCGGCTTCGCCTATTGGCTGGTCTATCCCGAGCATCGGCGCGGCGTCGCCAAGATCCGGCGGTTTCGCGAATGGCTGCTGGCGGAACTGGGGCGGCAGGGCTTTCCCGACACCGTCGTCGCGCCCGGCCTGAACGGCGCGGCATGACGGCGGCGCGGCGAAGCCGCGCGGCGATGATCCGGCGGGTGGCGGCCACAGCGGCGCGACGCCCATTGGCATCGCGTGCCCGCGCCTGCTAACGCCCGCACCCCATGGCTTCCGCACCCGTCGATCCGATCACCGATGCTCCGTTCGATTCCGCGCTGTCGGAGCGTTACCTCGTCTATGCGATGTCGACGATCACCGCGCGGTCGCTGCCCGACGTCCGCGATGGGTTGAAGCCGGTCCATCGCCGGCTGCTGTGGGCGATGCGGCTGCTGCGGCTCGATCCCGACCAGGGCTACAAGAAGTGTGCGCGCGTCGTCGGCGACGTGATCGGCAAATACCATCCGCACGGCGACCAGTCGGTCTATGACGCGATGGTCCGCCTCGCCCAGACCTTTTCCCTCCGCTATCCGCTGGTCGATGGGCAGGGCAATTTCGGCAACATCGACGGCGATAACGCCGCCGCCTATCGCTATACCGAGGCACGGCTGACCCAGGTCGCGATCGACCTGATGGACGGGCTGGACGAGGACGCCACCGACTATAAGCTGACGTATAACGGCGAGGAGCAGGAGCCCGAGCTGTTTCCCGGGCTGTTCCCCAACCTGCTGGCCAACGGCGCGCAGGGGATCGCGGTGGGCATGGCGACCAGCATCCCGCCGCACAACGCCGCTGAACTGATCGACGCCGCGATCGCCCTGATCGATAACCCGCAGGCGAACGTGCTCGATCATGTGAAAGGGCCGGATTTCCCGACCGGCGGCGTCGTCGTCGACAGCCCGGCGGCGATCGCGGAAGCCTATGCCACCGGGCGCGGCGGGTTTCGCGTGCGCGCCAAAATCGAGCGGGTGAACGAAAAGGGCGGCGGGTGGCACCTGGTGGTGTCCGAGATTCCCTATGGCGTGCAGAAGGGCAAGCTGATCGAGGGCATCGCCGCGCTGATCAACGACAAGAAGCTGCCGATCCTGGGCGACGTGCGCGATGAATCGGACGAAGCCGTGCGCATCGTCATCGAGCCGCGCAGCCGCACCGTCGCCGACCAGGACCTGGTCCACAGCCTGTATCGCCTGTCCGACCTGGAAGTGCGGGTGCCGCTCAACCTCAACGTGCTCGATCACCAGCGTACGCCGCGGGTGATGAGCCTGAGCGAGGCGCTGAGCGCGTGGGTCGAGCATGGCTTTGTCGTGCTGCGCCGGCGATCGGAGCACCGGCTGGGCAAGATCGCCGACCGCATCGAACTGCTCGACGGCTATCTGATCGCCTACCTCAACCTCGACCGGGTGATCGAGATCATCCGCACCGAGGACGAGCCCAAACCGGTGATGATCGCCGAATTCGCGCTGAATGACCGGCAGGCGGAGGCGATCCTCAACATGCGGCTGCGCAGCCTGCGCCGGCTGGAGGAGATGCAGATTCGCGGCGAGCGCGACAAGCTCGACAAGGAACGCGGCGAGTTGGAACTGCTGCTGTCGTCCGACGCGCGCCAGCGCACGCGGATGAAGCGCGACCTGGGCAAGATCCGCGACCGCTACGGCCCGGAAACCGCGCTGGGCGCGCGCCGCACCGCCGTGGAGGAGGCCGCGCCCGCGCGCGAGATCCCGCTGGAGGCGATGATCGAGCGCGAGCCGATCACGGTGATCCTGTCGCAGCGCGGCTGGATCCGCGCGATGAAGGGCCATGTCGAGCTGGCCAGCGCCGAGACGCTCAAGTTCCGCGAGGGCGACGGGCCGTTCATCGCCTTTCACGCGCAGACCACCGACAAGCTGCTGGTCGCCGCCGACGGCGGGCGATTCTATACGCTGGCGGCGGACAAGCTGCCGGGTGGGCGCGGTTTCGGCGAGCCGGTGCGGCTGATGACCGACATCGACGGCGAGATCGTCGCGATGCTGCCGGTGTCGCGCTCCGAGAAGCTGCTGGTCGCTGCCAGCGACGGCCGCGGCTTTATCGTCCGCGCCGCCGATACCGTCGCCGAAACGCGCAAGGGCAAGACGGTGGTGACGCCGCGACTGGGCGCGAAGCTGCGCATCGTCCGCCCGATCGGCGCCGAGGACGATTATGTCGCGGTGGTCGGCGACAACCGGCGGATGCTGGTGTTCCCGATCAGCGAGGTGGCGGAAATGGCGCGCGGTCAGGGGGTGCAGCTCCAGCGGTATCGCGAGGGGCATCTGTCCGACGTCACTACCTTCCGCTACGCCGCCGGGCTGAGCTGGGCGATGGGCGGCGAAGCTGGCCGGACGCGGACCGAGACCGATCTGGGACCATGGCGCGCGGCGCGCGGCGCGGCGGGGCGGACGCCACCCAACGGCTTCCCCCGCGACAACCGCTTCTGATCGTTACGAAAACCGACCCTGCTTTCAGCCTGTCTTAACACATCGCCGATAGCGTCGGCGCAATGGTTTTCCGCAAGGCGCGCCCTGTCATGTCCATTGCACCGGCGCGTGATGACGTGGCCGACGTCGTCGAGCGCCCGATGGACCCGGCGCGGATCGCCCGGCTGGTCGACCTTCTTCCCATTCCGGCGGTCGCGGTGAGCCGCTGCAACGACGCGCTGATCTTTGAGGCCACCAACCGCGCGTTTCGCCAGGCAGGGCTGGGCAGCACGCCCGAGCATTCGCCGATCATCCGGCTGCTGGGCGGGCGCATCGCGCAGTTCCTCGATTGCGACGAGGCGAATGTCGAATTCCCGTGGCAAATCGGCGAGGCGATCGATGCGCGGCATTTCCGGGTGATGATCGCGCGGCGCCCCGACGCGAGCGCGGGCGACCGGTGCCTGGTCACGCTGGTCGACCAGACCGGCGAACAGCGGACCCATACCAGTCTGCGCCGCGAGATGCTGTCCGACAGCCTGACCGGGCTGCCCAATCGCGGTGGCTTTGGCGACGAGCTGGAACGCCGTATCACCGACGAGACCCGCACCGGTTATGCGGTGATGATCGTCAACCTTGACCGGTTCAGCCGGGTCAACGCCTGCATGGGGTCGCTGGCCGGCGACGAATTGCTGATCTCCGTCGCGCGGCGGATCAAGGGCGCGCTGCGCGGCGGCGACATGCTGGCGCGGATCGGCGGCGACGAATTCGGCATTCTGGTGCAGGTCGACGACGGGGCCTGCGATGCGATGCAGGTCGCGCGGCGAATCGAGGCGGCGCTGTCGACCCCGTTCCGCCTGTCCGATTTCGAGATTCGCGTCGACTGTTCGATCGGCATCGCCATCGGCCACGACGAGCTGGCGGAGCCCGAGGATCTGATCCGCCACGCCCAGTTCGCGGTGAAGCGGTCGAAACGGACCGGGCTGGCCGAGGTCTATCAGGATTCGGTGTTCGACATCGTCCGCACCCAGTTCGGCATCGAGACCGAACTGCGCCGCGCGGTCGAGAATGGCGCGATGCGGCTGAACTTCCAGCCGATCTGCGACCTGGCCAGCGGCCGGATCGTGTCGTTCGAATCGCTGGCGCGATGGACGCTGGACGACGGCACCGAGGTCGAGCCGTCCGATTTCATTCCGGTGGCGGAGGAAAGCGGGTTGATCGTGCCGCTGGGCCGCTGGGCGATGAGTGAGGCGGCGCGCACGCTGGCCGAATGGGATCGCGTCGCCGGCGGCGATTGCGGCGCCAATATCGCGGTCAACCTGTCGGCGATCCAGCTCCAGCGCGACCATATCGCCGCGCTGGTACAGGACGCGGTGAGCGCCGCCGGTATCGGCGCCGACCGGCTGACGCTGGAATTGACCGAGAGCGCGATCGTGTCCGATCCCGATCGAATCGCCGCGACGATGCACGCGCTGAAGGGGCTGGGCACCACGCTGGCGATGGACGATTTCGGCACCGGCTATTCCAACCTGGCCTATCTGCAAAAGCTGCCGATCGACGTGCTCAAGATCGACCGCAGCTTCGTCACCGGCATGTTGGCCGATCGCGACAAGGTGGCGATCGTCCGCGCGATCCTGAGCCTGGCGCAGGCGCTGGGGATGCGGACCACCGCCGAGGGGATCGAGACGAGCGAGCTGGCGCAGACTCTGGCGGCACTCGGCTGTTCCTACGGCCAGGGCTATCTCTATTCGCGGCCGATCGAGAAGGACGCCGCCTATGCGCTGCTGGTCGAGCGCAGCGCCTGAGCCACCGCTTCGTCGGCGATCGCGCCGACACGAATCGCGTCGGGAAACCCCTCGGCGATCCAGCGATCCTCGATCTCGCGCAGCACTCGAGCGACGTCGGGGCCCTTGCGCAGCCCACGTTCGACCAGCGCGCCGCCGGTGATCGGCAGCGCGGGCGGGGTCCAGCCGGCCAGCGCGGTCACGTCACCCTCCGGGCGATCGGACAGCAGCAGCCGATCGATCGCACCGGCGATCCCCAGCCGATAGCCCAGTTCGCGCCCGGAGGCCGCGCCCGCTGGCTGCGCGGCGACGGCGATGCGCTTGCGTTCGGCATTGGACAGCTTGAGCCGCGCGCCGACCTCATCCACCGCGTCGGCCGGCAGCAGCGCGACCAGCCGGCGGAACGGATCGGGCGCGGTGTCGGTCGCTGCCTCCCGCGCAGCCAGTGCCGCAAGCCGCTCGGCGGAGGCGATCTCGGGCAGCACCGGCTTCAGGATCGCGCGGTCGAGCATCAGCCGCACCACCGCCACCGCATCACGCGCGATCAGCAGCTTGAGCAGCTCATCACGGATGCGTTCGCGTGACAGCGCCATCAGGTCGTTGGCGCGCGCGGTACAGGCGTCGAGCCCCGCCGGATCGGGGGCATCGCCGAACCGCGCGAGGAAGCGGAAGAACCGCAGGATACGCAGATGATCCTCGGCGATGCGTTGCAGCGGATCGCCGATGAAGCGCACCCGCCGTTCCGCCAGATCGGCCAGCCCGTCGAAATAGTCGAAGATCTCCCCGGTCGCCGGATCTGCATAGAGCGCGTTCATCGTGAAATCGCGCCGCGCCGCATCCTCCCGCCAATCGTCGGTGAAGGCGACGACCGCGTGGCGCCCGTCGGTCGACAGGTCGCGGCGTAGTGTCGTCACCTCGACCGGTCCGCCCTCGGTCACCGCGGTGACAGTGCCGTGGGCGATGCCGGTCGGCACCGCCTTGATCCGCGCGGCCTGCAACAGGTCGATCACCGTTTCGGGTGCGTGGCGGGTGGCGATGTCGACGTCGGCGACCGGCAGCCCGAGCAGCGTGTCGCGCACCGCGCCGCCGACGAAGCGGGCCATGCTGTCGCCCGCGCCCAGCGCCGCGCCGAGCCGGTCGAGCCCGGCGCGGCGGCGCCATTCGGCATCGGGCAGGGTGACGCTCACCAGACCAGCCGCCGCGACAGATTGACGAACATCGCCGCGGTCGCGCCCCAGATGCGGCGGTCGTTCCAGTCGATCTGGTAATAATGCCGCTCGCGCCCCTCCCATATATGGCTGGTGCGGCGCTGGTTGGCGGGATCGAGCACGAAGGCGAGCGGCACCTCGAACACGTCGGCGACCTCCGCCTCCGCCGCGACCAGGGTGAGGTCGGGCGCAATCACGCCGAGCACCGGCGTCACCTCATAGCCGGTGACGGTACGATAGCGGTCGACCGCGCCGATCACGGTGACGGCGGCGGGGGGCAGGGCAATCTCCTCCTCCGCCTCGCGCAGCGCCGCCGCCACCGCATCGGCATCGCCGGGATCGATCCGGCCGCCGGGAAAGGCGACCTGGCCGGGATGGCGGCGCAGATTGGCGTTGCGCTGGGTGAGGATCACGCCGGGTGCGGCGCGATCGGTCACCGCGATCAGCACCGCCGCCTCCGCCGTGAGGGGAGCGTCGTCGAGTTCGAGCGCGTGCAGGTCGCCGCTCAGCAATTCAGGGCGGCCGCGATTGCCGGCGTCGAGTGCCGCGGTGAGCCGTTCGACGAGTGTCATGCCGGCTCCAGCGCAAAGAAGGCGCCGTCGCTGGTCAGCCCGACGGGATCGGCGTTTCCGGCCAGCGCGATCTCGACCAGCTCGTAATAGACCGGCCGCGCGATCAGCGCCTCCAGCCCGCCGCGCACGTGGAGATAGGGGCGCGGGCCGTCGCCATCCTCGGCGAAGCGCAACGGATGATCCGGCCCGGCGGTGACGAGGTCGCCGGTGTTGAGGCGAAAGGTCAGCCGCCCGCCCTCCGCGCGCAGCTCGACCGCGACGAACGGGGCGTCGTCGACGGCGATGTCGAGCTTCTCGACGGGGGTCACCAGCATATAGCCGCCATCCTCCTCGCGCCGCAGGATGGTGGAAAACAGCCGCACCATCGCCTGCCGCCCGATCGGCGACCCCTGATGATACCAGGTGCCGTCACGCGCGATCCGCATCTCGCTGTCGCCGCAGTGGGTCGGGTTCCAGCCTTCGACCGGCGGCAGTTTCTGCTCGGCGGCCAGCGCCGCGATCTCGGCGAGGCTGAGCGATGCGAGGTCGGGCAGGGGAGTCATCGGCATCGTCCGGCCGCTCTAGCGAAGCGCGGCGGCGGAGGACAATGGTTTTGGGGCGGGGAGATCAGGCGACCGCCCGCCCCTCCACCATCCCGTCGCAATCGGGCAGGTCGGCGCCGCGTGCGAGCAGGCGGCGGGGCTCCCACGGGCCGGGCAGCGACCATCGCGCGGTATGTTCCGCCGAGAAGCCGAAGAAACGCGCATAATATTCGGGGTCGCCGACCAGCATCAGCCGATCGGCGCCGGGAATCCCGCCGGCGACCGCGCCGGCATCGGCGGCGGCGAGCATGTGGCGGGTGATCTGTTGCCCCAGCCCGGCGCGCTGGATCGCCGGTTCGACCGCGATCGGGCCGACCATCACCATCGGCACGCGTCCGCCGTCGGCGCAAGCCAGCGCGACGGGCCAGCACTGGATGCTGGCGATCAATGCGCCGTCGTCGCCCAGCATGGCGAAGCTGAGGGCCGGGATCGCCGCCAGCCCGGCGCGAACGCGATAGGCGGTGCGCGCGTGGCGATCGGGCCCGAACGCGCGGTCGAGCAGCGATTCGACGTCGGCGGGCGCGACGGTGGCGAGGGGGACGATGGTCATAAGCGCCGCGCGCTGTAGCCGTGATCGTGTCGAGCGCAAGGCTTTCGTGCGCGCGCCGATCTGCTATCGGCGGCGGACCATGAACGACAGCCTCACCCTTCAGGTCCACGATCTCGAAGTGCAGGTGCTCACCGGCATCTATTCCGAAGAGACCCACCTGCCGCAGCCGATCCGCGTCTCGCTCGACGTCGATCTCGATTGTCCCGCGCATTTCGCGCCGGATACGCCGCTGTCGGCCTCCAAAAGCTATATCGACCTGCGCGAGGCGGTGACCACCGCGCTGCCCGAGGGCGTGCATTTCAAGCTGGTCGAGGGCATCGCCGACCATATCATCGAGACGCTGATGCTGCAGGACGGGCGCGTGCGCCGGGTGGCGGTGAAGATCATCAAGCTGGCGATCGCCGAACACGGCGAATCGATCGGCATCACGCTGGTGAGGCATCGCCGCTGATGCGGCCGCTCGCGCTCGTCACCGGAAGCTGCCGGCGGCTGGGCGCGCATATCGCCGCGCGGCTGGCGGAGGCGGGGTACGACCTGGCGCTCCACACCGGCCACGATCCCGAGCCGGAACCGTGGCTGGGCGCGAGAATCGCCGCGGTCGAACACCATGTCTTTGCCGCCGACCTTGCCGATTCGGCCGCGGTGGAGGCGCTGCCCGAACAGGTGGCGGCGCATTTCGGCCGCCCGGTTGCCCTGCTGGTCAACAGCGCATCGCGATTCGAGGCGTTGGACGGCGCGCGGCCGGGGGAGGGCGGCGGATATGAGGATCTGGCCGCGCACCTGCGCGTCAACTGTGTCGCACCCTATGCGCTGGCGACACGCGTATCGGCGGCGGGGGCGGCGGCGGTGATCAACATCCTCGACCAGCGAATCGCCCAGCCGCCGGTCGACCAGCTCGCCTACACCCTGTCGAAACAGGCGCTGGCAGAGGTGACGCGGACGCTGGCCGTCGCGCTGGCGCCGCGCACGCGGGTCAACGGCGTCGCGCCGGGGCTGACGATCCCGACCCCGGACTATGGCGCGGCGCAGCTCGACCGGCTGGCGGCGATGATGCCGCTGGCGCACCTGCCCGCGCCCGAGGACGTCGCCGACGCGGTGGCGTGGCTGGCGCAGGCGAGGTCGGTCACCGGACAGGTGGTCTATGTCGACGCCGGCGCGCACCTGCGCAGCTATCAACGCGATTTCGTCCACCTCGGCCGCTGAGCCGGCGCGAACGAATCGGCAACGCGCGCGCGGCAGCGGCGAACCGTCGGGTGTCGCTCGTAGTGCCGAAGTTGGGGCGTAGCCCTAGCGATCGTCAGTGGGAGGCCCGGCGCGTTCCGGGCGAAGCAATCCAAGGCAGCGCACGGAACGCTGGATTGCCGCGCGGCTTCGCCGCTCGCAATGACGAACTGTTTCGTTTGTTTTCCGTATTTTCCGGGCGGACGCTCCCGTCCGGCCGGAAAATGCCCTAGCGAGTGCAGGGTCCCAGCGCCCGGAGCACGAAGGCGTAGTCCTGCCGTGCGATCGTCGCGTCCGCGTCGGCCAGCGACGCCAGCGTGCGATCGGGCAGCGACTGTGGCAACCCGCATGCCAGCCTGTACCACAACAGCGTGTCGCGCGCCGGCGGTGCGGCGGCTTCATCGAGGATTTCCGACAGCGCCACCGCCCAGCGCGGTTGTTCGCCCGGCCGGCGCAGCACGTTGAGCGACACCGGCCGCTGATCGGCGGTGGTCAGGAAAATCTGGGTTTCGCCCTCACCCGGCAGCGTGCCCGCGACGTGAAAGGCGTTGCCGATGCCGGTGATCGCCGGGGGCGCATCGGGCGCGACCAGTTCGCGCGCGATGCCGCGAATCCGCGATTCGAGCGGTTCCGACCAGAATTGCTGGCCGTTGAGCGAGGTCAGCTGTATTTCGCCCGCCCGGCCCGCGACGGTGCGCGCAAACAGCAGCACGCGCGCCTTTTTCAACTTGGGCGGCTTGCCCCGGGAATCGGCGGGAACGTCGACCAGATAGCTGATCCGCGCCGGCATTTGCGCAGGGCCGCGAATCAAGGACTGGACATCGGCCTGTATATAGTATCTGATCCGCCCCGGTTCGACACTCGCGACGTCGGCGCCTTTGAGGCGCGTGGCATCGCGGACAATCGCATCGATCACCACCGGGGACGCCAGCAGGCGGTCGGCGATGGCGGCGTATGAGGGCAGGTTCTGCCCAGATTCCGCCACGGTTTGTGCGGTTTGTGCCGAACATGGGGCAATTGTGGCAAACATCGCGATCGCGATGGGTGTCATGCGGAGGGGGTAGTTCATGGCTTTCGGGTTACGCGATCGCGCTGGATTGTTGTAGAAATAATTCTGTCTTTTGACGCCGGTAAGGTATCCGCGTCCGACAAAGCGTTTGCGTCATCCCTGGGGCCACGATAGAGACTCGGGCGCTGCCGCAGGATATAACAGCACAAGGCAGAAGGTGGGCGACGGCATCGGCCGGGCTTGCCATTGTCAGTCATGAGGGAGTTTCGTTGCTGAATGGCTTACGCTGACCGGAATATGAGCGGAAATCGTGTGGTCGCGCTGATTATCGTCGCGCTGATCCACGTCGCGCTCGGATATGCCTTCGTGACGGGCCTCGCCTATCAATATATCAAGAAGGCACAGGAAAATCTGAAGACCTTTGAGGTCGAGGAGCCACCACCCCCGCCGGAGGAGGTGCCACCGCCGCCGCCGCCGCCGGACCAGCCGATGCAGCCGCCGCCGGTGGTGACACCGCCGCCGATCGTGCAGACCAACACCCCGGCTCCGGTGACGATCACCTCGGTCGCGACACCGCCGCCGGTCTATGCGCCGGCTCCGGTCGCCGCGCCGCCGGTGGCGCCGCCGGCGCCGCCGCCGCCGCCGCCGAAGCTTGCCGCCAACGCGAGTCCGCGCGGCAACCCCGGTTCGTGGTTCTCGAACGACGATTATCCCGCCGGTGCGCGCCGTGCGGGGGCCGAAGGTCGCGTCACCGTCTCGCTCACCATCGATGCGACCGGCCGCGTTTCGGATTGCCGCGTGACCTCGTCGAGCGGCAATGCCGAGCTCGACAGCACCACCTGCAGCCTCGCCAAGCGGCGTGGTCGCTACAAGCCGGCGCAGGACGATGCGGGGAATCCCGTCCCGTCGACCGCCACCATTCCTGGCGTCCGCTGGCGGCTGGAAGAATAACTGGGCTATCGGCGCCGCCGGGCACGGGCCCGGGGCGCCGAATTTTCATGTGAATCAAATCGTCTAGAGGGAAAGACCGAGCAATGCTGACCACCATCCTTGCCGCAGGTGCGGCTCACGGCGGCGAAAATCCGTATGGCCTGATGGCCGCGCTCGAGCAGGGCGGCATTATCGCCCAGACCGTCTTCGGCATCCTGGTGCTGATGTCGGTCGTCAGCTTCTACATCATGTTCACCAAGCTGTTCGAGCAGCAGAAGATCATCAACCAGGCGAAGCGCGTCCGGTCGAGCTTCTGGAGCACGACCAGCCTGCGTGAAGGCGCTGCCAAGCTCGAGAAGAACTCGGCCTATCGCCAGATCGTCGACGACGGCCTGGCCGCGCAGGAGCAGCACAGCCGCCTGACCGATCCGGTCGAGGCGCATGACTGGTTGCACGGCTCGCTCGCCCGTTCGGAAGCTGCGATCAACTCGAAGCTCGCCGGCGGCCTGGCGTTCCTGGCGACCGTCGGCGCGACCGCGCCGTTCATCGGTCTGTTCGGTACGGTTATCGGCATCTACCGCGCGCTGATCAAGATCGGCGCCGCCGGTCAGGCATCGATCGACGCGGTCGCCGGCCCGGTCGGTGAGGCGCTCATCATGACCGCGCTCGGTCTGGCCGTCGCCGTTCCGGCGGTGCTCGCCTACAACTGGCTGCAGCGTCGCAACAAGGGCATCTCGGAAGACCTGTCGGCGTTCTCGAACGACGTGCTGGGTTTCCTCGCCTCCAACGGCGCGGTGAAGCCGGCGGTCGCCACGCGCCCCGCCGCTCCGGCCAAGCCGGCTCCGGCGACGGGCACCACGGCGCCCAAGGCCTAAGGCAATCGGCCGGCCGGCGCGCCCCATCGGGCACCCGGCCGGCCGCAAGCCCGGCGGCACACCGCCGCCCGGCAGACGGCAAGTGAGGATAGGATAAGCTCGCAATGGCGATGAGCACAGGCGGCGGTTCGGCCGACGACTCCACTCCGATGTCGGACATCAACACCACGCCGCTCGTCGACGTGATGCTGGTGCTCCTCATCATCTTCCTGATCGCGGTTCCGGTCGTGATCCAGACGGTCAAACTCGAGCTGCCCAAGGTGACGTTCGAGCCGACCACGACCAAGCCGGAGAACGTGGCGCTTTCGGTGCGCGCGGTTGACGGGCAGTGCGAAGTCTCGTGGAACATGACCAAGGTCAACCACGAGGAGCTGCTTGAAAAGGCGGTGGCGAAGCTCAAGGGCGTCGTCGACCGGCTCGGCAGCAACCTGACCGCTGACGATATCCCCGAGGTTCACATCCGCGGCGACGTCAACACGCCCTACCGCTGCATCGGCGGCACGGTCTACACGATGCAGATGGCGGGCTTCGCGAAGGTCGGCTTTATTTCCGAGCCTCCGCCCGGCGGCGTCCAGACGCGCGATCGCTGATCGGCTGCACACTCAAGGAGTGATTTGAAATGGCAATGAGTGGTGGCCGCGACGATGGCCAGCCGATGATGGAGATGAACACGACGCCGTTGATCGACGTCATGCTCGTTCTCCTCATCATGTTCATCATCACGATCCCGGTGCAGACGCACGCCGTGAAGGTCGATCTGCCGCAGAATTCGGATGCGCCGAAGCCGCCGATCGAACCGGACAAGAACAAGGTTTCGATCGACGCCGCCGGCGGCGTGTTCTGGAACGGCACCCCGATCGACGACGTCACGCTGTCGCAGTATCTGGAGCGGACCAAGGCGATGAGCCCGGAGCCGGAACTCCACTTCCAGCCCGACGCGGCGGCGCGCTATGAAAAGGTCGATCAGATCCTGGCGATCATCAAGCGCGCGAACGTGACCAAGCTCGGTTTCGTCGGCAACGAACAGTATCGCGGCGACTTCTGACGCACGGCGGCCGGCCCGGTTTCGGGCAGGCCGGACGCGATAGGAACACGGGAAAGGGCGGCTTCGGCCGCCCTTTTCTTTTGCCACGCGCCTCTCGAAAGCGTATTGCAACACAGGTGTCATAAAAATGACATGCAAACGTAACAAAGAGAGGAACGCTGAATGAACAAGGTCGCATCCGTCATCCTTGTGGCGTCGCTGGCCGCCGTGGCACAGACGGCGCCGGCGCAGACCCGCACCGACCCCGTCGCCGCGCAGGCGATCGCGCAGGGTGACTATTCCCATGCCGAGCGCCGCCTGATCGCCGAGCGCCGCATCTTTCCCGATCGTCCCGAAATTCTGCTCAACCTGGCCGCGCTCTATGCCCGGACCGACCGTGCGAGCGACGCCGCCGTGCTGTATCGCCAGGTGCTGGCCCATGATGACGTGCTGATGGACCTGTCGGCCGACCGGACCGCGAGCGCCCACGCCATCGCCGAAACCGGCCTCCGCCGGATCGAGCGGGGAGCCCGCGTCGCCGGCAATTGAACCCTTAGCGGGCGCTCTCCGGGCGCCCCACCGACCATTGACGCCCGCGCCCTGTGCGCGGGCGTTTTGCGTTCTCGGGACGGGCTTGGGGCCGGGGGTGGGGCGCGTGACCAGCGGCGTGCGGGTCGGGATGCGGGGCGGCTGGCGCGCGAAGTCCGGGCGGCCGGGGGGCGTTGGGGCGGAGCGCGCGGGGCATCGGAACTGTCGAGCTTCGTGTGGCGGCTTTGGCCCGGCCGAAACTCGCCGCTGTCCGCGTGGCGGGCTCCGGAAGCTAGGTCCCGCTCACGATGACGGGGTGTCGCGCGGTGTTCGTCGTCCCGCGTCTGTCGCCGGAATGATGGGAAAGATCGGCGGGTTGAGCCTCTGGTCGGTGGCCGCGACATTTCCGCCAGCGCCAGAGTGGCCAGAGCATGTCTGGGTATCGCGCGGGAGAGGAGAAGGGCGTCCTCTTCAGCGTTCTGGGGCGATGACAGACACCGCGCCGGCGGTGCGTCCGATTGGTCCGGCGGTCACACTGCCCGTGCGGGACGATCCCGCGCACTAAGATGCGCGGCGGCCGCGAGCGGTGTCTACGGCGGGTGGGTGCGGGCGTGCTCGCGTTGGAGGAGCAAGCGCGCGAACGCCGGTCGACGAGGCGGTCACCAATGGCGGGGCAGCGTGGTCGCGTTCGAGGGGGCAGGCGCAGAATTTCCGTGGGCTGACGGCGCCATGGGGCGGGTGTGCCCGCCCGGGCGGGGCGACGGCAGATGGCATCGTTGTTTCCGAGAACGCTGAGCGGCCGAGCGGCGCTACAGCCGGGGGAGCGTTACTCCGCGCTGTCCCATATATTTGCCGGCGCGATCGGCGTAGCTGGTCTCGCACGGCTGGTCGCCCTTGAGGAACAGGAATTGGCACGCGCCCTCATTGGCGTAGATCTTGGCCGGCAGCGGTGTGGTGTTGGAGAATTCCAGCGTGACATGCCCCTCCCACTCGGGCTCCAGTGGCGTCACGTTGACGATGATCCCGCAGCGGGCATAGGTCGACTTGCCGAGGCAGATCACCAGAACGTCGCGCGGCACCCGGAAATATTCGACAGTCCGCGCCAGCGCGAAGCTGTTGGGCGGGATGATGCACACGTCGGTCTTGCGGTCGACGAAGCTGTTGGCGGAGAAATCCTTGGGATCGACCACCGCGCTGTCGATGTTGGTGAAGATCTTGAACTCGTCGGCGACGCGCGCGTCATAGCCGTAGGACGACAGGCCGTAGCTGATGCACCCCTCGCGTCGCTGCGCCTCGACGAACGGCTCGATCATGCCGTGGGCGGTCGCCTGTTCGCGGATCCAGATGTCTGAGAGAATCGTCATCAACTTCCTCTTTCGCGGCACCATGCCATCGCGGGAACGCGGCGGTTAGGCAAGGGGGCGCAGCGTGGTGGAACGGCACGGCGCTGCCGGAGGTTGCGGCCATAGCGGGGCTATGCAACGATCTCCCGATGCGATCATTGCTACTGGTGGCGGTAAGCGCGAGTGCGGTTACGTCCTGTTCCTCGAAACCGGTCCAGATAGCTGCGGATCGATGCTGGTCCGTTGCGATTGGCGACAGGGTCGAGGGAACGGCGGTCCTCTTGGCGTACTCAGGTGTGGACTGTATCGAATGCGGAGCATCGGTGTCGGGACGGAACTGCCCTGGAATAGGTTTCGCGACCGCAAATGAATCCGTGGAGCGAGCCTATGATCGTATCGTGCATTCATCACCCGCTGATCATCTTGGCTTCGTGCAGCAGGTCGTTTTCCTGTCGGGAGAAGTGATTGCTAACGGCGCAACGGGTAAGCCAATGATCCGGGCGATCCAGTTGAGCCTCGCGAGGGACGAAACCTCCTTACGGTAGGCACGCATGGATGTTGGAGGAGCTTGTACCAAATTTCTAGCATCATCCCGGGCCTTAACCAGCCCGGAGACGCTCCTATAGCATGCCTAGATCTGCCGGCCCGAACGCCGAGGGCAGCAATTCCGACAGAAGGTAGCGCGTCGCCGCATCACCTACCGCCGCGCCGCAGATCACCGGCAGGTTCGTGCCGGAGAGCTGCGCCGCTTCGTTGATCACCTGCCGACAGCGGCCACACGGCGAGACCGGAACGGTGCCGGTCGGGCGCCCAGCCGCGTCCATCACGCCCCCGATCACCGCGATCGCCGCCACGTCGCGCAGGCGTCCGGCGCTGCTGACCGTCGCCAGCGCCACCGTCTCCGCGCACAGCGACAGGCCGTAGCTGGCGTTCTCGAAATTCGCGCCGGTGACGACGCTGCCGTCGGTCAGCAGCACCGCCGCGCCGACCGCGAAGCGCGAATAGGGGGCGTGGGCGCGCGTCGCGGCCTCGCGGGCGGCGGCGATCAGCGCGGGGGCGTCGATATCGGGCATGGGGTGTGGTCCTATCAGCCGCGGATATGCAGCACGCAGATCAGCGTGAACAGCCGCCGCGCGGTATCGAAATCGACCGCGATCTTGCCGTCGAGCCGCTCGATCAGCAGTTCGGCGGCTTCGTTGTGGATGCCGCGCCGGGCCATGTCGATCGTCTCGATCTGCGCGGGGGAGGCGTTGCGGATCGCGGCGTAATAGCTGTCGCAGATCGCGAAATAATCCTTGATCGGCCGGCGGAAGCGGGCGAGCCCGAGCACCAGCGTCTCCAGAGGCGCGTCGTCGGCGCGGTGGATCGCGATCGCCAGCCGCCCTTCCTCGACGCTCAGCTTGATCCGGTACGGGCCGGCATAGCCGTCGGCATGCACCCGTTGCGGCGTGAATCGATTGTCCTCCAGCAGGTCGAAGATCGCGATTCGCCGTTCCTGCTCGACGTCGGCGGAGCGCCACAGGATGGTGCGGTCGTCGAGCTGGACGTCGATGATGCGCGGATCGGCCATGGCGCTCCGAATACGATAGTCGGGGCCGCGCGCAAACTCTCCCCGTGTTCCACAGGCGGCACGCCGCACGGGCGGTTGCGGAGCGCGCCGCGGGGTGGGATGGGGGCGGCATGGCCACTTTGCTCCACGCCAACGACGCGGCACCGCCCGCGCAACTGCCGCAGAACATCGAGGCGGAGGCCGCGCTGCTCGGCGCGATGATGATCGACAACCGCCTGGCCGACGACATCGTCGACCGGCTGGAGCCGGCGCATTTCTTCGAGCCGCTGCACGGTCGGGTGTTTTCCGCGATTGCCAAGCTGCGCTCGACCGACCAGCTCGCCAGCCCGGTGACGCTGAAGCCGATGTTCGAGGCGGACGAGGGGATGCGCGAGCTGGGCGGGCCGGCCTATCTCGCCAAGCTGACCGGGAGCGGCGCGGGGCTGATCGGCGCGCGCCAGTTCGCGCAGCAGATCTATGACCTGGCGATGCTGCGCGCGCTGGTCTCGGTCGGGCGCGAGCTGGTCGACCGGGCGATGGACACGCGCGAGGAGGTAAACCCGCGCGCCCAGATCGAGGCGGCGGAATCGGCGCTGTTCAACGTCGCGACCGAGGGCGGGGCGGACGGCGCGGTCAAGACGTTCGCACAGGCGACGACCGCGGCGGTGCGGCTGGCGGAAAAGGCGCTGAATGCGGGCGGCGGGCTGTCGGGGGTCACCACCGGGTTCGAATCGATCAACGCGCGTACCGGCGGGCTGCACCATTCGGACTTGATGATCCTGGCCGGGCGGCCGGGCATGGGCAAGACGTCGCTGGCGACCAACATCGCGTTCAACACCGCGCGGCGATGGATGGATGACATGCGGATCGGAATCGAGCCGGGGCGGTCCACGGGCGCCAAGGTCGCGTTCTTCAGCCTGGAAATGTCGGCGGACCAGCTCGCCACCCGCATCCTGTCCGAACAGGCGCGGATCAGTTCCGAATCGTTGCGCATGGGCAAGATCAGCAAGGCCGAGTTCCACCAGCTGGCCGACGCCGCTGCCGACCTGGAGAATTTGCCGCTGTTCATCGACGACACCGCCGGGCTGTCAATCGGCGGGCTGCATACCCGCGTGCGGCGGTTGCAGCGGCGCCAGAACAACGAGATCGGGCTGGTGGTGGTCGATTACCTCCAGCTCCTGTCGGGCAGCGGGCGAGGATCGAACGAGAATCGCGTGCAGGAAATCTCCGAAATCTCGCGCGGGCTGAAGACGTTGGCGAAGGATTTGAACGTGCCGGTGCTGGCGCTGTCGCAGCTGAGCCGCGCGGTCGAGCAGCGCGAGGACAAGCGGCCGCAATTGTCCGACCTGCGCGAATCGGGATCGATCGAGCAGGACGCCGACATGGTGTGGTTCGTCTATCGCGAGGATTATTACGTCGCGGCGAAGGAGCCGAAGCGCCCGAAGGAAGGCGACGACGCGCGCATTTTCGATGACCATTCCAAATGGATGCTGGAGATGGAGCGCGTGTTCGGGCTGGCCGAACTGATCATCGCCAAGCAGCGCCACGGCGCGACGGGCAAGGTGACGTTGAAGTTCGAGCCGAGCATAACCCGGTTCAGCGACTATGCGGGCGAGGGGTTCGCGTCGATCGACTGAGGCGGGCTGGCCGGGAGGAGGCGTGGATGCGGATGATGTGGGTGGCGGTGGCGGCGGCGCTGACGGCGGCGACGCCGGCGATGGCGCAGGATGCGGCCTGCCCGCAGGGCACCGTCGCGCCGCCGGCGGACCTTGCCGGGTGGAGCACGCCGGGCGCGGTCAACGGTGCGGCGAGTGGCGCGAGCGCGCGGTCGATCGCGCCGGGGCGGGCGGTGCGCGCGGCACTGCTGCCGGTCGCGCAGGTGGACTTTGCGCCGGTGCCCGATCGGGTGAGCGGCTTTGGCGGCGTGCTGGCGTTCGATGTCGCGGCGGCGGGGCGCTATCGAGTCGCGCTGGGCGCGGGGGCGTGGATCGACCTGGTGCGCGACGGCGCGGTGCTGACATCGGTTGGCCATGGCCACGGGCCGGCGTGCAGCGGTATCCGCAAAATGGTGGATTTCGATCTGGCGCCGGGGCGCTATCTGATCCAGCTTTCCGGGGCGCCGGAAGCAGCGATCACGGCGATGGTGGTGGAGGTGGCACGGTGAGGGCAATATGGATCGCGGCGCTGGCGGTGCCGATCGTAGCTGCCCCTGCCGCGGCTCAGGACGCGCCAGCGATCCCCCTCCAGCCTAGCGGAAAGTGGACGGTGACATATGCCGAATCGCTGTGCGTCATTGGTCGGGACTTCGGGGAAGGGGATCAACTGACCACGGTCGCGCTTCGGCCGGGGGTCCTCAACACCACGATGTCTGTCGTCGTCGCCCAGTCTGCAAAGGCCGGCCGGCCGAGCAGCACCGTACTGAAAGGTGCGATCGAAGGGGATTCCGGCGGCCCCGGCATCGATCTATACTTCACCAGTCGGCTCGATGACGTAACCAAACGCTTGATATCGATCTCGGCCGACACCTCGGGCGATGTCATGGCCATGCTTGCCGCCTCAAAAACGGCTACCATCAAGATCGGCCAGCGCCAATTCGCCATCGCAGTGACGGTGACCCCGGCTGTGTCATCTGCCTTCAAGGCCTGTCAGAACGATCTGATCAGCCGATGGGGGATCGACCCTGCCAAGCTGGCGCTTGTCGCGACACAGCCGGTGCCGAACACCAGTCCAGGTGCGTGGGTCCGCACGTCCGATTATCCGAAGGAGGCGCTGCGGCAAAACAAGTCGGGGGCCGTCACCATCGTCTATCGAGTCACACCCGAGGGCAGGGTTGCCGATTGTAAGCCGGTGTGGACTTCGAACGTCGCCTCTATTGATGAGATGACATGCCGAAAGTTCGAGGAGCGCGGCAGGTATGCTCCGGGGCGCGACAGCAGTGGCCAGCCGATTGATTCGTGGCAGACCGCACGCGCTCGCTGGTCGGTCGGATAACCATTCCCGCCCATCTTTCATCCGGGACAACGGGCGGGATTGATCAGATTTCGCTCACGAACGGCAGGATCGTCTCATACTGCGCCAGCGGCGGGGCGCCGGGGACGATGGCGTGGTGCCGCAGGAGGAAGGCGTGGCGGGCGATCTCCGCCTGCTGCTCCAGCCCGTATCGCTCGAAGCGGCGGCCTGGCTGGATCGCATAGCCGTAGCGGCAGAACGGATGGCGCCTGAGCGGCAGGTAGATGCCCGACTGATATTGCCAGACATGCGTCATCTCATGAATGAACAGCGCCTGATGGCCGAGATCGGCGCAGGCGAAGTCGTCATGGTAGAGATCGCCTCCGGGGTGGAAATGGATGCACCCGGTCGGCGCCATCGCCACGCGGCGCGGCTGAAAGAACGCCCATTTGCGATTGGCCACCCCCGCGCGCGCATAGTCGATCGCGTCGCCGAACATGGTGCGCGCCAGCGCGATCTCGCCGGGGGTGAGGGGACGGGTGACTTGCGCGCGCATGGCTGGACCCTCACATAGGCGCTCCATTCGAGGAGGTCATCATGAACCGGAAGAACGCCGCCCATCGCCCGTATCCTTCCGTTGCCACGGTGATCCATGTCCGCCTTCCTTACGCTCGATTCGATCGCCGCCGTCACGCCGGACGGCCGCACCCTCTTTGACGATCTGACGCTGGCCGTCGGCGCCGAACGCGTCGGGCTGGTCGGGCGCAACGGCTCTGGCAAGTCGACGTTGCTGGCGATCGCCGCCGGCGACGCCGCGCCCGCGCGCGGCAGCGTGATCCGCACCGGTACGGTCGGCACGATGGCGCAGGACTGGCCCGAGGGATGGCGCGTCGCCGAGGGACTGGGTGTGGCGGAGGCGACCGCACGGCTGGCGCGGGTGCTGGCCGGCGATGGCTCCGCCACCGATCTGGCCGAGACCGACTGGACGCTGGAGGCGCGGATCGACGCGGCGCTGGGGGCGGTCGGGCTGGGCGGGCTCGCGCTCGAGCGGACGCTGGCGAGCCTGTCGGGCGGCGAGCGGGCGCGGCTGGCGATCGCGCGGCTGCACGTCGCGGCGCCCGACCTGCTGCTGCTCGACGAGCCGACCAACAACCTCGACGCCGCCGGGCGGGCGGCGGTGGAAGAACTGATCGCCGGTTGGCGCGGCGGGGTGATCGTCGCCAGCCACGATCGCGCGCTGCTGGAACGGGTCGACCGGATCGTCGCGCTTTCGGCGCTGGGCGCGCGATCGTTTGGCGGCGGCTGGTCGGCCTATGCCGCGGCGCGTGACGCCGACCGCGACCGCGCCGAGGCCGAGCTGGCCCGCGCGGCGGGCGCGGTGCGCGAGACCGAACGCGCCGCCCAGGCGAGCCGCGAGCGGCAGGCGCGCCGCGACCGCGCCGGACGCGCCTTTGCCGCAGGGGGGAGCGCGCCGAAGATCCTGCTCGGGCGGCAGGCGGAGCGCGCGGAGAACAGCGCCGGACGCGGCGAGCGGCTGGCCGAACGGTCGCGTATGGATGCCGCCGGGCGTTTGGAGGAGGCGCAGGCGGCGGTCGAGCGGGTCACACCGCTGACCATCGCGCTGCCGCCGACCGGGCTACCCCCCGGCCGCGAGCTGCTGGCGTTCGATGCGGTGACGCTGGAGCAAGGCGGGTGCCGCGTGCTGGGGCCGCTGTCGTTCGCGATTCGCGGCCCGGAACGGGTGGCGCTGACCGGCCCCAACGGCGCGGGTAAGACCAGCGCGATGCGGCTGGCGATGGGCGGCCTGGCGCCGACATCGGGGACGGTGCGGTGCGCCGAGGGGCGGCTCGCGATGCTCGACCAGCATGTGCGATTGCTCGACGACCGGCTGGGGCTGGTCGACAATCTGCGGCAGCGCCACCCGGAGGTGTCGGCCGGGGATGCCCATGCGGTGCTGGCGCGCTTCGCCTTTCGCAATCGCGATGCGCTGCGGCTGGCGGGGACGCTGAGCGGCGGGGAACGGCTGCGCGCCGGGCTGGCGTGCGTGCTGGGCGGGACGGCGCCGGTGCAACTGCTGCTGCTCGACGAGCCGACCAACCACCTCGACGTCGAATCGATCGAGGTGCTGGAGGCGGCGCTGGCCGGGTTCGACGGCGCGCTGATGGTGGTCAGCCACGACCGCGCGTTCCTGAACGCAATCGGCGTGGCGCGCGAGGTGGCGCTGGGGTAGGCTCCCGCCCATGCGCAATATCGATTTCAGTTCGTGGCAGAGCGTGATGCTCACGCTGTTCGGGCTGGTGCTGGTGACGCTGATCGGCGTCGGCATCCGGCTGGTGACGATGATGACGATCCAGCAGCGCCGCGAACGCGCCAACCGCCAGATCAACGAGCGGCTGCGCGTGCTGATCGCGGCGTACAAGGTGCTGGGCGGATCGTTCACCGGCAATCTGGCGGTCGATCCCAGTCACCTGCGCGACATCCGGCGGCGCGGTACGGAGATGGCGGAGGGCGGCAGCGCCGCGACCGCGCCGAGTGACGGCGGCGAGGGATCGGATCGCAGCCGCCGCATCCGCGACGCGGTGGAGGCGGCGCTGTCCGACATCATCCTGCTCGGCACCGAAACGCACGTCCGGCTGGCCGAAGGCGCGGCGCGCGCGCTGGTCGAGGGGCGGCCGGTGCACACCCATGATCTGGTCGTGGCGCTGCGCGACTTCATCCGCGCGGCGCTCGATCTCGATCCGGTGCCCGGCGACCTCGCCATCCCGATGCAGGGGCCGACCCGGCCGGGCGGCGGCGGCGGCGGCGCGGGCGGGCGCGGCAAGGGCGGCGCCGACGATGCGCGTCAGGGCGGCGGCAAAGGCGGCGGTGGCGGTCGCGGCGGTGGCGGCGGCGGGATGGGCATGGGCGCCGGCATGGGGATGGGCGTCGGCGGTGGCATCGGCGCCGGCCTTCACCACGCCGGCGCGGGCGACGATCCCGGCGATCCCGGCGATCCGCAGCGGGGCTGAGGCCTGGCCACGCCGGGGCCGCCCCCCTTGCCGCGCGGGCGAAGCGTGTTAGCCTGCCACGACACTGGGCAGGGGACGGACGATGGGCAGGCTGGTCGAGCTGGGAGATGCGCGGGTGCTGCGGCCAGGCAGGCTGCGCTGGCTGCGCGCGGTGGGATGGATGATGGCGCTGATCGCGCTGATGCTGGTCGCGTTCATCGCCGCGAACAGCCTGGTGATCCTGATCGGCGCGGCGATCCACCATACCCCAGTCCGCGATCCCGCGCTGTTGCCTCCGATCTACAAGGCGGCGGCGCTGGTGCTGGCGGCGGCGGCGGTGTTCGCCAGCTATGTCGCGGCGGTGCGGCTGGGCGAGGCGCGGCGCCCGTCCGAGCTGGCACCGCGCGCGTTGGTGCCCGAACTGGCGATCGGGCTGGCGGTGGGCGCGGCGGTGATGATCGGCACCGGGGTGATCCTGTGGGCGACCGGCTGGGGAAGCTTTCGGCCGCAGCCGGTGACCGCGATCGCCGGCGCGCTGTCCGAATCGATCGAATCGGGCGTGGTCGAGGAGATCGTGTTCCGCCTGATCATCCTGCGGCTGCTGTGGCGCGCGTTCGGCGTGTGGACCGCGCTGGCGGTGTCGGCGGCGCTGTTCGGGCTGCTCCACCTGGGCAATCCCAACGCGACACTGTTCGCGGCGATCTGCATCGCGTTCGAGGCGGGGATATTGCTCGCCGCCTTTTACATCCTGACCGGGCGGCTGTGGATGTCGATCGGGGTCCACGCCGGGTGGAACTTCACCCAGGGCTGGCTGCTGGGCGCGGCGGTATCGGGCGGCGGCGGCTTTGCCGGCGGCCCGCTGGCGCACAGCCCGGCGCCGGGGGTGAACGCGGTGCTGAGCGGCGGCGGGTTCGGCCCCGAAGCGTCTCTGCCCGCGCTGGCGCTGTGCACCGCCGTCGGGCTGGGCGTGTTGTGGCTGGCGTGGACACGCGGGCGGATGGGGGAGGCGGAGGCGTAGCCGTCGCCGGTGGGTTGCCGGCGCCCCCCTTTCGCTCGACACGAAAGGGGATCGGGGCAATTCCGCGCCAGTGAGACAGGCCGACATCCCGGCGAAGGCCGGGATGCGGAGTCACGAGCGATGCCGTTTGCTGCCCTGAAGCCCGGTCTACGCCGGGATGACGATCAGAATATGGGCGGCCCTCAACGCTCGGTCATCGCCTCGCCGAACGTCTTGGTCAGCGGCTTGGTCAGGTAGCGCCATACGGTGTTGCGGCCGGTCTGGATCTCCGCGGTGGCGGTCATGCCCGGCTGGATCTCGATCTTCTCGCCCGGCAGGTGCGGCTTCATCCGGCGGGTGTCGATCGCGATATGGACGCGGTAATAGACGAATTCACCCTGCGCGCGCGGCTCGCTGAGCGTGTCGGCGCTGATATAGGTGACCTTGCCGACCGCTGATCCGTAGATCGACGAATCATAGGCGTCGAACTTGACCGACGCCGGCTGGCCGAGGCGGACATAGGCGATGTCCGACGGCGGCATCTTCGCCTCGACGATCAGCGTGTCGCCGGTCGGGACGACGCTGAGCACCTCGTCGCTGGGACGCAGCACCGCGCCCAGCGTGGTCAGGCGGATGTTCTTGACGATGCCGTCGGCCGGCGCGACGATCTCGGTATCCTTCAGCATGTCGCTGCGCTGCGCCAGGATCTCGCGCGCGGTGACCAGATCCTCCTCCGTCTTGGCGTATTCGGTCTGAAGATCCTGTAGGTACTTGTTGCGGACGTTGACCTTTTGCGATTGCAGATCGGACACACTGCGTTGCAGCCGCAGCACGTCGGCGCGGCTGACGTCGCCCTGTTTCAGCAGCGGCAGGTTCATGTCCAGCTCCTGCTTCATCAACGCGAGCATCGCGTCGAGCGAGGCGATCTGATCGCGCAGCGCCTGGCGCCGCTTTTGATAGAGCAGCGTCTGGTTGGCGACGAAATCGGGGAAGGCGCGGACGTCGTCGCTGAACACCAGCGGCCGTTCGAACAGTTCGGCGTTGATCCGCGCCATCGACGATTTGAGCGACGCCACCTTGCCGCGCGCCTCACCCACCGAGGCGAGCAGCTTGGTCTGGTCGAGCTTGACCAGCAGCTGGCCCTTGCGGACGTGGTCGCCCTCCTTGACCGGGATATCGACGATGGTGCCGCCGTCGGTGCTCTGGATTACCTGAACGCGCCCGGTGGGGATCACCGTGCCGGGCGCGCGGCTGAGCTGTTGCAGTTCCGCCCAGAACGACCAGGCGACCGCGAGCGCCAGAAACGCGACCACGCTGGTGACGGTCAACGCCGCCGGGCTGAGCCAGCGCCTGCGGATGCCGGACGACGCGCTCACGAGATCACTCCTACCGGGCCGGATTTGGGGGTGGTTTTCGCCTGGAACCGCGCCATCACCTCCGCGGTCGGGCCGTCGAGCACGATCTGGCCGTTGGCCAGCACCAGCACGCGCTGGACCATCCCGAGCAGTTGCAGCTTGTGCGTGACCAGCACCAGCGTCGCGTCGGGCGCGAGCCGGTCATACAGGCCCTTGAGCACCAGCGCCTCCGTATCGACGTCGAGATTGGCGGTCGGCTCGTCGAGCAGCCACAGATTGGGGCTGGCCAGCATCAGCCGGGTCAGGCCGGTCAGCACCCGCTGACCGCCCGACAGGCCGCGTCCGCCCTCGGAGATCGGAAGATCGAGCCCGCGCGGATCGGCGTTGATCATCGCGGCCAGCCCGCTCTTCGTCGCCGTCTCCATCAGATATTCGTCGCCGGGATCGGACACGCCGAGCAGCAGATTGTCGCGCAGCGTGCCGTTCACCAGGCGATAGTCCTGCGGCAGATAGGCGACGTGCTGGCGCACGACATCCTCCGCCACCTGGCCCATGTCCAGTCCGTCGATCAGGACCTGCCCCTGGCTGGGGGCGTAGAGCCCGGCCATCAGGCGCAGCAGCGTCGACTTGCCCGATCCGATGCCGCCGATCACGCCGATCCGCTCGCCCGCCTTGACCCGCAGCTTGGGCGCGATCAGCGCCGGGCGGGTCAGCGGATAGGCGAACACGACGTCCTTGAATGCCAGTGACGCCGCCAGCCGGTTGGGCCGCAGCAGATCGGCGTGGACCGGCCGTTCGGTCGGCAGCTGGAGCAGCGCGTCGAGCATGTTGAGCGAGGAGCGCGAGTAGCTCCATTGCACCAGCATCCCCGGCAACTGGCCAATCAGCGGCCCGTTGACCCGCCCGGCCAGGATCGAACAGGCGATCAGCGCGCCCATCGTGATCCGGTTCTCGAACACCTCGACCGCGCCCCAGGCGATCATCGCGATGTACGAGATCTGCTGGATCGTGCCGAAGATGGTCGCGGCGGAGGCCTGGCGCTGCTTCACCGGCAGTTCGGAGTTGTGCAGCTCATCGAGCAGGCTGTTCCAGCGCGCCAGCATGTACCATTGGCCGCGATTGGCCTTGACCGTTTCCGCCGCGTCGAGCGATTCGACGAGCAGGCCGTTCTTCTTGTTGCCGCTGATCTGGGCCTGTGTGGTATCGTTGCGGATCATCCGGGCGAAGATCAGCGCCAGCACGATCGAGATCGGGAAGCTGATCGCCATGACCAGCGCGATCACCCCGCCAAGCTGGGCGATCACGAGGATGAAAACCAGCGCGAACGGCAGATCGGCGAACAGGAAGATCGTGCTGGACGACAGCATCTGCCGGACCTGTTCCAGGCCGCGCAGCTGCGCCGCCATCGTACCGATGCCGCCCGGCCGCGCATCGAGCCGGATGTCGGCGGCGCGCGAGAAGAAGAATTCGGAGACCTCGCTGTCGATCCGAACGGATTCGGATTCGAGCAGGTTGGCGCGCGTGACCCGCAGGATGAAATCGAACAGGAGCGCCGCAATCGCCCCGATGCTGAGCACGAACAGCGTGGAAAAGGCGCCGCGCGGCACGACGCGATCATAGACCTGCATCGAATAGAGCGAGGTCACCAGCGCGATCAGATTGATGACGACGGTGGCGAGGATGGTGACCATGATCGCGTGCTTGCGCCGAAACACCGCCGCCTTGAACACGTCGAACGCCTTGGTGAAATGCTGGCGGCCGGCGGGCAGCGGGATGGTCAGGTCGTAGAGGCGCCCCATGTCGGCGTCCTTCCACACCGCCGACTGGCCGTTGCGCGCGACGCGGATGCGGTTGTCGCTTTCCAGCCGTTCGGCGACGGCCCAGCCGTGTTCGGGGTGGAACACCAGCAGCGGAAATTCATGTGCGCGCGGATCGTCGGCATAGGCCGACGCGGGGGGCCAGCCGATCGCGGCGCACACCGCCGGCAGTCCGTCCTCCCCTTCGTCGTGCAGGGTCGCCGCCGCGTCGGACCAGCCGGGGCGCAAATCGATGCGGCGCTGGCGGGCCAGCAGCGCGATCGACGATAGGATAGCATTTTCCGCCACGATTACCTTGCCCCACTTCCGAAGACCGGCTGCCACCGCCCGCTGCGCAACGACAGCCGCACCGCCGCCGCCATCGCCGTGATTTCCGCGTCGGCCTGGCCGATCTGCGCGTTCACCGCCTCCCGCAGCGCGTTCATCATGTCCAGCCACGATCGCCGCCCGGCGATGAACTGGCGCATATAGCTATCCGACACGCGATCCGCCGCATCCGACGCCCCGCGCGAGATCGACGCGCGCGACCGCGACGCTTCATAGGCGATCACGTCGCTGGCCATCTGGCTCTTGAGCTGTTGCTGGGCGACGCGGGTCTGCTGGTTGGCGGCATCGACCCGCAGCCGGGCGCTTTCCAGCGCGGAGAACTGGGCGAGGCCGTTCGACGTCTGCATCTTCAGCGCGACGCCGACGCGGCTGCCGTACAGGTCGCTGTAGACATATTGGCCGTTGAGCTGCGGCAGGATCTGGGCCTTGGCGATGTCCGCCTCATGCTTCAGCGTGTCGGTTTCATAGCCGAGCCGCTTGAGCGTGGGATCATAGTCCAGCGCCTCCGCGGTCAGCGCCTCGCGGTTCGCCATCTCGATATCGGGATGATAGGCGGGCACCAGCCCGAGCTTGTAGTCGGCGTCGTCGATCAGTTCCGCCAGCACGCGGATCGCGGTCAGGCGCTGCGATCGGGTGGTGGTGAGGTCCTGCGCCACCTGCGCCGCGCGCGATTTCGCCAGTTCGAGGTCGGCGAGCGGGCTCACCTCCTGATCGACGCGGCGGGCCATGGTATCGACCAGCTTCTGGTGCTGGGTCAGGCTGTCGCGCAGTAGGTCCTCCTCGCGCGCCAGCCGGGCGATCTGGAAATAGGTGTCCGACGCGGTGACCGCGAGGGTGAGCAGCGCCTCCGAATAGCCGGCGACCGCCGCCTGCTCCGCCGATCGCGCCCGGCGGATGTTCGCCCCGATACGGCCGGCGGTCCACAGCGGCAGGTCGACCGCCAGATTGGGTTCCGGGCGCCGCGAATCGTCGAGGTAGCTGAGGTCGGCGGACAGCGACGGGAAACGCGCCCATTTGGCGGTGCGGATGTCCGCCAGCGCCGCGCGGATCCGTGCGCGCGCCGCCAGCGCGGTCGGATAGTTGCGGGTGATGAGGTGGATCGCGTTTTCCAGCTCGGGGCTGGCCTCTGGCGGGCGCGGTGTCCAGGTGACGTCGAGCGAGCCGTCGCCGGTCACCGGCTCACGCGGGGGCGCCGGCGGGCCATAGGGCACCGTCGAATCGGGCATGGTCGACGGCGGCGGCGCCAGCGCCTGGCCGGCCGGGGTGGCGGAGGGGGCGGCGGTCGCCTGCCCGTCCTGCGCGCGCCCGTCCTGCGCGCGCGCCTCCGCCGGCGGCGCGTCCTGTGCCGGCGCGGCGCAGGCGGGTACGGCCGCGACGTTGCCGAGCAGCAGCGCGAGGATGCCCGCCGGTCGGCGCCAGTATTGGCGAGGCCGCTCAGGGAAGGCGTGTCTCATCAATCGATCACATTCCGGCTTTGCTTTTGGGGGAGGCCCTGGCTGGCTGCTGACATGAACCCGCCGTCCGGCCGGGGACGGCAAGCCCGATCTTCCGGCGGCTGGCGTGCCGACGGTGGCTATCCTTATCTGCCGGGTGCGTCCCCGCCCCTGGGGTGCTCCCGAAACGACGCCGGGCCGCCCGGCGCGATCCCAGAAGCTGGCGATCCCGATCGAGCGGCACGATGCCTGACGACAGTGCGATATTCCACGCCTGCCCGCATTTTCCAAGCCGTATCGACAGCCGACGCGACGGAGCGAACGGCGG
>Ga0182736_1001045_pt1 | contig 31136 bp, 26 predicted proteins | sample eDN5th30CKraftBY_FD_128882 | JGI IMG/M metagenome (GOLD analysis project Ga0182736, IMG submission 128882) | Enriched backyard soil microbial communities from Emeryville, California, USA - eDNA 5th pass 30_C Kraft BY (version 2) (version 2) | ecosystem: Environmental > Terrestrial > Soil >...
GATCAATATCCGCGGGACGCTGAACGTGCTCGATGCGCTGAGACAGCGCGGCGAACGGATTCCGTTGATTTTCGCTTCCACGAACAAGGTCTATGGCGATCTCGCGGACGTGGAATTGGAGATGACCAACGACGCTTACAAGCCGCGCGACCCTGCGATCAGGAATGCCGGGATCGGCGAGAACCGGCCTCTCGACTTTCATACCCCCTACGGCTGTTCGAAGGGCGCAGCCGATCAGTATGTCCTGGATTATGCCCGTTCGTTCGGGATTCCAACCTGTGTCATGCGGATGAGCTGCATCTACGGCCAGCGGCAGATGGGAACCGAGGATCAGGGTTGGGTGGCCCACTTCCTGATCCGTGCTCTTCAGGGTGAGCCCATCACCATCTACGGCGATGGCTGTCAGGTCCGCGACGTGCTCGACATCTCCGATGCCGTTTCCGCTTATGCATCCGCATGGAAGCGCATCGATGCGGTCCAGGGCAGGGCCTTCAATCTTGGCGGAGGGCCGTCTAACGCCATCAGCCTGCGCCAGCTCATCACTCACATCGAGGAGGTCATCGGTCGACCTGTCGAGACAATCTACGACGACTGGCGTGCGGGCGATCAGCGCTATTATGTTTCCGATACGCGCCTTGCGACCCAGGAACTCGAGCTGAAGCCGCCGACCAGTTGGCTCAAGGGCGTGGCGGCACTGGCAGAGTGGCTGCAGGAGGAGCGAGGCCTTGCACGCTCGGGCTCTTCGACCCGCCTGCAGAACGCAGAGGCTCTGTCATGAGAGGTCATGTCGCGTCCGCGTTGCGTCAAATCGAGGCCAGCCATGGAATGGTCTGACAAGGCCGAGAGGCTGCATGTGCTCATGACGGCAGATGCGGTCGGCGGTGTCTGGCAATACGCCTTGGATCTCGCGAAAGGCCTGCGCGCGGAGGGTGTCAGAACGACACTGGCAGTGCTGGGGCCTGCGCCCTCGGCGGATCAGCAGGCTATCGCCGAAGCGGTTGGTGCCACGCTCATCCCGACAGGCCTTCCTCTCGATTGGACCGCGCACAATGTGCGGGAGATCGAGGAGGCCAGCCGGGTGATCGCTCGCATCGTGGCACAGGTCGGGCCGGACCTCATTCATCTCAATTCCCCGGCTCTTGCGGCTTATGCTTCGTTCGACGTGCCTGTCGTGGCGGTCTGTCACTCCTGCGTCGCGACTTGGTGGCAGGCCGTCAAGGGTGGTCCTTTGCCGGAGGAGTTCGTCTGGCGCACGGAACTCGTCGCGAAAGGCTATGCTTCCGTGGACCGGTTGCTCGGGCCGACCCTGGCTTTCGCGCAGGCAACCGCTCAGGTCTATGGCCTCGTTCAGGCTCCCCGAGTCGTCAGGAACGGCAGACGTTCCGTGATGGCGAGACGGTCGGCACCCGGTGACAACTTCGTTTTCACGGCGGGGCGTCTCTGGGACGAAGGCAAGAATTTCTCCGTCATCGACCGGCTTGCGGCCCGGCTTGCGGTGCCCGTCCTTGCAGCCGGTCCGCTCGATGGGCCGAATGGCGCTCACGTTGACGTGTCTCATGCGAGACCACTTGGGCGCTTGAACGATTCAGAGATTGCCCGGCACCTGAGCCAGGCACCGATCTTTCTGTCAATGGCGCGGTATGAGCCCTTCGGCCTCGCGGTCTTGGAAGCCGCTCAGCGTGGATGCGCGCTTGTTCTGTCCGATATTCCGACATTCCGTGAATTGTGGGAGGGTGCCGCATCGTTCGTGGCACCCAATGATGACGAGGCGGCGGCTGAGGAGATCGACCGGTTGCTGCAGGATCCGGAATCCCGCGCGGCAACGGGACGTGCCGCGCAGGAGAGGGCTCAGGCTTACACCGTCGATGCCATGAGCGCTGGCGTTCTCAACGCCTACTATTCCGTCTTGCGCCGGAAATCTCCGAGATCCTCCCTCGAGGGAGCTGCGGCATGAAGTTCATCTATTTCACACATTCCCTTGCCTCCTGCTGGAATCATGGCAACGCCCATTTTCTGCGTGGAGTGCTGCGCGAACTCGTCCACCGCGGCCATGAGGTCACGGCCTATGAGCCACGAGGGGCCTGGAGCCTGGAGAACCTCCTGAGGGATCACGGAGAAGCGGGGCTCGACGCCTATCGTCGCCATTACCCGGAACTGTCCTCGACGGTCTTCGATCCTGACCTCGACCTCGGGGAGGCTCTCTCCGGCGCGGATGTGGTGATCGTCCACGAATGGAATGATCCTTGGCTCGTCGCCGCTATCGGCAAAGCGAGGCGACAAGGTGGGCGATTCACGCTGCTTTTCCATGATACGCACCACAGGGCAGTGAGTGATCCCGACGCCATCCGGCAGTTCGACCTCGATGGCTACGACGGTGTCCTTGCCTTTGGCGAAACGCTCGCGGAGGTCTATCGTCGTTGGGGTTGGGGCAATCGCGTTCATGTCTGGCATGAAGCGGCCGACACGCGGCTTTTTCATCCCCCCGCTCAGGAGGTGGGTCGGAAAGGCCTCGTTTGGATTGGCAATTGGGGTGATGACGAGAGAAGCGCGGAACTGGAAAGCTTTCTCTTCCGTCCTGCGCGGACGGTCGGCCTTCCCCTCGATATTTATGGGGTCCGCTATCCGCAAGCAGCCCTTGAAACGCTCGCCCGGTATCGCGTGACCTATCGCGGCTGGTTGCCGAATGCCCGCGCTCCCGAGGTGTTCGCGAAACATCTTGCGACCGTGCATGTGCCGAGACGTTTCTATGTCGACATGCTTCCTGGCATTCCGACGATACGAGTTTTCGAGGCCCTCGCCTGCGGGATCCCTCTGATCTCCTCGCCTTGGAACGATGCGGAGGGCCTATTCAGTCCCGGGGTGGATTATCTGGTCGCTCAAGACGAGGGGCAGATGGAGCGCCACATGACTGCGATCCTCAACGATTCCGATCTGCGCCGGTCACTGGTGGAGAACGGTCTTGAGGCTATTCGCAGCCGCCATTCCTGCTCCCACCGGGCCGACCAGCTCCTCGCCATTCTTGCAAGTCACGGCGCGCCGGTGCCGATGGAGATGTCTGCATGAGGATCGCCTTCTATGGTTCCAGCCTTCTATCGTCGTACTGGAATGGAGCTGCCACCTATTATCGGGGCCTCCTGAGCGATCTCGCGCGCCGCGGCTACAGCATCACCTTCTATGAGCCGGATGCTTTCGACCGCCAGAAGCACCGGGACATCGATCCACCGGATTGGGCCGAGGTGAAGGTCTATCCAGCGACGGAAGAGGCCATGCGCGGTGTCGTGGCCGAGGCGGCCAAGGCCGATGTCGTGGTGAAGGCCTCCGGCGTCGGCGTATTCGACAACGAGCTGCTGGAAGGCATCATGGCGGCCTCGCGCCCCGACGCCATTCGCATTTTCTGGGATGTGGATGCACCGGCCACTCTGGCCGAGCTGCGCGAAAGCCCCGACCATCCACTTCATCGAACCATGCCGGCTCTCGATCTTGTGCTTACCTATGGCGGTGGTCCGCCGGTGATAGACGCTTATGAGGGGTTCGGTGCCCGTCGCTGTATTCCAATCTACAATGCCTGCGATCCGACAACCCATCATCCGGTTCCGGCGGATGAGCGATTCAGGGCCGATCTGTCTTTTCTCGGCAATCGCCTGCCTGATCGCGAAGCGCGGGTGGAGCAATTCTTTCTGGAGCCGGCAGGATGCCTGCCGGATCGGACCTTCCTGATCGGCGGCAACGGCTGGGAGACGAAAGGCATGCCGTCGAACGTGCGCCATATCGGCCATGTCTATACGCGCGACCACAACGCCTTCAACACGAGCCCGCTGGCCGTCCTCAACATTGCTCGCGATTCGATGGCGAGCACCGGGTACTCACCCGCGACCCGCGTTTTCGAGGCCGCGGGAGCGGGCGCCTGCCTCATTACCGATGCCTGGATAGGGTTGGAGCTGTTCCTGAAGGAAGGTGAGGAGGTTCTGGTAGCGCGTGACGGCAAGGATGTCGCCGATCACGTCGAGGCGCTGACTCCCGAGCGTGCCCGCGCTATCGGTGATGCCGCTCGTGCCCGGATCATGACAGAGCACACCTATACCCGGCGCGGCGCAGAGGTGGACGTCATCCTGTGCGAGGAAGCTTCCCAGAAGCGCGAGAGGAGCGTCGCGTGACCAAGATCCGTGTCGTTGTTCTCGGGTTAAGTTTGTCCTCTTCATGGGGAAACGGTCACGCCACGACTTTCCGTGCCTTGCTGAGAGCCTTTGCGGCCCGTGGGCATGACATCCTATTCCTCGAGCGCGATGTCCCGTGGTACGCGGCTCATCGCGATCTGAAGAATCCTGACTTCTGCCGCCTGGAGTTCTATGCCGATCTGGAGGATCTCGACCGATACCGGGATGACATCGAGAATGCCGACGCGGTGATCGTCGGTTCTTATGTGCCGGAAGGTGTCGACGTCGGGCGCTATGTTCAGCGTCTGGCGAATGGCGTCGTGGCGTTCTACGACATCGATACACCGGTCACGCTCGCAAAGCTTGAGCGGGGCGACTACGAGTATCTGTCGCCGGACCTCATTCCCGATTACGACGTCTATTTTTCGTTCACCGGCGGCCCGATGCTCGATGTGCTCATGGAGCGGTACGGATCACCGGCCGCGAGAGCTCTGTACTGCTCCGTCGATCCAGAGGCCTATCCTGTCCTTGATCGGGAGAAGCGCTGGGATCTCAGCTATCTCGGCACCTACAGCCCTGACAGGCAAGCGACGCTGGAGCGCCTCCTCATCGAACCGGCTCGCCGAGCGCCTCATCTGCGCTTCGCGGTCGCCGGACCGCAATATCCTGAGGAGATCGCGTGGCCGGAGAATGTGGAGCGTATCGATCATGTGCCGCCGGACGATCATCCGGCCTTCTATGCTCAAAGCCGTTACACGCTCAATGTCACCCGTGCCGATATGATCCGGGCCGGATATAGCCCGAGCGTTCGCCTGTTTGAGGCCGCAGCCTGCGGAACTCCGATCATTTCCGACATTTGGGATGGGATCGAGACGCTTCTCGTCCCGGAGCATGAGATCCTTCTGGCCTCCGATTCCGATGAGATCATCGACGTGCTTGAGAAACGGCCCGAGGATCAGAGAAGGGCAGTGGGTGACCGGGCGCGGCGCCGCATCGTCTCGGAGCACACCGCCGCTCATCGCGCCGCATCGATGGAGCGTGATCTCCATCAGGCCATCCGGCACCGACACCAGGAACAGCCGTTCGCCTTGGTGGTTGAGTCATGATCTCGTGAATTCATTCTAATAAGGCATTGGAAAAATGCCACGCATGATTCTGGGGTAGAGCAAGTTTGTACCTTTGGATCCGCCAGGATCCGAAAAGGAGAGCGTTCTGATGAAGAATGGCAAAAGTAGGCATGTTCTCGTTGCGGGTGGTGCCGGATTTCTCGGGTCTCACCTCTGCGATGCTCTTCTCAGTGAGGGTGCTCACGTAATCGCCTTGGACAACTTCCAAACGGGGCGAAAGCAGAATCTCCGGCACCTTGAGCGTGAACCGCGTTTCGACGTCATCGACAGTGACATCATCAAGCCATTGCCGGCTCGGCTGCGATCAAGGCGCCTGAAATTTGACGAGGTCTTCAACCTTGCCTGTGCGGCGTCTCCTCCGCATTACCAAGCGGATCCCGAGCATACGATGCTGACGAGTGTGGTCGGAACGCATAATCTTCTCACCTTCGCTGAATCGCTTCATGCGCGTTTCTTCCTTGCCTCGACAAGCGAGATTTACGGCGACCCCGAGGTCCATCCGCAGACGGAAAGCTATTGGGGCAACGTCAACCCGACAGGACCACGGGCCTGCTATGATGAGGGAAAGCGCGCCGCGGAAACGCTCACATTCGACTTTGATCGGGCGGGGCGAGCCGATGTGCGCGTGGCACGGATCTTCAATACCTATGGTCCACGCATGCGGGCCGATGATGGCCGTGTCGTTTCGAATGTCATCTGTCAGGCTCTCGCGGGCGAGGACATTACGGTTTATGGCGATGGAAGCCAGACGCGCTCGTTCTGCTACGTATCCGATCTCGTCGAAGGATTCCTGCGCCTCATGGCTTATGAGGGGTCGTTCCCCGGGGCAGTGAATCTCGGAAATCCGGTGGAGCTGACTGTCGGCGACCTGGCCGAGAAGGTTCTGGCGATGACGGGCTCGTCCTCTCGCGTCGTCAAGCGTCCGCTCCCGGTGGATGACCCGCGTCGCCGCCGGCCCGACATCACCCTGGCCAAGAAGCTTCTCGGCTGGTCTCCAAGGACATCTCTCGATGCAGGTTTGACGTCGACGATCGCCTGGTTCTCGGAAGATCATGTTGGCGATGGTCGGGCGTACAAGCTGCCGAACCTGGGGGATGCGATCTCGGCCGGCTAGAGCATCGGATGTGAATACGAATTCACATCCGATGCTCTAAGCTTTTGTTTCTCTCGCATCTTCCTACGCAGAACCGGTACCGACTTTTGCGTTCGATGCTCTAGACCCGAAGCTCATAGACTTCCTGCCGAACTGGAATGCGCCGGTTCCTCCCGGTGCATTTTCATTCGCCCGCCGGTAGAAGCAGGCATAGAAAAAGGCGCTCCCTGGGAGCGCCTTCCATGCGGTTGATCGTGAGCGTTCAGCTTTTCGCGACGCCGATCGTGTCGGCCATCTGGGCACCACGTGTCCCCATAGGTTGATCGGTGCCCTCGGTCGTATCCTTCGCTGTCTGATGCTCCATCTCGGCGTTGATCTCGGCGCCGAGCAGAACCACGGTCGTCGACAGCCAGATCCATGTCATGAAGCCGATCACCGCGCCGAGCGAGCCATAGGTTTCGTTGTAGCTCCCGAAATTCGCTACGTACCATGAGAAGAGCATGGAGACGGCTAGCCACAGGACGGCGGCGATGAGGCCACCAGGCGTGACCCAGCGCCATTCCGCTTTGTCACGGCTGGGGCCAAATCGATAGACGAGCGACAATCCGAACGTGACTCCGATCAGGAGGATCGGCCATCGCGCAAGAGACACGAGCCACTCGGTCCCCGAACCTAGGCCGATGAAGTTCAGCACGATCGGGAGAACGATGATTGCCGCGAGGGCAAAGAGAATAAAGGCGATGGCACCTAAGGTGAAGCAGAGAGAGCGGAGGTTCAGTTGAACGAAGCTTCTCTTCTCGTCCTCGCCATAGACGATGTTGAGGGCATCGAAAATCGCCTTCATGCCGGCATTGGCACTCCAGAGGGACAAGCCCAAGCCGAATATGAATCCGAAGCCGAGCGTCCCGCCTCCCTGCGAGGCGATCCGCGTCACCTGCTCACGGATGATGTCGAGCGCGCCGCCAGGGAGGACGCCCGACACGGTGTTCAGATGATCCTGGATCGTGGCAGGATCCGCGAAGAGACCATAGATCGAGACCAGGGCGGCGATGGCAGGGAAGACGGCGAGCAGGGCGTAATAGGTCACGCCGGCGGCAACCGAGAGAACGCGGTCCTTGTTGAACTCCTCATAGGTGCGCCACAGGATGTCCTTCCACCCTCGCGCCGGGATCTCGGTTGGCGTATCGGCGCTTCGCCCGCGGCCCGCCTCGGCGGCCGCATGAGGCGGAGCATGTTGCTTCTCGCCGATATCCGGACCAGTGTTCCGTGCCTGTGACCGAGCCCTCGTCGGAGCCGACGAGGGACGCCCGGCACGGGGCGAAGATGGGGCGGAGCGTTCCCCGTTCACGACAAGGCGCACCAAGGCCCATCCGAGAACCACAGCCCACATGGTCGTGACAGTCGAAGAGGGGGATTGCCGCGTTCCAGGTTGTTGGATAGCCGGATTGTCTGCCATAATCGGACACAGCCTCATTGATCGGTTGCCGGCCAAACGGCCTGGTTCAACCGTAAACCTTCCGAATAACGCAGCGGTTCCACGGACTTATCGGACGCCGGGAGACTGAAGGGTTTTTCATGCCCGTGCGTGGCCTCGCAGGGCAGGGGCTCGAGAGGGCTGTGCATGCCTGCACTTTGAGCGGCGCCTTTAACCCGGATGCAAGATTCTGTGGCTCAGTGTCTCTCCCAATCCACGAGGAGGGTCTGAGATGGACGATTGGTCAGGACGCAAGTGGGAGCCGGTAACCGAGGAGCGCCTGCTCCGGGCGATCGATGTTCTTGTCGAGATTGCGAAAGAACACGGGCCAGCCTTCGATCCGGTTCTTGAGACGGTTCGGCAAGAGCTGCATCAGTTCCGCAGCCGGACTACGCCTGCGGTCGAGCAGATCGATGAGAACCCGCTTCGCAAGGCAAGCTGAGCCGCCCTTGTTGTGCGCTTGAAGAGAAAGCATCGCCGGTAACGAACAGGCTAGGCGATGCTCGCGTCTCGACCTGATCGCGGTTCCCAGATCAGGCGGATTGGAGCTGCTCTTCCCGGACAAGCCGTTCCGGGCCCGCCTGGGCGCCCTTGATATGGTACTGGAAGCCATTTCTGTCGGCGGGAAGAAGACGTGTGATCTCCCAGATATCCTGAGAACGGGTGACATCGAGGGTCGTTACCAGATTGAGAAAAGCCTCAACGGTATTCGTGCTCGCAAGCTTGACCAGTCGCACCTGATCCCCGACCTTGAACTTGTGCGACGCCATAGCCTGGATTCCCCATTTAAAAGCCACCTAAGCAGTAGGAACTAACATAAGTTAGTTTCGTTCCATTGCTCATGATGAACAATTATTCAGATGTTACGCCCGTAGTTCTCCTCGTCGAGGATGAGCTCCTTGTGCGAATGGCGGCGGCGGAGGATCTTCAGGATGCCGGATTCCACGTGATGGAGGCCGCGAACGCCGATGTCGCCTTGGCCGTATTGGAAACCTGTTCTCGTGACGTGCAGGTGCTCTTCACGGATATCGACATGCCTGGATCCATGAACGGCCTGGATTTGGCAGAAAGCGTCCAGCAGCGCTGGCCGCATATCTCGCTCTTGATCTCGTCGGCTTACCACAAGCCGCTTCCCGAACAGATCCCGGATGAAGGACGCTTCGTACCCAAACCCTATTCGAGCGAAGATGTGGTCAGGTGCATCCGCGAGATGGTAACGAGTCCTTGACGATTGGGTTGAACAGGTCGAAGCAGTTTGTCAGATCGGGACACTGCCAGGTCTAAAGGCCGGCACTGCTGACGGTGACGGCCATCGTGAAGCTTCGCGTTCCGCCTGGTTGAATGAGAACAACACCCGGCTTGGCGGCAAATTCCCCGGTAAAACCTTCTGGATCCGCATGGCCCTGCCAAGGCTCGATACAGATGAATCCGGCTCCGGGCTTGGTCCAGATTCCCAGATGCGGCATATCCGGAAAGTCGACTTGGATCGAACCGCCGGCGGGCGCTCCATAGGTCACAGACCGGCTCTCAAGTCGATCGAAGACAAGGGCGTCTGTTTCGAAATAGCGATCCTGCAAACGAAGCATTCGGCCCTCAACCGGGCTTTCCTCGACATTTTTGCCGATCAGCCCGTCGACGGGGCGGCGGATCGGCGCCCCCTCTTCGCGGTCGAAACGGATTGTGTGCGTCTCCCGCGACGCTCCATAGGGTAACGGCCAGCGAAAGGCCGGATGGAAGCCAAAGGAGATGGGCAGGACAGATGATCCCGGATTCGTCACCGTAGCCGTGATCGTCAACGTGGCATTCTCGATCCTGTAGGACACATCAAGGTCGAACAGAAATGGATATTGTTGAAGCGTGGCCTTGTCGGAGCTGAGGCCTAACCGGCATTGGGATGGTTCGGCCTCTCTGATTTCGAACAGGGATGTGCGCGCAAATCCATGCTTTGGCAATTCGTACTCGGATCCGTCCACTCGGATGCGGTCATCCCTCACGCGGCCGACGATGGGAAAAAGCAAAGGCGAGCGACCGGTCCAGAAAGCAGGATCGCCGTCCCACAAGAGATCCCTGCCTCGCTCGTCCTGGAGCCGCACGAGTTCTGCACCTTTTTCAGACACCTGGGCCAGAAGATGGGGGCTCGAAATGGTGACGCTCATCCGACGGCTCCTCGCCTGCAATCTCGGTTCTACAAGGAGTATCGGCAAAAAGGGGCATAAGCTAGAGTGTGGGAGGCCGAGTTGACCCACTCTTGCCCATGGGAGAAAACGGAAAGTCAGCCATTCCTGAAGAGTTCCGGCAGGGATTGAGCCAATTGGTTATAGTCGAAAGGCTTTTCCCAGCGAGGAATGTCCGCGTAAGCCGACGGGACCGACGCGGGAGCGTACCCCGTCGTGAACACGAAGGGGACACCTTGTTCAACGAGAGTATCCGCAATTGGAAATGCGCTGGATCCCCGCAGATTGATGTCGAGCACTGCTGCGTGGATCTTCTCCGCTGAAGAGAGAAGAGCCAAAGCCTTCTCTTGATCCGATGCAGGGCCAATGACGTGGGCTCCAAGCTTTTCCAAGGCTTTAGCCATATCGTCGGCGATGAAATATTCATCCTCGACCACCAGGATACGGCGATGGTTGAGGAATTGACCGATTGGAGGATTCATCTGACACCTTCTTTTCGGTAACCCCTTTGACGGTATCGCTCCTTTATGAGGCTCATACAAACGGCCTTAATGATAACAGAAGTGAAGCGTCAAGCGTTCCAAGTGGGCGTCACCCACAAGAAACTTAATGGATGAACGTCAATGGCGTAGGCTTCAGCCATCCATGTCAGCCGTGCGGCTCATGAAACGCCTCTACCTTTTAGTTGTATTTTCTGCCGACGGACCAGACCCTCTTCATCACAGGGAGACTGGTCCGCTCAGCACCTTCTCGCTTCGCGCTTGGCGCGGCCTTATGAGCATCCCGCTCCAACGTTTCACGAGATCCGGGATCTGCGAAGCGGCCATCGGTTTTGCATAAAGATAGCCTTGAGCATGGTCGCACCCTAACTCTCGCAGTCGCCGTGCCTGGCCATGGGTCTCCACGCCTTCTGCCGTCACTTGGAGTTGCAGGCTTCTGCCGAGACTGATTACCGCAGTGATGATCGCCTCATCATCGGAATCCTGCTCCAGATCGCGCACGAAGCTGCGGTCGATCTTGATGTGATCAACTGGGAACTGCTTCAGGTGAGTCAATGAAGCATAGCCAGTGCCGAAGTCGTCGAGTGCAATCTGGACACCGCTTTCGCGGAATTGTGCAAGGGCAGAGGAAACGTTATCGGAGTTTTTGCCGAGAAGAACCGTTTCCGTGACCTCTACCTCGAAGGAAGTCGGTGGGACCTTAAGCCAGTCGAAGGTCCTCAGCATGTTGTCGACGAGATTCGAGTGTCCGAATTCGGCCGCAGACAAATTGATGGCAACGCGGCCGAACGGGAGGTCCTGGTCGATCCAGTGACGTACGTCGGAGGCGATCTTCGATGTCAGGAGCTTCCCGATGGAGACTGCAATTTCATGGTCGTCGAAAATGGCCCCGAAGAAGCCTGGCGTCAGAAGACCTTTCTCCGAATGCTGCCAGCGCGCCAGCGATTCGAGGCCTACGATCTCGCCTGTCGCAAGACTTACCTTCGGTTGATAGAATGGAATGATCTCGTCATTGACAATGGCCTCACGCATCCCACGCCCGAGGGAGACACGCTGCTCGATGACATTACGCATCTCGGGCGAGTAGGTGATGACCCGGTTACGCCCCTGGGACTTTGCCTGATACATGGCAATGTCCGCATCCTTGACAAGCTCCGCAGGTGTTCCGTCATGGTCTGGATAGGCCGCAACGCCGATGCTTACCCGGCTGACGAGAGACCGTTTCTGGTACGTGAATGGCTGGCGCAGCATCTCGGCGATCAGTGTGCCCAGGCGCGTCGCGTTCTCGAGCTTCAGCGGATCGACGACCAGCACAGCGAACTCGTCGCCACCGATCCGGGCTACGGTATCGCAGCTGCGGACCATCGCGGAGAGACGGCGTGCCGTCTCTTGCAGCAAGGCGTCGCCAGCGTCGTGTCCCAGGGTGTCGTTGATATCCTTGAAATCATCCAGATCAATCAGCAGCAGGCTTACGCATGTGCCGTTCTGCTTGGCTGCTGTAAGGGCTGCCTCAAGCCGGCTCTGGAAGAGATTTCGATTGGGAAGGCGCGTCAGGGCGTCGTGATTGGCCGAGCGCCATATCTCTTCCTCCGCTTCCTTCTGCTCGGTGATGTCGAAGGTCACCCCGACGATCCGATCAGGTCCCGCTCTTTCTGCGCGGGCTCGCAACCAGCGGGTCGCACCGTTCGACAAGATGCAACGACACTCGATGGAGTCCGGGCCGCTCGTTTGTATTCGCTGCAGGAAGTCTTCCACCTTCTGGTGGTCGTCTGGATGAAGCCCCGTCAAAAAGGTCTTGTCCGCTCCAGCTTGGACCCCCAGGAGTGCCAGCGAGTTCTCGGATCGCGTTGTGATTCCCGTCTGCGGATTGAACTCCCATGCGATCATTTGGGCGGCCTTCAATGCAAGTTGAAGGCGTTCCTCGCTCTCGGTCAATGCCTGCTCCGACTGCTTACGTTCATGAATGTCCAGGGCGATGCCGAACCATTGTTCGATCTTGCCCTGCTCATTCTTGAGGGGCTCTCCTCGGACGATGAACCAGCGATGCGTTCCGTCGGAAGCGCGTCGAAGAGGCATTTCTATTTCGAAGGGTACGCTCCTCCGCATGGAGCCCTCCCACAGATCCAGGATCCTTTCCCGATGAAGAGGATGGATGACCGAGCGCCATTCCCTGCATCCTTTATCGGATCCGAAGCCTGTATACTCGTACCAAACGTCGCTGCAGTACGTGAATTCGCCTCGGGCGTCGCTGAACCATACGATCTGCGGTGACATGAGAGAGAGCGGCATTGTCTCGACGAGCGTACGGAGACGCCTTTCGCTCTCGTGCAGGTTTTGTTGTACCCTTCGAGATTCCGTCATGTCGCGGGAGACGCATAGGCAACCTTGAGGAAGCCCGTTCCGTCCCTGGATGGATGTCACGACGACATCCCACCATTTCTTTATGCCTGTCGTCATCGTTCCGGACGCTTGGAAACGTCCGATCCCGCCGATCCTGGCTTTCTCCAGCGCCTCAGATGCATCCTTCTCGGCAGCAGGATCCCACAACGATGTCCAGTCGAGCCCCTCCATGGACTTGAAGTCTGCGACTTCCATGGTACGCAGCCCAGCTTGGCTCATGAATCGGAGGCGCCCCTGCAGGTCGACGACCATGATGCAATCGTCTGAACTTTCCAGCAGGCGTCGTGTGAACTCCTCACTGTCCGCTGCCGTCCTCGTAGCGAGCTTCAGCTCAAGCTGCGTCATGACGGTTTCGGCAAGAGCCGCCAGAGCCTCTTCCTGCTTCCTGCTCAAGCCAGAGGGGCGTGCCTTGTGATCTAGGACGCACAGCATACCAAGCGGTAGTCCGCCCTTCGTCCTTAGAGGCGCTCCGGCATAGAACGACGGCGTCGCGTGGTCGCCGGTGGCGGGCATGATCCCGAATCGGGTGTCTGCTGCAAGATCGGGAACGACGAAGACGCCCGGCTGCCGAATTGCGCGATTGCAGATAGAGAATTCGCGAGGTGTCTCAGCGATCTCAAGTCCGATCCTGGATTTGAACCATTGCCTGTGCTCGTCGAGAAATGAAATGAATGCAATCGGGGTCTCGCAAACCTGGGCCGCGATCTTGGCGATATTGTCGAATTCGACCTCCGGCACCGTATCCAGAATGTCGTACTTCCGGAGCGCAGTCAGACGGTCGACCTCCTCCCAGGGAGGCAGGTGGCCGGGACCAGGACATTCCATCATTTGAAAAATCGTCCGCTCGGAGTGTCTGGGTTGTTCGGGGCCTGTCGGAATTCAACCGACGCAACGGAACAGCATCATGCATCGAGTGTCCTCGATCCGTTGCTCAGGGAACATCCGGGCTTATCACCGGTAAAATGGCAGAGCGTCATGCCGCCCCATAACCAGGGCGCGCCATAGTGCTGACCGACCAATTGTCCGCAATCGTCTGAACTATAGTCGACCCAAGGCATAACTTTCCCCTGAGACGGGGGTCAAGGAGCGTAAACGTCCCTCAGGAAGTTACGGTTAACAATCTGCGCTGTTCTGCGAGCATGCGTTTCCACGATTCCCGCTTCGGAGGGAGCTTTCAAGCTGCCTCATGAGTGAAGGTATGCCTCGCGCAATCTTCATGCGTCACAACGCCATATTCGATTGATCGGCCCCGCAGACCTCGATTCGTCAGATTCAGACGGCTCGTCAGAGGCATGAACGCCCAGCGAGAGGCTGTCATCGGGGTACCGCCACCGTGCGATCCGCGAAAGCCGGCTCGGATCCCGGGCCATAGGCATCTCAAGGAATAGGTGCTTCTACGTACGTTAAAATTGCGGGAACTACGTAGTAATATCCTTTCAAATTCACTTGGATGCCCAAGATTACTATAACGTTAGAACGCAGCAATCCGGAAAACGGTAGCTTTATCAGGCAGCTAGTCTCCTTGGCGACGGTAAAATTTTCCAGCCTAGTGAGCCGCGGATGAGTTTAAGGACTGTTTAAGGTTGGTTAAGGGGCATTAACCATAACCAAGCCGGGGGTCCCATTATTTACGTATTGTCCGCGAAACCCTCAAATTATAGTTTCTGGACGTGCCGCAGAACACAAATCAGTTGAGTAAAAAATTTATGGCGGCAAGTAAAAATACGTAAATCGCACTTAATTATTAAGGCGGGGCAGAAGAACATGTATATCGTCGTCGATGACCGGCAGATGGTTACGTCCGGATATGTTGCGAGCTTCAAGCGTGAAGGCATATCCTCCCTTGGCTTATACGCAGATGAATTTACCGACTGGTTGGAATCGGCATCCGATGCAGATCTCGAGGCCGTTCAAGGTTTCGTCCTAGGCAGCTTCGAAGAGCGGGTTCACTCGGCTGAAAGCATTCGTCGCTATTCCAAGGCACCCATCATCGCATTGAGCGACGTTCGCTCTCTCGAAGAGACGCTGGAACTCTTCACGGCGAAATTCGACGACGTCGTCCGCAAGCCCGTCCACGTTCGGGAAATCCTGGCCCGTTCGGAAGCGATCTGGAGACGGGTCAACGCGAACGCCGGGAAGAAGACGCAGAACGATACGGATCGCCTCAAGGTTTTCTTCGATGGCCGCGATCCCGAAATCGACGGACTGCCCCTCTCGCTTCCTCGCCGCGAGCGACACATTCTCGAGTATCTCGTGCGCAAGCGGGGACATCGCCTGACCAAGAAGCAGATCTTCGACGCGGTCTATGGCATCTATAGTGACGATGTCGAGGACAGTGTCGTCGAGGGGCATATCAGCAAGCTTCGTAAGAAGCTGCGGCAGCGTCTTGGCTATGACCCTATCGACGCCAAGCGGTACATTGGATACTCCTACGTCGGCGCGGCCTCCTGAGCATTTTGTGGTGAGGCGGAGTCGGTTCACCCTCGAAGCTGACAATTTGAAGGCTCGCCGGATATGGTGCGAGCCCTCGGGGCAGAGACAAGCATCGGAACGATGACACGGTCACCGCTGAGGGATACCCCTTCACGGTGACCGTTCGTTTTAAACCCCAAATAAATCCCGTTTCCCATCAGCACGTTAACTTTATTGCAGGAAACGCAGATCTATTCTTCCTCAACGTCATGATTAAAGCTGTCATGAAGGCAAGTGCTCCGGAATGGTGCTCGAGACCGACTGAGGTCGCTGAGCGGCTCCAGACTGCCTCTCCCAAGAACAGCAGCAAAGAATCTGACGCAGTGAAAGGCGTATCGGGGCGGGGCATGACAACAAGAACAATGCCGATCTCAATTCAGAAGCATCCGCGTTCGGGCGGGGTGCTTCGAGGCAGTTGAATGCGGATCGAAGACGCTATCCCGCATTCGTGAGCGTGAACATGAGGTTCCGCGCTTTGTTGCCGGCGTGAAGGCCGCGCGATTTTTCAGCTGAGACGGCTTGATGATCAATGCCGATCAGTTCGCGTAGTAAGAGTTGAGACACGGCAATGGACGACCTTCTTCTTGAGTTTCTCACTGAGACCAACGAGCATCTCGAGACGGTCGATGTGGAGATGGTCCGCTTCGAGCAGGACCCCAATAACGAAGCGATTCTCAGCAACATCTTCCGTCTGGTTCATACGATCAAGGGAACCTGCGGCTTTCTCGGTCTGCCCCGCCTCGAGGCGCTTGCGCATGCGGCCGAAACCCTGATGGGAAAATTTCGCGACGGCATGCCGGTTACGACTCCTGCCGTTTCGCTGATCCTGGTAACTCTTGATCGGATCAAGGAAATCCTGGGTGAACTGGAGCGCCAGGGCGCGGAGCCGGAAGGATCGGACAACGATCTGATCGAGCAGCTGGAAAGGATGGCCTCACAGGAGCCGTCCGTGATCGAGGCCGCTCCTCAGCCGGAATCGCCGCAGACATCGGGGCAGTTGGTCTATCAGGTCCTCGAACGGGAACTGCGACCGGGCGAGGTCTCGCTGGATGAGCTCGAGCGGGCTTTTCAGGAGGCGCCAGGCCCGGAAAAGGCCTCTACCTCCGGAAGCTTGACATACCAGGTGCTCGAACGTCCCTTGAAGCCAGGTGAAGTGTCTCTCGATGAACTTGAGCGCGCCTTCCGTGAGGCACCGGGCCCCGCCCCGATCGTCATCGAGAAGCCGGCAGCGCCTCCTGCGAAGGCAGAGGCGACGCCTCCGCAGGCAGCCAAGAAGAATGCCGAGACCTCGGATTCGAGCGAGGGCGGCGAAGGGATTGCGGGGAAGGTCCAAACCATCCGCGTCAATGTCGATACGCTCGAGCATCTGATGACCATGGTGTCGGAACTCGTTCTGACCCGCAATCAGCTGCTCGAGATTGCCCGGAGAAGCTCCGAGGATCACGGCTACAAGGTGCCTCTGCAGCGCCTGTCGCAGGTCACGGCGGAGCTGCAGGACGGTGTCATGAAGACCCGCATGCAGCCCATCGGCAATGCATGGCAGAAGCTTCCGCGTGTGGTTCGCGACCTTTCCAACGAGCTCTCGAAGAAGATCGAGCTTGTGATGCAGGGGGCCGATACCGAGCTCGACCGGCAGGTGCTGGAGGTGATCAAGGATCCCCTGACGCACATGGTCCGCAACTCGGCCGACCATGGCATCGAGGGCCCGGCAGAACGCAAGGCGGCCGGGAAACCCGAGAAGGGAACGATTCGCCTCAATGCGTATCATGAGGGTGGGTCGATCACCATCGAGATCGCTGACGACGGCAAGGGGTTGAATTTCGCAGCGATCCGCAAGAAGGCTGTCGAACGAGGCATTGCGGGCGACGCCGAAGTGGAACGGATGAGCGACGCCCAAGTGGCCAAGTTCATCTTCCATCCTGGCTTCTCAACCGCCGCGAAGGTCACGTCGGTATCGGGCCGTGGCGTCGGCATGGATGTCGTCAAGACGAACATCGAACTGATCGGTGGAACCGTCGACATCCGTTCCGAACAGGGACGCGGAACGACGTTCACGATCAAGATCCCGCTGACGCTGGCCATCGTCGCAGCGCTCATCGTGGCCTCCAAGGATCAGCGCTTCGCCATCCCGCAGGTCGCTGTATCCGAACTCGTCAGGGTCTCTCCCTCTTCGGAGCATTCCATTGAGCGCATCAATGGAACGCCCATCCTTCGCCTGCGCGACCGGCTTCTGCCGATCGTCCCGCTTTCGAAAGTCATGGGCCTTTCCGGGGATGAAGATGCGAACCATGGCTTCGTGGTCGTGACGCAGGTTGCCCATCAGCGTTTCGGCATTCTGGTGGATGGCGTCTTCCATACCGAAGAAATCGTCGTGAAGCCGATGTCGTCCAAGCTGAGGCATATTCAGCTCTTCTCCGGCAACACCATTCTCGGCGACGGCGCCGTGGTGCTCATCATCGATCCCAACGGACTTGCCCGGATGGTCGGCTCCGGCGCCGACACCAACGAGTTCCAGACCGATGCGGGCCTTGAGCAGACGGTCGCGTCGGTGGAGGAGTTGACGAGCCTTCTCGTCTTCCGCGGCGGAGGCGAAAGCCTCAAGGCCGTGCCCCTGTCTCTGGTGACGCGTCTCGAGGAAATCGATGCTTCGACCATCGAGTGGTCGAGCGGTCGCCCGGTGGTGCAGTACCGTGGACGCTTGATGCCGCTGGTCTCCTGCGACGAGGAACTCGCGATCAAGCGACAGGGCATGCAATCGCTGCTGGTGTTCTCCGACGGCGAAGTCTCGATGGGACTGGCCGTCGCCGAAATCGTGGATATCGTCGAAGACAAGCTCGATGTGGAGCTGCTTGCGGAGCGCTCGGATCTGGTTGGGTCCGCCGTCGTTCGCGGCCGCACCACGGAGATCGTCAACATCGCCCACTATCTCCCCATGGTGCTTGAAACCTGGTCTCGCAAGGACCGGCGCAATGGGCCTGACAGGTCCCTGCTCCTTGTCGACAGCTCGACGTTCTTCCGGGACATGCTCGTTCCGGTCCTCAAGGCGTCGGGCTATCGTGTCCAGACAGCTTCGACCGCCCAGGAGGCCGTTCGCCTGCTGTCCAACGGACTGCAGGTCGACGTGGTTGTGACGGATCTGGAACTCACAGGACACTCGGGTTTCGCGCTCGTCGCCTCCTTGAGGGCGGACCCGCATCACAGTGCGACCCCCGTCATCGGCATGACGGTCAAGCCCGACCCGCAGCAGATCGCCTTGGCGAGGAAGCTGCGCATTTCAGAAATCGTTTCGAAGATCGACCGGCGGGGGCTTCTCTCCGCGTTGGCCGAGCTCAACGCATCGCTTGAAGAGGCTGCATGACCATGAAACCCATCGATCCGATCACGTCTGCCGTGACCAAGGGAGCCTCCAAGCAGATGGAGTTCGTCACGGTCACGGTTGCCGGGCAGTTGCTCGGCCTGCCGATCAGCCGGGTTCACGACGTTTTCGTCGTCAGCGAGATGACGACCGTGCCGCTGGCACCTGGAGAAATCGCAGGCCTTCTGAACCTCCGCGGTCGGGTGGTCACCGCGGTCTCGCTGCGCCGGCGTCTGGGACTGGGAGATTCCGGCGCGACGGAGCGGCGCATGGCAGTGGGCCTGGAAAACCATGGCGAGGCCTACGGCTTGCTCGTGGACGAGGTCGGAGAGGTCCTCAAGCTCGACCCCGATGAGATGCAGCCTAACCCGGTTCACATGGACAGAGGCTGGGTCGGTCTATCGCAGGGGGTGCATCAGCTGCAGGATAAGCTGCTGATCGTCCTGGACGTAGACGCCGTTCTGGCGTTCGAAACCGAGCGGGAAGCTGCCTAAGCCATTCGCGATTCGTGCCCGTTTCCGGGCCCTCTAAGGATCTAATATCGTGAGCCTTGATCTTTCCACGCCCGTTCTCGTCGTCGATGATTATCAGACGATGGTTCGAATTCTTCGCAACCTCCTCAAGCAGATCGGCTTCAATGACGTAGACGATGCCTCCGATGGGCAGGCGGCATTGGAGAAGCTGCGGGCCAGAAAATACGGCCTTGTGATCTCGGACTGGAATATGGCTCCGATGACGGGCTACGAGCTGCTACAGCAAGTGCGTGCCGACGCCGAGCTGAACTCCCTGCCGTTCATCATGGTCACGGCCGAGGCAAAGACGGAGAACGTCGTTGCGGCCAAGAAGGCGGGCGTGAACAACTACATCGTCAAGCCGTTCAATGCCGATACGCTGCGGACGAAGATCAGCGCCGTCTTCAACGGGTAAGTGATTGCGAGCAGGGTCATGAATCCACGTAAAAGCTATCGCATCGAAGCGAGCATGGACGCGCTGCCTTATGATGAGGGTGTCCAGGAGCGGCATTCCGAGATCATGAGCATGCTCGGCACGATCAAGGAATCCATCGTTCCCGCGCGCGAGATCTCGGCATCCTTGCTTGAAGAGCATCGGCGCGACATGCAGGAGGCCCTTCGCCTGAAGGTGGAGCTCGATTCCATCTACGAGGCCATCGAGCGCACCAAGCGGGAAATCGCGACGCTTCGCTATGCGGGCGCTCAAGGCCAGGAGATCACGCGGGTGACCGATGAACTCGGAGCCATCGTTCTCGGCACCGAAACGGCGACCAATACGATCCTGGCCTCGGCGGAGAAGATCGACGATTTGTCCAGCAACCTCTCGTCCCGCCTGACCGGAGGAGACCAGGAGATCGCCCGGGAGATCCTGGATCACGTGATCAGCATCTTCGAGGCTTGCAACTTCCAGGACATTACAGGCCAGCGGATCAGCAAGGTCGTCAACGCGATGAAGTTCGTCGAGGAGCGGGTCCACCACATGATCGATATCTGGGGTGGCCTTGAAAGCTTCAAGGATGTCGAACCCGTGGACGAAGCAGGTCGAAAGGGAGACGCAGCGCTCCTGAACGGTCCCGCTCTTGCAACCGACAAGGGCGTGACCTCTCAAGACGATATCGACGCGCTCTTCAGCTGACGCCTCTACGATTGCCGCTTCAAGCAATACCCGGCTCCAGAGCTGGGTATTGCTTTTTCAGGAGGCCATCGAGCCCAGAGGCACGATCTGACGTTCACGTCCCGGCATCTTCAGCAGGTCCTTGACCTCTGGCATTGCCAGGAGATCCGTGATCCGGCGGAAGCCCTGGTCGTTGATGGTGAGAATCACTCCTCCGCAGACATCGCTCGAGCTGGAGAACTTATACGTCAGGACGTTGGCTGGTCGCAGGACTCCCTGCCCATGAGCGATAAAGCCCTGTAGGGATCCGCGGCGATCATTGCAGCCGTTATGGACTGCCATTCCATTGTACTCGCCTGCCATGACGTGCGAGACAATACGCAACCGATTCTTGCCATGGAAACCGATTGCGAGATTCGAGCCTGTCAAAGCAACCGCGACGTTCTCATCGAAGTGAAGCTGCCCATCGAATACGATGGGCGATCCGGAGCTTCGGAAACAATCGAAAACGGCAATTGCGTTGAGGTTGTCCAGGCAGATGAAGACGCGGGCATGCTCATAGCCAGGGCCATAGGCGTTCGTCCCGATGCGAATGATGTTCGCATTGTTGAGGGACGTTTGGGCCTCGATCCATCCGTGTCCGGAGGATTGATCGCGCCGGTCCGGACTGGCGATGTTATGAGCCCGGGACGATGTCAGATAATGTCGGATCGCGCCGGTATCATGAATGCTCGATCCCCCGGGATCTGTGATCCATTGGGTGCCGCGAGCCGTGTACACGAAGGATGAACAGTTGAAATGGCCATTCCCGTGGCGCTGTTCGCCGAAGGACGCACATAAGTAGCTCCAGTGTGGTTTGCGCTCATAATCCCGAAAGACGACGATGCCGTCTCCAGGGGACGCAAACATCCGTGGACCTGGCGGATAGGACAACTCCTCCGCCAATTCGGGGTCCGCCAGGAGAGATCGGCCGTAACCGGATATCAGCCGGCGCAGCCAGGATGCATGATGAAAGCCGCGTGGCGCATCGCCCAAGGGCGGAAGCATCCCGCCCGGATCGGTCATTCCAACGATGACTTTGAGGCCAGCTCTCAAGCGGGTCGTGAGGCGCTCTCGAAATTCCGTTGCCTCCGGCTCGTCCTCGAGACTGTGTGTTACAAGCAACCCGAGGGAGATGATCTCAAGGCGATCATGAAGGGATTGCTCGATGGATGAGCCATCGGGCCCGATCAGCTGCTCGAACCCGGCGCGGATCTGGGCAAGGGCTGCGGACTTCCAGTATAGAGCCAAGGGAAGACGAGGGTTGGCTCGGCCAATGGCGAGCAATGCGCATGCGACACGCAGCTGAAGCAGGGAAGGCGAGAAGATATTCTGGCTTACGATCTCGGATAGGGCGAAGCCATATTTTACGATCTCCGCGAAAAGCGCCTGCCGACGCTTGATGTCCTTGCCGCTTTTCGAGCTTGCTGTCTGTGCGAGAAGATGCAGCAGCACCTCGGCGCGGGTCGCCATCGACAGAGGATATGTGCTCAGGGCGTCCTTGGGCTCATCCCATGGATTGGCCCGCGCCCAGGACAACGCGAGCTCCAAGGCTCTTGCGGAGCCGCCGAGTTCCGGTCGCGCGGCAAGGTCGAGAAGCCACGAAAGAGACTGGAACTCCATCCGCCATGCTGGAGACTTGTAGGGATTTTCCGTCCATTCGAAAACCTCGGGAAGAGCCCACGGTTCATGGCCACACAGGGTTACATGGTTGTCGATGACCGCGGAAGCCTCTCCGAGCTGGATGGCTTTAACGCGATCATGGAAGGTGAAGAGAGGTCCGAGATTTTTGGAATCGACCAGCTGGTCGACGCGGCTCGCACGCAACCGCTGAGCTTCGGCCGGAAGCTGAACGCGGAGGCGATCGCATACCTTCTCCACAAAGCCAAGCGGGTCTGAGACGTCGTCTCCCAAGATATTCTCGAGCAGAAGCGCGTCACCGATGGAGACTTCGAGTGGGGTGACCAGACTGATCCGCGACTCGTCCTCGGCGACCTGAAAGCCGAGATCGACGGTTGCAGCCCCTGGTGGAGGCGTCAGTTCGAGCGTGAAGCGTCGTGCCTGTCGGTGGACGGGAATGTCGAGGAAGGGACCGAAAGCCGGAGATGACGGCACATCTTCATAGGGGGGCGGGATCTGCTTGCCCTTGGCGTCCCGGAAGACAACCCGGGCCAAAGCTCCCTCGCTCGCTTTGCCTCCATTGATCAGTTGCCCACGGACAACGAGTGGATGTCCAGGGACGACCCCGTAATTCAGCCATTGCGGTGTCGTGCTCAGATCCCACCAAGTACGGCGCGAAGCAGGTACACGCCTGTCGTCCACATGGAACATCGTGGGTCCCACAGGAGCATCCAGCGACGTCTGAACACTTTGATGAATTTTGAGATCGCTGACCGTGAATGGATGCGAGTTGCGCCAGCTGCGGATCGTAAGGGTCAAGTGACGCGCCGGAGCCGGGACGAAGAAATTGAAGAGCACTCGCGCCGAGTGGGAATGTTCACCGCCTCGATCAAGATAAGCCGGTCCAGCGACATGATGGCTATGAGGATCGATCTGCGTCCTTGTTAATCCTGGGACATAGGCAAAGTCGATGTTCGATCCATCCTCCGCCAGGAAGTCGATGCCAACCGATGCGAAGTCGTGAACGGCTCGCGCTTCTTCCTCCGCATGCCAAGCGATCTGAAATCCGACTTCGCACCAAGTGTCGCCGGAAACATCCTTGACATCAAAAATGATCCGGGACCAGCGGTTGTGGTTCGCAACGACATGAGTGTCGCCACTCGAGCCTTCTGCAGCCTGGTCTCGTGGAGCCGAGGAAATTTGTCTGACTTCAGGCATGCGGATTTGAGAGCCTTATCGCGGAATTTCATGAGGCAGGTGTGGGCGTGGTTCTAGCACGCCGGACCTGAGCTGCGGGATAACGATGGATGCGCATGACGCATCAGCAGCAAACCGACCTGAGGGCGTCGATCCAGTCGTGCTCGCTCAGTTGCCGGTGGCGACTTCAAGAAACAAAGCCATGCGGATCAGCTCGGAAAGGCTTTTTGCTTCCATCTTCGACATCACATTGGATCGATGAATTTCCACCGTACGGATGCTGATGTTCAGTTCGTGGGCGATCATCTTGTTCGCTTTCCCGGCCACAAGCCCGTCGAGAACTTGGCGCTCCCGCTGGGATAGCGACTGCAATCTGGCTTGAGTGCGAAGAAGCTCCTGATTCTTACGGACGCTCTTTTCATCACAGACCAGCGCGAAGCGAACCACCTCCAGGAAGCGGTCTTCCCGGAACGGCTTTTCGAGGAAATCGATGGCGCCCACCTTCATGGCCTCGACCGCGAGAGGGATGTCAGCGTGCCCTGTCATGACGACAACCGGGACATTGAGGCCACGCCCATTCAGACGGCGAATGAACTCCAAGCCATCGATGCCCGGCATACGCACGTCTGTAACGATGCAGCATCTCCCGGGGTCTTGAACCTCATCGAGGAATGCTTTCGCGGATTCGTACAGACGAACGTTCAGCCCCGCCGATACGAGCAGAAACGAAAGAGCTTTTCGCACTCCAATGTCATCATCCACCACATACACGATCGGCGTGTTCGACACTGGCCATGTCCTCCCTATCGATGGTTCTAAGCGTGAAATGGAAGGTTGTTCCCTCGCCGGGAACGGATTCCGCCCAGATCTTGCCGCCGTGTGATTCCACGATCGTTCGGCTGATCGAGAGGCCGACCCCCATGCCACTCTGTTTCGTTGTGGTAAACGGCTTGAACAGGTTCTTCAAGATCTCCGGTGGGATCCCGGATCCTGTATCCTGTACACTGATCTGAACGAGCGATTCAGTCGGCAATGGTCGTGCCTTGATCGTCAACTCACGCAAGACTACGTCCTGCATCGCCTCGATCGCGTTCCGGATAAGATTGAGGAGAACCTGCTGGATCTGAACGCGGTTTACGAAGACCAGAGGGCTGTCCGAGGGAAAGTCAAACTCGACCTTCACTTCCTGCTCCTTGGCACCGACCAATGCCAAAGCTCCGGCTTCCTCGACAAGTCTCTGAAGCCCTTCGATCTGATGCTCGCTGCCTCCACGGGCTACGAACTCGCGGAGTTGCCGGATGACCTCTCCGGCCCGGAGAGCCGCTTCGGCCGCCTCGTTCACCGCATGCCGGACAAGTGCAATCTTGTCACCATCCATGCCGTTCAGGAGCATCCCGCAGCCCTTGAGGTAACTGGTGATCGCCGTCAGGGGCTGATTGATTTCATGGGCCAGTGTTGATCCCATCTCCCCCAATGCCGTGAAGCGCGACATATAGGCGAGCTCGGATTGCAGTTCCTGCATCCGGGTTTCGGTTCTCTGGCGCTCGGTCAGGTCGCGAATGAAGGCCGTGAAGAAACGTTCTCCGTCGGATTCCATCTCGCCGACCTGGACCTCCATCGGGAAGGTCGAACCATCCTTGCGCTGCGCAACGACCACGCGACCGCTTCCGATGATCCGGCGCTCACCTGTTTCACGATAACGGCGGATATAGCCGTCATGCTGTTCCCTGTAGGGCAGGGGCATCAGAAACTTGACGTTCGTTCCGATGACCTCATCCGGGTGATAGCCGAACATATGAACGGCCGTGGCACTGAAGGAGCGGATGATCCCCGTCTCATCCGAGACGATCATGGCGTCGGGAACGGTTTCGAGAATGGACCGGAGGTGCGCCTCCCTCGTGCGCAACCTCTCTTCGCTGGAGCGCAGGGCGTTCTCCGCGAGCTTGCGCTCCGTGATGTCCTGAATCGTTCCGATCTTGCGAATGGGCCGGCCGCTCTCGTCGACCATCGTGCGTCCGATCGCCGTCACCCAGCGCTCGTCGCCGGTGTCTGCGCGCAGCACCCGGAACGAGCCGCTATAGGTCAGGCTGGCCCCCGGCTCATCGGCATAGAATGTTGTTTCCAGATCGTCGCGGTCATCAGGGTGGAAACATCCGAGGACGACCTCGCGGGTGACATCGACATCCAGCCCAAGGCCCAGGATCTGGCGAGCTTCCGGTGTCCATTGGCGACGACCGGTGACAAGGTCCTGGTCCCAGATGCCGAGTGCCGTCGTCTCAATGGCCAGTCGCAGGCGCTCCTCGCTGCTGCGAAGTTTCATTTCCGCCAGCCGCTGGTCGTGAATGTCCGTGATCGTGCCTACCCATTCCTGGATTGTACCGTCTTCGCCTAGGAGCGGTACGGCTCTTGCGAGAACCCAGCGGTATGCGCCGTCCGAGCGTCGAACCCGATACTCGAACATGCCGGGTTCCTGGGAACTGCGAACAGCCTGCCATTGCGCGAGCAGCTTCTCCCGATCGTCCGGATGAACAGCGTCTAGAAATCCGAAGCCCATATAGGCTTCCCTGGACTCGCCGCTGAACGCTTCCCAGCCCCAAACCTTGCTGACGGATCCATCCGTCCTGGCGCGCCAGACGATGGCCGCGCTCGCTTCGATCAGGGCGCGGTACTGTTCTTCACTCTGACGGAGGCGTTCGGCTGCGGACTTCTGCTCGTGAATGTCCGTGACAGTTCCAACCCATTCCTGCACCGCGCCACCGGCATCCCGGAGGGGGACGGCTCGCATGAGAACCCACCGATATTCACCGCTGGGCTGGCGTACACGATACTCGCTCGTTCCGGGCTGTTCGGATGCGAGCGTCTCCAGCCAAGATGACGTGGCCCGCTCACGATCGTCCGGGTGAACGTGGTCCAGCCATGCGAAATCCTTGAGATCACTCGCGGACTGGCTGTGAGGAGTGTTCCAACCCAATATGCCGTCGATGATCGAGCCGTTCGGCGAAGCTCGCCAGACCATGGCGGCGCTTGCCTCGATCAGGGCCCGGTATCGCTCCTCCTGGGTCTTGAGAGCAGCCTCTGCGGCCATGAAGCGGCTGACATCCCGTGATGTCAGAACAAAGTTGCATATTTTCCCGGGTTCACCTTCGACAGCATCGATCGTAACTCGGCATAGGAGGTGAACGCCCTGCTTCGTTCTGCATCGCGCCTGATCCGCGTAATGGCCGAGGCTCTCGGCAACTCTCAGGTCCTGAGCGGATTTGCTGCGGCTCAAGGCGTCCGATGGATAGAGAAGGGAAAAATGGTGGCCCAGAACTTCATTGGCCTTCCAGCCGTAGATCTGTTCCGCGCCCCTGTTCCAGGATACAATGTGTCCCTTGGGATCAAGCGTGATCAGCGCGAAATCGCGAATGGCGTTGAGTACGCGACCGGCGTCGACGATCTGCCGGGCATCCTGCCCGGATCGCACATCGAATCTCTTGTTTAACGCAGAAGTATGAGTCATTCCCCCCAACCCACGTGCTGCGTCGCAATCAGGATCTAAACTTACTGGCGAAGAATCGCCGTGAGCAACCCTATTGATATGCCCTGACGGTACCCAGTGTCACCGTCGCGATTGCACCAGAGGACCAAAATCAGCAATCGAAAAATCCGGCTCCACCTGCTGGTATATTGTCGCGCCGGTTGATCGGGGCTGCGTAGTGCAACGATACTATATTAGTAAACGATCAATGCCCGCCTTTGCCACGGGAGTGCGGGGGGCGGTCTGCTTCGGGTGGAATATCCATCCGACACGAGCTTTGTCCCGTTCCCGGCACAAAGGTCAGCCTCGTGCAAGGTTGGCGGGTTAAACGCCTCTTTACCATATTCGCCTGGAGACCCCCGTGACGGCACCTGTCTATCTGTTCGATTTGGCATCGCGACAGGCTCAATGGCTCGCCGCCCGCCAAACCACGATTTCCGGAAACGTCGCCAACGCCAACACCCCGGGCTATCGCGCCAGGGATGTGGAGCCGTTCGCGGATGTTCTGGACAAAACCAAGCTGACCATGGCTGCGACAAACGCCAGCCACATCGGGTTCAGCCCGTCAAAGGCTGAAGCGAGCAAGGTCAAGAAATCGGATAGCTGGGACACGGTCTATTCCAAGAACTCCGTCAGTCTCGAGCAGGAACTCATCAAGGCTGGTGAGGTCAACCGGCAGCATTCGTTGAACACAAGCATCGTCAAGTCATTCCATCGGATGCTGATGTCAAGCGTGAGGACTTCGTCATGATCGACCCGTTGGTTGCATCCAGCAAATTATCGAGTTCAGGCCTGGAGGCCCAATCGGCTCGTCTCCGGGTCATCTCGGAGAACGTCGCGAACGCTCAGTCGACAGGGCGCACGCCGGGTTCCGATCCCTACACCCGCAAGACGATCACGTTCAAATCCGAGCTCGACCGCACGCTCGGCGCAGCCTCGGTCGCTGTCAAGGATATCGGACAGGACGATTCCGCTTTTCCGGTCGAGTACGATCCTGGCAATCCGGCCGCCGATGAAAACGGCATGGTCAAGAAGCCGAACGTGAACATGCTGATTGAAATGGCGGATATGCGCGAAGCCAATCGATCCTACCAGGCGAACCTGCAGATGATGAAGCAGGCCAGAGCCATGATCACTGCAACAATCGATCTCATGAGAGGCTGATATGGTCAGCGCAGTTTCCTCGATCTCCTCGATGATCGATCGCCCATCGGCGGTCGCAGCCATTCCCACCTTCGGCGGCACGCCCGCCGCAGGAGCCGTAACCGGCGCACCCCAGGCGAGCTTCGGCGACATGATGGCTCAAGTGGCTAACACGGCCATCGATACCATGAAGGCAGGCGAAGCAGCCTCGATCGCCGGCATCCAGGGTAAAGCCTCTGTGCAGCAGGTCGTCGAGGCGGTGATGTCCGCGGAACAAACGCTGCAGACAGCCATCGCGATCCGCGACAAGGTCGTCGCGGCATATCAAGAAATCGCCAGGATGACGATTTAAGGGGATTGAAATGAGAGCGCTCGCGATCGCCGCCACCGGCATGAATGCACAGCAGCTTAATGTCGAAGTCATTGCAAACAACATTTCGAACGTGAACACCACCGCCTTCAAGGGAGCGCGGGCCGAGTTCACGGATCTGCTTTACCAAGCCGAACGGTCTCAGGCGATTCCCAACCAAGCAGGATCGAGCCCGGTTCCGGAAGGCGCCATGCTGGGGCTTGGCGTCCGCACTGCGGCGATCCGCAACCTGCATCGCCAGGGTTCCCTGACGAATACGTCGAACCAGTTCGACCTGGCCTTGAACGGTCGCGGCTGGTTCCAGGTCAATGCCCCCAGCGGCGAGATCGTCTACACCCGTGCGGGATCGTTCAACAAGGACGGCAACGGGCAGCTCGTCACCCTCGACGGGTACACCCTCAACCCGCCGATCATCGTCCCGGCGAATACGCTCGACGTGACCATCAACGAGTCCGGCGAGGTGTTCGCGAAGATCGACGGGCAGGCCAATCCTCAGAACCTCGGCCAGCTGTCGCTTGCGAACTTCGCCAACGATGCGGGCCTCGAGCCGATCGGCAGCAACTACTACCGCGAGACTCTCGCATCCGGCGCGCCCGTCGTGGGCATGCCGTCCGATCCAGGGTTCGGGAAGATCCATCAGGGCTATCTCGAGGCCTCAAACGTCGATCCGATCAAGGAGATCACGAACCTGATCTCCGCGCAGCGCGCCTTCGAGATGAACTCGAAGGTCATCCAGGCTGCCGACGACATGGCCGGGACCGTCTCCAAGGGTATCCGCTAAAGGCGAAAGCCGGGTGAAAGATTCATGAAGCATCTCGTCCATATTGCTCTTGCGGCGAGCGTCGTGGCGCTGGCGGCCTCCCAAGCCGCCCTGGCTGAAGAGCGAATTCTCCCGGTTCCGTCGGTTACCATCTATCCTGGTGACACGATCAGCGAGTCGATGCTCAAGGATCGGGCCTTCCCGGAAAACTACCGCTACCGGACGGCCGTGATCGAGTCTCCTCGGGTCCTTACCGGAAAGATGGCCCGCCGGACATTGCTCCCCGGCGAGCCGATTCCGATGAACGCTGTCGATGATCCGAAGCTCGTGACGCGTGGTACGCAGACTCAGATCGTGTTCGAGGAAGGTGGGCTGTCGATCATGGGAATCGGGATCCCGCTTCAGTCCGGGACTTTGGGCGAAACCATCCAGGTTAAGAACGTCGACAGCGGTCGGATCATCACCGGCCGTGTCCAGCCCGACGGCCGGGTTCGGATTGGATTCTGATGATGTTTCGTGCGATCCTTTTCCTCTTCGCCGTTCTCGTCTCGGTTCAGAGCTACGCTGCGACACGCATCAAGGATGTGGCCTCCGTTCAAGGAGTGCGCGACAACCAGCTCATCGGGTATGGCCTTGTCATGGGCCTTCAGGGAACGGGTGATACGCTTCGCAACTCCCAGTTCACCGAGCAGTCCCTCCAATCGATGCTCGACCGCATGGGCGTCAACGTTCGCGACATCAACCTGCGGACCCGCAATGTTGCGGCCGTAATCGTCACGGCGGATCTTCCTGCTTTCGTCGGATCGGGCTCGCGCATCGACGTGACGGTGACGTCCATGGGCGATGCGACCTCTCTTAAGGGCGGCACTCTGATGCTGACGGCCCTGCAAGGCGGCGACGGACAGGTTTACGCAGTCGCGCAAGGCGCCATTGCCGTTTCGGGCTTCTCCGCCCAGGGACAGGCCGAGACGCTGACCTCCGGCGTGGCGACCGCGGGAAGGATCCCGAATGGCGCGTTGATCGAGCGGGAGGTTCAGGGCGGCTTCAATGCCATGGGTCCCCTGGCCTTCGAGCTCAAGAATCCCGACTACAAAACCGCAACCCTGATCACGGATGCGATCAACCTCTACGCCCAGCAGCGTTACGGTGCGCGCGTCGCATCGCCACGCGATTTCCGCACCGTTCTCCTGCAGAAGCCGAAGAACGTGGCGGCAACGCGCTTCATCGCCGAACTGGGAGACCTTGAGATCAGGCCGGATACGCCAGCCAGGATCGTTGTGGATCAGCGGACGGGAACGGTCGTGATCGGAAAGAACGTCCAGATCTCCACGGTGGCGATCACCCATGGGGCCCTGACGATTCGCGTGACGGAGACTCCTGAAGTGTCTCAGCCCGACCCGTTCTCCATGGGCCAGACGGTGGTCGTGCCCCGCACCCAGATCACCGCCGCGGAGGAGAGGGTGCCGCTTGCCATCGTCCGGGGAGCGGACCTCCAGACCCTCGTCAAGGGGCTCAACCAGATGGGCCTCAAGCCGTCCGATGTCATTGCCATTCTCCAAGCTGTGAAAACGGCCGGAGCCCTTCAAGCGGAACTGGTGATCCAATGACCAAAGCTAAGATCATCACATCTCTCAAGCTGACCGCCCTCGCCGCTGGACTGCTTCTCGGGACGGCCGCACACCAAGCTGCCTTGGCGCAGGACATCAAGGCCGATGCCAAGGCCAACCCGTATTGCGCCAACATCGCAGATGCTGCCTCCGACGCCCGATTTGCGCTCCAGAAGCAGGCTCTCGCCGACATGGAGAAGGAAATCGAGGGCCGAATCAAAGTGCTCGAAGCCAAGCGCGCCGAATATGAGGAGTGGCTGCGCCGTCGGAACGAAGTCCTGACGAAGGCCGACGAGACCATCGTCCTGATTTATTCGCGCATGCGCCCGGATGCGGCCGCCTTGCAGCTCACCAATATGGACGAAGAGATTGCCGCGGCTGTGATCGCCAGGCTCAATCCTCGCGTAGCCAGTGCCGTTCTGAACGAAATGGAACCGGCCCGCGCTGCGCAACTGGCGAATGTCATCACCGATGCTCCCAAGCGCGACAAGAATACCGTGAGGCA
>Ga0182736_1001047_pt1 | contig 31104 bp, 30 predicted proteins | sample eDN5th30CKraftBY_FD_128882 | JGI IMG/M metagenome (GOLD analysis project Ga0182736, IMG submission 128882) | Enriched backyard soil microbial communities from Emeryville, California, USA - eDNA 5th pass 30_C Kraft BY (version 2) (version 2) | ecosystem: Environmental > Terrestrial > Soil >...
CGCGCAGCGAAAGCTGATCGGCCAGACGCCGGCCGATGGCGACGCCCTGCCCTTCGTCGAAGCCGCCGAGCGAGCCCTGCTTGATGTTGTTGACGATGGACGGCAGGCCTTCCATGTCCTTGAGGCGAATGCCGCGCACCAGCACGCCGCCGGCGTTGAACGGCGAGGACGCCAGCGCCTGGCCCTCGACGATCGGCGCGGCCAGCCGGACGCCCTGCGCCTTGGAAATGCGGGCGGCGACCTCGTCCCAGTCGGTCAGCGGCTTTTCCAGCGGCTGGATCAGCAGGTGGCCATTGAGGCCGAGAATCTTGTCCAGCAGTTCGGCGCGGAAGCCGTTCATGACCGCCATGACGATGATCAGGGTGGCCACGCCCAGCATGATGCCGAGGAAGGAGAACCCGGCGATGACCGAGATGAATCCTTCCTTGCGACGCGCGCGCAGATAGCGCAGCGACAACATCCATTCGTATTGGGAGAAAGGCCGCGTGCCGCTCGGCTCAGGCATTGGTGAAGAACCCCATAGGGTTTGGGTTTTCACACGATTCGGGCGGTTTCGTGGGCGAAAAAGCCAAGCCGGACCACAGGTTTAATTGGCGCACCCCGAAGGGCGAATTAGCGCGCGATCGGGCCCGCCAGACCGCAGGCGGCGGCGCGCTTGAGCAGAAAATTGCGCTCCGCGGTGTTGCGCGAGAGGCTGGCCGCCTGATCGAACGCGGCGCGGGCCTCGCCATAGCGTCCAACGCGGAAGAGGAAATCGCCCTTGGCGGCGTAAAGCGGCAGGTATTCGCGCAACATCGCATCCTGCTCGAGAGGAGCCAGCAAACCCAGCCCGGCCTCCGGCCCAAACGCCATGCTGTGCGCCACGGCCCGATTGAGACCGATGACCGGCGATGGTGTTACGAAACTGAGCCTGTCGTAGAGCCCGGCGATACGGGCCCAGTCGGTGTCCTCGGCACGGCTTGCCCGGGCGTGGCAGGCCGCGAGCGCTGCCTGCAGCGCGTAAGGTCCGTCGGCGCCGCCGAGCGCCTCGGCGCGCGCCAGTGCCTCGAACCCGCGGCCGATCAGCAGGCGATCCCAGCGCGCCCGGTTCTGCTCCGGCAGCGGGATCGCCGCGCCGTCCGGCCCGACGCGGGCCTTCAGCCGCGACGCCTGTATCTCCATCAGCGCCAGCAGCCCAAAAGCCTCCGGCTCATCCTGCGCGATGCCGGTGAGGATGCGGCCGAGGCGCTGCGCCTCACCGCACAGATCGGCGCGGATCAGATCGTCGCCGGCGGTGGCGGCGTAGCCTTCATTGAAGATCAGGTAGATCACCTCCAGCACCGAGGCGAGGCGCGCCACTCGGGCCTCGCCGCGCGGCGCTTCATAGGCGGCGCCACTTTCGGCCAGCGTCTTCTTGGCGCGCGTTATGCGCTGCGCCACGGTTGGCTCGGTGGTCAGGAAAGCGCGCGCGATCTCCCCGGTGGTGAGACCGGCGATGAGACGCAAGGTCAGCGCCGCGCGCGCCTCCTGCGACAGCACCGGATGACAGGCGATGAAGATGAGATTGAGCAGGTCATCGCCGATATCGTCATCGAGCGCGGCCTCGAGGCGCCCGACGGCGTCGTCCCGCACGTCGTCGAGGTCACGGCCGATCTCGACGTGCTTGCGCTCCTGCATTTTGGCGCGGCGCAAGCGGTCGACGGCACGGCGTTTCGCCGCGGCCATCAGCCAGGCGGCGGGATTGTCCGGCACGCCGGATGTCGGCCACTCGGAAAGCGCGGTCACCAGCGCATCCTGCGCCAACTCCTCGGCGAGGCCGACGTCGCGCAGCATGCGGGTCAGGCCGGCGATCAGCCGCGCCTGCTCAAGGCGGAAGACAGTCTCGATGGTGCGATTAATATCGGTGTCGGCCACGCACCCCGATTAGGTGACAAGCGGGGTGCGTGGCAAGACGGGCTACCGCTACTTGAGATCCTCGAAGTCGCTCATCTCATAGAGCGGCCGGATCTCGATATCGCTCGGGCCTCTCATCGGGTTGGGGCAGCGCCGCACCCACTCGACCGCCTCGGCCATGTCCTTGACCTGCCACAGCCAGTAGCCAGCGACCAGTTCGCGGGTTTCGGCGAACGGACCATCGATGACGGTGCGTTTCGGGCCATCGAAATGGATGCGCTTGCCCTGCGACGACGGCTTGAGCCCGTCGCCGGCCAGCATCACGCCGGCCTTGATCAGTTCCTCATTGAACTTGCCCATCGCCGCCATCATCTCGGCGAATTCGCTCGCGGGCGGCAGGCCCTTTTCGGAATCCTCGGTCGCCTTGACCAACACCATCACGCGCATTGTCGTTTCTCCGCTAGTTGCCGGAGACCGCCTGTCGGCCTCCCTGTCCCACGACGAACGGGCCCGGCCGGATTCGACACGGCGCGCGAAAATTTTTCGAGCTATTTCTCCAAGCGGAAGTTCCGCTTCGGAACCGTCAGCGGCCGAGAAGATCCACCGCGGCGGCCGGCGACATCTGCTCCTTCTCGCCGGTCTTGCGGTTCTTGATCTCGACCTTGCCTTCGGCAAGCCCGCGCGGGCCGACCATGACCTGCCACGGCAGGCCGATGAGATCGGCATTGGCGAACTTGGCGCCGGCGCGCTCGTCGATGTCGTTGTAGAGGACATCGACGCCCTTGGCGGTGAGCTCGGCGTAAAGCTGATCGCAGGCGCCGTCGGTCGCCGCATCGCCCTGCTTGAGGTTGAGCAGCGCAACCTTGAACGGCGCCACCGGCTCCGGCCAGACGATGCCGGCGTCATCGTGCGAGGCTTCGATGATCGCCGCGACGAGCCGCGACGGACCGATGCCGTAGGAACCCATGTGGACGGGCACTTCTTTGCCGTCTGCAACGGCGACTACGGCTTTCATCGGCAGCGAATACTTGGTGCCGAAATAGAAGATGTGGCCGACCTCGATGCCGCGCGCCGAAACCTGATCCGCGGCCGGCACGGCGGCGAACTTGTCGGCCTCGTGCATGTCTTCGGTCGCCGCGTAGAGCGACGTCCACTGATCGACGGTTTTCTGCAGCCCGGCGATGTCGTCGAAATTCACATTCGCGTCCGGCACCGCCATGCCGAGATAATCCTTGTGGCAGAACACCTGCGACTCGCCGGTGTCAGCCAGCACGATGAACTCGTGCGAGAGGTTGCCGCCGATCGGGCCCGTGTCGGCGCGCATCGGAATCGACGTGAGCCCCAGGCGCTTGAAGGTGCGCAAATAGGCGACGAACATCTTGTTGTAGGAATGCCGCGCGCCGGCTTCATCGACGTCGAACGAATAGGCATCCTTCATCAGGAATTCGCGGCCGCGCATCAGGCCGAAGCGCGGGCGTACCTCGTCACGGAATTTCCACTGAATGTGATAGAGGTTCTTCGGCAGGTCCTTGTAGGAGCGCACCGAGGCGCGGAAGATCTCCGTGATCATTTCCTCGTTGGTCGGGCCGTAGAGCATCTCGCGCTCGTGGCGGTCCTGAATGCGCAGCATCTCCTTGCCGTAGGCGTCGTAGCGGCCGCTCTCGCGCCACAGATCGGCGGACTGGATGGTCGGCATCAGGAGTTCGATGGCGCCGGAGCGGTCCTGCTCCTCGCGCACGATCTGCTCGATCTTGCGCAACACCCGCAGCCCGAGCGGCAGGAAGGCGTAAATGCCGGCCGCTTCCTGGCGCATCATGCCGGCGCGCAGCATCAGGCGGTGCGAGACGATCTCGGCCTCGCGGGGCGGTTCGCGGAGCGTGGGCAGGAAATAGCGGGACAGGCGCATGGGTTCGGAGCCGGCTTTTCGAGGGATTCAGGGAGGAAAGTGAAAGCGGATCGGGGCGGAAAAGACAAGGGTGGCGGATTCCCCTCCCCCCGCGAGCAACGCGAGTGGTGGGGAGGGGTCAGGGGTGGGGGGAATGCGACTTCGACGAAGTTCGACCTCCCCATGCCCCCCACCCCGGTTTTGCATCGCATAAGCGACGCAAAACCGACCCTCCCCACCGCTTCGCGGAGGGAGGGTAAGAACAGCGCAGGCTTCGGGCTTCACAAACTGAAATGCGCGTAGGCCTTGAGCTTTTCGAGGTGCTGAACCACCGGGAAGGAAATCCACGCCCGGTCGGTCAGATGCGGCACACGGGCCACGTCGATCACCTTGGACAGTCGCCGCAGGTAATAGAGCTCTTCCTTGGACTGCACCTTGAAAGCCGCAAATTCCTGCTGGCCGTCGCGAAGGTCGCTATCCGAGTAGACGTCCTCGAAACGGCTCATCCAGCCGTGCCGGCCCGGGTCGAGGCCCGCGCCCTCGCCGAATGCGACCTTGGCGCGGTCGCGGATGACCGCCGGCAACTCGTCCGGATAGAGATCGTACAATTCGCGAAGCGGCATCTTGCCGGTCGGCAGGCCATCGACCGCACGCACCAACGCATCCGGCGCAAGACCGAGCGCGTAATTCACGACAGTCGGGTCGAGGAACGGCTCGCGCATTTCCAGCGAATGCCGCATCGAACAGCGATCGACGCGCTGCAGGCTGACGCGGTGCATCAGCGACAGACATTCGTCGCGGCATTGTGCGCCATCGGCGGGGCTTTCGTGAAAGGCGATCTCGAGCGGAGCATAGCCGGCGAACAACTCATCGGCGCCCTCCCCGCACAGGCCGACGCGGAAGCCGTCACGGTGCATGGCCTTGCTGGCCTCGAGCGACGCCAGCGCGCTGCGGATCAGGTTCGGCTCGAAGGATTCCGTCGCGGTAACCACATCATCGATCGCAGCGAAAGCTTCCACGCTCTGCGTGTCGAACGGCACGACGCGCAGGTCGTAACCGGTCTTTTCGGCATAGGCCTCGGCAAAGCGATAGTCGGGCGCATCCGGCCCGCCGACGAAATAGCCCGGCGCCTGCGCGCGCAACTGGCGGGTATAATGCGCGACCAGCGTTGAATCGATGCCGCCCGAGAACCAGGTCGCAACCGGCAGGCCCGGCGGAATGCGGCGCTCGACGGCGCCGCGCAGAATATCATCGAGCGCAAAGGCCGAGCCCTCGACCGGCACATCGGTACGCGGCCAGACCGGCGAGCGATAGCGCGCCACAGATTTGCGGGACATCGCATAACCCGGCGGCAACAGCATCACGTCGCCCACCGCGACGACGTCCAGTAGCGGCTTCATCTCCGAGCAGAACAGGAAGCTCGTCCCCTGCTGCATGACATAGAGCGGCTTGACGCCGAACGGATCGCGCGCGGCGAGAAACTCGCCGCTCACCAGATCGACGGCGACAAAGGCATACATGCCGTTGAGGCGCTCGAGCGCCCGATGGCCCCAAACCTGCAGCGCGTTGGCCAGAACCTCGGTGTCGGACTCGGTACGGAAACCGACGCCCATCTCCTCCAGTTCCTGGCGCAGCTCGACGTGATTGTAGATCTCGCCGTTATAGGAAACCGCAAGGCGACCGAAGAACGAGATCTGCGGCTGGATGCCATGTTCGGCATCGACGATGCGCAAACGCCGCGTGCACATCGCCACGTTGGAGAACGGCGTGAACAAGGGATCGGTGATATCGCCGCGATGGAGGATGCCGTCGATCAGACGCGCAACCGTGAGTTCGGCGTCAGGCCAACCGACCGCTACAGCAAATCCGCACATCCGTCTGACCCCGCTATCGCCCCGCCGCCTCTTTGAACCCGGAAGGCCGAGTCAGGGCGCCGTTTAGGATGTGTTTACGATAAGGGCCGGACGGTTAACCGCTCATTAAACATCGAGGCTCGGATCTTGCCGCCGCCTCCGGCCCCCATCTCCTGCGGCATCTGAGGGCTGGCAACGGCCAAAAGTTAATGATAGGTGAATCGGCAAGGAGTATCGGAATGCGTCTGGGGTGGCGTCAGTTGATATCGGTTCTCGCGATGTACGTCATCGCGCTGAACACGATTCTCTGGGCCGCATTGGCTCCCGTTCCCGCCGCCGCCTCGTTCGATCCCCTCTCCGCCATCTGTCACAGCCTCGCGCAGTCCGCCGACCAGACGGCCGACGCAACACAGGACGGACAGCCGGCCAAGCCAAGCAAGGCCTGCGATCATTGCAGCCTGTGCAGCGCCACGCCGTCATCCTCGACCGGCGTCGATAGCATCCTCGCCGGCATTCTCGAGCCCGGCCGCCTGCTGCGCGTCTTGCAGCCATCCGACGGCGCGCGCACCACCAGCGTCGATTTCTCTCCCAGTCTCGCCCGCGGTCCCCCGTCCCACAACGGCTGAACGTCACGCGGCCATTAGCGCCGCACGCTCATCGTTTGTGAATAAGGACCGGAATTATGCCCACCAGCCGTTGGCTCGGCTGCGCGTCGCTGTGCGCGATCGCGCTGGCTTCGCCTGCCCATGCCCAATCCACTGTTCAATTGCCCCAGGTCGTCGTGCAGGGCGACGCCAATGCCTCGCTTGTCACGCCAACCGTCGAGCGCGCACGGCGCGAGATCGAGCAAACGCCCGGCGGCGTCGAGATCGTGCCGGACACCGCGTTCAAGGACGGGCCGGCGCATACGGTCAAGGACATCGTCGGCTGGGTGCCCGGCGTCATCGCACAGCCCAAATCGAACATCGACAACCGCCTGTCGATCCGCGGCTCGGGCCTGACGCGCAACTACGGCAACCGCGGCATCAACCTGTCGATCGACGGCATTCCGATCAACTCGTCTGACGGCCTGTTCGACGTGTTCGAGATCGACCCGACCGCCTACCGCTATGTCGAGGTCTACAAGGGCGCCAACGCGCTGCGCTACGGCGCCAATGCACTGGGCGGCGCCATCAACTTCGTGATGCCGACCGGCCGCGACGCCCCGAAATTCGACGCGCGCTTTGATACCGGCAGTTTCGGCTACGTCAAAGGCGCGGCGAGCACCGCCGGCGTCTACGGCCAGTACGATTACTACATCAATGGCTCGGCGCAGCGCGAGGACGGCTACCGCGACCACAGCAACGGCCACATCGAGCGGCTCAATTCCAACTTCGGCTACCGCTTCTCGCCAAACGCCGAGACGCGCTTCTATGTAAACGCCAACTCATGGCGTCAGCGCCTGCCCGGCGAACTCGACAAGGCGACGGCCTTGAACGCGCCAAAAAGCGCCGATCCCGCCTTCGTCGCAGGCGACCAGCAGCGCAACATCGACTCGATCCGCATCGCCAACAAGACGACTTTGCGCTTCGACGCGACCACGGTGGACGTCGGCGTCTACACGCACCAGCGCCACGTCGATCACCCGATCTTCCGTTATCTCGACTTCACCGTGGCCGACTATGGCGGCTTTGCCCGCGCCACCGACGACCGCGATATCGGCGGCCATCGCAATCGTCTCGTCGTTGGCGTCAACGCGCTCGTCGGCACGATGGATTACAAGGAATACGCCAATATCGGTAACGCGACCAAAGGCGCGCTTTCATTCTCGACGCTCGACAAGTCGCAGAACTATTCCATCTACGCCGAGAATTCGTTCTACTTCCTCAGGGACGTTGCCGTCGTGCTTGGCGGTCAGTTCCTGCACGCGGTGCGCGACCGCGAAGATCGGTTCCTCGCCGACGGCGACCAGTCCGGCCGCCGCGTCTACGACATCTTCAGCCCGAAAGTGGGCCTGCTGTGGGATGTCGATCCGGCCTGGCAGGTCTATGGCAACATCTCGCGCAGTGCAGAGGTGCCGACCTTCGACACCAACACCTTCGCGGCGCCGGCCAGCACCAATGTCGATGCGCAAACGGCGACCACCTATGAAATCGGCACGCGCGGACGCCGGCCCGATTTCACCTGGGACCTGTCGGTCTATCACGCGCGGCTCAAGAATGAGCTGCAGTGCCTGACGACCGCGCCGTGGGCGCTTTGCACCGTGAGCAATGCCGACCGCACCGTGCATCAGGGTGTCGAAGCCGGTATCGGCGTTGCCATCCTCAAGTCGATCCACGCCCAGGACGATCGCGTCTGGCTCAACGTCTCCTACACCTACAGCGACTTCCGCTTCGACGGCGACACCACCTGGGGCAATAACCGCCTGCCCGGCGTGCCGCCGCACATGCTCAAGGCCGAAGTGCTCTACAAAAACCCGAACGGGTTCTACGCCGGCCCCAATGTCGAGTGGATGCTGCAATCCTTCTACGCCGACAACGCCAACACGCTCTCGGTCGATCCTTACGCACTCCTGAACTTCAAGGTGGGCTTCGACCGCGGCACGGGCTGGTCCGGCTATATCGAAGCCCGCAACCTGTTCGACAAGCGATACATCTCGACAACGATGACCGCGGGCACCGCGACCGCCACCTCGGCCCTCTTCAACCCCGGCTACGGGCGCTCCGTCTATGCCGGGCTTCGCTACCGCATTTGACGACAACACAAACCAGCAAGGAGTTATGTCATGAGATACAAATCAGTGACGGCCGCAATCGCCGGGCTCATCGCCACCATCGTCGCCGGTCCATCCGCCGCCCACGTCACGATCGACAAGAAGGAAGTTGCCGTCGGATCGTTCTACAAGGCGGTGTTCACGGTGCCGCATGGCTGCGACGGTTCGGCGACCGTGAAGATCGCGGTGCAGATTCCCGAAGGCGTCATCTCGGTGAAGCCGATGGTCAAGCCGGGCTGGACCCTCGAGGTCAAGCGCGGCGCTTACGCCAAGCCGTACAGCTTCCTGCACGGCGCCAAGTTCACCGAAGGCCCGAAGGAAATCGTCTGGTCCGGCGGCAATCTTCCGGACGCCTATTTCGACGAATTCGTCGTGCAGACCTTCATCGCCGGCGAACTCGCGCCGGGCGCGACGCTGTATTTCCCGGTGGTGCAGACCTGCGAAAAGGGCGAAACGAGCTGGGTGCAAGTCCCGGCCGCGAACAAGCCGGACGAAAAGCTCGGCCAGCCGGCGCCGGCGCTTAAACTGCTGCCGGCCGCGACGAAGGCGCACTGACCATGAAACATCTGTTGCAAAGGCTTCTGATCGCGGGCTCGCTCGCGCTGGCGCCGGTGGCGGCGCTGGCGCACGGCCATCTCGATCACGCCAAGCCGGCGGCCGGCTCGAGCGGCGCGGCGCCGAAGGAAGTGTCGCTGTGGTTCACCGAAGCGGTCGAGCCGAAGTTCTCCTCGATCGTGGTCGAGGATGCCAAGGGCACGGCCATGCAAATCGGCAAGGCCGAGGTCGCGGCGGACAACAAGGCCAACCTCACGATCAAGGTGAAGCCGTTGCCGCCCGGCGTCTACAAGGTGACGTGGAAGATCCTGTCGGTCGATACGCATCGCACGCAGGGCACCTTCAGCTTCACCGTCAAGCCGTAGCGAGACGCCGCGCGTGCTGCTCGATCCGCTGGTCATCGTCCGCACCGTGCACTTTGCCGCCTGCACGGTGGCCATGGGCACGCTCGTTCTCGCGCTGCTGATGCAGCGTGCGCGGCGCGACGTGACCGGCGGCCCGGCACTGACGCAAGGCTTCCGCGGGCTGGCGCTGGCCGCGCTCGCGGTGGCCGGCGTGTCCGGCGCCGTCTGGCTGCTGCTGATCGCCCGCAACATTCTCGACGTCCCCTTCGCGGCGGTGTTCGACGATGGCGGCCTGGCCGCGGTGGCGCTGGACACGCGCTTCGGCCGCATTGCCTGTCTGCGGCTCGGCCTGGCGCTGGTCGCAAGCGCGCTGCTGCTGTGGAAAGGTCCGGGCTGGGCGGCCCTGGGCGCCGCGACGGCGCTGATCGGGAGCATTGCCTGGACCGGCCATGCCGGTGCCGGGACCGGGCTGGCCGGACTTATCCACATTGTCTCGGACGTGGTTCATCTGGTCGCCGCCGGCGCCTGGCTCGGCGCCCTGCCGGCTTTGGCCTGGCTGCTGCTGTGGGGCCGTGCCGCGCCTGCCCAGGCCATTTTGGCGGCCGGGGTAACGCGGCACTTCGGGACGGTCGCCCTCATCGCCGTGGCAGGCCTGCTCGCCAGCGGCATCGTGAACACAGCAATCCTGGTTGGATGGCCCGCGGCCCCCTTGGCCACCACCTACGGCCGGGCGCTGGCGCTGAAAATCGCCCTGTTCGCGGCCATGCTGGCGCTGGCGGCGATCAACCGGTTCCGGCTAACGCCGGCGCTTCCGGCGCCGGGCGCCGCACGCGGCCTCGCGGGCACCGCGCCCGGAGAATCGGCCCTCGGCCTCGGCATCCTCGTCATCGTCGGCCTGCTTGGCACCCAGCCGCCGGCCGCGCATGTGCACACGTCTTCAGCAGCGGTCAATCGCGAGGCAGCTTTCGTCCATATCCACACCTCGCAAGTGATGGCCGATTTCACCATGGATCCGGGCCGCGCCGGCACCACGACGGCAACGATCCAGCTCTGGCACGAAGACTACCGGCCTTACGCCGCCGATCAGGTCCGATTGACCCTTGAACCGAAGGCGCGCGCAATTCCGCCGGTGACGTACGACGCCGTGGCGGACGCCGAGGGAACCTGGGTTGTCCCGAACTTGCGTATACAATTCGCTGGCGAGTGGTCGGTGCGGATTGCCATCGAACGAGCCGGTTCTTCGGTCGTTCTCGACGCCATGGTCGTATTGGCGCAGTGCAGCAACGATTGCTGGTGACACACCTGATTCCTTCGACTAGCATTCTGATCACCGCGAGGAAGGATAACCGGCAACAAGACCGGCGCTCCGACAAACGGTCCAAGTCTTGGGAGGGAAGTCTCCGGCGCGGAAACCGCTGCCGCTTCGATCAAAAAGCCGAAAAAGGCTCGAGGCTGAGAGACAGATACAACGACGAGCAGGGCAATCGGCCCTGCTCTTTTTTTTGTGCGAACGGTTTCTTTGCGCGAAGGCGTGCCGCGCCTTACGACACCGGCGGCTGCGAAATGCGCTTGAGGAATTCGAGCGGCAGCAGATCGTTGACGTAGACGAAATACAGCACCGCGAAGATCACCGCCGAAACAACGGTTGTATAAAAGACCTTGATCCAGACGCGATGGATCGCCGGCGCGCCGGGATCCGTGCCCTCGACGAAATCGCCGCTTTCATGCTGGCTACGAACGCCGAACGGCAGCACGGCAAAGAACGTCAGCCACCAGATGAGAACATAGATGGCGATGATGGTGGTGACGGTCATGTTTCGTCCTTACGCAGTCGATTGACGTCAAGCCTGCTCGAGCTCGACCAGGGTGCCGCAGAAATCCTTGGGGTGCAGGAACAGCACCGGCTTGCCATGGGCGCCGATCTTCGGCTCACCATCGCCAAGCACGCGCGCGCCCTGGCTCTTCAGCTTGTCCCGCGCGGCGATGATGTCGTCGACCTCGTAGCAGACGTGGTGAATGCCGCCGTCCGGATTCTTGTCGAGGAATTTGGCGATCGGCGACGTCTCGCTCATCGGCTCAAGCAGCTCGATCTTGGTGTTCGGCAGATTGATGAATACGGTGAAGACGCCATGGTCCGGCTGCGCCACCTTGTCGGTGACATCCGCTCCGAGCGTGTCGCGATAGACCGCCGCCGCCTTGGCAATATCGCGCACGGCAATGGCGACGTGATTGAGACGACCGATCATTGAACTCCCCTACCTCTCGTTCGGATCCATCATACGACCAGCACGTGCACATGGCACATGGGCTTCTTGCCCCAGCGCTGCGAGATGGTCGAGCGTACGGCACGCCGCACCGCCTCGGCCAGCGCATCCGGGTCGCCGCGGCGCTTGCGCGGCAGCGTTTCGCAGGTCGACTCGATCGCCTCCAGCACGGCGTCGTGCATCAGTTCGCCGCCGGCATCGCGCTCCGGAATGCCGATCATGTCGAACTCCGGATCGGCGGCGAGCTCGCCGCGCTCGGTGACCGCCAGCGCCACGGAAATGGCGCCGCCAAAGGCCAGCCGCTTGCGGTCGGCGATGGTGCGGGCGTCGGCCTGCACCAATAAATAGCCGTCCTTGTAGGTGCGGCCGGCCGGCACCTCATCGATGATCGACGCCTTGCCTTCCACGAGGCGCACCAGATCGCCGTTGCGGCACTGCACGACTTCAGGAATGCCCATGGCGCGGCCAAGCTTGGCGTGCTCGGACAGATGCAGCGCCTCGCCATGCACGGGGATCAGGATCTTCGGCTTCACCCAAGACAGCAACTGCTCGACTTCGCCGCGTCGCGGATGGCCGGAAACGTGAACCATATGGGTGCGGTCGGTGATGACCTCGATGCCCTGGTCGATCAGGCCGTTGATGATGCGGCCGACCTCCTTCTCGTTGCCGGGAATGGTGCGCGCCGAGAAGATCACAGTGTCGCCGCGCGACAAGGTGACGTCGGGATGCTGATCCTCGGCAATGCGCGCCAGCGCCGCACGCGGCTCGCCCTGGCTGCCGGTGCACAGCGCGACGACCTTGTCCGGCGGCAGGTAGCCATAGGCCTCTGTGGACCGGAAAGGCTTGATGCCATCAAGCATGCCGAGTTCGCGCGCGATCGAGACGGTGCGGTCCATGGCGCGGCCGACCACGACCACTTCGCGGCCGACCTCGGCGGCCGCCAGCGCAACGCTGCGCAGGCGTTCGACATTGGAGGCAAACGTCGTCACGGCGACACGGCCTTTGGCGTCCCTGATCAACCCGGCGATCGTTTTGGCGACGTCGGTTTCCGACGGCGAGATGCCGTCACGCACCGCATTGGTCGAGTCGCCGACGACAGCGAGACAACCCTCCTCGCCGAGCGCGCGCAGTTTCGCCTCATCGGTGCCGGGCCCGAGCATTGGCGTCTTGTCGATCTTCCAGTCACCGGTGTGCAGCACGGTGCCGGCGGCCGTGCGGATAATGAGCGCGGTGGCCTCCGGAATGGAATGCGCCATCGCCACCATCTCGACGTCGAACGGGCCGACATTGAAGCGGCTGCCGGGCCGCACGATGGTCACCGGAATATCGGCGACACCCGCCTCGCCCGCGCGCTTGCTTTCCAGCAGCGCGGCCGTGAAGGGCGTCGCATAGACCGGGCATTTCAGCTTGGGCCACAGATCGAGCAGCGCGCCGAAGTGATCCTCATGCGCGTGGGTGATGACGATGCCGGCGAGGTTCTTGCGCTCGGAGACGAGGTAGCCGATGTCGGGCAGGATCAGATCGACGCCCGGCAGGTGTTCTTCCTGCGCGAAGGAAACGCCGAGATCGACCGCCAGCCAGGTCCGCTTGTGGTCATTGCCCAGGCCGTAAACCGACAGGTTCATGCCGATTTCGCCGACACCGCCGAGCGGCGCGTAGACTAAATCGTTTTTTGAATTGTCTTGTCGTTGGTTGTTCATGCTTGCTTGAATCCGTCACCCGTTCGCCCCCGCGAAAGCGGGGACCCAGAACGGCGTTTGAGTGCATGGCCATGGGTTCCCGCTTTCGCGGGAACGAACGGAGTATATTGCAGCGCCGATATCATACGTTGCCGATACCAAATACTTCGCCGGCGGTGACGGCGGTGATGCCATCCTCGCCGCGCACCAGAAGCCTTCCGGCCTCGTCGAGGCCGTCGAAAATTCCCGAAAACTCGCGCTCCGGCAGACGCACCCGGATATCCTGCCCGAGGCCCGCGGCGCGCTTGAGCCAGGCGCTGCGGATGGGCGCGAAGCCCTGCCCGCGATCCCATTGCGAAAGGCGCCTCTCGATCGCCGCCGCCAGCGCGCGCAGCAGCGCTTCCGGCGTCACATGAGCGCCTGCCGTTTTCAGGTCAGTCGCCGGCCAGGCCGTGTCTTCCGGGTGGCTGGCGCAATTGACGCCCATGCCGATGACGGCGGCGAAAGGTGGCCCACTCTCGGCCTCGATCAGGATACCGGCGATCTTGGCGCCGCCGAGCAACACGTCATTGGGCCATTTCACCGTCAGGAGCGGGCCCAGCTGCGGCGCGCATTCGGCGACCGCGTCATGCAGCGCCAGCGCGGCCACGAACGAGAGTTGCGCGGCGATCGCCTGCGGCGCGGGCTCGGTCAGAAGCAGCGAGGAATAGAGATTGCCGGCTGGGGAGCTCCATTCGCGGCCGCGGCGGCCGCGGCCAGTCTCTTGCACAGCGGCGGTGATCCACAACGGGCCGCGTTCGCCGGCACGCGCACGTGCCAGCGCTTCGGCATTGGTGGAGCCGAGACTGTCAAAAGCTATGTGCCGGACCCCCGCCAGGTCCGTGGCTTCGCGGTTCATTCAATTGAGCGGCAGGACTCAGCGCCTGCGCTCCGATCTTTTTTCTCCGCTCGTCCCCGCGAAGGCGGGGACCCAGATTCTTCAACTGGATTCCCGCTTTCGCGGGAATGAGCGGCGGATGGGGCCACCCGCCTCTAAGCCGTGCCCCTCAGAATAGCGACTTCGCCGCTGCCGTCGCCGCGCCGACCAGCGGGCCCGGATACAGGAAGAAGACGATATTGAGCGTGCCGAACACGGCGAGCATCAGGCCCACCAGAGCCGGCATACGCTGGAACGCCGGCGCCGGCTGGTCGAAATACATCACCTTGACGATCGCCAAATAGTAGAACGCGCCCACGACACTCGACAGCACGCCGAGCACGGCGAGCGTGAACAGCCCTGCATTCACGGCGGCGAGGAAGACGTAGAACTTGCCGAAGAAGCCGGCCAGCGGCGGCACGCCGGCGAGCGAGAACAGCAGCATCGCGAACATGAAAGCCATGGCCGGCTTGGTGCGCGACAGGCCGGCAAGATCGCTGATGTTCTCGACGGCGACCCCATCGCGGCGCATCGCCAGGATGCAGGCGAAGGTGCCGAGCGTCATGCCGACATAGATCGCCATGTAAATGAGAACGCCCTGCACGCCTTCGGCGGTGCCGGCGGCCAGACCAACCAGGGCAAAGCCCATATGGCCGATCGACGAATAGGCCATCAGGCGCTTGATGTTCTTCTGGCCGATGGCGGCGAAGGCGCCGAGCGCCATCGAGGCGATGGCGACGAACACCACGATCTGCTGCCAGGAATGGGTGACGCCAGGAAACGCGACAATGGTGGCGCGCACGAAGATGGCAATGCCGGCGACCTTGGGCGCAGCGGCGAAGAAGGCCGTCACCGGCGTCGGCGCGCCTTCATAGACGTCCGGCGTCCACATGTGGAACGGCACGGCCGAGATCTTGAAGCAGAAGCCGGCGAACAGAAACACGATGCCGAAGATCAGGCCGAGGCTGGCCCCGCCCTGCGCCGCCTTGGCGATGCCGGCGAAATTCACGGTGCCGGTGAAGCCATAGATCAGCGAGGCGCCGTAGAGCAGCATGCCCGACGACAGCGCACCCAGCACGAAATACTTCAAGCCCGCTTCTGTCGACTTGGCGTTGTCGCGGTTCGACGAGGCGATAACATAAAGCGGCAAGCTCATCAGCTCGAGGCCGAGATAGAGCGCGATCAGGTCGTTCGCCGAGATCAGCACCATCATGCCGAGGGTGGCGAGCAGAACGAGCACGCCGTACTCCGCCTTCTGCAGGTTTTCCTTGGTGAGATAATCCAGCGACAGGATCAACGTGCCGGCAGAACCGGCGAGCGTCAACAGCTTGAGGAAGCGCGCGAAGTCGTCGATGACGAAGCTGCCGCCAAACAAGGTGGCGCGGCCCGCGGGCAGCCAGACGATCAGCGCGCCGATGCCGATCAGCAGCAGGATGCAGAGCGTGTTGACGAAGCGCGCGGAGCGCTCGCCAGCGAACACCGAGAGCATCAGCAGCGCCATGGCGCCGACCGCAAGCACGATCTCCGGGAAGATCGGCTGCAGCGCGTTTATGGAAGTGATCGTGTTCATCGCGTGGCGCTCACCGGGGTAACGCTGTTCTCAAGGGCCGCCGCTTTCGCAGCCGTCGCCTTGGTGCCCTCTTCCTTGGCGGTCTTCACAGCCTTGCCGTAACCATCGAGCATATGGGCGATCGAGGCCGACGACATATCGAGCACGGGCTTGGGCGCGACGCCGAACAGGATGGCGAGCACGACCAGCGGCGCGAAGATCACGGCCTCGCGCAGGCCCATGTCGCGGATGCCTTCGACCGCCGGCTTGAGCGTGCCGAACGTAACCTTGCGGAACAGCCACAGCGCATAGGCCGCCGACAGGATGACGCCGAGCGTCGCCAAAGTTGCGACCGGGATATTGGCCTTGAAGGTGCCGATCAGGGTCAGGAATTCGCCGACGAAGCCGGACGTGCCCGGCAAGCCGACATTGGCCATGGTGAAGACCATGAACACGAAGGCGAACACCGGCATGCGATGCGCGAGGCCGCCGTAGAACGCGATCTCGCGGGTGTGCATGCGGTCATAGATGACGCCGACGCAGAGGAAGAGCGCGCCGGAGACGACGCCGTGCGAGATCATCTGGAACACCGCACCGGCAACGCCCTGCTGGTTGGCGGCGAAGATGCCCATGGTGACGTAGCCCATGTGCGCGACCGAGGAGTAAGCGATCAGCTTCTTGATGTCCTCCTGCATCAACGCCACCAGCGAGGTGTAGACGATGGCGATGACCGACATGGTCCAGACCAGCGGCGCGAAGTAGTCGGACGCGATCGGGAACATCGGCAGCGAGAAGCGCAGGAAGCCGTAGCCGCCCATCTTCAAGAGGATCGCGGCCAGGATAACCGAGCCCGCGGTCGGCGCCTCGACGTGCGCGTCCGGCAGCCAGGTGTGCACCGGCCACATCGGCATCTTCACCGCGAAGGAGGCAAAGAAGGCCAGCCATGCCCAGTATTGCAGCCCCGCCGGGAAACCGTGACGCAGGAGCGTCGGGATGTCGGTGGTGCCCGCCTGCCAGTACATCGCCATGATGGCGAGCAGCATCAGCACCGAACCGGCGAAGGTGTAGAGGAAGAACTTGAAGCTCGCATAGACGCGGCGCGGACCGCCCCAGATGCCGATGATGAGGAACATCGGGATCAGGCCGCCCTCGAAGAACAGATAGAACAGCACCAGATCGAGCGCGGCGAAGGTGCCGATCATCAGCGCTTCCAGCACCAGGAAGGCAATCATGTACTCCTTCACGCGGCGCTGAACGGAGGTCCAGCTCGCCAGGATACAGATCGGCATCAGCGCCGTGGTCAGGATGACGAAGGGCAGCGAAATGCCGTCGACGCCCATGTGATAGGAGGCGACGCCGAGCCAGTCGTGTTTCTCGGTGAACTGGAATTCCGGCGACGACGGATCGAAGCCGCGCACCAGCACCAGCGACACCGCGAAGGTGATGGTCGTGGTCCACAGCGCGATCCAGCGCGCGGTGCCCTTGGCGATCGGGCCGTTGCCGCGCGCCATGACAAGCACGAGCAGCGCGCCGAGGATCGGCAGGAAGGTGACGACGGAGAGGACGGGCCAAGCCATTTTAGTGGATCCCCGCCGAGAACATGAACCAGGTGATGAACAGCGCCGCGCCGATCAGCATGGCGAAGGCGTAGTGATAGAGATAGCCGCTCTGCAGCCGCACCACGTTGCGGGTGACGTCGAGCACGCGGGCCGAGACCCCGTCCGGGCCGAAGCCGTCGATGAGCCAGCCGTCGCCCTTCTTCCACAACTGACGGCCGATCCACTTGGCCGGACGCACGAAGATGACGTCGTACAGTTCGTCGAAGTACCACTTGTTGAGTAGGAACTTGTAGAGCGCCTCGTGCTGCCGCGCGAGTTCGACCGGAATGTCCGGGCGGCGGATATAGAACTGCCAGGCGATCGCGAAGCCGATCACCATCATCACCGTCGGCAGCAGCGCGATGTGCGTCGGGATGTGGTGGATTTCCTCGAGGATGCGGTTGTTCGGGCCGAACTTGAGCGCCTCGCGGAAGAAATGCTCGACACCGTGGCCGGCGAAGATTTCCTTGAACGGCAGACCGGCCAGGAACGAGCCCGCCGCCAGCACGGCGAGCGGGATCAACATCACCATCGGGCTCTCGTGCGCTTCCTTCCAGTGCTTCACGTCATGCGGCTTGCCGTGGAAGGTCTTGAACACCAGGCGCCAGGAATAGAACGAGGTCAGCAACGCGGCGGCGACGGTGCAAACGAAGGCATAGAGCGCCATCGGGTTCTTGCCGACGAAAGCGGCTTCGATAATGGCATCCTTGGAGAAATAGCCGGCGGTCAGCGGGAATCCGGTCAGCGCCAAGGTGCCGATCAGCATCACGATATAGGTGAACGGGATGCGCTCCTTGAGCCCGCCCATGTTGCGGATGTCCTGCTCGTGATGCATCGCGTGGATGACCGAGCCGGCGCCGAGGAACAGCAGCGCCTTGAAGAAGGCGTGCGTGAACAGGTGGAACATGGCGATCGAGTAGCCGCCGACGCCCAGCGCCACGAACATGTAGCCGAGCTGCGAACAGGTCGAGTAAGCGACGATGCGCTTGATGTCGTTCTGCACCAGGCCGATCGTGGCGGCGAAGATCGCCGTGGTCGCGCCGATGAAGGTCACGACGGTCTGCGCGTTCGGCGCAAGCTCGAACAGCGGCGACATGCGCGCCACCATGAACACGCCGGCCGTCACCATGGTCGCGGCGTGGATCAGCGCGGAGACCGGCGTCGGGCCTTCCATGGCGTCGGGCAGCCAGGTGTGCAGCAGGAACTGCGCCGACTTGCCCATCGCGCCCATGAACAGGAACAGGCAGATCAGGGTCAGCGCATCGGCGTGCCAGCCGAAGAAGTTGATGGTCTTGCCCGCCAGCGTCGGAGCCTGGGCGAAGATGGTGTCGAAATCCACGGCGCCGGTCATCATGAACAGCGCGAAGATGCCGATGAGGAAACCGAAATCGCCGACGCGGTTGACGACGAAGGCCTTGATGGCGGCCGCATTAGCCTCCGGCTTGTAATACCAGAAGCCGATCAGCAGGTAGCTGGCGAGACCCACGCCTTCCCAGCCGAAGAACATCTGCAGCAGGTTGTCAGCAGTCACCAGCATCAGCATGGCGAAGGTGAACAGCGACAGGTAGGCGAAGAAGCGCGGCCGGTACGGCTCCTCGTGCATGTAGCCGATCGAGTACAGGTGCACGAGCGCCGACACGGTGTTGACGACGACCAGCATCACGGCAGTCAGCGTATCGATGCGCAGCGCCCACTCGACGCGCAGGTTGCCAGAAATCATCCAGTCCATGATCGGGACGCGGACATCCGCCCCGTTGAAACCGACCTGAACCAGCGCGATCCAGGACAGGATCGCCGACACCACCAGAAGCGTCGTCGTGATCAGTTCGGCCGTACGCGAGCCGGCCGCGGCCGGCTCGACCGGGCCATGGCCGTGATCGTCGTGGCCATGGGTGCCATGGCCGTGGTCATGCGCATGATCGTGAGCATGCGCATGATGCGCATGCGACGCGGTACCCTCGTCCTCGACGCCCGGCGGCGGTGCTTCGCCCGGGAAACGGGCGCGCGCGCCAAGCAGCGCGATCAGGCCGGCAAGAATGGCCCCGAGCAGCGGAAGAAAGACAATCGCCTGATACATGAGGAGGCTCAGCCCTTCATCATATTAATGTCCTCAACCGCGATGGTGCCGCGGTTGCGGAAGAAGACCACGAGAATGGCGAGGCCAATGGCGGCTTCGGCAGCGGCGACCGTGAGCACCAGCAGCGCGAAGACCTGCCCGGTGATATCGCCGAGATGGGTCGAGAACGCCACCAGGTTGATGTTGACCGCCAACAGAATGAGCTCGATCGACATCAGGATGATGATGACGTTCTTGCGGTTCAGGAAGATGCCGAAGATGCCGAGCGTGAACAGGATCGCGGCAACCGACAGATAGTGACCGAGGCCAATGGTCATGCCGCGCTCCCCGCGTCCTTGCTCGAGATTTCGTTGGAGCCGAGCCCCTGCCCGCTCTTCACCTTAACGACCTTCATCGCCATGGCCGGCGTGCGCGCGACCTGATCGGCGATCGACTGGCGCTTGACCCGCTCCTTGTGACGGAGCGTGAGGACGATGGCGCCGATCATCGCGACCAGCAGGATCAGTCCCGAAATCTGGAAGAAGTAGACATACTTCGTATAGAGCACGAGGCCGATGGCCTCGGTGTTGGTGACGCCGGCCGGGATTGGCGCCGTGATGGCGCCCTTGGTCTCCGGGGCAATCGCCCAGGTGCCGACCACCAACAGAATCTCGGCAAGGAAGATGCCGCCGATCACCATGCCGATCGGCAGGTACTGCAGCACGCCCTGCTTGAGCTCGGCGAAATCGACGTCGAGCATCATGACCACGAACAGGAACAGCACCGCCACGGCGCCGACATAGACGACGATCAGGATCATCGCCAGGAACTCGGCGCCCATCATCACGAACAGGCCCGCCGCGTTGACGAAGGCGAGGATGAGGTACAGCACCGAATGCACCGGGTTCTTCGAAGCGATCACCATGAAGGCGCTCGCGACGAGAACGCAGGCAAAGAGATAGAAGAATACGGCGACGGCGTTCATCGGCTTACCTATACGGCGCGTCGAGCGCGATGTTCTTGGCGATCTCCCGCTCCCAGCGGTCGCCATTCGCGAGCAGACGCTCCTTGTCGTAGTACAGCTCTTCGCGCGTCTCGGTGGCGAACTCGAAGTTCGGACCCTCGACGATGGCGTCCACCGGGCAGGCTTCCTGGCAAAGACCGCAATAGATGCACTTCACCATATCGATGTCGTAGCGCGTGGTGCGGCGGGTGCCGTCATTGCGGCGCGGGCCGGCCTCGATGGTGATGGCCTGCGCCGGGCAGATCGCCTCGCACAGCTTGCAGGCAATGCAGCGTTCCTCGCCGTTCGGATAGCGGCGCAGCGCATGCTCGCCGCGGAAGCGCGGCGAGATCGGCCCCTTCTCGAAGGGATAATTCAGCGTCGCCTTGGGGGCGAAGAAGTAGCGCATCGCCAGCACGGTGCCGACGACGAACTCCCAGAGAAACAGTGCTTTGGCCGCGCCGACTAACCTCATCGCGCCCTCACTTGATCGCAGCTTTGGCCAGATGGCCGTATTGCAGGAAGCCCGCGACGATGACGACCATCGCCAGCGACAGGGGCAGAAACACTTTCCAGCCCAGACGCATCAACTGGTCGTAGCGGTAGCGCGGCACAATCGCCTTCGCCATCGCGAACCCGAAGAAGAGGAACAGCGCTTTCAGCACGAACCAGATGACGCCAGGCACCCAGGTGAAGGGCGCGTAAGGCACCGGCGGCAGCCAGCCGCCAAGGAACAGGATGGTGCCCATGGCGCACATCGTGGCGATGGCCACGTATTCGCCGAGCATGAACATCATGTAAGGCGACGAGCCGTATTCGACCATGAAGCCCGCGACCAGTTCCGATTCCGCCTCGACCAGATCGAACGGTGGCCGGTTGGTTTCCGCCAAAGCCGAGACGAAGAAAACGATGAACATCGGAAACAGCGGCAGCCAGTACCAGGAGAACAGGCCGTAGGGGCCGTTCTGCGCCTCGACGATCTTGGTCAGGTTCAGCGAGCCGGCGCACAGCAGCACGGTGATGATGACGAAGCCGATCGAGACTTCGTAGGAAACCATCTGCGCGGCGGAGCGCAACGCGGCGAGGAATGGATATTTCGAGTTCGATGCCCAGCCGGCCATGATGATGCCGTAGACGCCGAGCGACGAGATCGCGAAAATGTAGAGCACGCCGACATTGATGTCGGCGATGGCCCAGCCGAGATTGACGGGGATGACGGCCCAGCCGGCGAGCGCCAGCACGCAGGTGACCAGCGGCGCCAGCAAGAACACGCCCTTGTTGGACCCCGCCGGAATGACCGGCTCCTTGACGATGAATTTGAGGAGATCGGCGAAGGACTGCAGCAGGCCCCACGGACCGACCACATTCGGGCCGCGGCGCATCTGCACCGCCGCCCAGATCTTGCGGTCAGCCAGCAGGATGTAGGCAATGCCGACGAGCAGCACGACCAGCAGCAGCAGCGACTGCGCCAGGATGATGATCAGCGGCCAGAGCGTGGTCCAGAAGAAGTCCATGATCCCGTATCCCTACTCCGCCGCCGTCAGCGCCGGCTTGCCAGCCGCTGATTTGGCGAGCGCCGAGCACTCGGCCATGACGGCCGAGGCGCGCGCGATCGGATTGGTGAAATAGAAGTCCGACACCGGCGACACCAGCGCCGATTTCTCCGCCGTGCCGCCGAGCGACGTCAGCTTGTCGATGCTGGCCGCCTCGCCCGGCGCGATCTGGTCGATGCGGGCCAGGTGCGGATGCGCGGCATACAGCGCCTGCCGCAGACCGAGCAGCGAGTCATAAGGCAGCCTGGCGCCGAGCGCCTCCGACAGGGCGCGCAGGATCGCCCAGTCCTCGCGGGCATCGCCCGGCGGGAAACCGGCGCGGGTGGTCAGCTGCACGCGGCCTTCGGTGTTGACGTAAGTCGCCGACTTCTCGGTATAGGCCGCGCCCGGCAGAATGACATCGGCGCGGTGCGCGCCGCGATCGCCGTGGGTGCCGACATAAACGACGAAGGCCCCGGCCGGCACGTCGACTTCATCGACGCCGAGCAGAAACAGGACGTCCAGCGCATCGGCCTTGAGCATGGCGCCGGTATCGAGCCCGCCCTCACCCGGCACGAAGCCGATATCGAGCGCGCCGACGAGGCTCGCTTCGCTGTGCAGGATGTTGAAGCCGTTCCAGCCGTCCTTGATCACGCCGAGCGACTTCGCCGCCTTCGTGGCCTGCGCCAGGATTGCCGCGCCATCGGGACGATTGAGTGCGCCCTGGCCGATGATGAACATCGGCTTCTGAGCTTTCGCCGGGGCGTGGTCGATCAAAGGCGCGAGGCTATCCGGACCGGCTCCGAGATAGGTGTAGGTGTAGGTCAGATCGGCCTGTTCGCCGACGACGCCGACCAGCAGGTTGCCCTGGCGCCAGCGCTTGCGGATACGCGCGTTCAGCACCGGCGCTTCCTTGCGCGGATTGGTGCCGATCAGCATGATCGCGTCGGCCTGATCGATGCCGGCGATGGTCGAATTGAAGATGTAGCTGGCGCGGCCGTGCTTGGGATGCAGCGGTGAGCCCGGGTAGCGCGCGTCGATGTTCTTGGAGCCCAGCGCCGTCATCAGGCCCTTGAGCGCGAACATCTCCTCGACGCCCGCCAACTGACCGGCCAGCGCGCCGATACGCGACGGCGAAGCGCCGCGCATTTTCGTCGCGATCACGGCGAAAGCTTCCTTCCACGTCGCCGGACGCAGGCGGCCGTTTTCACGCACATAAGGCTGGTCGAGACGCTGCGTGCGCAGGCCGTCGACGACATGGCGCGTCTTGTCGGAGATCCACTCTTCGTTGATGTCGTCATTCGTGCGCGGCAGGATGCGCATCACCTCGCGGCCGCGCGCATCGACGCGGATGGCCGAGCCGAGCGCGTCCATGACGTCGATCGACGGCGTCTTCGACAATTCCCACGGCCGCGCCGTGAAGGCATAAGGCTTCGAGGTCAGCGCGCCGACCGGGCACAGATCGACCACGTTCGACTGTAGTTCGGAGGTCATCGCCGCTTCGAGATAGGTCGTGATCTCCATATCCTCGCCGCGGCCGATGGCGCCGAGCTCCGACACGCCGGCGACTTCCGCCGAGAAGCGGATGCAGCGCGTGCACTGGATGCAGCGGTTCATCGACGTCTTGACCAGCGCGCCGATGTACTTGTCTTCGACCGCGCGCTTGTTCTCGTGATAGCGCGTGTGATCGACGCCGTAGGCCATGGCCTGGTCCTGCAGATCGCACTCGCCGCCCTGATCGCAGATCGGGCAATCGAGCGGATGGTTGATCAGCAGAAACTCCATCACGCCTTCGCGCGCCTTCTTCACCATCGGCGACTTGGTGAACATCACCGGCGGCTCGCCATTGGGGCCGGGCCGCAGGTCGCGAACGTTCTGGGCGCAGGAGGCGACCGGTTTCGGCGGGCCGCCCTTTACCTCGATCAGGCACATGCGGCAGTTGCCGGCGATCGACAGCCGCTCATGGAAGCAGAAGCGCGGGATTTCCGCGCCTGCCGCTTCGCACGCCTGGAGCAGCGTGTACTCCGGCGGCACGTCGATTTCCTGGCCGTCGATGATAACTTTCGTCATGCCGCATGCTCGCTCGGCGCCGGGCAGCGCGCCGTTTTCCAATGTTGAGCGCCCGCGATCTGTTGCCAGCCGAAGGCGAAGTCGGTCGGTCCGTTCTGTGTCAGGTGATCGAGCCGCGCGATGCCCTCGTCCAGCGACGGACGCGCGCCGACATCGACCCACCACATCGCATTGGTGACCTCGATGTGCTCGAACCACTCTTCGCGCTTCTGGTAGAAGCGATGGTGCAATGTCTTCCAGACGAAGCGCTCGAGCGCCTCGACATTTTCCCAGACGGTCAGGTTCGGCAGCACGCGCTTGTCGCCGTGCACGCCCATGTCCATCGCGTTGCCGCTGTCGCCCTTGAGGCGCCAGACAAAGCCCTCGACCCGCTCGGCCAGTCCGTTGATGCGATCGACATTGCCGACGAACTCGGCCATGCGCGCATCATCGAGCGGATACTTGATCCGCGCGATGTTGAACTGGGCAAGGTGGCGAGCGCCGGTCATATCTACTCCGCCGCGACCAGAACGGGTTCAGAGTGCGGATTGGCCGAATACTGGTCGATCCGCTCTTCGATTTCGTGACGGAAATGCGCGATCAGGCCCTGAATCGGCCAGGCCGCGGCATCGCCGAGCGCGCAGATGGTGTGGCCTTCGATCTGCTTGGTGACGTCGAGCAGCATGTCGATCTCGCGCTTCTGAGCGCGGCCTTCGGCCATGCGCGTCATCACGCGCCACATCCAGCCGGTGCCCTCACGACACGGCGTGCACTGGCCGCAGCTCTCGTGCTTGTAGAAATACGAGATGCGCGCGATCGCCTTGATGAGGTCGGTCGACTTGTCCATCACGATCACGGCGGCGGTGCCGAGACCGGAGCGCAGCTTCGACAGCGAGTCGAATTCCATCGGCGTATCGATGATCTGCGCCGCCGGCACCATGCGCACCGACGAGCCGCCGGGGATGACGGCCTTGAGGTTGTCCCAGCCGCCGCGAACGCCGCCGCAGTGCTTGTCGATCAGTTCGCGGAACGGAATGCCCATCGCCTCTTCGACGTTGCAGGGCTTGTTCACATGGCCGGAAATGCAGAACAGCTTTGTGCCGACATTGTTCGGGTTGCCGATCGAGGAGAACCACGAGGCGCCGCGGCGCAAAATATCCGGCGCCACCGCGATGGACTCGACATTGTTCACCGTGGTCGGGCAGCCATAGAGACCGACATTGGCCGGGAACGGCGGCTTGAGGCGCGGCTGGCCCTTCTTGCCTTCGAGGCTTTCGAGCAGCGCGGTTTCCTCGCCGCAGATATAGGCGCCGGCGCCGTGGGCAACGTAAAGGTCGAAGTCCCAGCCGTGGATATTGTTCTTGCCGATCAGCTTGGCTTCATAGGCCTGATCGATCGCCGCCTGCAGATGCTCGCGCTCGCGGATGAACTCGCCGCGCACATAGATGTAGCCGGCATGCGCGCCCATGGCGAAACCGGCGATCAGGCAGCCCTCGACCAGGAGATGCGGATCGTGCCGCATGATCTCGCGGTCCTTGCAGGTGCCGGGCTCGGACTCGTCGGCATTGACGACGAGATAATGCGGACGCTCGCCGATCTCTTTCGGCATGAACGACCACTTCAGCCCGGTCGGGAAGCCGGCGCCGCCGCGGCCGCGCAAACCCGAGGCCTTCATCTCGTTGATGATGCCGTCGCGGCCCTTCTCGATGATCGCCTTGGTGCCGTCCCAGGAGCCGCGCGCACGCGCGCCCTTCAGGCCCCAATCGTGGAGACCGTAGAGATTCTTGAAGATGCGATCCTTGTCAGCGAGCATGTGCTTTAATCCGGGCGATCTTCAGTTCGGTTTCGGCTTCTTGTCGGCGCTGGCTTTCGACAGCGGCGGCTTCGGCTCCGGAGCCTCGCGATTGCTCGCGGTTTGGCTCGGCTTCTTGGCGTCGCTGTCGGTGAGCGCCGCGCCGGCGTTCTGCGGCTTCGTTGCGTAGATCGCCGCATCCGTCAGCGTGGTCGGACCGCCTTCCGGCGCCGAGAACTGGCGGCCATTCTGCGGACCGGGCTTGGGCGGATTACCCGAGGCAAAGCCGTCGATGATCTTCTCGAGGCTCTCCGGGGTCAGGTCCTCGTAGGTATCCTTCCAGATCAGCGCCATCGGTGCGTTCACACAGGCGCCGAGACACTCGACCTCTTCCCACGAGAAGTTGCCGTCGGCCGACACCTCGAAAGGATCATGCGCAATGCGATGCTTGCAAACTTCGAACAGGTCGTCGGCGCCGCGCAGGCGGCACGGCGTCGTGCCGCACACCTGGATATGCGCCTTCTTGCCGACCGGCTGCAGCAGGAACATCGTGTAGAACGTCGCCACTTCCATGGCGCGGATATGCTCCATGCCGAGCATGTCGGCGATGTAGCGGATCGCGGCTTCCGGCAGCCAGCCGTGATGCTGCTCCTGCGCGCGCCACATCAACTGGATGACGGCGGAAGCCTGACGGCCTTCCGGGAAGCGCGCGATGATGGTCTTGGCCCAAGCCAGATTCTCCGGCGTGAAGGCGAATTCCTTCGGCTGGACCTCAGCGGGCGCGGTGCGGCGGACGCTCATCGATCAACGCCTTCCTTCGTCATGCCCGGCCTTGTGCCGGGCATCCACGTCTTGCCACAACAGAAAGTCGTGGATGGCCGGGACAAGCCCGGCCATGACGGATGAGAATGACGAACACTCATCGGTCCACCTCACCGAACACGATATCGATGGAGCCGAGAATGGCCGACACGTCGGCGAGCAGATGGCCCTTGCATAGCCAATCCATCGACTGCAGATGCGCAAAGCCCGGCGCGCGGATCTTGCACTTGTACGGCTTGTTGGTGCCGTCGGCGACGAGATAGACGCCGAACTCGCCCTTGGGCGCCTCGACCGCGGCATAGACTTCGCCGGCCGGCACGTGGAAGCCTTCGGTGTAGAGCTTGAAGTGATGGATCAGCGCTTCCATCGACTTCTTCATGTCGCCGCGGCGCGGCGGCACGATCTTGTGGTCGACGGCGACGACCGGGCCCTGGCCTTCGGCCGCGCGCAGCTTGTCGCAGCACTGCTTCATGATCTTGGCCGACTGGCGCATCTCCTCCATGCGGATGAGATAACGGTCGTAGCAGTCACCGTTCTTGCCGACCGGGATGTCGAAATCGAGTTCGGCATAGCACTCATAGGGCTGCGACTTGCGCAGATCCCAAGCGGCGCCCGAGCCACGCACCATCACGCCGGAATAGCCCCAGTTCCAGGCGTCCTCGAGCTTGACGACGGCGATGTCGACGTTGCGCTGCTTGAAGATGCGGTTGCCGGTGAGCAGCGTGTCGAGATCGTCGACCACCTTCAGGAACGGATCGCACCAGTTATAGATGTCGTCGACCAGCGACGGCGGCAGGTCCTGATGCACGCCGCCGACGCGAAAGTAAGCCGCGTGCATGCGCGAGCCCGAGGCGCGCTCGTAAAACACCATCAGCTTTTCGCGCTCTTCGAAGCCCCACAGCGGCGGGGTGAGCGCGCCGACGTCCATCGCCTGCGTCGTGACGTTGAGCAGATGCGACAGGATGCGGCCGATTTCCGAGTACAGAACGCGGATGAGCTGGGCGCGCTTGGGCACCTGCAGGCCGAGCAGCTTCTCCACCGCGAGGCAGAAGGCGTGCTCCTGATTCATCGGCGCGACATAATCGAGCCGGTCGAAATACGGGATCGCCTGCAGATAGGTCTTGGCCTCGATCAGCTTCTCGGTGCCGCGATGGAGCAAGCCGATATGCGGATCGACGCGATCGACGACCTCGCCGTCCAGCTCCAGCACCAGACGCAGCACGCCGTGCGCCGCCGGATGCTGCGGTCCGAAGTTGATCGTGAAATTGCGGACGGAGGTTTCAGCCATTATGGCGTCGCCTTCTTCTCGGGCTCACCGGCGAGCTTGTTGCCCTGCCCGGGCTCCTTTGCCTTCTCGTCGCCGGGCAGCACGTAATCGGTGCCTTCCCAGGGCGAGAGGAAATCGAAGGAACGGAATTCCTGGTTGAGCTTCACCTTGTCGTAAACGACGCGTTTCTGCTCGTCGTCGTAGCGCACCTCGACGAAACCCGTCATCGGGAAGTCCTTGCGCAGCGGATGCCCCTCGAAACCGTAATCGGTGAGGATGCGGCGCATGTCGGGGTGGCCGGTGAACAGCACGCCGTAGAGATCGTAGGTTTCGCGCTCGAACCAGTCGGCGCCGCGGAAGACATCGATGATCGACGGCACAGGCGTCGCTTCGTCGGTCGCCACCTTGACGCGGATGCGCTGGTTCAGACGCGGCGACAGGAAGTGATAGACGACGTCGAAACGCTGCTCGCGGCCGGGATAATCGACCGCGGTGACATCGATGATGCAGACGAACTGGCACGACGGATCGTCGCGCAGATATTTGGCAACCTTGACGATGTCGGCGGCGTTGGCGGTGACGTTGAGTTCACCGAAAGCGATCTCATGGCCGGTCACGGCGCCGGGCAGCGCCGCCGCGATCGAGGCGCCGAGATTGTCGAGCGTGGTGAGAATGTCCATGACCCGCCCTTACCGCTCGATCGTGCCGACGCGGCGAATCTTCTTCTGCAGCAGCAGCACGCCGTAAAGCAGCGCCTCCGCCGTCGGCGGGCATCCCGGCACGTAGATATCGACCGGCACGATGCGGTCGCAGCCGCGCACCACGCTGTAGGAGTAATGATAATAGCCGCCGCCATTGGCGCAGGAGCCCATCGAGATGACGTAGCGCGGCTCCGGCATCTGGTCGTAGACCTTGCGCAGCGCCGGGGCCATCTTGTTGGTCAGCGTGCCGGCCACGATCATCACGTCGGACTGGCGCGGCGAGGCGCGCGGCGCAAAGCCGAAGCGCTCGACGTCGTAGCGCGGCATCGACACCTGCATCATCTCGACGGCGCAGCAGGCCAGGCCGAATGTCATCCACATCAGCGAGCCGGTGCGGGCCCAGGTGACGAGATCGTCGGCGGCGGTGACGATGAAGCCCTTGTCGGACAGCTCGTTGTTGATGCCCGTGAAAAACGGATCGTCCGCGCCGACCGGCTTGCCGGTGTTCGGATCGAGAATGCCGCGGGGCTGTGGAGCGACCATTGTCATTGGGGTGCCTTCAGCGCGCTCAATCCCATTCGAGCGCGCCCTTCTTCCATTCGTAGATGAAACCGATGGTGAGCACGCCGAGGAACAGCATCATCGACCAGAAGCCGAACACGCCGACGTCATGGAACGCGACTGCCCAGGGAAACAGAAAGCTCACTTCAAGATCGAATATAATGAACAGGATGGCGACAAGATAGAAGCGCACGTCGAATTTCATGCGCGCGTCGTCGAAAGCATTGAAGCCGCATTCGTAGGCCGACAGCTTTTCGGGATCGGGTTGCTGAAACGCGACGATGAAGGGAGCGATCAGCAGCGCCAGCCCGATCACCAGCGACACGCCGATGAAAATCACGAGGGGCAAATAATCCTGCAACAAACCGCTCATTGGCGACCCCTATCGTCTTTCGCCCCTGCCCGGTCGAGGCGGCAATAATCGCCCCCGCGAGTCGCCACATTCGGCGCCAGGTTCCCCAGCAAAACCCGCAAAAATCCAAGGCTTTGTTTGGAAACGTTGCAAGGACGAAGCGGCTGAGGCTTAGCCCAGCGTGCGACGGCTTGGCAAGCCGACTTTACTCCCCGTCGCCCCCCAAAAACGGGCGCACGCAATGCAATCTGTGGATCGCGGTAGACCTGTGCCGAGTGCCAAGGCGGGGCGGCGAATCCGACTCGATCAGGCGCCCAGCTTGGCCGCGACGTCGGCAAGATCACTGCCCGCCACGTCGACCGGGACGCTCGGGGATTTCTCGCCTTTGCCTGGACCGTTCTCGTTCGCCCGGGCGATGTGGCCGGTGCGTAGCCCCTGCTCCGCGGCGGCGGCCAGATCGTTCGAATGCGCGGCCACCATCATGCATTGCCACGGCTCGAGATCGAACGCCGCGCATGCGGCGAGATAGACCCGCGGCTTCGGCTTGTAGTCGCCGGCGATTTCGGCACCGAGGATGGCGTCCCATGGCAGGCCGTTGCGCCGCGCCAGATCGACCATCAGCGAGATGTTGCCATTTGACACTGGCGCGATGCGGAATTTTGCCTTCAGCCGCGCCAGCGCCGCCGGAACCTCGGGCCAGGCGTCGAGGCGGTGCCAGACCAGTGTGAGGTCGTCGAGCACCTCGTCGGACAGGTTGTCCAGACCGAAGCGCGGCGCCATGCGCACCAGGTTGGCCCGGTGCAGAACGTCGAGCTTGCTGAAGGGCAGCCGGCCGGAGCGCACCTGCTCCATGCCCGGCTGATATTCGCCGCGCCACGCGTCGGCGAAGGCCAGCCAGTCGAGCTCGAAGCCAAGGGCGCCCAAAATCCGTTCGGATTCGCGGGCCACCGACGTCCGCCAGTCGACCAAGGTTCCAAAAACGTCGAAAAACAGGGCTTTGACCCCAAGTTCCGGGCTGGGCATGGGCGGCTGACCTTTCGCTTGGGCGGTGCCGCTGCACCGCCGCGGGCTCGCCGCAGTATCGCACAACGAAAAAGGCCCGCCAAATGGCGAGCCTTTTTAAGTCTCTGATTTTCATCGGAGAAATGGCGGGAGCGACGGGACTCGAACCCGCGGCCTCTGCCGTGACAGGGCAGCGCTCTAACCAACTGAGCTACGCCCCCGCGGGCGTGGGGCGTGAGTTATAGGGGGGGCTGGCGCAAGTCAAGGACAAGTCTCGGATAAGACAGGGACAAGTCGGCGCCCGCCGCGCCGTCTCGCCGCACCGAGTTGCGAAAAAGCCCTATTTATCGGAAGAATCATGGTCAGACCGGCATCGAATCGTCTATGCGGGCACGATGGTTTGGCGCTCCGCCACACCTCGAGGATCAAGAGGAGGGTCCCTGATGGCTACGGCAACGAAGGCTCCGGCAACGGTTACCCTGAAGCATCTCGCTGCGGCGCTCGCTGAGTCGCACGAAATGTCGAAGAAGCAGGCCGAAACCGTCCTGGGCGATTTCGTCGGAAGTATCGTCAAACATTTGAAGAAGGGCGAGCGTATCCGCATCGGCGGTCTCGGCATCCTTCAGGTGCGCAAGCGCGCCGCGCGTATCGGCCGCAATCCCGCCACCGGCGAGCAGATCCAGATCAAGGCGTCGAAGAA
>Ga0182736_1001048_pt1 | contig 31084 bp, 33 predicted proteins | sample eDN5th30CKraftBY_FD_128882 | JGI IMG/M metagenome (GOLD analysis project Ga0182736, IMG submission 128882) | Enriched backyard soil microbial communities from Emeryville, California, USA - eDNA 5th pass 30_C Kraft BY (version 2) (version 2) | ecosystem: Environmental > Terrestrial > Soil >...
CAACAGCTATCGAGTTATTTTACCACCGGCGGCGCCAGCGCGCGGCTGGAAACCGGCGCCACGGTGATGTGGGATTTCCATGACTATCCGGGCGCGCTGGGAAGCGTCCGACGGCGAGGCGCCCAACGTGGACGGCGGCAAGCTGGAAGACGCAGGGCATGAAACCACCGTAACCATGCGTTTTACCGCGTTAGACGATGGCCGCACGCTGGTGGAGATTGCCGAGGAAGGCTGGCGGCAAAATCAGGGCGTGCTCGATGCGAGTTACGGCAACTGCCTAGGCTGGACGGGGATGCTGCTGGCAGCTCAAAGTCTGGCTGGAGCACGGCGTCAACTTGCGTCATGGCCTGTACAAATAATGATCGGGCCCGCGCGCCCGATACCCCTCAACGCGTGAGCCACCTTTTTCGCAACGCGAGGATGTAGATAACCAGCGCGGTCAGCGCGAAGAAGAACCATTGCCCGGCATATGCGAGATGATTGTTGGGAACATCGGCCGGATCGGGCGGAGCGAGCTGTTGCAGTGCCTCAGGCGGTGACCCGGCCTGAAGAATGCCATGAAACTCGCCGCCGGGAGCGATCACGCCGGATACCTTGCCACCGGCCCAGTTCACCTGAGCGGTCGGCTGTGACCAGCCAAGGGCGACTTCCGCCTGCCCACCACCGCCTATCGCGCAACGAAAGATTTGGGCCACACCGTTCTCGCCCAACGCGCTGCGAGCGGCGGTAACCCGCTGGCTCAACACCCTGTCACAGGAAAGCTCGCTCCAGCGGAACAGCGAATGTTCCATCGCCTCGCGACTGCGCGGCCATGGAACGGAAGCGCTTAGCGTCTGTGCCTGCCGGTAATTGGCAAGCAGCGCGGCCTTCCATTCGGCGCGTTGCAATTGCCATACGCCCAGCCCGATCATCAAGGCCACCGCCGCCGCGACGACCAGCGTCGGCAGCAGCGGCACCCTGCGAATCATCGGCAAATCCTCAGTGGATCGGCGCACCCCAGCCGCCCCATACGTAGACGACCACGAAGAGGAACAGCCACACCACGTCCACGAAGTGCCAGTACCACGCGGCCGCTTCGAAACCGAAGTGATGGCGCGGCGTAAAGTGGCCCAGGTACATCCGACGCAGGCAGACGATCAGGAAGATCGTACCCACCAGCACGTGGAAGCCGTGGAAGCCGGTCGCCATGTAAAACGCCGAGCTGTAAGTGTTGCCGCCGAAGCCAAACGGCGCGTGGGCATATTCATACGCCTGAATGGTGCTGAACAGCACGCCGAGCAGGATCGTCAGCCACAGCCCCTTCTTCGCCCCGTCGCGATCGCCATGGATCAGGCAATGGTGCGCCCAGGTAAGCGTGGTGCCCGAACACAGCAGAATCAGCGTGTTGAGCAGCGGCAGCGAGAACGGATCCATCACCGCTTCGATCGCCTTGGGCGGGAACTGTCCGCCGATCACATCGGCATATTCGGGCAGCGCGTTGGGAAACAACGAGAAGTCGAACCACGCCCAGAACCAGCCCACGAAGAACATCACTTCCGAAGCGATGAACAGGATCATGCCGTAACGCATGTGCAACTGCACCACGGGCGTGTGATCGCCCGCCTGCGCTTCGGCCACGACCTTCGAGAACCAGCAGTAGAATGATGCGATAGTGCCCGCGATGCCGATGCCGAACACCAGCCACTTACCCGGCATGTCGTGCATATAGAGCACGAGGCCGCTGGTCAGCAGCAGAGCCGAAATCGAGGCGACAAGCGGCCAGATATCGGGCGGCAGGACATGATATTCGTGGTTCTTGGCGCCGGCCATATGAACTTTCCTGATCCTTCTTTGAGGTCGCCCTTAATGCGCCCCTGCTGGTTGGTCCAGACCGCTATTTGGTCCTGTGGAAGGTGTAGCTGAGCGTGATCTGTTCGACCCCGTCCATGTTGGGATCGTCGATCGCACGCGGATCGACGTAGAACAGCACAGGCATGGTCACTTCCTGCCCGGGCTGCAGTGTCTGTTCAGTAAAGCAGAAGCACTGAATCTTGTTGAAATAGCGTCCGGCCTGTTCCGGCTCCACATTGAAGCTGGCGGTGCCGGTGATCGGGACGGAGCTTTCGTTTCGCGCCTCGAATATCGCCATGTCGCGTTCGCCCGCCTGCACGGTGTCCGTCACCTGCCGGGGCCGAAACGTCCAGGGCATGTCAGGCCCCGTATTGGCATCGAACCGGATAGAGAAGGTGCGGGCACCAGCGCTCTTTGCCATTTCCTCCGCAGTCAGCGCTTCGGCCATGGTCGCGCGCTGCGTTGTGCCGCCAAAGCCGGTGACCTGGCAAAAGATGCGATAGATCGGAACCGCCGCATAGCCGAGCGCCAGCATCCCCAGCGCAGCGCCAAGCGCGATAAGTGCAACGCGTTTGTTCCTGCGTTCAAGAGGCGGTGCGCTGGCCATCAATCGACCATCTTCACGATCGTGATCGCGTAGAAAAGCACCACAAAGCCCAGCAGGATCAACCCCAGCGCAATGTTCCGCCCGCGCCGCGCCTTTTTGAGCTGAGCGAGTTCTTCCGGCGTCATGCGAATACCCCTGCCACGAAGTAATGATCAGCCACGAGCGCGGTGAACAGCGCGAAAAGGTAGATAACCGAGTAAGCAAACAGTCGCTTTTCCGGGGCCATTGCCTCGCCCCCGCCCGCACGGCGGAAAGCGACCGGCAGCGACAGAAGCAGGAACAGACCCGAAAGCGCCAGCGCGGCCAAGCCGTAGATCGCGCCTGTTCCGCCGATCCACCAAGGGGCCAGACTGATCGGAAGCAGAAGCACGGAATAGATGAGAATCTGGCGCCGTGTCGCCCCGTCCCCCGCAACCACCGGCATCATTGGGATGCCAGCCTTGGCGTAATCAGACTTAACGAAAAGAGCGAGCGCCCAGAAATGCGGCGGCGTCCACATGAAGACGATCGCGAACAGCAGCAACGGCATGGCCGTTATCTCGCCCGTAACAGCGACCCAGCCTATCAGCGGCGGGAATGCGCCGGCACCGCCGCCTATGACGATGTTCTGCGGCGTACGCGGCTTTAGCCACACCGTATAGAGCACCGCATAGTAGAGAATTGATGCAGCAAGAATTGCCGCTGCCAGCCAGCCGACTGCAACCCCCATGATGCCAACGGAGCCGGCGGACAGCGCCACGCCGAAATCACGCGCATCACCGCGGCGCAGGCGGCCTTGCGGAAGAGGGCGGCGCAAGGTGCGCTTCATCTGCGCGTCGATGTCCGCTTCCCACCATTGGTTGAGCGCCCCCGCCCCGCCGGCGCCCATCGCGATGCATAGCACCGCGGTGAAGCCGAGCACGGGATGGATGTGCCCCGGCGCGGCCAGCAAACCGGCAAGGCCAGTGAAGACCACAAGGCTCATCACGCGCGGCTTGGTCAGCGCGAGGTAATCGCGCCACTCGCTCGGGAGCGCAGGGTTGTGAACAGTTGTTACGGTCATCTCACAACAATCCCCTCCCGCAAGCGGGAGGGGAGTATCCGATCAATGGGCCGCCTTCGGCTCCGTACCGATGGCGTCGTGATGCGAGTGGTGGTCCTCGATCACAGGCAGCGTTTCAAACTGGTGATACGGCGGCGGGCTAGGCAGCGACCATTCGAGCGTCGTCGCACCTTCGCCCCAGTAATTCGCCGGAGCCTTCTTACCCGCCGTGAAGGCGTAGATCAGGTTGACGAAGAACGGGATCATCGAAAGCGCCATAACCGCATAGCCGATCGACGAGATGTGGTTCCAGTAAGCGTAGGCCACCGGATAATCCGGAATACGCCGCGGCATGCCGTCCATCCCGAGGAAGTGCTGCGGGAAGAAGATCAGGTTAACGCCGATGAAGAACGTCCAGAAGTGGATGTGCGACAGAAGTTCGCTGTGCATCCGCCCGCTCATCTTCGGGAACCAGTAATAGAAGCCCGCGAACAGCGAGAAGACCGCACCCAGCGACAACACGTAGTGGAAGTGAGCCACCACATAGTAAGTGTCGTGAAGGTTATCGTCGATGCCGCCATTGGCCAGCACGACGCCGGTCACACCGCCGACGGTGAACAGGAAGATGAAGCCCAGCGCCCAGACCAGCGGGCTCTTGAACTCCAGGCTGCCGCCCCACATCGTGGCGATCCAGCTGAAGATCTTGATGCCGGTGGGAACGGCAATGACCATGGTCGCAGCCGTGAAATACATCTTCGTATTCACGTCCAGGCCCGTGGTGTACATGTGGTGCGCCCACACGATGAAGCCCACCACGCCGATGGCGACCATAGCGTAAGCCATGCCGAGGTAGCCGAACACCGGCTTGCGGCTGAAGGTGGCGACGATCTGGCTGATCATGCCGAAACCGGGCAGGATCATGATGTAAACTTCCGGATGTCCGAAAAACCAGAAGAGGTGCTGATAGAGGATCGGATCACCGCCGCCCGAAGGATCGAAGAAGGTGGTGCCGAAATTGCGGTCCGTAATCAGCATCGTGATGCCAGCCGCAAGCACCGGCAGCGCCAGCAGAAGCAGGAACGCAGTCACCAGAACCGACCACACGAACAGCGGCATCTTGTGCAGGGTCATGCCCGGCGCGCGCATGTTGAAGATCGTGGTGATGAAGTTGATGGAACTCATGATCGAAGCCGCGCCGCTAAGGTGCAGCGCGAAGATCGCGAAATCGACCGACGGCCCGACGGATCCAGTCGTGGAAAGCGGCGCATAGACCGTCCAGCCCACACCGGCCCCGTTGCCGATCCCGCCGGAAACGACCGTGGAGAACATCAGCGACATAAAACCGGCAAGCGTCAGCCAGAAGGCGACGTTGTTCATGCGCGGGAACGCCATGTCGGGCGCGCCGATCATCAGGGGCACGAACCAGTTGCCGAAACCGCCCATCGTGGCCGGCATGACCACGAAGAACACCATGATCATGCCGTGCGCAGTGATCAGGACGTTCCAGGTGTGCGCCTGGGTATCGAAATCCACCGCCCCGTTATTCATCCAGGCAGCGACCTGACCGAGCACCTGAAGCCCCGGCTCCGCCAGCTCCCAGCGCATCAGGCCGGAGATCGCGCCACCGATAATGCCGGCGAAGATCGCGAAGATGATATAGAGCGTACCGATGTCCTTGTGGTTCGTGGACATGAACCAGCGGGCAAAGAAGCCCGGCAAGTGGTCGGCATCGTGATGATGCTCTTCCGAATGGGCCTGGAAGGTGTCGGCGGTGGTGGCCATCTTGCTCGTTACCTTAAGTCAGATCGTTCTGTGTGTTCAGGCTTCTGCGGCAGGCGTTGCGCCAGCCTCGGGCGCGCCTTCCGCCGGAGCTTCCGACGCGGCAGCTTCTGGGGCAGGAGCAGCGGCAGCAGGCGCCGCCACATCTTCTTCGCCACCCAGAGTGCCACCCTTCGAGAGCACGTATGCATCGAACTGCGCACGCGGCAGTGCCTCAACCGCGATCGGCATATAACCATGCCGTGCGCCGCACAGTTCAGAGCACTGGCCGTAATAAATGCCCGGTTCCTTGATGAACAGGAGACGCTCGTTCAAACGGCCAGGCACGGCGTCAATTTTGAACCAGAGGCTCGGCACCGCGAAGGAGTGAATCACGTCCGCACCGGTGACCTGAAGGCGGATCGGTTCTCCGGCCGGAACTACCAGACGATTGTCCACCGCGAGGTGCGAAGGCTCCCCGCGAGCCACAGCATCTTCTTCAGGCAGCATGTTGGAGATGACTTCGAAGCCGCCGTTGTCGGGATAGGAATAACCCCAATACCACTGATATCCAGTGACCTTCACAGTGAGCGCATCTTTCGGCGGGCTCTTGTACTGATTGGCCAGCAGCGTGATCGACGGGATAGCGATGATGACAAGGATCACCACCGGAATGGCGGTCCACAGAACCTCGATCATGGTGTTGTGACTGGTCTTCGACGGCACCGGATTGCGGCCCCGACGAAAGCGGACCGTTACCCACAGCAACAGACCCAGAACCAGAAGGCTGACCGCAACCATCATCGGCAGCAGGAAGGCGTCATGCATGAACAGCGCCTCTTCACCGATCGGTGAGTACTGTTCCTGAAAAGTGATGGCCTTCGCAGTCGGCTGCCCCTTGATCCATTCCGGTCCGAGCGGCTTGTAAGCGCTCGCTTCCGCAGCAACCGCTTCAGTCGCAGGTGATTCTCCAGCCGCAGCCGGAACAGTATTTGCGTCTGCAACGCTGGCCGCCGGTGCTTCTGCCACGGCCTGTGCGATACCGGTCTGTGGAACCGAGATCAGAGCCATAACAGCAGCAAGGAAGGGAAGGACGTGCAACCACTTGCGGGCGATATCGCCGAACTTCATCTCTGAGCCCATTTCCGTCTTGTCTGATGCGCGCGAACGCGTGCGGAGCCCCTTGGACGAGGCCGGTTTGGCCGGGCCTATACGCCCGCTTGCCCCATGCCTCAAGCGCTTCTAGGGAGATTTTTCGACAGCCCGGCCAGAGGGGCCGCAACCCCGTGGCCCGCGCGCCCGTAGTATCGAAAGGCCAGTTTCGCCGCATGACCGAAGACGAGGTTCTCGCCGAGTTCCGCGCCAGCCAAGCCTTGCTTGAAGGGCACTTCCTGCTCTCCTCGGGCCGGCACAGTGCCTTCTACCTGCAATGTGCCCGCGTTCTGATGAATCCCGAACGGGCCGGACGGCTGGCCCGCGCACTGGCACAGAAGCTGCCGCGTGACCTGCGCGGGAAGATTCAGAAGGTCGTTTCCCCTGCGATGGGCGGCGTTATCATCGGGCACGAGATGGGGCGCGCGCTGGACGTGGACGCCATTTTCGTAGAGCGCCCCACCGGCACATTCGAGTTTCGCCGCGGCTTCTCCGTGGATGAAGGCGAGCGCGTGCTGCTGGTGGAGGACGTGGTGACGACCGGGCTTTCCAGCCGGGAGGCCATCGCGGCGGTAAATGCGGCCGGAGGTGAAGTGATCGCAGCGGCCGCTTTGGTCGACAGGACTGCCGGCGCCGTCGATCTGGGCGTGCCTTTTCACACGCTGGCGACGATCAATTTCCCCACGTATTCAGAAGATGAAGTTCCGCCCGAACTGGCCACGCTTCCCGCAATGAAGCCGGGGAGCCGGGCCTAGTGGCAGCGAACTTGCGGTATCCGGATAAGCTGCGGCTGGGCGTCAACATCGATCATGTCGCCACCATCCGCAACGCGCGGGGCGGAGAACATCCCGACCCGGTGCGCGCGGCCGAAATCGTCGCGCGCGTGGGTGGCGATGGGATCACAGCCCACTTGCGCGAAGATCGCCGCCATATCCGCGACGAGGATCTGAAGCGAATCCAGGCCGCGACAAATCTGCCGCTGAATCTGGAGATGGCAGCGACGGAGGAAATGCTCGAGATCGCCCTGCGCCATCGCCCGCACGCGGCCTGCATCGTGCCGGAAAAACGCGAGGAACGGACGACCGAGGGGGGGCTGGATGCCGCGGGACAACACAATCATCTCAAACCGGTAGTCAGCCGCCTGCTCGATGCCGGCATCCGGGTGAGCCTGTTCATCGCCCCTGACGAACGCCAGATCGAGGCGGCCATGCTTCTCGGCGTTCCGGTGGTGGAACTGCACACTGGTGAGTATGCCCACGCGCAAGGCGACCAGGTGGCAGTGGAACTGAAGAAGGTAGCCGACATGGCCGCACTAGCGGCAAAAAACGGCATAGAGCCTCATGCCGGCCACGGTCTGACTTACGAAAACGTGCAGCCGATCGCCGCGATCCCGCAACTCGCGGAACTCAACATCGGCCACTACCTGATCGGCGAGGCGGTTTTCGTGGGGCTGGAGCCAGCGGTGCGACACATGCGCGAATTGATGGATCTGGCGCGATGATCATCGGCATGGGTTCCGACCTGTGCAATATCGAGCGCATCGAGAACGCGCTGGAACGTCATGGCGAGCGGTTCGAGCAGCGATGCTTCACCGATGCCGAACGCGCCAAGGCCGCGCGGCGACCATTCACCAAGTCCGGAACGCTGGCCAAGCGGTTCGCCGCGAAGGAAGCGTTTTCCAAAGCGGTGGGCACCGGGTTCAATCGCGGCGTCTATATGAAGGACATCGGCGTGGTGAACCTGCCATCGGGTGCGCCCACACTCCATCTGGAGAACGGCGCGGCCAAGCGGCTTGCGGAACTGACGCCGGAAGGCCATGTGGCGCACGTCCACCTGACATTGACCGACGATCACCCCTGGGCGCAGGCCTTCGTCGTTATCGAAGCACGCCCCCTGTGATCCCGTGAGCGATAGCCCCACCGTGACAGACAAGACCCCGCAGGAAACAGAACCGGCCCGGCCTGACGCTCCGGAAAGCGCGGGGACGCAGGATGGTGGAAACACCACCGATGCCTCTGAAAAGGCGCCAGAAAAGGCAAAGGTTAACTGGGTCGCAGAGATTCGCGGGCTGGCGCTTATGCTGCTGGGCGTACTGGCTTTTCACAGCCTGGTGGCGAAGCCGTTTTATATCCCCAGCGCCTCCATGGTGCCGAATCTGATGGTGGGCGACAGGCTGGTGGTGAGCAAATATCCTTATGGGTGGAGCTGGGTCTCCGCCTCTTTCCACATCCTGAAGCGTGGCTTGTGGCGGATCGCGCCGAGCACCCCTGCTTATGGTGATATCGTAATCGCCGTTCCGCCGGACCGTGACGAGGACTATATCAAGCGCGTGGTCGCGCTGCCGGGCGATCGTATTGCGATGGTCAACGGGCAGATCATCCTGAACGGCGTGCCCGTGCCGCAGGAAGTGGAACCGCGAATCAGAATTCCGCTGGATCAGCAGGTCTGTGCCAATGGCTTTGGCGCGAATCGCCCATGCCTCGACGATTTCGCGCCCTATCGCGTCCTTCTGGCGGACGGCACGCAGGCCTACGAACCCCCGACTTACAGGGAAACTCTACCCAACGGCGCGAGTTACCTGATCATCGATCACGAGAATCAGTCGCTGGACAATTTCGATGAAATCACCGTTCCGGAAGACAGCGTGTTCCTGATGGGTGACAATCGCGACCATTCTGCCGACAGCCGTGCCGAAGCGGCGCCCTATGGCAACGGTCTGGGCGGCCCCGTGCCGATCGCCAATATCGGCGGCCGCGCGGAATTCATCACATTCTCTCTCGATGGCAGCTCGTCATGGAACCCTCTGACGTGGATCACGGGATTGCGCCCGGAACGCGCCTGGACCAGTCTGCGCCCCGAGCTGCGGGAAAGGGTGGCGGAGAATGCCTCAGAATGATGATTCGGCTGCGGACAGCCGGGCCAATCCCACCCACATAACAAACCCGGCGCTTCGTCATGAAGCGAAGCGGGCGATGCTATGGGTCGGCATCGTCGGGCTGACGATTCTGGCCGTCTATATCTCGGGTGCGCTGTTGATCATCTTCGGCGCCATGGTGTTCGCCGCGATGCTGGACGGGGGGGCACGCCTGCTCGGCCGCGCCGTGAAGATCGCGCGAATCTGGCGGCTGGCGATCGTGTTGCTGGGGTCGGTGCTGTTCCTGATCTGGCTGGGCTTTTTCGCCGGATCGCAGATTTCGCAGGAAGCCGCGGAACTGCCCAATCTTATCGAACAACAGGTCGCCCGCGCGATCGACTGGGCGCACGGACAGGGCTTCGTGATCGAACAGCGCGAAGTGCAAAGCGTCGCCGGCCAGTTGATGAGCGGTGTCGGTGTAGTCACCCGGGCCATCGGCGGGGTGTTCGGCGCACTGAGCACGCTGTTTCTGATTGCTATTATCGGCGTTTACGTGGCGATGGAGCCGCGCCTTTACGAACGCGGTGTAGCCTGGATGCTGCCGCCCGCGCGGCGCAACGATTTTCACATCACGGCGGATCGCATGGGCCAGACCATGCGTCGCCTGATGGCGGGCCGCCTGATCGGTATGGTGTTCGAAGGCATTTTCACCTGGCTCATGCTGGCGGTCTATGGCGTGCCGATGGCGGTGTTGCTGGGGATCATCACCGGGCTGCTGGCCTTCATTCCCAATCTGGGAGCCCTGCTGGCCGGTGCGCTGATGGTTATGGTCGGCTTTTCCGGCGGGATGGACATGGGTCTTTACACCATCTTCGTCTATTTCCTGGTGCAGACGTTCGATGGCTATGTCGTCATTCCCCTCATCGCCAAGAAGACGGTGGATCTGGCCCCGGCGCTTGTGCTGGGCGCACAGCTCGTCATGGGCCTGCTTTTCGGTGTGCTGGGCCTGTTCCTGGCCGATCCGCTGATGGCAATGATCAAAGTCGCGCTGGAGCGCCGGTCTGAACAGGCCGAGGAGGAGCAGCGGATAACCGCCCCCAATCATGGCTCGTAAGTTTCTGTATATAATAGCCATTCTGATCGTAGTTGCGATCGCAGCGGGCTTCGCCATGCGCTTGTTTCCCGGCGCACTTAGTCGTGCGGCATTGGTGCCCACCGCCGCATTCGAGGATCAGCCCACGCTGGCGGAGAACGCTTATGACGATCCGGCCATGTGGTTCTCCATGCCCGGCAAGAGTGCGAACGATCCGTCTCGCTGGGTGCCACCAGGCGTGGAACAGGCGGAAGAAGGCACGCTGCCTGCGGCGGTGTTCTTCGTTCATCCGACCAGCTACCTCGACCGCGCACGATGGAACGCCCCGCTGAAAGACGAGCAGTCGCAGCTGCGCGCGCAATTGTTCCTGCGCGGAATCGCCAGCCCGTTCGGCATGGCGAAGGAGATCTGGGCGCCGCGTTACCGGCAGGCCACGTTCGGCGCATTCCTGACCGACAAGCCCGAAGGGCAGCAAGCCCTTGATGCCGCTTATGCGGATGTTGAGATGGCTTTTGATCGTTTCGTCGCCAGCATAGGCCCAGATGTGCCGATCGTGCTGGCCGGGCACAGTCAGGGCGCGCTTCACATCCTGCGCCTGCTGAAGGAGAAGATCGCAGGCACGCCGCTGCAGGCACGCATCGCCATGGCCTATCCGATCGGCTGGCCTATCTCGCGCGAACACGATCTGCCCGCATTGGCCCTGCCCGCCTGCGAATCACCCGAACAGACCGGCTGCATCGTGGCCTGGGCCAGCTATACTGATGAAGCGGACGCCAACGACTGGCTGGAAACCTATCGCAGTTCCGCCGGATTCGACGGTCAGGTGCGCGGCGACAGTGCAATCGTGTGCGTCAATCCACTGACCGGCACAGCCGGTGGTGAAGCCCCCGCAGAAGCGAATCTTGGCACCCTGCGCCCCAGTTCCGATCTGACCACTGGTGAGATCATACCCGCCGCCGTTCCGGCACGGTGCGACGATCGCGGACTGCTGCGGATCGGCGACGGGCCGGACCTTGGCCCCTATGTGCTGCCGGGCGGCAATTATCATGTTTATGACGTTCCGCTGTTCTGGGCGAACCTGCGGCAGGATTTCGCGCGGAGGATTGGCGCATGGGCGACGGCGCACTAGTCACCGAGGACGCCGCGCCGTTCCGCGACGCTCTGCCGCAAGGTGGCGTGCTGATGGGGCTGGATGTGGGCACCAAGACCATCGGCACCGCGTTTTGCGACGCGGGCTGGAGCTTCGCGGGTGCAGGGAAGACCCTGCCGCGCGGCAAGTTCTCTCGCGATCTGGAAGCGATTCGGGAGCTTGTGGCACAGCGCCATGTAAAGGGCATCATAATCGGGTTACCGCTGAACATGGATGGCAGCTCTGGACCGCGCGCGCAGGCCAGCCGCGCCTTTGCCCGCAATCTGGCTCCACTCGCGCTGCCCGTGCTGCTGTGGGATGAGCGTTGGTCCACCAACAGTGCCGAACGGGCAATGATCGATCAGGACATGAGCCGCGCCAAGCGCGCCGAACGGATCGACAGCCATGCAGCGGCCGTAATCCTGCAAGCCGCAATCGACCGGTTGGCCGGGGGCTTTCTCTAGGCAACATTATACGCGTTGCGATCCAGTCTGAACGCCGCGCTATGCCCTCAACGAAGCATCGAGTCTGAGAACCACCGTCAGGCCCGCCCCTTCCGGCATCTCTGGCCACAGGACGCGATTCGCGTCCGCCCTTGCGCGGTTCAGAATGGCCAGTGGAACGCCACGTTCGACCACCAGATAATCCGCGGTGCCCAGCAGCCGCGCCTGACGCAGCGTAAGGTCATCCGGATCATGGCTGGCGACGATGATGGTCACAGTTTCCGCCGGGGCCGGGCGCTCCGCATCTTCCAGCCATCCCGCGACATGATTGCCCGCACCCGCTGTCAACGGATCGAGCGCACCGCCCTCCCCCAATGCAACGTCCAGTGCATGGCGGCGTTCGCCCGCGTCGGGGAAGCGAGTGCGCAGCTTTGCTCGCGCCGCATAAAGCGCCTGCGCCAGATGGCCTAGATCGGCCGGAAGCAGCGCCTCCAGCCGCAGACGCAGCTGCTTGGCCAACCCGGCGGATGCTCCGCCAGTGCCCACCGCGACCAGCACGGGATCACGATCGAGCAGGCTGGGAACTGTGAAATCGCAAAGGTCTGGCCTGTCTGGCACATTGACCAGCACCCCGCGATCTTTCAGCCGTGCCGCCGCCAGTTCCGGATCGTCCAGCGCCACAAAGGCCAGCCGTGCCTCCGCATGATCTTCGCCGACGGGCATGCCACCGGCGCGAACGACAAGACGGCGCTTCGCCTCAGCCGCGTCCCCCTCCCCCAGCACGATCACCGGCTGACCGGCGATCTGGTGGAAGAGCGGCAGCGACTGCATCAGTCCAGCCAGTCCGGCACCCGTTCCGCATCCGCGATGGATTCGGGCAGGATACGGTCAGCGACGACGGCGTATCTGTCGCCGTCCACCATGACTTCGGCCACAAAGCCCCGGCTGTTGTAGCTGGAAGCCATTGTCGCGCCATAGGCGCCAGCGGTGCGGAACACGGCAAGATCGCCCGGCTCCACCTTTTCGATGTCGCGGCCCATAGCGAAAGTATCGCCAGTCTCGCAGATCGGGCCGACGATGTTGGCCGACATCCGCCCGTTTGACGGGCGCACAGCCTCAAAATCATGCCACGCGCCATAGAGCGCCGGGCGCGCCAGGTCGTTCATCGCCGCGTCGACGATGACGAACGGGTCGTTCACGCCCTTCTTCACCCGCACCACGCGGGTCAGCAGCACGCCCGCGTTTCCGGCGATCACGCGGCCCGGTTCGAACATCAGGGTTACGCCCCAGTCGCGGGTTACGCGCGCGATCATTGCGCCGTATTCCGCCGGGCTCGGCATGACGTCGGTCGCCTTGTAGGGCACGCCCAGTCCGCCACCGAGATCAGCGTGAGTTACCGTGAGGCCCGCCCCGCGCAGATCGGCAATCAGCTTACCCAGCTTTACGAAGGCGTGTTCCAGCGGCGCCAGATCCGAAAGCTGGCTGCCGATGTGCACCGCGACGCCGCGCATATCGAGGCCCGGCAGCGCCGAAAGCCGCGCGTAAATCGCGGGCGCCTCTCCAATGGCGACACCGAACTTGTTGTCCGCCTTGCCGGTGGAAATCTTATCATGCGTGCCCGCATCAATGTCCGGATTGACGCGCAGGGCGCAGCGGGCGCGCGCACCACGAGCGGCGGCGATCTCCGAAAGCTCCGCCCCCTCTTCCTCGGATTCGAGGTTGAACTGGCCGATCCCGCGATCGAGGCCCTGCACCAGTTCCCAGTGCTGCTTGCCGACGCCGGAAAAGACTATGTCTTCCGCAGGCATGCCCGCAGCCAGCGCGCGTTCCAGTTCCCCGCCAGAAACGACGTCGGCTCCGAATCCTTCGCGCTGCATCACGCGCAGTACCGCAAGGTTGGGGTTGGACTTCACCGCGAAGGCGAGATGCACCTTGCCCAGTGGAGCCAGCCCTTCGCGGAACACGCGTGCGTGCCGTTCCAGCGTGGCGCGGGAATAGACGTAAACCGGCGTGCCGACTTCTTCGGCGATACGCGCCAGCGGCACGTCTTCGGCGTAAAGCTCGCCGTTCTGAAGATGAAAATGGTCCATGATTCTTTTCTGGTTCAGTCTTCCGGGGGCAGATCGAACGGATCGTCCTGTCGCTCTTCCGACTGTTTTCGCAATTCCACGCTGCGTTCCGGCGCGGCCTGCGGATCGAGCGCCAGCAGTTCAGCCGAAGTTTGCGGATCTTTCCGGGCATAGGGCACCGGCGGCGCGGGCTGTCCGGCCACCTGCGTCAGATCCTTCTGGCTGCCGCACGCCGACAGCGCGGGCAGTAAGACCAGCAGAGCAAAAGGCGCGGCGCGTATCATGCGTCCGTCTCTAGCGCCTCTCGCGCCTGAGCGATACGTCTGCGAACTTCATCCGGCGCGGTTCCGCCATGGCTGGACCGCGCGGCGACCGATGCTTCTACCGACAGCGCCTTGTAAACGCCCTCGCCGATACGAGAATCGATAGCCTGAAGATCCACCAGCGGCAGCGAGTCGAGCGATACGCCACGGCTTTCCGCCAGTTTCACAGCCGCGCCAGTGATGTGATGCGCCTCACGGAAAGGCACCCCGGCCTCCCTCACCAGCCAGTCGGCCAGATCGGTCGCGGTGGCATAGCCCAATTCCGCCGCCTGACGCATACGATCCGCGCGGAAGGCGGCACCTTCGACCATGCCGGTCATCGCGGCGATCGACAGGCCCAGCAGGCTCGCAGCTTCGAACACTGGCGGTTTGTCGTCCTGCATGTCTTTCGAATAGGCGAGCGGCAGGCCCTTCATCGTCACCATCAGCGCGGTAGCCGCGCCCACGATGCGCCCGGAATGGCCGCGAACCAGTTCAGCCGCGTCGGGGTTTTTCTTCTGCGGCATGATCGAACTGCCGGTGCTGAGCGAATCCGGCATCCGCACGAAGCCGAACGGCTGGCTGGCCCAGATTACGAATTCTTCCGCCAGCCGCGACAGATGCAGCGAGCATTGCGCCGCCGCCATCAGGTAATCGAGCGCGAAATCGCGGTCGGACACGGAATCGAGGCTGTTGGCGGTTGGACGGTCGAAACCGAGCGCCTGCGCCGTCATCTCCCGATCGATGGGAAAGCCTGTGCCAGCGAGTGCCGCGCTGCCCAACGGGGATTCGTTCAGCCGACGCCGCGCGTCATGGAAGCGAGATCGATCCCGACGGATCATCTCGTAATAAGCCATCAGATGATGGCCCAGCGTGACAGGCTGTGCCGTCTGCAGATGGGTGAAGCCGGGCATGATGCTGCCAGCGTGTTCGTCCGCCCGTGCGACCAGCGCCCGTTGCAAGGCTTCCAGACCGGCATCGACCTGATCGATCGCGTCACGCACCCACAACCGGAAATCGGTCGCCACCTGATCGTTGCGGCTGCGCGCGGTGTGCAGGCGGCCGGCCACCGGCCCGATCAGTTCCGCCAGACGGCTTTCCGTGGTCATGTGGATGTCTTCGAGCGCCCAGTCCTCTGGTACGCCATTGGCCTCGTACTCGGCAGCCACGCGGTCCAGACCGGCTTCGATGGCCTTCGCATCCTCCGCCGAAACGATGCCGCACGCGCCCAGCATGGCAACATGCGCCTTGCTTGCGGCAATATCCTGACGCCACAGCGCCTTGTCGAACGGGATAGATGCGTTAATCTCTCGCATCACGGCGCCCGGCCCTTCCGCGAAGCGCCCACCCCACATCTGGTTGGAGCTTTGGATGCCCCGTTCTTCTTTGCTTGCGCTCACGGTTTCGGTCGCCTTCATTCTGGCGGGGTGCGATAGGCAAAGCGCCGAACCCGCGCAACCGCAGGAAAGCACGGGCGCGGAAAAGAGCGATTTGACAGGGGAGATCGATCGCAGCTTAGCAGGCGAAGCCGCCCCCGCCATCACGCTGACCGACCCGACAGGCACCACCCTCAATCTGGCGGCCATCAAGGGCAAGCCCACGCTGGTAAACCTGTGGGCCACATGGTGCGTGCCCTGCGTGGCGGAAATGCCGCTGCTGGACGATCTGGCCGCCGAACTGGGCGACAGCCTGCGGGTGCTGACGGTCAGCGAGGATATGAAAGGGGCCGAAGCGGTCGAACCCTTCTTCGCCGAACGCGCGCTGAAGAACCTGCCCCGGTGGATGGACCCGAAGAACGAGCTGATCTTCGCCTATGGCAGCAGCGTGTCGCTGCCTCTCACCGTGATGTACGATGCGGATGGTAAGGAAGTGTGGCGCATGGCCGGTGGCTACGACTGGTCCAGCACCGAAGCGCGCGAGCTGATCGCCGAAGCATCCGGGGCAAGCTGAGCCTGAGCCCAACCCGCCCCGGATCACATCACATCAGGCGAAGTAGATCGTCTTCGTCTCGCAGTAGGTTTCGAGACCTTCGATACCACCTTCGCGGCCGATGCCGGACTGCTTGAAGCCGCCAAACGGCATTTCAATGTCCACCACCATGCCGTTCACGGTCACGCTGCCCGTCCGCATATCACGCGCCACGCGATAACCGCGCTCAGCATCTTCGGTGTAGACCGCGCCGTGCAGACCGTAATCGGTGGCGTTGGCCTTGGCGATCATGTCCGCCTCGTCATCGTAATCGATGAACGATACGACCGGGCCGAAGATTTCCTCACGTGCGATCGTCATGCCCGGGTCGACATCCACGAACACGGTCGGTTCGACGAAAAAGCCCTGATTGAAACCCGAGGGACGGCCACCGCCGAGCGCCAGTTGCGCGCCTTCTGCCTTGCCCTTCTCGATATAGCCCTGAACCCGCTCCAGCTGGCGGGAAAGTGCGAGCGGCCCCATGCCAACGCCAGCCTCGAACGGATCGCCAACCTTCACCTTGCTGACCGCCGCGACATAGGCCTCGGCGATTTCAGCACGGCGGCTGCGCGGGGCAAGAACGCGGGTGAGCGAGAAACACACCTGTCCAGTAATCGGCATCGAATAGGGCACGAGGCTCTGCATCACATGATCGATGTTCGCATCGTCCAGAATGACCGCAGCGGATTTTCCGCCCAGTTCCAGGCTGACGCGCGCCAGCCGGTCGGCACAGGCACGCGCGATGTGCTTTCCTGCCAGGGTCGAGCCGGTGAAGCTGACCTTGTCGATGCCCGGATGACGGATCAGGTGATCGCCAACCTCACGGCCAGCGGGCAGCATGTTGAACACACCCGCAGGCAGGCCAGCCGCCTCGATACATTCGGCAAGGATGTGGGCGTCCAGCGGCGTTTCCGGCGACGGCTTGGCCACGATCGTGCAGCCTGCGGCAAGGCCTGCGGCCACTTTGTAGCACAGCAGTACCAGCGGCGCGTTCCACGGCGTCACGGCTGCGACCACACCGGCGGGTTCACGCACCACGCGCACTTTGCCGCCGCTCGACCGCACACGTTCGTCCACGAAGGGGAAGGTGTCGCACAGGTCTGCATAGTAATTGAACAGGCCCGGCACCTGATAGCTGGCCTTGCTGGTGAAGCCGATCACAGCACCGACCTGCCCTGTCCATGCTTCAGCCAGTTCCGGCATACGTTCGGCGAGCAGCGCCGCGACCTTGCGCAACTGCGCGCCGCGCTCAGCAGGTGACAGGCGCGGCCACGGGCCTTCATCGAACGCGCGGCGGGCAGCGGCCACGGCGCGATCGATATCGTCCGTGGTCGCCTCTGCGTAAGTGAGGAGCAGTTCTTCGCTATGCGGAGCGACGACTTCCAGCATTTCGCTGCCGCTGCCAGCGGTCCACGCCCCATCAATGAACAACGTGGCGTTCCCGCGCGCGCCAATGCCCGCGATCGTCTGCTTCAGATGCTCCATGAATTTCTCTCCCACTCACAAAAACGGCGATGCGAATCGTTATCCCGCACCTGACCGCGCACCGCCTACAGGTAAAGCGCCGCATATGAAGCCAGCATGATGGCGCGGGTCAATCGCCCACGGTCGGGCCCCCGAGGCGCGGCGCGGTATTTCCGCCCGGATCAGATCTGCACGAGGTGGGAGATTTCCTGCGCGCTGTGATCGGCCACGGCGCCGCTGCTGACGATCCGCCCGCCCTGCATCGCCGAATAACGGTCAGCAAAGCGCCAGACGAAATCGAGGTATTGTTCGACCACCAGGATCGTCATCCCCAGTTCGTCACGCACATGGGCCAGTGCCCGCTCGATCTGCTGCACCACGTTGGGCTGAATACCCTCGGTCGGTTCGTCCAGCAGCAGCAACAGCGGCCTTCCCGCCAGCGCGCGCCCGATGGCCAGTTGTTGCTGCTCCCCGCCCGACAGGAAACCGCCAGCCCGCTCGCGGATATCGTAAAGCTTGGGAAACAGGTCAAAGATGTGCTGCGGCACCTCTGCCCCGCCGTCGCGCCCGCCAGTGGCGCAAAGGCCGGTTTGCAGGTTCTCCATCACCGTCAGCTGGGGGAAAATGTGGCGGCCCTGCGGCACGAATCCGATGCCGGCCCGCGCGCGCTGGTGCGATGGGCGGCCGGTCAGGTCCGCGCCCGCAAACTGCAGCTTGCCACCGGTCAGCGGGCGCGTGCCCATGATGGCGTGGAGCAGCGTGGTCTTGCCCACGCCGTTGCGCCCGATCAGCGCCATCACCTCGCCCCGGCGAAGCTCCAGATCTACATCCCACAGTACCTGAGCCTGATCGTATCCGGCGCAGAGAGCAGAGGCTTTGAGCAGCGCTTCCGTCATGCCGCGTGCCCCAGATAGACGGCAGCGACCTCCGGATCGGCACGCACTTCCGCCACGCTGCCCTGTTTCAGGAAGCGCCCCTGATGCATCACCGTCACCTGTCCGCCCAGCTGCTCGACGAAGCTCATGTCATGATCGATGACCAGCACCGTCTTGTCGTCGCCGAGGCTCAGGATCAGCTCTGCCGTGCGGGCGGTTTCCGCCGGGCCCATGCCCGCGGTCGGCTCGTCCAGCAGCAACAGTTCCGCGCCTGTTGCGATGACCATGCCGATTTCCAGCCACTGCTTTTCACCGTGGGCAAGTTGTCCGCCGGGAACATCCGCCCGGCCGGAAAGGCCCACGCGTTCCAACGTATCGTCGATGACCTGCCGGTCCTCTGACGCGATGCCGTGACCGAAGCTTTTCCACCAGCGCCGGTCGCGCCTGGCGGCCAGCGCCATGTTCTCTCGCACAGTCAGCATCGGCAGGACGCCGGGAGCCTGGAACTTGCGACAGATGCCCCGCGCCACGATTGCCTGTTCCGGCAGGCTGGCGATGGATTCACCCTTGAACACGACATCGCCCGATGTCGGCCGCACGCGCCCGATGATGGTATCGCACAGCGTGGATTTACCCGCACCATTGGGGCCGATCACCACCCGCGTTTCGCCCCGGTCCAGCGTCATGCTGAACCCGTCGAGCGCCTTGAAGCCGCTGTAGTCGATCGTCACACCATCGACGCTGAGCAGCAGGTTGGATGTAGCGCCCGCGTTCATTTCCTGCCCTTCACCAGACCGGCGAGGCCGTTCGGCAGCATCATGACCACCACGATGAACATCGCCCCCATCAGATAGAGCCACAGTTCCGGAAAGGCGCTGGAAACGCTGTCCCGAGCGAAATTCACCAGCAGCGCGCCGAGAATCGCGCCAGCCAGGCTGTAGCGCCCGCCAACGGCCACCCAGATCACCATCTCGATGGAGGGAACCACGCCGATCAGCGCGGGCGAAACCACCCCGGCGTGCAATGTGAACAGCGCCCCGGCGATGCCCGCCAGCATAGCGGCGATGGCGAAAGCGACCGTCTTGAACGGCGTCGTTGCGTATCCGAGGAACCGGACGCGATTTTCCCCATCGCGCGTGGCCCGCAACATCACGCCGAAGCGCGACGCGAGCAGCCAACGCAGCGCGACATAGACGATGCACAGCAGGACGAACGTGATCCAGTAGAGCACTTTGCCGCTGTTCGGGCTGTTGAGGCTGAAACCGAATACTGAATAGAAATCGGTCAGCCCGTTGAAACCACCGGTCACATCCTGACGACTGATGATCAGCGTGGCGAAGGCCAGCGCCATCGCCTGAGTGATCAGCGCGAAGTAGGTCCCGCCCACGCGCCGGTGGAACACCGCCCACGCGAACAGCGCGCCCAGCACCGCGGGTACCAGCAGGATCGCCGCAATGGTGAACGGCACGCTGGAAAACGGCTGCCACCATGCGGGCAGGGCTTCGCGCCCGCTCCACACCATGAAGTCCGGCAGTTCGCCCGCTGGCAGATCCGCCAGCTTCATGTGCATGGCGATGGCATAACCGCCAAGGCCGAAGAACACGCCCTGCCCCAGGCTGAGGATACCGCCATGGCCCCAGATCAGCACCAGCCCGCAGGCAAGGATGCCCATCGCCATGAACCGCGCGAGCAGGTTGAGATCATAGGCGGCGAGATAGAACGGCGCCGCCGCGCCCAGCACGATCAACAGCCACGGAAGGACGGGGCGGATACGCTCAGCCCATTGCGGGAGCGTGATGGAAGGGAGAGCGGGCCTAGGCATCGAGCTGCCGCGATTTGACCGTGACCACGCCCTGGGGGCGGATCTGGATGAACAGGATGACGAAGACCAGCAGCAACATCTGCGCCACGCTCACGTCTACGAACATCTGCGCCAGCGCGGAAAACATGCCGAGGATGACCGCCGCCGCCGTGGTGCCCACGATGCTGCCAAGGCCGCCCATCACCACCACCAGAAACGCTGGCACGATATAGCTTTGCCCCACGTTGGGCGTCACCGGCCCCAGCAGCGCCAGCATCACACCGGCGATCCCGGCAATGCCCGCGCCCAGACAGAAGACGAGGAAATCCACGCGCTTCACGTCGATCCCCGTGGCCGAAGCCATCATGCGATCCTGATTGACCGCGCGGGTCAGCAGGCCGACCTTGGACTTGAGCAGAAGCAGGGCCAACGCCGCCAGCACCAGCACGGCCATACCGATGATGAACAACCGCGCCGAAGGAACGGTCAGCCCGCCGATCGCGAAGCTGCCCGCCAGCCAATCCGGCGCGCGCACTTCCACCCCGATAGCGCCGAACAGATCACGCGCGCCTTGTTGCAGGATCAGGCTGACGCCCCAGGTTGCCAGCAGGGTATCGAGCGGGCGCGAGGCCAATCGGCGGATCACGGTGGACTGGATCAGCCCGCCCATCGCCGCCGCCCCCACGAACGCCACCGGCAGCGCCAGCACGATCCCCAGTGCGCCCGGCACGACCAGCAGGGTCATATAGGCGAGGTAGCCGCCCAGCATCAGCATCTCGCCATGCGCCATGTTGATGACCCGCATGATCCCGAAGGAGAGCGCGAGGCCCAGAGAGGCGAGAAGGTAGAGCGAGGCGAGCGAGGCGCCGTTGAACACCTGATTGAGGAAGAGAGAGGTATCCATCTCGGCTCCGTTACCGGCCAGCGTCAGGCGCTGGCCGGTGGTTTATTGTCAGAGCGTGCAGGTCTTGCCCGGGAAGGCGAGCGCATCGTAAGGCTCCGGCTCGATATCCTTGCCGCTATCGGAGATGATCTCGAACTGACCGTCGGGCTTCAGCTTGCCGATATAGGCGCGCTGAACGAGGCTCTGGTTCGGGGCGAAGCTGACCGATCCCATCGGGGTAGCGAACGCGCCCAGCGCCACAGCCGCCTTGCGAACTTCGGTGGGGTCGAAGCTATCCGCAGCCTCGACTGCTGCCTTCCAAGCGTAGACGTTCAGATAGGCGTGGACCATCGGATCGGTGATCGCCGCGTCCGCGCCGAACTTCGCCTTGTAAGCGGCGATGAAGGCGGCGTTGGCATCACCCGGCAGGCTCTGGAAATAATTCCACGCGGCATAGCTGCCTTCGACCAGCGAAGTGCCCATCGCCTGCGCTTCCTGCTCACCGATGGAGAAGGACATGACCGGCAGGGTCGTAGGGCTGAGGCCCGCCGCCTGCATCTGTTTGAAGAAGGCGACGTTGGAATCGCCGTTCAAGGTATTGATGATGAAGTCCGGCTTGGCCTGCTGGATCTTGGCAATCACGCCCGAAAAGTCCGTGCCGCCCAGCGGAACATAGGATTCACCGGCAACCTTCACGCCGATGGCATCGATGTGCTTCTTCAGGATCAGGTTCGCGGTGCGCGGATAGACATAGTCCGATCCGACGAGGAAGAAGTTCCGGTACCCCTGATCGATCGCCCAGACGAGGGCGGGCAAAGCCTGCTGGTTGGGCTGAGCGCCCGAATACATGATGTTGGCGGAACATTCGTTGCCTTCGAACTGCACCGGATACCACAGCAGGTTGTTGGTGCGTTCGAACACCGGCAGCATCGCCTTGCGGCTGGCGGAGGTCCAGCCACCGAACACAGTGACGACGCTGTCGCTTTCGATCAGCTTCGAAGCCTTCTGCGCGAAGGTGGACGGGTCGGACGCGCCGTCTTCCACCACCGCCCTGATCGGCTTGCCCAGCACGCCGCCAGCCGCGTTGATCTCTTCGATCGCCAGCATTTCGGCGTTGCGAACGGTGATTTCGCTGATGGCCATGGTGCCCGTCAGCGAGTGGAGCACACCAACGGCAACGTCATCGCCAGAAGCACCATCCGATCCAGAGCACGATGCCAGAGTGAACGCGACGGCGGATACCGCCAGGACACCAAGCCGGGTTCGGAACATGAACGTCTCCAAGGGTTCAGGCCCCGTTTTGGGGCGTATGAGGCAGATGACGTAAGGCTATGGAAATGCTGACTTCGCCCGTATGCGTCATTTGACGTAGGGTCTGTCGACAGCGCCTTTCAGGCTGGCGCGCAGACCCCTTGGGCAAAGCTTCCACGCAATAGTTCAAGCCGCCTGTAACCGATTGGTAACGGGCTATTTTGCTGCGCCAGAATCGCGGCGGAAAAGCCCGTGATATTGGCCACTGCAAAGCTGATTCCGTGCAGATTGCGACGCGGCGGAACACCCGGAACGGGGCGCGGATGGCCAGATGCGAAAAGCCGGTTTTTGCCCTCCTCCGCATCGCTCCACCGCCAGTTTTCGCGCGGGCAATCCCAGTCCAGCCCAACGCCCAGAACACCCGGAAGCACGCCAGGAAAGCACGGCACACCATCCGCTTCGCAGGCAGCCACCGTCACCGCCCCAGCGGCCAGCGCACGTTCGCACGCCGCCCCTAATACCGGGCCATGCGCGGGGGACGTCGCGCCAAGGCTGAGGTTGATCAGATCGACTCCCGCCGTCGCGCACCAGTCTATCGCTGCCACCAGCGCGCGTGGGGATGCGCGAAGTGCGCCGTCGAATATCCGCAGCGGCACGATCCGCGCATCCGGCGCCCACTGCTGGATCGCGGCGGTAACAGCCGTGCCATGGCCCAGCCGGTCGACCCCGCAGTCCGACCCGCAGGCGAGCGTGCCGTCTTTCGCGATATCGACGCCCTGCTCCAGACGAGCCGCGTCGATATGCGGGTGTGCGGCCTGCACACCGCTGTCGATCACGGCAATTCGCACCGGCGTGCGATTGGCCACCTCAGGCATGAACTAGAGTTCGGCGGGGCGCCGTGCGAACCATCCCCTTATCCAGCGTGATAACGCTGTCAGCCGCATCGGCGAGCGCCGGCTTGTGCGTGATGATGATCAGCGTGGCGCCCGCCATGGCTTCCCGCAGGCGCGTTGCGACGATTTGTTCGGTTTCCGCATCCAGCGCAGAGGTCGGCTCGTCGAGAATCAGCACGCGAGGCCGCCGCAGGATCGCGCGGGCCAGCACCACGCGCTGTCTCTCCCCGGCCGAAAGCTGCAATCCGCGCTCCCCGGTTCGGGTATCGAAACCATCCGGCAACCGCGCCACGAGCGCGTCGAGCCCCGCCGCACCCGCCGCCGCTTCGATCTGCGCACGGGTGGCTTGCGGCATCGCGAAGGCGATGTTTGCCGCCAGCGTATCGTTGAACAGGTGCGGTGCCTGATCGACCAGCATGACTTCGCGCCGAAGATCATCCAGCCGCACACCGCGCAAATCCTGACCATCCAGCAGCACCCGCCCGGCCACCGGATCGAGATAGCGCACCATCAGATCGGCCATCGTCGATTTGCCCGCGCCGCTCGGCCCCAGGATCGCACAGACCGATCCACCGGGAATCTCGAAATCGGCATCGATCAGCACCGGTTCCCGGTCATATCGCATCGATACACCTTCGAAGCGGACCGTGCCGCTGACCGGCACATAAGACGCGGCGTCGGGCCTTTCGGTTACCTCTGCCGGAGTATCGAACAGGGCGAAGATGCGCCCCAGCGAAACACGGGCGGATGCAAGGCCTGCCGTCAGCCCCATCAGGGTCTGGAGCGGGGAAAGCAGGCGCATGTGATAGGTCATGAAGGCGACCAGCGTGCCGATCGACATTTCCCCGCCGATGATGCGCGATCCGCCATAGAGGATCACGGCAGATGTAGCCGCCGTCATCACCGTGCCCGGCAAACCGCCCGCCAGATATGACGCGGTCTGCATCCGCAGCATCGCGGAAACAAAGGCGTCGTTGCTCTGGCGGAACCGCTCCACCTCATGCTCGCCCGCACGCAGGGATACGACCACGCGCATCCCCATGATCGTATCGATCAGCAGGCTGCCCAGATCGGCCCCGCGCTGGCGCATCACCGCTGTCAGCGCCACCAGCCGCCGCTGGCACCAGGCGAAGGCCCCCAGGCTCACCGGCACCAGCACTACGCTGACGAGGAACAGCCGCCAGTCCAGCCATGCCATCATCGCCACGCAGCCGATGAAGAACAACACGTTGCTGACCACGGAAAGCATGGTGTCAGCGGCTACGCGCTGCACCTCGCTGACGTCGGTATTGATGCGCGACACCAGATCGCCCAGCCGGAAACTGCCGTAGAAACGGGGCGAAAGCGTCTGGAGATGGCGCAGCAGATCGGCCCGGATGTCGAACAGCATGGCCGCGGACAGCGCGACATAGCGATAGCTGGCGATGATGTTGACCACGAACCCCGCCAGCGTCAGCACGACCATGATCGCGGCAATACGAACCAGCGCGTTCCAGTCACCGCGCAGCAGCGCATCGTCGATCAGCAGCTTTGAAAGATAGGGCTGAGCAAGGCCCGTCGCCGTCGCCGTTATGCTGATCAGCAGCACCACGATCAGCCCGCGCCAGTAAGGGCGGATGAACGGGGCCAGACGGACATAGCTTTGCCAGCCAGCGATCGTTTCCACCGGCACCTCTCCGGGACGTGGCCCGCCGAACATCGCCGCGATGTTCATGCGGCCTCCGCCCGAGGCTCCAGCGCGAAATCGCGCAGTACGAAGCGCGGCTCCGGCATTTTGGCGAGGAAACGGGTGCAGACCTCGTGCCCTCGGGCAAGCTCCGCCACTTGCGCGCGCCACCACGGCCCCTTCCCGCCGCTGGCATAGAAACGCGCGCACAAATCCAGATGGCGTCGCATGGAGGCAACCAGCATCGACCGGTAATGCGTCAGCAACGCCTCCCGGTCGCCACCCTGTGCGATGGCGCCGATCACGGCGGCGGCCAGCACCCCCTCTCTCACGGCCTGCGCAGTGCCATCGCCACAGATCGGGTCGAACCGCAGGGCCGCCGTGCCGCACGCCAGCCAGTTCCATCCCGCCAGCGGCAGAGTAAGATGCGGCGCGGTTTCGAACGGCGCGCCGTCCTCGTCCTCCACCTCCACCAGCGGCGCAATCAGAGAGCTGTGCCGAAGCAACTGGTGCAACGGCCCCCCGAAACCCAGTAGCCAGCCCTTGCCCGCCTCCGCTGGCAGCAGGAACAGCCACCCGGCGGCCAGCGCCTCAACCAGACAATCACCATCGGCGTCAGGATCGACAGCCGCCCGTGCGGCAAAGGCCGTGCGGCGGCCAAATATCAGTCGATTACCGTCGGGCACATATTGCCCGGCGAAGATCGTCAGAACCGGATCGGTTTCAGGCCCATCCACGACTTGCCCGCCCAGAGCGCCGTGAAGATCATGCGGCAGCACCACAACGCCATCATGCGGCACCGCCACTGCCTCACCCGCCCCCCAGCGCACTACGCGCCGCTTTACGGGACGGCAGTGGCCGAACAGGTCGGGCCTGCCGTAAACCTCCCTCATCAGGGAAAGCGCCGCGCCGCTCAGCATAATCGGCGGGGTCGGTCCTTGCGCCCCCGTCTGCCATGATACCGCGAAGTCATCCGCATCCAGCAGGTGAGCGCACGTCGCCGCAGCGACGCCGCCACCCCGGATAAGGATGCTCACGGCGCGCGCCTCATGAAACGACCACCATCCCCGCGCCGGTCGTGTCGCGATCCAGGTCCCACGTCTTTTCCAGCCGAAACGTCCGCGCGTCATAGACCTCGATGTCGTAGCTCGCGCCGTAGATGTAGAGCTTGCGCCCGTCGGCCGACATGCCGAAGCGGAAGCGGGAACGGCACTGGAACTCTGATTTTCCAGTCACCGTGTTATCGGCAAGATCGAAGCGCCAGAATTCGCACCGCTTGTTACCGTACTGCCCCGTTGTGACCACGGTATACGCCGTCTTGCCATCGGGTGTGACCTGCAGCCCCGCCATCGTTTCGGGCGCCGGACCGATCGGGGTGAAGTCGAAACGCCTGCTGTCGAGATCGAAACGGGCGATTCCGAAGACCTTGTTGTGAACGTAAGGATCCGCCGCGTTGAACAGCGCCGCATACTGACCGTCGGTCCTGATCGCCTCCAGCGCACCGCCAAATCCGACGTTTTCCAGCGCGGTTCCTTCAGGCTTCGCCAGATCGATACGATCGACGACCTTCAGTTCCTCTATGTCGAGGACCAGAATCTTCTGCCCGAATATGTAGAGGTATTTGCCGTCCGGAGACACTTTGAAGGTGCCCCGTCCGCCACCGGCCCGTTCGTCCTCAGGCGCTATGTCCGCCGTCCGCACGACCTTCTGTTCCTGAAGGTCGATCACCGCATATTGCTGTTTGCCAACGGTATATCGGTCGAGGCCCTTCTCGATCTTCGTCAGCATGGTGTAGAAATAACGGCCCGTGGGATCAGGTGCCCCGCCAGAAAAGCGGTATCGCGTATTGCCCCGGTTCAGCCTGAAACTGTTGACCACCCTGCGAGTAGCGGCATCGATCACCTCGATGCCCGCGGTCGTGATCGTGGTGACGTAGATCAGCTTTCCGTCATCCGACAGCTGCATGCTGGTCGGCAGCCCGCTTTCCAGCTTCACGGTGCCCGTTACCGCACCGCGCCCTTCGTCAAACACGATCAGGGAATCCGGATAGGAACCCAGCACAAGGGTGGCAGCAGCCGCGGGCGCGGCCAGCGCCGCCGCAGCCACGGCTCCAAACAGAAGTCTGTTTCGCAAGTATTTGCCCCCGCGCATCATGGGAACACCAGATCGAGACTGCGCCAATCCTTCGTCGCGGCCGCGCAATTGCTGGCCCAATCAGGTGAGTAATTGACGTGGTCGGGCACCTGCACCGGCCAGAAACAGGTGACATAACAATCGTATATATCGCGTTCGACCGGCTGACACAGGCCCGCCGTGCCGCCGCTGGCATCCACTTCCCAACCGGGAGAAAACGCCAGCGAACAGCCCATTGGCACATGTGGCCGGGCGTTCTGAAGGCCGACCACATCTTCATCGAGGGAGGCTACCTGCTCCTCGATCTTATGCGCCTTGCGATTGATGGGTTTGAGGTGCTTCATCACAACCCCTTTGCTGCTGCGAAGCGTTCAAGAAATGTCGGATTGCGAGCGGCCAGCTCGCCGTAGATATGCAGGCAGCGATCGGTCCATTCGCGGATCCAGTCGCAGTAGTGCAGGTTGGCGTGGCCGGTATCGCCGTAACGGACGAACGCCTCGTGATGGCACCCGCCCGCGCACAGCGGCCGCGCCCAACAGCTCTGGCATTCGTATTTCGCGCCTACGTGGCCGCGGCCCAGGAAATCCTGCTGCTTCGTGCGGTCGATGCCCTCGGCCACGTTGCCCATGGTGTGCGTGTCGGCATCGGTGAAGCGATGGCAGGGCGAAAGGTCGCCCGACGGGCTGACACCCATCAGGCCCAGCCCCGCGCCGCAGGGGTGGGACTTGTTCACGCCCTGGATCAGTTCGCCGATCGTCTCGCTGACGTTGGTGAACCCATGCCCTTCGCCGCGCAAAGCGGCTTCCAGCCATTCATCCGCGAGAGCGTGAAACCCTGCCAGAACCGAACCCATCTCTCCGTCGCCGATCGCGTATTCGCGATCGCCAGAATTGGTGACGGGGGCAAATCCGACTTCGTGAAAACCCAATTCATCTCTGAGGTGACGGTAGATGCGGACGACGTCCGTCCCCCCTTCCGTCAGCGTTACGCGCGCGGTCACGGCGCGGGTGCGATGCCGGGCAACCAAGGCGCGCAGCCGTGGCTCGATAACCTCGTAGCTGCCCTTGCCGCTGCGATAGACGCGGTGCTTGTCCTGAATGTCTGCCGGTCCGTCGATGCTGACCGTAACGCCAATCGCGTTGTCCGACAGAAATTCGATGATCGGATCGGTCAGCAGCGTGGCGTTGGTCGTCAGGCTGTAGGTTATTTCCTTGCCCAGCGCGGCTGCCGCATCGTTGGCGTAGCCGACGACATCGCGCAGCAAAGGAAAGTTCATCAGCGTCTCGCCACCGAAGAACGTCACATGCACGGACTTTCGGGCCGCCGATTCCGCCAGCAGCAGATCGATGGAGGCGCGCGCGGTCTCCTTCGCCATGTACTTCGGCTTGCCGCTGGGGGTGGCGATCTTGTCGGCGCCGAATTCGTAGCAATAGGTGCAGGCGAGATTGCACTGGTTGGTGACGTTCAGCACCAGCGCCTGCAACGGGAAGGCTGCGGGCGGCGTTTCAGGCGCTGGTCGGGCGAGCGCATCGCCGCGCTCTATCAGGCGGATCTGCGCCATCTCGCCTATCAGCTCTGCGGCTTCTTCAGCCGCCTTTCCATCGACCACCAGCAAAGCCAGCAATTCGTCATGCTGATATTCATCAGCTTCGACGAGTTGGAGCGCGCGGTTCACCGCCGGGTCAATCTCGAACACTGCACCGGCGCTGGCGAGATAGACATAGGGCCGCCCCGCCGCCTCGAACCGGTGATAGTCACCCGGCCGGTAAGGCTGCTCCCCAGTCGGCGCATCAAAAGGGCGGAGCTTGGCCTGCATCACGTTCATTGCGACACCTCCGGCTGATCCCACCGCTGATAGCTGGGCACCGTCACGACCAGATAGGCGCGGCCGGACAGCGGCCTGCCGAACTTGTCCTTCTCGTCCTTAGCCGTGGCGACGACCCAGACTTCGCCGTAGTTGTTGCGTCCAAAGCGGCGAGCCGGGTTCGGCCCTTCAAGGGCGGGCGTGAAAAGCGCGTCCTGATCGAGATTGCCGACAAACTTCGCATCGTCATCGTAATAGACGGACGGGAACTCTTCCGTGCTCCATGTCACGTCGACCGGACCAATGGCGACATCGTCAGCCGTATCAGGCTTGCCGTCAGGGCCGAATTCAAACCCAATCGCCTCGAACTGCTGGAAACCTTTGGCGAACTTCTCGCCGCCCAGCCGCGCAAGACCGGTTTCGGGCGTGACCTTGATGAAATCGACCTTACTGTAGACCGGGAACGCCTTTTCCAGCACCGCCCCGCCGATCGATACATCGCGTGGGCCAGATGGCGCATCATCGGCGGCGTCAACGGTCAGCACCAGCTTTTCAGCGCTTGCCGATACCACACCGGTAACACTGAGGCCACCGCCAAGGCCGATCTGCGCCGCATCGGGTGATGCCGGCAGATTGTGGCCCCAGACCGTAACCTCGATCCCCTTGGACCCGGCCCTCACTGCTCCAGGCGCTACCGCCAGAATAGCCGGAGCAGCAGTGGCCCGCACCAGCCGCACGTCATAGCCGAACTCGTTGTATTCACCCCAGAACCAGCGCCCCTCGGCACTCTGCTGATCGGCGGCGAAGTGCAGCGTTTCGCGGGCCATGCTCAACGGGTCGTCCGGCGTACGCCCGGCGCCTTCACCGGCAGAGCGACCGCGCCACATGAAGCCGCCATAGACCAGCCCCATCCCTTCACGCGATTGCGCGCTGTCGCCGGTAAGCGAGTGGATACTGGCGCGGGTAGTGAATTCCTCCGCGCTGGACGTGGCATCGATTTCCATCGTGCCTACGAAGCGCCCCTTGCCGGGCAGGGATGCGGTGACAAGCCAGGTGCCGCCAAGCCGAGGGGCGGCGCTACGTGCGCTCCATGATGCCCATTCCGGGGTATGCAGCGGCGCGTTCTTTCGCAGGTATTCCAGCGCGACTTCACCGTTGGTTGGGGTTCGACCACCCTCCCCGCCACCGCCGGAACCGCGCCCGCCAGAGCCACCGCCCGTGCGATTATATTGCGCCTGCGCCTGCGAATAGAGCGCGACATGGAAGTCCTGAAGATATTTCCACTCTTGCCCCGATCGACGCCATGAAAGCGGCTGACCGAAGGCATGGCACGATGCGCAGGCACCGCGCACCTCGTCGTTGGGAATATTGCTTTCGGTTATGATCCGCTTTTCCGGGATATAGGCCACCGGAATGGCCTCTTCCGGGGCCAGCCCGTGCGAAGCAGCGAGCGAGCGCACCACCGCCCGCGATTCCTCGGCGCTGATCGACAGCCCGTTCAGCGTCACCATTCGCTTGATCGCATGCGCCCAGCCTTCCGGCGTGGTGCGCATCCACGAGATGCGAGAGAGGTTCCCCTTGTCGTCCGGTTGATGGCAGGTGCCGCACTTTTCGCGGACCAGCGCGTCGGTGACGGGGATACCCGTCTCCTTCTCGCTCTCTTCTCTGCCCTCGCGCCCGTTGCCCGACGACTGCGCCGTGGCAATCGACGTGCAGGCGAGCGCGGCGGCAGCCCAGAATATGCCGCCCTGCCTAAGCCTCATGCTTCACCTCGAATGGAAGAGCCCTCATTTCTCCAGCGTAAGTTCCGCCGGTTGGAGAGCAATTGTGCAAATGACGTATGGCGAGATGCGCGGGGGCAGGATGCGCGGGCGGCACGCGCTACCGCCGCGCATCCTGGACGGAGACGGGATTGAAGTATCCGGGTTTGAGGCCCTCGCGGCGCATGGCGATGCCGGCGAGGCAGGCGTTGAGCAGGTAGTTACTGTTCAGCGCCGTCTTGTAGGAAGTATCGAGGTACGGAGCGACTTCGACGATATCGATGCCCGCGATGTCGTTTTCCGCGCACAGCCGGCGCATGATCGGCTG
>Ga0182736_1001049_pt1 | contig 30933 bp, 26 predicted proteins | sample eDN5th30CKraftBY_FD_128882 | JGI IMG/M metagenome (GOLD analysis project Ga0182736, IMG submission 128882) | Enriched backyard soil microbial communities from Emeryville, California, USA - eDNA 5th pass 30_C Kraft BY (version 2) (version 2) | ecosystem: Environmental > Terrestrial > Soil >...
CCGCATGCGAGCGATCATGCGCCGGCGTGGGTCACGCTCAAGCTCGGGCGCACGCGCAAGAAATCGGCTTAGGCTTGCAGCGTGTCGCGCGTCGGTTGCAGCGACGCGAGGAATTGCATCGCGTGTTCGCGGCCGCCCATCGTCCAAACGTCGAGATGATCGGCGTCTTCGATGAGCGCGAGACGCTTGTCGCCGCGTGCTGCATCGAAGAGACGCTGGAAGTGTTCGGGCGGAATCACGCCGTCTTTCGTGCCGCCGTAGATCAAGAGCGGCGCATCGATCGATGCGATTTTCGCGAGGCTTTCGTAGCGATCGCGTGCGAGCAGCCGCACGGGAAAGAGCCGGAAGCGTTTCGCGGCGACATCGACGATGCTCGTGAACGGCGCTTCGAGCATCAGCGCATGGATCTTCGCGACGCTTGCAAGCTGCACGGCGACACCCGAGCCGAGCGAATAACCGTGCAGCACGATGTTGCGTGAACGCGCCGCGGCGTAGGCGTAGGCGGCGCGCGCATCGGCGTAAAGGCCGGCTTCGTGCGGCCTGCCGGGATTGCCGCCGTAGCCGCGATATTCGGCGACCAGCACGCCATAGCCCGCTTCGATCATCTCCAATGCAACATGACCGCGCTGGAAAAGGTCTTCGCCATTGCCGTGAAAGAGGATGACCGTGGGCGCGTCGTCGTCGGGCGGCGCTTTGTAGCGCATGGTCAGGTCGAGGCCGTCATCGGTTCTGATGACGACTGCTTCGGTGCGCGCTTCCACATCGGCGTTCTTGAAGGCTTCGATCTGTTCGAGCGGATAGACGAGCCTTCCTTGCAGCCAATACAGGCCCGCGAGCGCGATCGTGTAGACCAGCGCTATGGCGAGCAGGGCGATCCAGAGGACTTCGCGCATCGGTGTCGGCGGCGGGTTGGCGTTCCTCGTATGGTAGTGGAGTTGCGGCGTGTGGATGCGTGCGCTTGCGCCTGCATTTCATGTACGGGCGGTGAATCGTTACCGACAGAAAAATGACCCAGATGAATTCCGCGGGATCCAATCGATCAAATTCGACGCGGACAACTTGTCGGTGTCAAATCGCCATCGAGTTGATCTGGCGCGCACGCTCGTCGACGCTAACAACAGCGTCGCGCGGACTGACATTGTTGTTCTCTATGGCTATTTTGAAAAGGGCGACGAGACGGAACGGCGGTCACAAAAAAGCGCGTTGAATCCGTCGTTAGCTATCTTCGTGCGCTCGGCGTCGAAGAGAGGCGTATCGAGGTCGACTATGAGATTTGGCCTACCGTTCCAAATGTCCCCGATTCGGAGCGCTTCCAGGTTCTGGTCGAATTCATCCCGGCCCAAAGCCCTTGCGGTTAGGTAAGGCGCGGTTGCGCGCGAGCGATTGCAAGCCGCTTGCGTGGCGCCAGCGGCCGGATCTCCGGCAACTCGCTCACTCCCGCACATCCACATCCCCCTGCCGCAAGCTCAAAGGCATCTCCGCAGCGATCTCCTTCTCCACGTCCTCCGCTTCCCGCTCGCGATTGAACAGCGCGTTGAGCAGAATCGCGAACACCGCGGCGAGCGTGATTCCGCTATGCGTCAGCGGTCCCGCCCACGCCGGCATGTGCGCGAAGAACGCCGGCGCGGCAAGCGGAATCACGCCCACGCCGAGACTGATCGCGATGATGAGCAAGTTGTTCTTGCTATCGAAATCGACCTTGCTCAGGATCTTCACGCCGGTCGCCGCGACCATGCCGAACATCGCGATGCCCGCGCCGCCGAGCACGACCACCGGTATCGAAGCAATCAGATTCGAGAGCTTCGGCAGCAGCCCGAGCAGGATCAGGATCACGCCCGACACCGCGACCACCCAGCGGCTTTTGACGCCCGTAATGCCCACGAGCCCGATGTTCTGCGAAAACGACGAATGCGGAAACGTATTGAAGATGCCGCCGATCACCGTGCCGAGACCATCGGTGCGCAGTCCGCGCGTCGCATCGATGCGCGAAACGGGGCGCATCGCGAGATCGCCGAGCGCGAGGAACATACCGAGCGATTCCACCATGATGACGACCATCACGAGACACAGCGAGGCGATCGCCGCGACATCGAAGACCGGCATACCGAACGCGAACGGCCGCACCGGCGCGAACCACGCGGCTTGACCGACGCCCGCGAAATCGACGAAGCCGAGCGGCAACGCGATCACGAAGCCGATCGCCATGCCGAGCAACACCGAAATATTCGCGACGAAGCCCTTCAGATACTTGTTGATGAGCAGAATCGCGAGCAGCACGATGCCCGCGATCATCAGATTGCGCGGCTCGCCGAAATTCGGTGCGCCGCGTCCGCCGCCCGCCCAGTTGATCGCGACGGGAAAGAGCGTCATGCCGATCGTCAGAATGATCGTGCCCGTGACGATCGGCGGAAAGAAGCGCATCAGCCGTCCGAAGAACGGCGCGATCAGGACCGCGAACACGCCCGCCGCGATGGTCGCGCCGAAGATCGCCGGCAGGCCCGCACCGGATGATGCCATCGCGACCATCGGCCCGACCGGCGCGAAGCTCACGCCCATGATGACCGGCAGGCGGATGCCGAATTTCCATACGCCGATGCACTGCACCAGCGTGACGACTCCGCACGCGAAGAGGTCCGAGCTGATCAGAAACGCGACCTGCTCCTTCGGCAGCTTGAGCGCTGCGCCGATGATGAGCGGCACCGCGATCGCGCCCGCGTACATCACGAGTACGTGCTGAATGCCGACCGCGAGCATCTGACCGATGGGCAGCACTTCGTCGACGGGATGAATCGTTTGGGCCATGTGCGCTCCGGCAAGCTCGAATGTCTATGACGTTGAGTGGGTCGCCCGAGTATTGCACCGCGCGACGGCCGAAAAAATATTCGGGCCGCTATACATGGCATCGGACGCGCGCTTGACTTTGTTCAGGATATTTGACCGATATTGTCCATGCGATCGCGCGCACACGGCAGCATTTGCCGATTCGGCGCAGCGCACGTCGCGACAAACGGAAGAAATCCTCGAATCGCTTGTGCCGCAAGGCTTGTCGCACTGTCGATTTTTGGGATGGCGTGCTACATTCCGAGCGCTTCGCGTTGCTTTATTTCGATAGCTTTCGCGGCGATGCAACAATCCAGCTTCCAGGGCTTGGCGCCCAATAACATCATTCGCACGGGGATCTCGGCATGGAAATGGTCGGCGGAACGCGGCTTGCCCAACTGTTCACCAGCAACCAGGAGCAATTGCTCGCGGAATGGTTCGCGCAGCAGCACGCCATCGCGGCGCGGCGCGGCCTCGTCGGCGAGGCGGAACTGCGCAATCAGTTCAGCCAGTTCACGTCGCTTCTCGTGACGGCGCTCGGCGCCTCCGAACGCGTCGATTTCAAATCGTCCGCATGGCAGGAAGTGCGCGCGTTTCTCGCGGAAATGTCGGCGCAGCGTGCGCGTCAGGGCTTCACGCCCGTCGAGACCGCGATGTTCGTGTTCTCGCTCAAGCAGCCGCTCTTTGCGCGTTTGCGCGACACGCTCGTCAACGATGCCCCCGCGCTCGCCGATCTCACCTGGACGATCAGCACGCTCTTCGACGAGCTCGGGCTCTTCACGACCGAAGTGTTCCAGGCGAGCCGCGAGCAGGTCATCGTGCGCCAGCAGCAGGAACTGCTCGAACTGTCGACGCCCGTCGTGCAGTTGTGGGACGGCATTCTCGCGCTGCCTCTCATCGGCACGCTCGATTCGGCGCGCACGCAAGTCGTGATGGAAAACCTGCTGCAGAAGATCGTCGAGACGGGCGCGGCCATTTCGATCATCGACATCACCGGCGTGCCGACCGTCGATACGCTCGTCGCGCAGCACTTGCTGAAGACGGTCGCGGCGGCGCGTCTGATGGGCGCGGACTGCATCATCAGCGGTATTCGTCCGCAGATCGCGCAGACCATCGTTCATCTCGGCGTGAATCTCACGAACGTCACGACCAAGGCGACGCTCGCGTCGGCGTTCGTCGTCGCGCTGCAGCGCACGGGCAAGTCGGTGACGGCCGGATCCGCGCAGGACGCCTCGCGCGGCAGCCGCGCAAGCGACGGCTTCGATTCGCTGCAAGCGGAATGACGCAGCCTTTCGCCATTCGAAGCACGCATCGAACGCAACGCGACTGAACGGGGTTTCAAGCGATGGAACGCATTCCGATTCTCACGATGGGCAGGCTCCTGCTCGTCACCATTCAGGTCGACATGCACGACCGGCTCGCGCTCGCGCTGCAGGACGATCTGACGAGCCGCATCGTGAAAGACGGCGCGCGCGGCGTCCTGATCGACATTTCCTCGCTCGACGTGGTCGATTCGTTCATCGGACGCATGATCGGCAACACGGCCGCCATGGCGCGCGTGCTCGATGCCGAGACGGTCGTCGTCGGCATGCAGCCTTCGGTCGCGATCACGCTCGTCGAACTCGGCCTCACGCTTTCGGGCGTACGCACGGCGCTGAACGTGGAGAAGGGCATGGCGCTCCTTTCGAAGGGCGGCACGGCCTGACGGCCGCATGCACACGACTCCATGACGATCTTCAATTCCACAGCCGCGCCGACGTCCTCGTCGCCGCCCGACACGCTGCCGATCCGCAACGACGAGCAGATCGTGCGGCTGCGCCAGTTCGTGCGCGAGAAGGCGGTCTCGCAGGGCCTGTCTCTCATCGACCAGACGAAGTTCGTGACGGCGGCGAGCGAGCTGGCACGCAACACGCTCATCTACGGCGGCGGCGGCGACGTGCATTGCTATCTCGTCGAGCGTAACGGCCGCCGTGGCCTCAAGCTCGAATTCGTCGACAATGGTCCGGGCATTCCGGATATTCCGCGCGCGCTCTCCGACGGATTCACGTCGGGCAGCGGCCTCGGGCTCGGGCTTGGCGGCGCCAAACGTCTGTGCGACGAATTCGACATCCGCTCCGCGCCGGGCGAAGGCACGCACGTCTCGATCACGAAATGGAAACCGTTCTGAAGGAATCGATGGCCGCGCAGCAGCGCTACGAGATCGCCGAGGCGAGCCAGATCGCCTATGCGCGGCGTTCTATCGGCGAACTCGCGCGCGGGCTCGGTTTCAACGAGACGGCCGCGGGCGAGCTCGCGATCGTCGTCACCGAATGCGGCACGAATCTGCTGAAGCATGCACAGCGCGGCGAACTGCTCGTGCGTCCGCTCGTCGACAGGGGCGCCGGCGCGACTTTGCGCTACGGCATCGAAGTGCTGTGCATCGACAACGGGCCGGGCATTTACGATCTGCATCGCTGTTTCGAGGACGGCTACACGACGGCGGGCAGTCCCGGCAACGGCATGGGCGCGATCGAGCGTCTTTCCGACGAACTCGACATCTGGAGCGCGCCGCAACGCGGCACGGTGTTGCGCGCCGTGTTCTGGAACGCGCCGGGCGCGGCGAACACGCGTGCGCCGCAACTGACATACGGCGTCGTGAACCTGCCGCTGCAAACCGAAACCGTATCCGGCGATGCATGGTCCGTCTACGCGCATGACGGCGAATTCACCGTGCTCGTCGCCGATGGCCTCGGTCACGGACCGCTCGCCAATGTCGCGGCGATCGAGGCGGCCAAAGCGCTCGCCGCGAACGGCGACCAGGCGCTCGATCGCATCATGGAGGCCGCCAACGAGGCGCTGCGCCCGACGCGCGGCGCGGCGGTCGGCATCGCGCGCATGCCGGCGTTCGCGTCGATGCCGGGCATGGCGGTGAGCTTCGCGGGCATCGGCAATATTTCGGCGAGCGTGTGGACCGAAGGCACGCACAAGCATCTCGTCTCGCACAGCGGCATCGTCGGGCATGCGGCGCGGCGCGCGCAGATCTTCGACGTGCCGTATCCGCCGAACGCGCTCGTCGTGCTGCATTCGGACGGGCTCACGTCGCGCTGGGATCTCGCGCGCTATCCGGGCCTCGCGATGCGGCACCCGGCGCTCGTCGCGGCGGTGCTGTATCGCGACTTCGCGCGCGGCCGCGACGACATCACCGTGTTCGTGGCCCGCGCGGCCGGGAGCGCAGGATGACGCAACCGCTCTACTCGATGCGGATCGATCACGAGCGCGACATCGTCGCGGTCCGCGTGAAGGCGCGCGATGCGAGCGCGGCGCTCGGCTTCTCGCCGCAGGATCAGACGCGCATTTCCACGTCCGTGCTCGAAGCCGCGCGCACCGTGCTGATCGCGGGGCAGGCGGCGCGCGCGGAATTTCTCGTCGATAACGCCGCGCGCCCGCCGCGCTTCGTCGTGCGTTTTCTGGCGGGCGGCGGTGCGGGCCAGCGTCTGCGCGCCATGCGCCACGACGACTCGCAAGCCGCGCTGGGCCTGCTCGCGGCGCAACGTCTGATGGATCAATGCGCGATCGCCGACGAAGCCGATGGCGACACCTCGATCTCGCTCGCGAAGGCTTTACCCGATGGCGTGCCGTGCGATGCGCAGGCGGTGAAGAACGCACTCGAGCGTCAGCCGAGCGAAGACACGGCCGCGGAATTGCAGCGCCAGAATCGCGAGCTGATCGCCGCGCTCGCGGATCTGCGCGAACGTCAGGAGGAGCTCACGCGTCTTACGCGCGAACTCGAGGACACCAATCGCGGCGTCGTCGCGCTTTATGCGGAGCTGGATGCGCGCGCCGATCATCTGCGCCGCGCGGACGAATCGAAATCGCGCTTTCTGTCGAACATGAGCCACGAGTTCCGCACGCCGCTGTCGTCGATCCGCGCGCTCTCGAAACTCTTGCTCGAACGTATCGACGGCGATCTGACGGAAGAGCAGGAAAAGCAGGTGCGCTTCATCCGCAAGGCAGCGGAGGATTTGTCGGAAACGGTCGACGATCTGCTCGATCTCGCGAAGATCGAAGCGGGCAAGATCGAAGTGCGTCCCGCCGAATTCGAAGTCGATACCCTGTTTTCGGCGCTGCGCGGCATGTTGCGGCCGCTGTCGCCGGGCGGCGCGGTGGAACTCGTGTTCGAATCGTGCGAAGGCCTGCCGCCCATTCATACCGATGAAGCCAAGGTCGCGCAGGTGCTGCGCAACTTCGTATCGAATGCGCTCAAGTTCACCGAGCGCGGCGAAGTGCGCGTCGCGGCGAGCTATGACGACGCGCGCCGGCTCATCACGTTTTCCGTCAGCGATACGGGCATCGGCATCGCGCCGGAGCATCAGCAGGTCGTCTTCGAAGAGTTCGGGCAAGTTGAAAACCGCCTTCAGCAATACGTGAAGGGTACGGGCCTCGGCCTGCCGCTGTGCCGCAAGCTGTGCAAGCTGCTCGGCGGCGATGTGTCGCTCGCGAGCGAACCCGGGCGCGGCTCGACTTTCAGCGCGACGATTCCCGCGCATTACGGCGCGGACGTCGACGCCGCGCATCACGCCGCGAGCGATACGCGGCCCGCCGTGCTGATCGTCGCGAGCAATCCGATCGAGCGGCTCGACTGCGAGGCCGCGCTGCGCGCTTCGCCGTATCGCCCGATGAGCGCCGCGACGCTCGACGAAGCGAGCCGCCTGCTCGCGCGCACGCAGCCCGCCGCGTTGCTGCTCGCCGTGCGGCCCGCGCCGTCGGAAGCGTGGATCTGGCTCGCCGCGTTGCGCGCGCAGGCCGCGACGCGCAGCATTCCGATCGTCGTGCTCGGCGAGGACGAGGATCGCAATGAAGCGCGGGCGCTGGGCGCGACCGCGTTCGTTGAAAAGCCGGCGGGCGGTGGCGAGCTGCCGGGCGTGCTGGATGCGGTGACGGGCGAGGGACGAGCATCATGAGAAGCGACTGGAACGAGGTGCTGATCCTCAACGTCGACGACAACGACGGCGCGCGCTATGCGAAAACGCGCATCCTGTCGCGCGCGGGCTTCAACGTGATCGAAGCGCCGACGGGCACGGCCGCGCTCGAACGGGTGCGCGCCGAAGCGCCCGATCTCGTGCTGCTCGACGTGAAGCTGCCCGACATCAACGGGCTCGAAGTGTGCAGGCAGATCAAGGCATCGCCGGAGACGTCGGGCACGCTCGTGCTGCAGACATCGGCGGCGGCCGTGCATAGCCTCGATCGCATTCGCGGTCTCGAAGGCGGCGCGGATAGCTATTTGACCGAGCCTGTCGAACCCGCGGAACTGATCGCGCATGTGCGCGCGTTGCTGCGCGTGCGGCTCGCGGAAAATGCGCTGCGCGAGAGCGAGGAGCGCTTTCGCCAGCTTGCCGGGAATATCGACGACGTGTTCTGGATGCTCGATCCGGCATCCAACGAACTGCTCTATGTGAGCCCCGCTTACGCGCATCTCTTCGATACCGGCGGCGGCGCGCCCGCGCCCCTGCCTGGCCCCGATCACTGGTCCGGCGACATTCTTCCCCTCGATCGCGATCATGTCGCCGAGGCGTATCGGCAACTGCTCGCGAACGGCACGCCGTATCAGGTCGAATATCGCATCGTGCGCGCGAGCGGCGGGCCGCGCTGGGTCGCGGAGCGCGCGTTTCCGGTTCACGGCGCGGCGGGTCATCCGGCGCGGCCGTATCGCATCGCGGGCATCGTCAACGATATCTCCGAGCGCAAGGCCGCCGAACTGCTGTTGCGCGAAGCGGACCGCCGCAAGGACGAGTTTCTCGCGATGCTCGCGCATGAATTGCGCAATCCGCTCGCGCCGATCCGCAATGCGGTCGATCTGCTCGATCCGGATCGCGAGCCGTCCGTGCAGCACTTCGCGACGGTGCGCGCGATCATCGACAGACAGGTGCGGCATTTGAGCCGGCTCGTCGACGATCTGCTCGACGTTGCGCGCATCACGCAGGGCAAGATCACGCTGCGCCAGGAAACGGTCGATCTCGCGGCGGCGCTCGCGGCGGCCATCGAGACCGTGCAGCCCGCGCTCGAACGAAAGCGGCACGCGTTGACGGTGAAGCTGCCGGATGCGCCGCTCTACATCGTCGGCGACAGCGTGCGGCTCGCGCAGGTGTTCGGCAATCTGCTGTCGAATGCGTCGAAGTACAGCGTCGAGGAAGGCGAGATCGCCATCGAAACGGAACAGTTCGGCGATGAGGTGCGTATCGTCGTGCGCGACAAGGGCATCGGCATCGCGTCCGACATGCTGCCGCACATCTTCGATCTGTTCGTGCAATCGGAGACATCGCTCGAACGATCGGAGGGCGGGCTCGGCATCGGCTTGCCGCTGGCGAAGACGCTCGTCGAGTTGCAGGGCGGACGCATCGAAGCATTCTCGGCGGGGGCGCAGGCGGGCAGCGAGTTCGTCGTGTGGCTGCCGCTCGCGAAGGATGCGCAAGTGGCCACGCAAGGCGCGCCGGCAACGCCCGCGACCGTCAACGCGGGCAAGCGCGTGCTGCTCGTCGATGACAGCGTCGACGCGGCCACCGCGATGGCGCTGCTGCTCGAAGCCGACGGCTTCGACGTTCGCACGGCGCACGATGCAACCGAAGCGCTCGCGGTCTCCGACACCTTCATGCCGCAGATCGTGCTGCTCGATATCGGCTTGCCGGGCATGGACGGATACCGGCTCGCGGCCGAGATGCGCGCGCGTCCCGCAACCGCCGATGCCTTGCTGATCGCCGTGACGGGATACGGGCAGGCGCATGATCGTCAGCGCTCGAAGGAAGCGGGCTTCGATCATCATCTCGTGAAGCCGGTGGCGTTCGCGGAGATTCAAAGGGCGGTGTCGGGAAAGTTCGCCTGAGGGCGGAGCCGAAAAATCTGAATTGCCGATGGAAATGGCGTAATCGCGCGCCGATTGCGGCACACTCCGCCGGGAACAAATCAGAACGGATTCCGGTTCCCATGACATCCTCACCGCTCGTCACCGTCGTCATGCCCGCGTTCAACGCGCAGGCCTTCATCGGCGAAGCAATCGCTTCGATTCGCGCTCAAACGCTCGAAGACTGGGAGCTCATCGTCGTGGACGATGGCTCGATCGATCAGACGTTCGCCGTCGCGCAGCAGGCAGCGGGCGACGACAGCCGCGTGCGCCTCATACGCTTCGGCCGGAACGAGGGCATCAGCGCCGCTTCGAATGCGGGTTTCGACGCGGCGCGCGGCGAGTTCATCGCGCGCATCGACTCGGACGACCGGGCGCTGCCGACGAGGCTCGCCGCGCAAGTCGCCGCTTTCCGCGAGTGCGCGCGCCTTGCCGCTTGCGGCGGCCATGCGCGCTTGTTCGGCGATGGTATTGCGAACGACACTTATGGGCTTTGCACGCTCGGCGACGGCGCTCTGAAGGCCCGGCTTTTCGAAGGCTTCAACACCATCGGCGGCGCAATGCTCATGGTGCGCCGTTCGTTCGTCCGCGAGCATCGCATCCGGTTCGACATGCAGATGGCGAGCGCCGAAGACCTGAACTATCTCGTCGCGATCATGGTGGCCGGCGGCGAGATCGGCAATGTCGATGAAGTCCTCGTCGAGGTCAGGTCGCACCGAACCAGTTTCACCAGAAGCCGGGAAGATCTGGCGGGCCCGGCGATGAAAGGCCTCCGCAAACGTCTTTTGGCGCTCTGGTACCCGAGCCTCGGTCCGCGCGACATCGATCTCATCGTTGGCATGTGGTTCGGCCTGGAAGTCGGCACCGACGAATTGCTCGCCGTCGTGCGCGCGGTCGACAGACTCATTGCTGCCGACGCGAAGGACTTCGGGCAAGACGTGTCCGTGCTTCATGATCTCATCGTCAGGCGCTTGGTCGCGGTGGTCGACTTCTTTCGAGGCGCATTCGATGCGTCCCATTTTCAGGCAATCCGCGTGTTGGCCGCTCCGGCCATCGGCGTCGCGCTCGATGCGGCCCGTCTTTCGCACGAGGCGGTCTGAGGCGTCGCTCCGCGTTTTCACCTAGCAATTCAAGGTTGACTCGCGTGCTCGCGCGTCCGACACTTTAGCCATGCAGGTGTGATCACAGGTCACACCAATCGAAAGCATCGCAGCAGCCGAACGAAAGAACGGAGGCAAAAGTTGGCGACACGCTCGACGACGGACTTACCCGCGCTCGAATTAGTTGCACGCGAAACCATGGCCGGTCGCGTTCATGCGCAATTGAGGCAGGCGATCATGACGGGCCGCTTCGCGCCTGGGCAGTTGCTCAGCTTGCGCAGCGTCGCGGAAGCGGTCGGCTCGTCGACCATGCCCGTGCGCGCCGCGCTCACGCGCTTGCAGGCGGAAGGCGCATTGATCGACGGTCCCGGCCGCGCGCTGATGGTTCCGCCGATGACGCTCGAACTCCTCGATGAGTTGCGGGACGTTCGCATCGCACTGGAAGGCGCGGTCGCCAAACGCGCGGCGTCGCGCATGACACGCGCGCATCTCGACGCGCTGCAGGCCATCTTCGACACGATGGACGCACACGTCGAAGCGGGCGACGTGCCCGCGTATCTGCGCAGCAACTTCGAATTTCATATCGCCATTTACACGCACGGCGCGAGCGATCTCACGCTCGCGACCATCCAGAACCTCTGGATGCGCATCGGCCCGTTCCTGAATCTCGTCGCGCCCGACATTCCGCATATGCGCCGTTCGATGGCGGCGCATCGTCATATCGTCGAAGCGCTCTGGCGCGGCGATGGCGAAGGCGCGCGCGCCGGCATCGAGGAAGACATCGGCGATGCGGCCGCCGATCTGCAAGAGCGTTTGCAAAGCGGCGAACTGAGCAACAAGGCAAGCGCCTGACACGCATAACAACAACGGAGACATGGATGACGGTTCTTCAGATGCTGAAACCGCACGCGGGATTGCGCGTGCTCATCACGGGCGGCGCATCGGGCATCGGGCTCGTGATAGCGCGCGCGTTCATCGATGCAGGCGCGCGCGTGCACGTCTGCGATGCGAGTCCCGAAGCAATCGACGCATTGGCGAAAGCCGAAGCGAGCGCGGAGTGCAATGCGATCACGTCGACGCTCGCGGACGTAGCTGACAAGGAAGCGGTCGAGCGCGTATTCGTCGATGTGGAACGCGAGCTCGGCGGACTCGATGTGCTCGTGAACAACGCGGGCATCGCGGGGCCGACGGGCGGCATCGACGAGCTCGATGCGAACGAATGGGAACAGACCGTCGATGTGAATCTGAACGCGCAGTTCTACTTCGCGCGCCGCGCGGTGCCGCTCTTGCGCAACGCGAATGGCGGCGGGGCGATCATCGCGCTGTCGTCGGTGGCGGGACGGCTCGGCTACGCGTTTCGCACGCCTTATGCCGCGACGAAGTGGGCCGTCGTCGGCATGACGAAGAGCCTGGCTATCGAGCTCGGGCCGTCGAACATTCGCGTCAATGCGATCCAGCCGGGCATCGTGAAAGGGCCGCGCATCGAGCGCGTGATCGCGGCGCGCGCGAAACAACTGAACGTCTCCTATGAAGAGATGGAGAAGCAATATCTCGCGAAGATTTCGCTGCGCCGCATGACGACGCCCGAGGAAGTCGCGGCCACGGCGCTCTTCCTGTGCTCGCCCGCGGGCAGCGGCATCTCGGGACAGGCGATCTCCGTCTGCGGCAACGTCGAAGTCCTTTAATAGAGCGAGGAGCACATGGCAACGAAACGCAAGGTCATCATCACCTGCGCGCCGACGGGCGCGATCCATACGCCTTCGATGTCGCCGTATCTTCCGCTCACGCCGCAGCAGATCGGCGATGCCGCGCTCGCGGCTGCAAAGGAAGGCGCCGCCATTCTGCACCTGCATGCACGCGACCCGAACGATGGTCATCCGACGCAGGATCCCGCCGTGTTTCAGGAGTTTCTGCCGCGCATCAAGGCGGAAACCGATGCGGTCATCAACATCACGACGGGCGGCAGCCCGCACATGACCGTCGCGGAGCGATTGAAGCCCGCGCATCACTTCAAGCCGGAAGTGGCGTCGCTCAACATGGGATCGATGAACTTCGGCCTGTATCCGATGCTCGATCGCTTCAAGGAATTCAAGTACGAGTGGGAGCGCAAGCATCTGGAAAACAGCCGCGATCTCGTGTTCAAGAACACGTTCGCGGATATCGAATACATCCTCACGTCGTGCAGCGATAACGGTACGCGCTTCGAGCATGAGTGCTACGACATCTCGCACCTGTACAACCTCGCGCACTTCGTCGATCGCGGGCTCGTCAAGCCGCCGTTCTTCGTGCAGAGCGTTTTTGGCTTGCTCGGTGGCATCGGGCCGCATCCCGAAGATCTGGCGCATATGAAGCGCACGGCGGATCGTCTCTTCGGCGACGACTATGTATGGTCGATTCTCGGCGCGGGACGTCATCAGATTCCGCTCGGCTCGATGGGCGTCGCGCAGGGATCGAACGTGCGTGTCGGCCTCGAAGACTCGTTGTGGATCGAGCCGGGCAAGCTCGCCGAATCGAGCGCGGCGCAGGTGAAGAAGATTCGCCAGGTGATCGAAGGACTGTCCCTCGATATCGCGACGCCCGCCGAAGCACGCGAGATGCTCAAGCTCAAAGGCGCGAGCGATACCAACTTCTGATAGCGGAGGGCATCGTGAGCACGAAGCTGAAGGTAGTCGCGATGCCGACGGGCTGGCTCACCGTCGATCGCTCATCGCAAGTGTATGGCCGCTACTTCGGCCAGCAGATGAAGGTGCCCGTATGGTCGACGGCGATTGTCGGCGCGCAGAAGAAGATCGTCGTCGATACGGGCATACACGATCCAGGCTGGGTGTCGAACTTCGTGTGCCCATGCGATCAGGCGCCGGAGGAAAAGCTCGAACGCGCGTTGAAGGAGTATGTCGGCTGGAGCGCGGACGAGGTCGATATCGTCATCAACACGCATCTGCATTACGACCATTCCGGCGGCAACACGCTTTTCAAGAATGCGCGCTTCATCGTGCAGGCGGCCGAGTGGGAATACGCGGGTCATCCGCTGCCGACGCAGGCCACGTATTACCAGGAGTTTCTGATCGGCCGCGAGCCGCTCGCGTATTTTCGCTGGCAGTTCGTGAACGGCGTGACCGATATCGTGCCCGGCGTGCGCGTCGTGCCGACGCCGGGTCATACGCCGGGGCATCAGTCCGTCGCGGTCGACACGGAAGAAGGTGTCGTGCTGATCGCCGGCGATTGCGCGAACTGTATGGAGAACATCGTCGATCTCGTTCCAGTGGGCATCGTGCATGAAACGCTGGCGGAGATCGGCTCGTTGTCGCGCATCCGTCAGATCGCCGATTTCGTCATACCCGGACACGACCCGAATGTCGTGCCCGGCAGCGCGGGCATCGCTCTGCCCGCGAGCGCTCGTCTGCCGCACATCCGAAGTTAGAAGCGCCCGCTTCATAACCATACGAATACCGGAGGAAGACATGAAAGCATTGACGCAGTCGATTCGTCATGCGGGACGGGCAGCGCTCGGCCTCGCGTTCGCGGCGGCGCTCGCCGTATCGGGCACGGCGCACGCGGCCGGCAAATACAAGATCTTTTTGTCGATGAGCTATGTCGGCAACGACTGGCAAACCGAAGCCGCGAACATGGTCAAGGCGATGGCCAATACGCCGGGGCTGAAAGACAAGGTCGATCTCGAAGTGCAGGTCGCGGGCACCGATGCGCAGAAGCAGATTCAGCAGATCAACTCGATGGTGCAGGCAGGCGCGAAGGCCATCGTCATCTATCCGATCTCGCCGACGGCGCTCAATCGCGCGATCAAGAACGCGTGCTCGAAGGGCGTCGTCGTCGCGGCGTATGACGGAGAAGTCACCGAGCCGTGCGCGCATAACGTGACGATCGATCAGCATCAGGCGGGCACCGTCACCGCGGAATGGCTCGCGAAGACCATCAACGGCAAGGGCAATGTCGTGATGATCACGGGCGTGCCGGGCACGTCGGTCGATCGCGCACGCACCGAGGCGGCGAAGGCCGTGTTCGCGAAGTATCCGGACATCAAGATCGTCGCGGAAGGAACGGGCATGTGGAGTCAGGCGACCGCGAAGACCGAGCTTTCGAAGATTCTCGCGACGAACAGCTGGGACAAGATCGACGGCCTGTGGATGCAGGTCGGCTGCTTCACGGCGGCGTCGATGCAGCTCCAAGCGGGCATTGCCGACGACAAGATCAAGCCGTGCGCGGGCGAATCGTCTAACGGGCATCGCGTGCAGATGCTGCCGCCGGGCGAAGTGAAGGGACAGGGCGGTTATCGCTCGATCGGCTATCGCTCGATCTCTTACGGCGCGCCTCCGTACTCGGGCGCGATGGCGCTCAAGATGGCCGTGAAGAAGCTCGACGGCGGCGACTTTCCGGCGCGCGTGACGCTCAAGCTGCCGCTCGTGCTGACCTCGGAATCGAAGCTGTGCAAGACGGGCAGCATCGACGAACTGAAGGCGGGCTGCACCGCGTTCCCGCCGGACAAGGTACCGCCGGGCTGGTTCGCGGACATCTACTCTGAAGAGACGAAGGAAGTCGGCTTCAATGCGGCCTTGACGGGCAATCAGGACTGAGGCGGCGCGATGAACGACGCATCATTGGCGATCGATCTGTCGAAGGTGACGAAGCGCTTCGGCGCGACCGTCGCGCTCGATGGCGCGTCGTTCTCGGTGAAGCGCGGCGCGGTGCATGCGCTGCTCGGCGAGAACGGCGCCGGAAAGTCCACCACGGTCAAGCTGCTGTCCGGATTGATGCAGCCGGATGCGGGCAGCATCCGCGTAATGGGCAGCGACGTGACGATGAAGAGCCCGAAGGACGCGCATCGCGCGGGCGTGCAGACGGCGTTTCAGGAGATGACGCTCGTGCGCGATCTCACGGTCGCGCAGAACCTATTGATGTCGTACGAGCCGACGGGTTTTCTCGGGCGCATCAGAAAGCGCGACGCGCAGCGGCAAGCAGCGGAATGGCTCGACAGGCTCGAACTGTCCGATGTGCGTCCCGGCGCTTATATTCGCGATCTTTCGTTGCCGGTGCGGCAGAAGATCGAGATTGCGAAGGCCATCGTGCGCAAGCCGAAAGTGCTGTTGCTCGACGAACCGACGTCCGCGCTGTCGGGACGCGATGTCGCGTGGCTCTCACGGCGCATCGACGAACTGAAGGCGAGCGGCGTGACTTTCGTGTTCATCTCGCATCGCATGCAGGAAGTGCGCGAGTTCTGCGACAGCCTCACGGTGTATCGCAATGGCCGAGATGTGGGCGCGTTCGACGCTGCGGATATATCGGATGACGAAGTAATTAGACTCGTCATCGGGCGTTCGATGGAGGCGAAGTATCCGCCTAAGATCACGACGGTACGAAGCGACGCGACGCCGGCGATCGAGACGCGCAACGTTCGCGTCGATGGCGTCGTCGCCGATTTCGATCTCGCCGTGAAGCCGGGCGAAGTGCACGGCATCGCAGCGCTGCAGGGCATGGGGCAACGCGAGCTGTTCGAGGCGCTGTTCGGTGCCACTTACATCGACGATGGCGAGATTCGCATCGACGGTAAACCGGTGACGCTGACATCGACGGCGGATTCGCTGAAGGCCGGCGTATCGACGAGCTTTCTGCCCGAAGACCGCAAGACCGAAGGCCTGTTCCTGCGCTTGCCCGGCGGCGAGAATGTGTCGCTTCCCGTGATCGGCCGCTATGCGCGCTTCGGCCTCATCGATCGCAAGCGCGAGCAGGCCGCGATTCGTCGCTCGCTTGCGCAGATGGAGGTGAATCCGCGCGCGCTGTACAAGCCGTGTCTGTCGTTCTCCGGCGGCAATCAGCAGAAGATCGCGATGGCCAAGTGGCTGCTCACGCAAAGCCGCGTGTGGCTCATGTTCGATCCGACGCGCGGCATCGACGTCGGCACCAAGCATCAGATCTTCGTGCTGATGCGTGCATTCGCCGCGGCGGGTGGCTCCGTGCTCTTCTATTCGACGGACGTGCCCGAGCTCGTCAACGTGTGCGACCGCGTGTCGGTGATGTATCGCGGACGCAACGCCGGCGAGTTGAGCGGCGACGCGCTGACCGAAGAAAACGTGATGCGCAAGATGCTTTCCAGTTGAGAGGTTGCTCATGAAGATAGCCGTTGCGTCGCCCGAAAGCGAGGTCGTGCGGCCGGGCGCGCGCGTGGGATTTGGCGCGCGCATCGATCATCATCGCGGGCTCATCATCGCGATCAGTGCGTTGCTTGCGATGCTCGCCGGATGGGTTTCGCTGTCCGCGACACCTGTCGGGCTCTACGACATCGGATCGGTAATTTCGAGCGCAACTACACTCGCGCTCGCGGCGATCGGGCAGACCATCGTCGTGCTGTCGGGCGGATTCGATCTGTCGGCCTCGGCGGTCGTGTCGCTCGCGAACGTGCTTGCCGTGCGCTTCGTGCAAGGATCGCCCGTCGAACAATGGGGCGGCGCCGCGCTGATTCTGGCGATCGGCGGCGGCATCGGCCTCGTCAACGGCGCGCTGATCGCATGGTTTCGCTTGCAATCGATCGTCGTCACGCTGGCGACGATGTTCATGGTGCAAGGCTTGACGCTGCTGATTCAGAACAAGCCGGGCGGCAGCGTCGGCGATCAGTTCGGCGCGGTGCTCACCGCCGATCTCATCCCCGACAAGATGCCGATGTCGGCGGGCTTGCTGATTCTTGCGCTGTTGATCTGGTCGTTCATCAAGCGCACGCGTTACGGCGTGGGTCTGTACGCGTTAGGCAGCGATGCCGACGGCGCGTATGCGAACGGCATGCCGGTCACGCGCTACCGCATCGCGACGTATGCGCTCGCTGGCATGTTCTACGCGGCGGCGGGTCTGTATGTATCGGCACAGACGGGCTCGGCCGATCCGCTCGTCGGCCGTCCGCTGCTGCTCTCGATGTTCACGGCCGTCGTGCTCGGCGGCACGTTGCTCGGCGGCGGACGTGGCGGCTGCGTCGGCACCGTGTTCGCAGCAATGACGCTGATGATCACCGTGAACATTCTGCTCGTGCTGAACGTATCGGCGTTCTTCACGACGATAGCCGAGGCGGTGATTCTGATTCTCGCGGTGCTCGGTTCGTCGATCGGCAAGCAATCGGCGGCGCATGAATGCGCGCGTCACGCGGCGCAGTGGCTCAAGGCGGTGCGAACGGGCACGCGCGCACGCGACGACAAGCATGCGCGGCGCGTTGCGTTCGAAGTCGACGATTATCGTCCGGTTGAAAACACGGAGCTGAAGGGACGACCGATCGCCGACTGGATCGAGCGCAATCGCGAATGGGTCAAGTATGTGGTGCCGGCTTATCTGCTGTTCTTCGCGGTGGTCGTCATCACGGGCTTTGTCTATGGGCCGGGCGTGCTCGTCAGCGCGAACTTCTATAGCAGCCTGCTCACGCTGACCTTGTTTCTCGCGATACTCGGCCTCGGCCAGGGCGCGGTGATCCTGACGGGCGGACTCGACTTGTCGATGCCCTGGCTCATCACGCTGTCGGGCGTGTTGCTGACCGGACTCACGCACGGCGTGAACGGCGCGGCCGCGTGGGCGGTGCCGATGGTGCTGCTGGTCGGCCTGCTCGTCGGCGTGTTCAATGGCGTGGGCGTCGTGATGCTCGGCTTACCGCCGATCGTCGTCACGCTTGCGGCGAACGGTTTGCTGCAAGGCCTCACGCTGATCTATTGCAATGGCTCGCCACAAGGTTGGTCGCCGTCGACGATCAGCGAATTCACCAACGGACGCTTCGGTCCGCTGTCGATCGCGGCGTGGAGCGTGCCGGTGTTTCTCGTCATCGCGTTGCTGCTCCTGCATCGCACGCCGTTTGGGCGGCGCGTGTATGCGGTCGGCAATTCGCCGGTCGCGGCGAAGCTGTCGGGCGTGCGCGTGGGCACGACGCTCATCGCCGTGTATTGCCTGTCGGGTCTGTGCTCCGCGATCGTCGGCCTGTTGCTCGCGGGGTTCAGCTCGCAAGCTTTTCTCGGCATGGGCGATCCGTATCTGCTGCCGTCGATTGCAGTGGTTGTCGTCGGCGGCGCATTGATTACCGGTGGACGCGGGCACTATCTCGGCGTGTTCGGCGGCGCGCTGCTGCTTACGGCGCTCGGGACGTTGCTTGCGGGAACCACGGTGCCGCCCGCGGTGCGCGACATCATCAACGGACTCGTCGTGCTGGCGGCTGTCATCACGCTGCGGGACAAGAAGGGCTAAACCAACTCGAACGAGGACCAGATGCAGATGCAAGCGAACAACATTGCGGTGATCGGTTCGGGCCGTATCGGCCGCGCGTGGGCGATCGTCTTTGCGAAGAGCGGCTTCAACGTCACGATCCACGATGCATCGAAGGACATGCTCGGCGGCGCGATTCCCGCGATCCGCGAAAGCGTCGAGGATCTGGCGTCGTTCGATCTGATCGATGAAGCCGTCGATGCGATCGTGGCCCGCATCACCGCATGCGAACATCTCGCCGATGCTGTCGCCGACGCCGATCTCGTGCAGGAGAACATCGCGGAAGTGGTGGAAGCGAAGCGTGCGTTGTTCATCGAACTGGACCGCCTCACGAAGCCTGACGCGATTCTGGCGAGTTCGACATCGGGATTGCCTGCATCGACCTTCACGGAAGGCATGGCAGGCCGCGCACGCTGTCTCGTCGCGCATCCGGTGAATCCGCCGTCGCTGGTGCCGCTCGTCGAGTTGTGCGGCGCGCCGTGGACCTCGCAGGACACGATGGAACGCGCACGCGCCATCTACGAAGGAGCGAAGCAAAAGCCCGTCACCGTGAATCGCGAGATCTCGGGCTTTCTGCTCAATCGTCTGCAAGGCGCGTTGCTCGACGAAGCGTTGAGTCTCTATGAACAAGGTTATGCGAGCGCCGCCGATCTCGACACCGTGATACGCGATGGACTCGCGATGCGCTGGTCGTTCATGGGCCCGTTCGAAACGATCGACCTCAACGCGCCCGGTGGCGTGGCCGATTACGCTGCGCGCTACGGCGGCACATACAAGAGCATCGCTGCGGGACGCAAGCCGTTCGACTGGTCGGCCGAGACGCTCGGCAAGCTCGATGCCGAACGGCGCGCGGTGCTGCCCCGCGAGAAGATCGAAGAACGCAGCCGCTGGCGCGATCGGCGTTTGATGGCGCTGCTCGCGCATCGGCGCGATATCGAGGACGGTGAAGCCTGAACAAAGGAGACGACGATGCCCGAAGTACGCTTGCTGGTCGATGCGAACAATCATCTCGGCGAAGGACCGCTATGGGATGTGAAGGAGGAACGGCTCTACTGGATCGACAGCACGGCCGCGGAAATCTATAGCTGCCGTGCTGACGGCGGCGACGTGAAGCGCTATTTCGTGCCGCGTCACATCGGTTCGATGGCGTTGCGCGAGCAGGGCGGCGCGGTGGTCGCGCTCGCGAACGGCCTGCATTTCTACGACTTCGATGCGCAGACCGTGCAGTTCATCGCCGATCCCGAAAGCGACGATCCCGAGACGCGGTTCAATGACGGAAAGGTGGATCGCCGTGGACGCTTCATCGCGGGCACCATGTCCTACGACTTCGACCGCTACGATGCCGATCGCGGCCAGCGCTCGACGCGCAGCGGCGGGCTGTACCGGCTCGATACGAATGGCCAGGTCACGCGGCTCGACAGCGGCATCAGTTGTTCGAACGGCCCATGCTGGGGCCCCGACAACAAGACCTTCTACTTCACCGACACATACAGCAAGGAGATGTACGCCTACGACTACGACATCGAAACGGGCGCGGCGACGAACAAGCGCCTGTTCGCATCGGCGCACGACATGGCCGGCACGTTCGATGGCGCAACCGTCGATGAAGAAGGCTATGTCTGGTCGGCTCTCGTCTTCGGCGGACGCATTCTGCGCTTCGCTCCCGATGGCAAACTCGATCGCGTCGTGCCGTTTCCCGTGCGCAATCTGACGAGCGTGATGTTCGGCGGACCGAGTCTCGACATCCTCTACGTATCGACGATGGGCCGCCCGATGTGGGGCATTCCGCAGAAAGAGCGCGACAAGGGCGGCCTTTTCGCGGTGACGGGCCTCGGCGTGCGCGGCATTCCCGAGCCGCGTTTCGCGGGATAGAGCATGAGCGTTTATCATTCGGGCCTCAGGGTCTCGAACGATATCGCTCGACATGGATACGAACAAGCTCATTGCGTCGCTGCCCGCGCGCATCGACGCGATCATCTCGCGCGGTGCGAAGGCGCATCCCGATCACATCGCGTTGCATGAGGACGCGCGCACGTTGACTTATGCGCAACTCGACGATGCAATCGATGCGCTGGCCGCGCGTCTCGGTGCGGCGGGCGTGCGCGCCGGCGATCGCGTCATGCTGATCGGCGAGAACAGCGTCCTGCTCGTCGCATCGCTTTTTGCCGTGAGCCGTCTCGATGCGTGGGCGCTGATCGTGAATGCGCGATTGTCCGCAGTCGAGCTCGATGCGATCCGCGCGCATGCGAAGCCACGCATCGCGCTCTATACCGTCGATGTTTCCGACGACGCCGCGCATCACGCGCAACGTGACGGCGCTTCGGTCGAATCGCTCGATGCGACGCCGATCGGCGCGTTTGCGTTAAGCGATATCGATGCCGCGTCTCAGCAGGAGCCGCACGGACTGTCATCGGACAGGCAATGCGCGGCGCTCATCTACACGACGGGAACGACCGGCGCGCCGAAGGGCGTGATGCTGTCGCATCGCAATCTGCTGTTCGTCGCGGCAGTATCCAGCACGCTGCGTCGTGTCGGTACCAGCGATCGCGTCTATGCCGTACTGCCGGTATCGCATGTGTTCGGTCTTGCGTCCATGTGCCTCGGTTCGCTGTATGCGGGCGCGACGTTGCGTCTTGCGGCGCGTTTCGATCCCGCGCGCGCGGGACGCGTTCTCAGCGATGAACGCATGACGATCTTTCAAGGCGTTCCCGCGATGCATGCGAAGCTGATCGATCATTTCACGCCGCGCGGCGGCCTGAATGCGCCATCGTTGCGCTTCGTCTATTGCGGCGGCTCGCCTCTCGACATGACGCTCAAGGCCGCTGCCGAAGCGTTCTACGGTGTGCCCTTGCATAACGGCTATGGCATGACGGAGAGCAGTCCGACCGTATCGAACACGCTGCTCGATGCACCGGCGCCCGATTCGTCCGTCGGGCCGCTGATTCCAGGCGTCGAGGCGCGCATCGTGCCGCTCGCGCATCAAAGCGACGCCGACGATACCGGCGAGCTATGGGTGCGCGGGCCGAACGTGATGCTCGGCTATTACCGCGATGCGGCGCAGACGGCGGCCACGGTGACGGAGGACGGCTGGCTCAAGACGGGCGATCTCGCGCGCTTCGAGAGGGGCAACCTGTATATCGTCGGGCGCAGCAAGGAGTTGATCATCCGCTCGGGTTTCAACGTGTATCCCGCGGAAGTAGAGCAGGCGTTCAACAGTCATCCCGCCGTGCTGCATTCCGCCGTGATCGGACGGAGCGTGCAGGGCAATGAAGACGTGCTTGCGTTCGTCGAATTGAGGCCCGGCTGCACGGCGAGCGAAAGCGAACTCGCGGAGTGGGTCGGCGAGCGGCTCGCGCCCTACAAGCGGCCTTCTTCTATCCGCATACTCGATGCATTGCCCGTGTCCACGAGCGGCAAGGTGCTCAAGCATCGGCTCGGAAAGCTCGCTAATTAGTTGCGGATGCAACCGGTTTGCTCGCTGCATTCGTGTCTTCGCCTGCGCCGCCCAGCGACTGGAAAAGTGCTGCGGTGTCCGAGAGACGATTGGCGTGCGCGAGCGCGTAATCGAGTTGCGTCTGAAGCGCCTGGCGTTGTGTGTCGAGCAGATCGAAGCGGCTCACGCCGCCCGCCGTAAAGCGCGCGCTGGCTGTGTCGAGATTGGCTTGCGCTTCGTTCGCCGCGATCTCGCGCGCGTGCAGGGCATCGGCATCGTTTTGAAGCGCGGTCAGGCTATCGGCGACTTGTTGCAGCGCGTCCAGCACGGTCTGTCGATAGGCTTGCATGGCTGCTTCGTAGGCCGCTTCGGACGATCGCTTCCTCGCGCGCAGCTCGCCGCCATGAAATAGCGGCTGCGTGAGATTCAGGCCGACGTTCCACACGTTGAGGCTATTGAGCATGTCGTGGATGTTCGTGCGCTGGCTTCCCACGCCCGCAGAGAGCGAGAACTTCGGATAGAGGTCGGCAGTCGCCACGCCGACGTTCGCGCTCGCCCGATGCAGCAACGCTTCCGATGCGCGGATGTCGGGTCGTTCGCGTGCGAGCGTCGAGGGCAAGGTCAGCGGAACGTTGCCCGGAACATGAAGCGAGTCGAGCGTGATGGCATCGAAGTCGGCCTTGGATGGCTCGACGCCCAGCAACACTGCAAGCCGGTGATCGGCCTGATCGCGTTGCGTGACGAGCGACGGAAGGTTTGCGCGCGTCTGCTCGACGAGCGTGCGCTGGCTGCGCACGTCGAACGGCGCGACGCCGCCCGCCTTCAGGCGGCCTTCCATGATGGACAGTTGACGCATCTGTGCATCGACGAGACCTTCGGTGAGCGTGATCTGATGCTGCAACGAAGCGCGCCGGATCGCGGTGGCAACGACATTGCCCGCGATCGAAAGCCGCGCCGCATCGAGCTCGAACGACTGATAGTCCACTTGCGCACGCAAGGCTTCGAGTGCGCGCCGCTCGCCGCCGAAGAAGTCGAGCGTGTAAGACACGCTCACCGAGGCATCATAAAGCGTGAACGGACCCGGACTCGGAATCGGCACGCCGAAGGCAGCAGGATCGACCTTTTGACGCGAGCCGGAGAGCGAGGCATCGAAGACGGGAAAGTATGTCGCGCCCGCCTGCGTGCGATAGTCCTCGCGCGCCTGCACGAGCTTCGCCCGCGCCTCGTCGAGCGTGGGACTGTCGCTCAATGCGCGATCGACGAGACGGTTCAGCGTATCGGAGCCGAACTGCGTCCACCAGCGCGGCAGCGCATGATCGGCCGCGGGAAAGTCCTTTACCGCAACCGGCGTTTTGACATAGGTCTGCGTGTCCGGCGGCGCAGGCGCATGAAAATCGGGGCCGACAGTGCAGCCGCACAACATGAGCGCGCAGAGGGGAAGAATCTTTTTCATCGATGTTTCCCTAGTCGAGCGTGCGCCGATAGAAGCGCAACGCAATGCCCATCACGATGACGGTGAAGAGCGCCATCGGCCACACCGAGGGCCACAGGTCCGCCCAGCCGTTGCCCTTGAGAAGAATGCCGCGAATCAGGCGATTGAAGTACGTGAGCGGCAGCAAATTGCCGATGAACTGCGCCCACGCCGGCATGCCCGCGAACGGAAACATGAAGCCGGAGAGAAGGATGTTCGGCAGGAAATAGAACATGGTGAGCTGCATCGCCTGAAGTTGGTTCTGCGCGAGCGACGACAGCGTGATGCCCACTGTCAGATTCGCGGCGATGAAAAGCAGCGCGGCGAGATAGATCGCGAGCGGATTGCCGACGAGCGGCACATGGAAGACGAAACGCGTGGCCGCGAGAATGATCGACGCCTGAATGAGACCGATGAACACGTAAGGCACGATCTTGCCCGTCATCACTTCGACGGGACGCACGGGCGTGGCAAGGAGGTTTTCCATCGTGCCGCGCTCGCGTTCGCGCGTCATCGCGAGGCCGGTCATCATGACGAGCGTCATCGTGAGAATCACGCCCATCAAGCCGGGCACGACGTTGTATTGCGTGATGCCTTCGGGGTTGTAGAGGTTGTGGACCTGCACGTCGAATGGGGCGGGCGTTGCGTTCAAACGAGCAAGCGGGCCGGTGATGTCCTTGTCGGCAACGGACTGCACGAGCATGGTCAGCGCGTTGCTCGCCTTGCTCACCGCATTCGGATCGGTCGCGTCGGCCTCGACGAGCAGCGCGGGCCGCTCGCCGCGCAACAGCTTGCGCGAGAAGTCGACGGGTATGTTCAGCACGAAAAGCACGCGGCCTTGCGCAAGTGCGCGACGGCCAGCTTCGTCGTCGGGCAGCGTCTCGACGATGTCGAAATAACCGGAGTGCTCCATTGCCGCGATGAAGCTGCGCGAAAACGGACTCTGATCGCCTACGATCACGGCCGTCGGCAGATGCTTCGGGTCGGTGTTGATTGCGTAGCCGAAGAGGGCGAGCTGCACGATAGGCAAGCCGACGATCATGCCGAACGTGATGCGGTCGCGCCGCAATTGCAGGAACTCCTTGATGACGATGCTCCACCAGCGCGTCACGGAGAAGCGCGCGAATATCGCGAGCGGGCCGCGTGCCTTCATGACGTCACCTTGAAGTTGTCGGTCGACCGGCTCATCAGATAGATGAAGACATCTTCGAGTCCGGTTTCGATCGGCTCGGCGCGCGTTGCGCCGTCTTTTGTCGCATCGCGCACGGCCGCCTCGAGCGCAGCGTGATCGCTGCCGCTCACATGCAGCGCAGAGCCGAATACGACGGTCTGATCGATGCCGGGCGTCTTGCGCAAGCGTTCGGAAAGTTCGCTCAAATGCTCGCCGTGAATGCTCCATGTCGCGAGGTTTTGCGATGCGATCACTTCGTTCGCGGTGCCTTGCGCAAGCAGCTTGCCATACGCGATATACGCGAGCTTGTGGCATCGCTCGGCTTCATCCATGTAGTGCGTGCTCACCAGCACCGAAATGCCTTTCGCGGCGAGACGATGCAACTCCTCCCAGAAGTCGCGGCGCGCGGTGGGATCCACGCCTGCGGTCGGCTCATCGAGCAGGAGCAGCTTCGGCTCGTGCAGCATGCATGCGGCGAGCGCGAGGCGTTGCTTCCATCCGCCCGAGAGCGAGCCCGTCAGCTGACTCGCGCGGCTCTGCAGACCGAGCGCTTCGAGCGCGCGATCCACGGTTTCGCGGCGATTGCTCATCTGATAGATGCGCGCGACGAAGTCGAGATTCTCGCGAATCGTCAGGTCTTCCCAGTACGAGAAGCGCTGCGTCATATAGCCGACGTTGCGCTTGATCTCTTCGCTTTCGCGCACGATGTCGTAGCCGAGGCACGTACCGCTGCCCGAATCGGGTGTGAGCAGGCCGCACATCAGGCGGATGGATGTTGTCTTGCCGCTGCCGTTCGGGCCGAGAAAGCCGAAGATCTCGCCGCGCGCGACTTGCAGCGATACATCGTTGACGACGTGTTTGTCGCCGAAGTGCTTGTTGAGATTCTGGACGTCGATGACGTATTGCGTGTCCTGCATGCTCGTTACACTCATTGCAACCTCACGCCGACGGGTTGGCCCGGATGAAGCTTCGATGCATCGGCCGGTTGAGGATGCGCTTCGACCATGAACACGAGCTTCGAGCGGTTCTCGTTGCTATAAATGACCGGCGGCGTGTATTCGGCCTGATTCGAGATGTAGGTGATTTTCGCGGGCACGTCTTCCGTGCAGCCGTCGCAATGAATCGATATCGCGCGCCCCGTTGCGAGGCTGCCCACCATGTTTTCCGCAACGAAGAAGCGCACTTTCACGTTCTGCGGCGGCAACATCTGCACGACCGGACTGCCCGCCTGTACCCATTCGCCGACACGATAAAGCGTGTCGTACACGAGCCCGTCCGCGGGCGCCGCAACGCGCTTTTGGTCGACCTTCCATTGCGCCTGAGCGACAAAGGCTTGCGCGGCTGCGACTTGCGCGCGTTGCGCCGCGATCTGTTGAGGACGGCCCGGCAGGCGTGCGATATCGACCTGTTCGGCGAGGTCGCGTACTTGCGCGGCGGCGGCATCCGCATTCGCGCGCGAATCGTCGAGCTGCCCTTTGGCGATGCCGCCCGCGCTGAACTGCGCTTCATCGCGGCTCAGTTGCAGCGCGGCCTTGCGAGCGTTCGCGCGTGCCTGCGCGAGTTGCGCGCGCACCGATGCGACCTCCGGTGCGCGCTTTCCCGTGAGGATGTCCTCGAGTTGCGACTGCGCGGCCGTGAGTTGACGCTGTGCCTGATCGAGGGCGGCGGTTTCATCGGCCGATTCGAGCATGAAGGCGCTCGTTCCCGCCTTCAACGTTTGCCCCCGCGCGACGGACAGCGCTGTGAGCTTGCCCGATTGCGACGAGCCGAGGTAGACGAATTCACCTTCCACGTAGCCCTGATAGATATCGCGGTCCTGATGCGAGCACGCCGCGAGCGCCGTGGCGAAAAGCAAGCAGGTCGGGATGGCGGTGATGCGGCTCATGGCGCGCTCCGTGGAAGTATTCGTTACTTGGTTGGTCTACCAAACAATACGCGAGGCGGCTCGTCGGTGTCAAGCAGAGCGGCGGTGGGTCGCACGCGGGTGTGCCAAATCAAGGATAGACGGCGCGAGTAAAAATTACAGGCGGGGCGGATGCGCCGGCGTAAAACGACGCCACGAGCGAAAGTAAGACGAAAGCGCGAGCAGGCATTACGTGTGCTTCGCTGATAGCGACACGAGGCGACTACGACATGGACAATCTTTTGAAGATCGCGCAGGACTGCGGCTTTTCCGTGGTGCTGGAAGGCCGGATCGGCACGCAGGAATACAACAGCGTGAGTGGTCCGCTGCAGGCGTTGGAGAAGTTCGCGGAAGTCATCCGCGATACGGCTTTGCAGGAGCAGCCGCGGCAGGACGAGTGAGCTCGAGTCGCTGTTCGAGAATGGCGTCATTCGGGTGAAAGCGTTTCGCGAATAGATTCGGCTTCCGAATTAAATAACCGCCGACAACCTTTGCGTGTCTCCTGCATTCGAATTACAGTGCGATATTCGTGTGACTGGAATCGACACTGATAAGAACGGAGACGCCAAGATGAATCGAAGAAAGGGACAACGCCTGATTGCGCTGACGATCGGCGCATCTCTAATCGCACCGCTCGACGCGCGAATCGCATTCGCCGATACACCGGGCGATGAAACGATTGCCGTTGCGGGTCTTTCGCAACCGTCGGACATCCTGATCGACCGTTGGGGCGTACCGCACATCTTCGCCGTCAACGATAGCGACGCCTTCTTCGTGCAAGGCTTCAACGCCGCGCGTGACCGCATGTTTCAGATCGATCTGTGGCGCAGACGCGGCCTCGGCGAGCTTTCGGAGGTCTTCGGTCCCGCTTATGTGGAACAGGACAAGGCCACGCGGCTCTTTCTTTATCGCGGCGACATGGCGACCGAATGGCAGCGCTATGGTCCCGATGCGAAGCCTGCCGCGACACGCTACGCAGCCGGCGTGAATGCGTATATCGACTGGCTTGCCGCGCATCCGGACCGCATGCCTTATGAGTTTCGCAAGATCGGCTATTGGCCGGCGAAATGGAGCGCCGACGATATCGTGCGTATTCGCAGCCACGGTCTCACGCGAAATCTCACGAGCGAAGTCGCGCGTGCACGCGTGACGTGCAAGAGCTCGCTCGACGCGGACACCGTGCGTTTCGGACTGCAGCCGCAGTGGAAAGCGCAGATGCCCGCGGGCCTCGATCCCTGCCTTCCCGATGATGTCCTCAAAGTCTTTACGCTCGCAACACAAGGCGTGCGCGTGACGAAGGAGTCGATGAAGAGCACGGATGCATCGACGACGATGATCGCCGCAGCCGAGAATCCCGAGGAAGTGACCGAAGGCAGCAACAACTGGGTGATCGCGCCATCGAAGTCGGCGACGGGCCGCGCGATCATGGCGAACGATCCGCATCGTGCTTATGCCGCGCCGAGCCTTCGCTACATTCAGCAGATCAGCACGCCGACGCTCAATATCATCGGCGCGGGCGAACCTTCGGCGCCAGGCATTTCGATCGGGCATAACGGCTCGATCGCTTATGGGCTCACGATCTTCAACATCGATCAGGAAGATCTCTATGTATACGAGTTGAATCCCGCGAATTCGCGGCAGTATCGTTATAAGGGCAAGTGGGAGCCGATGCGCGTCGTGCGTGAACAGATCGCCGTGCGTAATGGCGCTCCCGTCACCGCCGATCTGCTTTACACGCGACACGGTCCTGTGATCTATACGGAAGAACGCAAGCATCGCGCCTTCGCCGTGCGCACGGCGTGGCTGTCGCCCGGCATGTCGCCGTATTTCGATTCGATGCGCTATATGCGCGCGAAGAATTACGCGCAGTTCAAGGCATCGCTTGCGACATGGGGCGCGCCGACTGTGAATCAGCTCTATGCGGACAAGGATGGAAACATCGGCTGGGTGCCGAGCGGCCTCGCGCCGAAACGCCCGAATTGGGACGGCCTCATGCCCGTGCCCGGCGATGGCCGCTATGAATGGGCGGGCTTCTGGCCGCGCGATGCAATGCCTTCGGTCTATAACCCGGCGCAAGCTTATTTCACCACGTCGAATGAAATGAATCTGCCCGCGGGTTATCCGTATGCGGAGCGCAAGCTCGGCTTCGAATGGACCAACGGGTCGCGGCATCAGCGTATCGACGAAGTGTTGAAATCGCTGCCGAGGGTGTCGATCGAAGACTCCGAGCGCTTGCAGAACGATGACGTTTCGATTCCGGCGCGCAGGCTCGTCGCATTACTCGCGCCGCTTTCGAGCGATGATGAAGACACACGCGCCGCGCTCGCGATGCTCAAGGACTGGGACGCGCACATGAGCGCGAGTTCGCCGCAGGCCGCGCTCGAAGAAGTATGGTTCTCGCGTCATCTCGGACGCACGTTCAAGGAAGCGGTGTTGCCGAAGGACGCGGCGGCGTCGTTCGGCGCACCCGATACCTCGGTGATGCTCGATTCGCTCGAACATCCCGAGACGCGCTTCGGCGACGAGGCGCCGGCCAAACGCGATGCCGTTCTGCTTTCGAGTCTGCGCGATGCCTATGCGGAGATGCGTCATCTGCAAGGCGCCGATGCAACCCAGTGGCGTTGGGGCAAGCTGCAAACGAACCTCAACGCGCATCCTCTGGCCGATGTCGTCGATGCGGACATGCGTGCGAAGCTGAACGTCGGGCCGATCGGAAAGGGCGGCAGCGCTTACACGCCGAATCAGTCGACCTATCGCGCGAGCGACTTCCGCGAGACGAACGGACCGTCGTTTCGTGTGGTCGTCGATGTCGGCAACTGGGACAACTCGCGTGCGGTGAATCTGCCTGGCGAATCGGGCGATCCGGATAGCCCGCATTATCGGGATCTCGCGCAGATGTGGCTCGACGGGCAGTACTTCCCGTTGCTGTATTCGCGCTCGGCCGTCGAAGCCGCAACGGAGAAACGCGTGCATCTCGTGCCGGACGCGCATTGAGCACGGGCTGCGTGAGCGCCGATGATCTTCACGGCGCTTTGCATCACAATTACGATCGCGGTGGACGGGTGCTGGCTGGCGCCTTGCCGGACTCCTCATCCGGTTCATCCTCCGCGCTTCCTTCTTTTTTCTTCTTATAGAGTCTGCTTCGACGGGGGAATAGATCGCTGCGTACCCGGGTTAACCAATCGAAGCCTCTACGCTTGAAACCTAGGTCGAGTGAGTCGAAGCCGCGCAAGGGCCCTGTGCGTTCGATGAGGTCGTGGATCGCGTGCGATCCGGTCAACCTTTTCTGTCGGAGTGAACATCATGAACGCCATCGCCAAAATCGTCGTGTCCGTCGCCGTGGTCGCTGCACCCACGTTCGTTTTCGCGCAGAGCCAGAACGCCCCTCTGACGCGCGAACAAGTCAAGGCCGAGCTTGTTCAGCTCGAACAGGCGGGGTATTCGCCGGCCACGGGCGAGCAAGCCAACTATCCCTCGGATATTCAGGCGGCGGAAGCGAAGGTCGCCGCGCGGCGGAACACGAACGAAGCGAATGAAGCGTACGGCGGCACCCATGCCGGCGGCGCGGCGTCGGGTTCAGGCGCGATGCGCAAGCCGATGTCGATGAAGCATGGTTCGATGTGGATGTCTACGTCGGATTGCGTCGGGCCCGCGAGTTATTGCACGCTGTTTTTCGGAGGCTGAGTCGTCGGGCTGTTGGTGAGCGCGGGGAGTCGGTCGGGACTTCCCGCGTTTGCATGTCTGGCTATTTGTACGTCCAGCGGCGTTTGGCGGGCGCAGAAAAATAATTTGCGAAAGGGGCTTGCGGAGATGTCATCGGCTCTTCATAATCTCGTTTCTCTGCTGCTGATGCAGCGACGCAAGGCGGAAGTTGAAGTAAGGCTTGTCTTGCGATGTGCTCTTTAAAAACTAACAGCCGATAA